>Ga0335075_10012241_pt1 | contig 12966 bp, 17 predicted proteins | sample Lox_Sample_24_FD_206723 | JGI IMG/M metagenome (GOLD analysis project Ga0335075, IMG submission 206723) | Soil microbial communities from Loxahatchee National Wildlife Refuge, Florida, United States - Lox_Sample_2.4 | ecosystem: Environmental > Terrestrial > Soil > Wetlands | place: USA... | reverse complement strand
CAGTCTTCGCGAGAAGGACGGCTGGCATCAGCCCGAATTCGCACGGAGAGTCGGGATGAGTCAGTCCGCGCTGTCCAACATCGAACGCGAGAAGCGTAGCGCGCGCCCCGCGACGATTCACCGGATTGCGCGCGCCCTGCGCGTTCCTGTTGCTGCGATCACACGCGAGCGTGATGAGCCTGACCACTATGTGGCTTGGACCCAGTTACAGACAGATCCAGTGGCCTGGACAACAGTTCGCCCAAACTGAGATAAAGGAGAACAAGACAATGCCAGCATTTCAGGCAAGCACGCTTCTGACCCCCGCCGAGGTGGCAGCCGCATTCAAGGTCGATCCGAAGACCGTCACGCGATGGGCCAAGGCCGGGAAGCTGAATTCGATACGCACCCTTGGCGGTCACCGCCGTTACCTGGAGGCCGAGGTTCTGTCCAAGCTGGAGAACAGCCTTGGCGAAGACGACTCTCCGGTGTGGCTCGACAGCAGCAATGCTCCTTCGCCACTTCCGTAATCGGATGGAACAGCCGTACCGGAGGGTAGCAGTGTTCTGCTGCCCGCCAGGCTATACCGGGCAAAATTGCCAGCGAACGTGGTTTGTCCAGCGCCGGGCATGGGGGCCGAACGGATGCTGATGACTTGGTCTGCCGGATTCTTGTTGTTGTCGGATACCGGATATCAGCCTCGACACCGCTCGAAACGCCGGGCTGGGCTCGGGATCGGCCGGCTGACCCAGCGCACACGGGAGGATGCATCCTGCGCTCGGGTTGGCCGGCCGGCCTGGCCGAGGGAACCACAAACCGCATCGTGGCTGTCTAGCCCGCCGGCTGAGCCTGCCTTCCCGTACCAGCTCGAGCGAGGGCAGCTCATCCGGATGCTCGAGGCGCTTGCGGTCGACGACCTGACCACGATCATCCCGCAAATCGTGCAGGTCGTCGCCCATTCGTCGGCGCAGACGATGACGACCGCGTGGAACGACTTCCGGGAAGCCACCAAGAGTGCCCGGCCGCTGGGCCTTGAGGGTCACGATTGCCCGTTTCTCCACCCCGCGAGCCCAGGCTCCTACCCCCAAGAGGACGCCGTGGTGATCAAGGTTGGCCAGGCGAATGACGTCTGGTGGCTGATCACCAACGGACTGCCTTAACCACCCTTAACCAGCACACACCGAGCCGCTGACGGGCCTGACGGCCCGCATGGCGAGCGAGCCGGCAGGTTCCCCGCGCCTTCGGGGGGAAGCGGGGAACCTGCCATCCACGCCGTGAAGCGGGCCAGCTCAGCCGGGCTGTGACCGCGCCCAGAAGGGAAACCATGCCCGACCGTGCTGCCCGTCCGCTGGACGGCTTGGCGATCCGGCAGCTCCTGTCAGCCGTGTACCAGGCACTCGACCTTCCGCTGCCCGTTCACGCCTGGGGCAGGCTGGCCTACCTGAAGCTGCTGGAGGAGCGCGCATTCATCGCCCGGGTCAGCGTGGGCCGAATAGTTCGCAATGCGGACAGCGACGAGCTCGACTACGTGTCGGAAGGCGATCACATCCGGTATCAGCTCGCCGAACTGCCGCCCAGCACCTACCGGCATCACCACGCCGGCCACTGAAAGCGCCTGCTCGACGTGCCCGAGCCGTCGTTGTACCGGCCCCGGCGTTCCGCTGCGAAGCCCAGACTGTGCCCGGAGAAAGCTTCTCGGTAATCTAGTTCTACAGAACTAATCTAGCTTCCCGGGCCAGCCACCCCTGCGGGAGGGCCGGCACGACAGGCAGAGGAGTGGTCGGCAGTGAAAGCGGTACAGGTAGCCGAGTTCGGCGTCGAGCACGTGACGGTGGCCGAGGCGGCCGATCCCCATCCAGGTCAGGGGGAAGTCCTCATCGCCACCGAGGCGGCCACGATCAATCCGGCCGACTTCGCCGTGGCCACCGGCGCCGTGGCCGCGCGCTTGCCGTGGGGGTCCGCGCCGCCGTACACGCCCGGGTGGGACCTGGCCGGGCGCGTCGTGGCGGCCGGCGAAGGCGTCGACGGCTCGGTGATCGGGTCGCGGGTCGTGGGGTTCAGCCTCTGGTTCGAGAGCCTCCGCGGTACCCAGGCCGCGCTGGTCGCCCTGCCGGTCGGGAACGTGGTGCCCGCTCCGGACGGCCTTGCGGCCGTGCAGCTCACGACGGTCGGGCTGAACGGGCTCACGGCCTGGCGCGGTCTTGCCGATCTCAAGCTGGCCGAGGGCGAGACCCTGGTTATCACCGGTGCCACCGGGAGCGTCGGCGGTTTCGCCGCCGAACTCGCTGCCGCACGGGGGTTCACCGTGATCGCCGTGGTCCGCGAGGACCAGAAGCAGGACGCGCTCGCGCTCGGTGCGGCGGCGGTTGTCAGCGCACCCGACGCGGAGATCGGGGCCGCCGTCCGGCAGATTGTCCCGGGTGGCGCCGATGCGCTGCTCGATTCGGCGTCGATCGCCGGCCCTGCCCTCAGTGCCGTCCGGGACGGCGGGAAGTACGTCACCGTCACCGCCGTTCCGCCCGCCGAGCGCGGCATCGACGTGTTCCGCTCGGGCGGCCGCATGGACGCCACGGCGCTGAGCACCCTGGCCGACATGGCCACCTCCGGCCGGCTGCACACCCCGGTGGCGCACAGCTTTCGGGTCGAGGACGCTCGCGCCGCCTACCAGGCCTTCGCCAAGCGGGCTGGGCGCGGCCGTCTGGTGCTCACCTTCCCGGGGGCGTGACGCCGGGCCCGACCAGCGCGCCGCCGGCGAAGTGCTCTCATCTGCGTTCCACAGAAGCTAATTACATGGTATAGATATGCCGTGCGGCGTAGCGCGACCACTGGAGAGCCCGTGAGTACAACGCAGACGGCAGCGAAGCACTGGATCGACGGCCAGTGGACGGATTCCGACGAGCATCGCGAGTCGGTCAACCCGGCCACCGGGGAGGTCATCGGCTCGTACGCCATGGCCGGGCCGAAGGAAGCGCAGTCCGCGATCGAGGCAGCCAGGCGCGCGTTCGCCGATCCCGCCTGGCGCGCGAACCGGCTGCTCCGCGCGAAGGTGCTGAACCGGATGGCCGACCGGTTCGAGGAGCGGGCCGACGACCTCGTCGAACTGCTCGGACTGGAGAACGGCAAGACACACGACCAGGGCAGGCTGGAAGTAGCATTCGCACCGGAAACGCTGCGGTTCAACGCCGCGCTCGCGCTCACGGACACGGGCACCAACAGCCAGGTGACCGACGGCGAGCTGAGCATGGTGGTCCGCCAGCCGGTTGGCGTGGCCGGGATCATCGCGCCGTGGAACTCGCCGGTGGCACTGGGCATCCGGTCGCTGGCCCCGGCGCTGGCCGCCGGCTGCACGGCGGTCATGAACCTGCCGTGGCAGACCGCGCAGACCAATTCGCTCATCGCCGGGCTCGTCGGCGGCACCCCCGGCCTCCCCGCGGGGGTGGCTAACACGATCACCGGCGGCCACGTCAGCGGCGACGTGCTGGTCCGTTCCCCCGACGTGCCGACCATCAGCTTCACCGGCAGCACCGCCACCGGCAGGCAGATCAGCGCCGCGGCCTCGGCGAACCTCAAGCGCGTCGGGCTCGAACTCGGCGGGAAGACACCGCTGATCCTCTTCGAGGACGCCGACCTGGAACTGGCGCTCCCGATCGTGGTCAGCGCGCTGATCGTCTTCTCCGGGCAGTTCTGCATGACCGGCAGCCGGCTTCTGGTGCACGAGCACATCGCTGACCGGGTCCGGCGTGACCTGGCCGCGCTGCTGGAGGCGGTCAAGGTCGGCCCGGCGTCGGACCCGGCCAGCGACATGGGCCCGATCATCGACAAGCCCAACGTCGAGCGGATCGACAAGATCGTCGACGACGCGATCAGCCAGGGCGCTCAGGTGATGGTGCGCGGCGGCCCGGTCACCGACGGGCCGCTGGCAGTCGGCGCTTTCTACCGGCCGACCCTGCTCGAGGTCACGGACAACTCGATGCCGATCGTCCAGGAGGAGGTCTTTGGCCCGGTTCTGATCATGCAGACGTTCACCACCGAGGCCGAGGCGATCGCGATGGCCAACGACTCGCAGTACGGGCTGAGCGCGAGCGTGTTCTCCCGGGACGTCGACGTCCCGCTCCGCGTTGCGCTCGCGCTCGAGTCCGGCTCGGTCTGGGTCAACGACTGGGCCAGACTGCACGACCAGTTCGAGGAGGGCGGGTTCAAGGGCAGCGGCGTCGGCCGGATGCGCGGGTTCGCCGTGATGGATGACTTCGTCGAGTTCAAGCACATCCGGCTGCGGCCGGGAACGACACCGGCTGTTTGAGCGGCCCGGCGGCCCAGCCCTCCGGTCAGACCAGCACCACGAGCTTCCCGCTCACCCGGTTGGCTTCCATGTCGGCATGCGCCTGGACGATCTCGTCGAGGTGGTAGACGCGGCCGACCGGCACGGCCGCAGTTCCCGCGGAGACCCCGTTCAGGAAGTCCTGGAGAAGCCGCGGCGGGAGATCGGCCGCCTCGCCTCCGTAGGCGGTCAGCCGCACGCCCCTGGGCAGGTAGTCGATCGGGTAGAAGTCGCGTACCGTCCACTGGTTGGACAGCATGCCGGTGAAGCACACCACGCCGTGGACCCGGACCGACCGCAGCGTGTCGGGCAGCGTCGGCGTGCCGACAAGTTCCAGCGCGGCGTCAGCGCCGCCGGGCAGGATCCGCCCGACCTGGGCCGCGACCTGACCGTCGTCGATGAGCACGTGGTCCGCCCCGGCGCCGGCCGCCTCGATGCCGGGCACGCGCGGGAACGTCACACCCTCGGCCAGGCCCAGCCGCATGTGCAGCTCCGAGCGGTTCAGCCCGAACGCCATGACCCTGATCAGTACCCAGCCGGGCAGCGGTTCTGGCACCGGGATTTCGCGGATCACCAGGGCCTCCGGCGGACCCGGGCCGTCCAGCACGACCGCGCGCATCGTCTCGGCCATCGCTCCTCCACGTCGACGTCGCTTTCCATAGAAGTATCCTCCGTGGAATGCAGTCTGTGGAGCAGGACCTATATTCTGTCGCCATGTCTGCCAGCAGCCAGGGCGTGGATGAGCCAGGCCCCGACTTGCCGTTCCTGTTCAGCGAGCTGGTCCGGCTTGAGACCGAGCTGTGGAACGCGGTCGAGAGCAGGCTGCGCGCAGAATTCCGCGTGACCCTGCCCGTCTACGAGTTCCTGCAGGTTATCTCGTCCTACCGGGCGTGCCGGGTGCAAGACATCGCCGCCGGCCTCAGCATCACCGTCGGCGGCACGAGCAAGATCGTGGACCGGATCGAGGCGTCCGGGTACTGCGTACGCAGCGCCAACCCGGCCGACCGCCGGTCATCGATCATCACGCTCACCCCGTCCGGCCAGCGGCTGCTGCCCAAACTCGCCGCCGCGGTCGACGGCGAGCTGCGCAGCCTGCTCGGCACTGGTCTCTCTGACCGGTCTCTTGTCCAGCTGACCAGCACCCTGACCAGGCTGCGCGGCGCCGTGCGGGCCAGAGACGCCAGAGAGGCGATCGACAAGACGGCCTGATGTGCCCTCGTCTAGGTCTGGCCGCGGCCAGGTCCCTCGCCCGGCAGGGCGGCCAGTTCCGCGCCGACTTCGGCGGCCTCAGCGGCGCCAAGCCGCCGGAAGATCGCGCAGGCCAGCTTCACCCTCGGCCGTGCGGCCGGCGGCCAGCGAGCACCGGGCCAGCCCGGCCAGCGCGGCGGCGTGTTCGTCGTCTCCGGAGCGCATGTGGACAGCGTCGTCAACGAGGCGCCGGTCACGACCACGGGCGCCAACGACATGGTCCTGGACAACTGGGGCTCGGTCGGCACATGGACGGCGAGGGCGCCCGTTACCTCACACGGGCCCAGCGGCATCGGGTTCGTCAACTTCGGCACGCTGGAGCGGCTCGACATCGAGGCGCCGGTGACCACCTACGGGGTGGGCGCGCGCGGCTTCAACGTGTACGACGGCAGCCTGGCCGCCGCGCGGTTCCACAGCATCACCACGCACGCCGACGGGGCGGTCGGAATCCAGGTCAGCAAGGACCTTCCCGAACTGGAAATCAGCGGCAGCGTCACCACCTTCGGCGGCCCGGGCACCAGCCTGGTGCGCGGCCGGCAGGTCACCCTCAGCGCGATCGCCGTCAGCGTCCAGCCAGGGGGACGCATCGGCCGTCTCTCGGTCGGCGGGACGCTCAGCACGCACGGCGAACGTGCCGTCGCCCTCGACGTGGAAGGCCAGATAGCGTCGCTCGACGTCGAACGCGGGATCAGCGCGGCCGGCCCCGATTCAGATGCCGTCCACGTGAGCGGGCAGATCGCCGGGCTCGACAGCGCGCAGGTAAATGCCGTGCATGGTCAGCCAGTGGTCCGCGAACGCCAGGACACCGCGGGCGGCTGACAGCCGCCTTTCTCCCGTCCCCACTGGCAGCCCGGCATGGGTATGCGACGGCGTCCGGAAGGCCCATTCGGTTCCGGCGGCTAAACTGCGGTCCAGGCGTCCGGATTGACCCGGGGAGCAACCGATGCAGCTATTGACCGTTTATGCGATCGCGAGCGCTGTGGTCATGGTCCTGGGGGTTTCGGCCGTGCTGCTACGGACCCGGCGTGATACCAAGCCTCGTCCGGCTGGGCTCAGCCGGTGGAACCGTCACGGGAGCATCCCGCTGGCCGCGGCCGCGCTGGCCGAGGGCGCGATCGCGCGCAGCAGCGGGCAGTCGGCCGCCTCGCACGAGATCCTTTACCTGGTGTCGGTCACGCTGCTCGCCGCCGCTCTGCTCTGCGCAACGGTGGCCGCGACCGCGGCCACCCGGCAACGCCACCGGAGCAGCAGCGTCTGACTGGCCGGGCATGGCTGACCCCGCCAGCACAGGGGGAAGCTGACGGGGCCGCCATATGGCTCACCCCGTCAGCACGGGGGAGAACTGACGGGGCGCCATGCCGCAGCCAGCATGCGCCGAATCCGGGGGGCTGGTTCGGCGGAGTGCCATAAGGCTGGGCGATCTTAGGACGATAGCGTCACCCAAGCACCAGCGGCCAGAGATCATACGGAATCCTGACAGGAAATCCAGGGACGCTTGATCCTGCCGCCTAGCGGCCACCACCTGGCCAGCCGCCGAAACCCCCAGGGTGGGGGGCCTGGTGGCCGTGGCCATGACCCCACCCGGGTCGCGGCCACCATACCGGCCACGGCCAGCCTGGTGGCGCAGGCCTCGGGGCTGGCCGGGGAGCCGCCGCAGGCGCCGGGTTGGGCCCGGCCTGCGCCCTGGGTGACGACGCAGCCGCCGGGGCGGGAATGGTCGCCGCGGTGCGCGCCGGAGCCCGCGACGAGGCCAGCGGCGATGACGGCGCGGGCGTGGGGTGCGCGGCTCCAGCCGGAACGCCGGAGGTCGCCGCGGTGGACCGCAGGACCGCGCAGGTGACCAGACCGCAGTACGCGGTCTGCACCTGGGCTCGCCCGCCCGGTTCGTGCAGCAGGACGGCTACCCCGGAGCCGCCGAGCAGGACCAGGCCGGCGGCCGCCCACGTTATCGGGTGCCCCCACCCACCTCCTCGTCCCGCGGCACGGGCCAGCCAGGAATGCCGTCGGCCCCCCGCAGATGGGGGATCGGGCTCCGGTGATGGGCTGGCTGAGTCGTTCGATGACCCCGTCGGCATGTGTCCCCGTCCCCTTCCCCTGCACCCGGCCGATACCGGCTCAACTGCAGGCGGAACCGTTGAATGTGCAGCTTGTCGGTTCGGTGGTGCCGCCCTGGGCGACGACGTTGACCGACTGGGAAGCCCCCGGCTGGATTACCTGGTCGTAGGGCGCGGCGGTCAGGATCACGCTGCCCCCACGGCCGTACTGCCAGTCGGCGTTCCAGATGGTGTCCACCCGATCGCCGGACAGTGTGATCACCATCTGCCAGCCGGTCACGGCCGAGCGGCCATGGTTGGTGATGACGAACTGGCCCTGAAACCCGCCGCCCCAGCGCTGGAGCGCGGAGTAGCTGACGGTGACCGCCGGGCCCGATGGGGTGGGGGACGGCGCGGGCGTGGGGCTGGCCGTCGGCCGTGGCCCGTGACCGGCCGGCCGCCCCGCGCGGGCCGGCGCCGGTGACGAGGCCGGGGGCACGGGCTTGGCCGACGCCGGCGGCGGGGTCGCGCCGGAACGCTGGGTGTCGGCCGGAGCGCCGAGTGCCAGGGCGTGAGAGCCGTCGCCCGAATGGCGTGCGGAGTGCAGCGCGGCACAGGAGACGAGACCGCAGTAGTCGGAATCGGCGCGAATACGCGCGTTGCTCCCGGGAGTGCGCAGCGCGAGCGCCGCACCCGCTCCGCCTATGGCCAGCACCGCCGCGGCCACACCGGCCGTATACCGCGCTCGCCGCATAAACATATGAACGATTTAGAGATTATTGGCCTCATTGGCATATCCCCCCTAGCCACCGAATGTCACCAAAAGCAACATAGCAGTCAAGCCAGAGTCAATGGCGGCCAACACGCGAACCTAAGCGCCGACTCCGCGCCCCCCGGCCCGCGCGGCGACCCCGGGCCCTCCGCGCCCCCCCGGCCCGCGCGGCGACGCCGCGCCCGCCCCAGCGCGGCGAGCTGGATAAGTTAACCCTTAATCGGCGGTCGCCCGAACTGGCGGCGAGGAATTAGAGTCGGGTCAGGGACAGCAGCACCGGCCGGAAGGTAACCGCAGATGAGTGGCCAGGCGGACGAGGCCAGGGAAGTGCTTCGCGAGGTATGGAACGCCCAGGGACAGGGCAGCGAGGAACTCGATGAGGCCTGCGGCACGACCAAGTCCTGCAAGAGGATGGCCGACGTCGGTTTTGACGGACTGGCCGGCTCCGGCGGCGATCTGCGTACCGCGTGGCGGGACCAGCTCCGGCGCGAGGGCAAGCTGAATCCCCAGGCGGCCAGCGTCCGGGATCTGGTCCTCGGGCCGGCCGAGGTCCGCTGACCGGCCAGGGAGCCGGCGGACCCCGAGGAGAGCGCTGCATGGAGCGTCGTCCGGAGACCGTCGGGAACCTGACCGAGTTGCTGCGGCACGGTGGCTATCTGGCCGACCGGGGTCTGGCCACGGCGCTGTTCGTCTCGCTGTCCCTGCAACGCCCGATCCTGCTGGAAGGTGAGGTCGGGGTCGGGAAGACCGAGGTGGCCAAGGTGCTCGCCTCGGTGTTCGGGCGCAAACTGATCCGGCTCCAGTGCTACGAGGGCATCGACACCAACCAGGCGCTCTACGAATGGGACTACGCCCGGCAGATGCTGCATATCCGGGCGCTGTCCGAGCATCAGGTAACTGACGACGCCGCGGTCGACAAGCTGTTCGGGCCGAAGTTCCTGCTGGAACGGCCGCTGCTGGAAGCGGTCCGGGCCGGCGACCGGGCGGTGCTGCTGATCGACGAGGTAGACCGCGCGGACGACGAGTTCGAGGCGTTCCTGCTGGAGCTGCTGTCCGACTTCCAGATCACGATCCCGGAGATCGGCACGATCACGGCCGAGAGCCCGCCGCTCGCCATCCTGACCTCCAACCGCACGCGCGAGCTGCACGACGCGCTGAAGCGGCGCTGCCTGTACCACTGGATCGGGTACCCGCCCGCCGAGCGCGAGGTGGAGATCGTGCTGGTCAGGGCGCCCGGTGTGTCCGAGGCATTGACCCGCAAGGTGGTCGCGGCGGTCAACCGGCTGCGCGAGCTTGACCTGGCCAAGCCACCCGGGGTGGCCGAGACGATCGACTGGGTGCGCACGCTCGACTTCTTGGGCTGCCGCGATCTCGACGCCGGAAGCGCCGGTGACACCCTCGGTGCCGTCGTGAAGGAACGCGACGACCTCGAGCTGGTGCGGGACAACCTGGAAGAGATCACGTCCGGTGCCTGAGGCTCCCGCGGCACCAAGTGCCCCGTTCATCAGGCTGCTGGCTGACTTCTGCCGCGAGCTGCGCTCGGCCGGGCTCGCCGTCGGCTCGGGCGACGTCCTGGCCTACTGCTCGGCGATGGGCGCGCTGGACCCCTCCGATCTGCTCGACCTGTACTGGGCGGGCCGCACCACCCTGGTGACCAGGCGCGAGAGCATCCCCGTTTACGACGAGGTGTTCCGCAGATTCTTCCTCGGCGGCGCCGACCCGGTGCGGGAGATGCTGACCCTCAAGGCGCAGGTGACGGCCGAGGCTCAGGCTGTGCTCGAGGTTCCGGCCGTCGACCCGGCCGGCAGCGGCCAGGAGCAGGACGAGGCGACGCTGGGCCTGATGGCGTCCGACGCCGAGGCGCTCCGGCACAAGTCGTTCGCGGCCTGCACCCCCGACGAGCTCGCCGCGGTGCGGCGGATCATGGCCAGGATCCGGCTGACGCCGCCGCGCCGCCGCACCCGCCGCACCAGGAAAGCGCCATCGGGACGATCCCCCGACCTGCGCCGCACGATGCGGGAGTCGCTGCGCATGCACGGCGAGCCCGCCGAGCTGTTCTGGCGGCGGCGCCGGGTCCGGCTGCGGCCGCTGACCCTGATCCTGGACGTCTCCGGCTCGATGGCCGACTACTCGCGCAACCTGCTGCAGTTCGCGTACTCGGCGAAGCGCGCGGCCGACCGGGTTGAGGTGTTCTGCTTCGGCACCCGCCTGACCCGGGTGACCAGGGCCCTGGATCGCCGGCGCCCGGACGACGCGCTGGGGCTGGCCGCCCGGGAGGTGTTCGACTGGGAGGGCGGGACCAGGATCGGCGCCTCGCTGGAGAAGTTCGTCCGGGAATGGGGACGGCGCGGCCTGTGCCGCGGCGGGATCGTGGTGATCTGCTCCGACGGGCTCGACCGCGGTGATCCCGAGACCCTGGCCGCGGCCATGGAGCGGCTGGCCAGGCTCAGCCACCGGGTGGTATGGATGAACCCGCACAAGGGCAACGACCAGAACTTCCGGCCCAGCACGCTGGGCATGATGGTGGCCGCGCCGCACATTGACCTGATGCTGTCCGGCCACGACCTGAGCAGCCTGGAAGAGTTCGCGACGTTGCTGCCGCAGCTGAGTTAGGAGCCGCGTTGAGGTGGAGCGTGGGCATCGAGGCCGAGGGTGACCAGGTGCTGTCCCGCGAGCAGGTCGTCGACCTGGCCGACGCGGTCGCGGCCAGTGACGGCATCGCCATCGGGATCGGCACCAACCGCTACGGCGCCCAGCTCGTCGTCGACGCGTCAAGCCGCGACGAGGCGATCGAGAAGGCAACCGCTGAGTTCGTGCGGGCCGCCGCGACGGCCGGCCTGGCTCCGGCGCCGGTGGTGCGGGCCGAGGCGATCAGCGAGGAAGAAGACGACCTGCGATGATCCGCCTGGGATCGCTGGCCGGCTACCCGTTCGGGGGCCCTCGCCTGCTCGGCGGATGGACGCCCCCGCCGGCGGCGGCCGTCTACGCGATCCTGTGCAAGCCGGAGCCCGAGGCCAAGCCCGAAAAGTACGCGGTCATCTACGTTGGCCACAGCGACGATCTGTCGGCCGAGCGCTTCCCGTTCCGGCACCCGCGCGCGGCGTCCTGGGTGCGCCGCGCGGGATCGAAGTGGAAGATCTATATCTGCACCTACGAGGTCCCGGGCGGCACCCGGCCGCACCGCGAGCAGATCGCCCGCGAGCTCACCGCAATCTACCGCCCGAGCTGCAACGACCAGCAGTACGACCCGGCCTGGAAGGACGAGTGGATCGGCGAGTACTCCGCCCCCACCACCGGGCCGGTCTCCCGCCGCGGCCCGGACCAGGCGTAATCTGCCGGCTAGCTGGGCACAGGTGGTCACCAATTCTTGCGCCGCTTATTTTCGTGCTTGATCCAGTCCTTACCCTCCGCGGCGACCCCCTCCAGAACATGCAGGGTATTGATCAGGCCTGCCGCGTCCAACGTCAGGCGGGACACCAGTTCGGCCTCCTCACCTTGTTGCAGTTGCTCCGTCTCTACCGTGCTCGCTTCGGTCACCGTGGCCTCAATAGGATCTCCGTTGACCAATGTCAGCTCGAATGTCCGCCTGCGTAGGTCCGTCTCGCAAGTCGGTCAAGTTATCGCGGACCGCCCGGTACTCAAGGTCCAGGGCCGTGAGAATGGCCACGAGATCGTTCACTGGTCTGTCTCCGCCTCGCTCGTCGGGTTGCTGGACGTCCGGACCATGGGCGGATAGAGCACCTTGCCTGGGCCCGCTCGGAACAGCCGGGCCGGCCGCCCGGTCTCTGTCTTTCGCAGTGGGCCGTCCGTGACGATGAAGCCGCGCGTCCCTTGGACCTTGCGATAGAAGTTTCTGGGATCGAGCCGAACCCCCCACACTGCCTCATAGACCTGCTGCAGCTCCGAGATCGTGAAGATCGGTCCGCAGAAGGCGGTCGCCAGCGGGGTGTGCTCAAGCTTGGCCCGGGCGTGCTCGACGCCGTCGGTGACGATGCGCTGATGGTCGAAGGCCAGTTCCAGCTGCGCGGAGAGCACATGGTCGACCGGCGTCCAGCAAGCGCCGACCGCATCAGTGCCCGCGACCGGTTCCGGCAACTGGGGAGCGATTGCAAGGTAAGCCACTGATACCACCCGGCCGCGGGGGTCACGGCCAGGGGCGCCGTATACGCCAAGTTGCTCTAGATGCAAGCCGTCGGCGTTCAGACCAGCCTCTTCGGTCAACTCACGACGGGCCGCGGTCAGGATGTCCTCGTCAACACTGCTCAAGAAGCCACCGGGCAGCGCCATCGCATCCAGGTACGGCTCGACGCCGCGCTTCACCAGCAGCAGTTGGAGGCTGGACTCACGCAGGGTCAAGATCACCAGGTCAACAGCGAGCAGGACAGCAGGTGCCCGCCATTGACCCTCAACCACGACTTTACTGTATCTTATTGTCAATCTGACAGGAATAGATGCGACGGGTAAGTTCTACGGTCTCTCGGCTCACCGGAGGATCCTGCGTCATACAGGAAGTCGCACAACGCGCCGCGAACGGGGCAGGATTACCAGGTATGGAGAGCTCGGCTGGTTATGGTGTGCCCATGGAGCACGGCAAGGGAGGCACCACGGTGACCGAT
>Ga0335075_10012240_pt1 | contig 12967 bp, 9 predicted proteins | sample Lox_Sample_24_FD_206723 | JGI IMG/M metagenome (GOLD analysis project Ga0335075, IMG submission 206723) | Soil microbial communities from Loxahatchee National Wildlife Refuge, Florida, United States - Lox_Sample_2.4 | ecosystem: Environmental > Terrestrial > Soil > Wetlands | place: USA: Florida... | reverse complement strand
GTTCACCTTGAAAGTGCCTTCGACTCGCACCGGATAAGGACCTTAGACAAGCCCTATCCTTCCAGGTCAAAGGCACTTTTTTCGTGCAACCGAACGGCTGATGCTCACACGAGACGAAAGCCCGAGGTTAGTGGCGCACTCAGAGCGGACCACGTGGATGAGCGCGCTCGCGGTGTTCCTCGCGACGGCGAGTTCAGACCGCAGGCTGTCGCGTGAGATCGGCTTGCCCCGGTGGGCCTGGCGGTACTGAGCGTCGAGTGCTCGCTTGCTCGATGAGCTCGGGGTGCAGGGCCGGCGGTGTCTTTCCGGCTGGCTTGTCGGTCGGCTCTTCCTCAGCCTTCTCCTCCTGAGCGGCTTGCTGACGCGTCGGCTGGGCGAGCTGGGTTATGGCAGTGAGCTCGCGGATGAGCGGGGGGCCGGCTTCGGACCAGAGGATCAGCAGGGTCAGGAGGATGGCATCGACCAGGGCAGCTCCGAGTTGTCCCCGGATGGCGGCACCGGAGGTGTTGAGTGCGATCGTCAAGGCACCGCAGCCGAGCAGCATGAGCCGGAGCTTGCGCAGCAGTGTCCTGAGGCGCTTGCGGGACTCCTCGTCGGCACAGTGGCGCTGGGACAGGATGCTGAGGCCGAGCAGCAGGCCGGTGACGCTCAGGTCGACGGGAGGGCTGACTAGCCATGCCAGTGGCTGGGGGATGCCAACGCGCAGGCAGAGGTCGGCGACGTTACAGAAGCTGAACGCGAATGATGTCGCCGCGATGACGCAGGTTATGACGATGACCGCGTGACGGGTGATGGCGGCGGCGGCGGCGGATCCTGGAAAGCCGGGGGAGCCGTCGGGGGTGGAGGGCACGTCCCTGCTCCTCGTAATCAGGTTGGGCTCGTGTGCTGAAGTGGTGGGCCTAGCTGGCGACGAGTCCGTGGCTTGCTAGGCGGCCAGGTCACGGAGGAACGTGATGGACTCCTCTTGGGACAGCGCGCAGGCGCGCAACTGCTCGAAGGTGTAAGCGCAGCGGGCGGCGACCTTGCCGGCGAGGAACTGCCCGGTTGTAATGCCGGGTACCTGCGCGACGCTGATCCCCGCGGTGGCGCTGAACGCGTCATCCACCGAGATGAGGCTCTGGCTCCAGCCCCTCGTAGGCGTCGCCCTTAACGTCCGGGTCCAGCGTCATCCACTGCTCCCGGCCGATCAAGTCCACCACGAGGGCTGGCGGGGTTATTTGCGTTGCGGGCGAACGCCGGGCGGTCTTACCTTGTTGCGGTGACCATGCCGGGGAGTGCGGCGGAGCTTGCCGGTTCGTCAGCTTGGCGGACGATTCGGGCGGCCCGGGCCGGCCCTTTACGTCCACTAGTGAGCGAGGAGGGAGGCTCAGTGCCGATGCAGGCCCTGACGGCCCTGACCGCCCCCGACCTCGCCGCCGTCGATTCGCGGGAGGGAAGGGCATGGATGGCCGCCGTGCCCTCCTTGCTGCACCACCTGGCTCGCCAGTGGAACCTGGTCACCACCGGTGACCTGTTCTGGCACGGATGCAACGCGGTCGTCTTTCCCGTCCGCCAGGGCAGCCGGCCGCTCGCGCTCAGGCTGGCCTGGCCAGCCGGCCAGGCCAGGGGCGAGTCGGACGCACTGGCCGAATGGCGGGGGCGGGGAATCGTCGAGTTGGTCGCCGCCGACGTGCCGCGCGGGGCCCTGCTCCTGGAGCGCCTGGACGCCTCGCGGTCACTGGCCGGCATCCCTGTTGCTGAGGCGGCCGTCGCCGCGGGAGCCCTTGTCCGGGCGCTTGCCGTCGGGGCATCCGGGTCCTTCCCATCGGTGCGGGCCGAGGCCCGTCAGCTCACCACGACGATCCCGGCGCGCCAGCGCTCGCTTCACGGTCCCGTTCCGGGCCAGTGGATCGCGCTGGCGGTCAGGCTCGCAGCGGACCTGGCCGGCGATCCCGCTCGCTTGCTGGTCCACACTGACTTGCACTATGGCAACATCCTCGCCAGCAAGCGGCCGGGCAACCCATGGGTGGCGATCGACCCCCGCCCGGCATTGGGTGCCCCCGAACGCTCGGTGGCGGACCTGCTCTGGACCCGGGCCGACGAGCTTCCCGACGCGCAAGCCATCACCGGCCTGCTCGGCATCATCGCCAGGAGCGGGAACCTGGACCAGGCCAAGGCAACTGCCTGGGGCTTCGTCCGGACCGTCGACTACTGGCTCTGGGGACTGGAGAACGGGCTCACGGTCGATCCCGCTCGATGCCAGCGAATCGCCAGCGCCCTGGCTCCCGTGGCCGGGCACGGCAGTCGGCCCTGAAGACGCACCCCGCGTCGAGTCAGGCTAGTGTCCCGGCCTTCCTGGGGCTTGATATGCCGGACGAGAGCCACGGCATGAGCGCCAGGATGTTGGCCTTAGCGCCCAGCGGGTCGAGCGCTATCGGCCGGAGTCGGCCGCAAGCTGATAGTCGCGGGCCTGCTGGCCGAGCAAGGTCAGGATCGCGGTGCCGGGGCGCGGTTGACGGTGAGGGTCCAGGAGTTCTGCGTCCAGGCCTGCTGGCGGCTTGGCCTGGTGGCCGTCGTCTTGATCCTGCCCGTGATAGCGGTGTCGGCCATCGTGCATCCGGGCCCGGTGGGGACCGACGTGCCCGGGTTTGTGTCCGTGCCGCTCGGCCGCGCCATAATCCTCGTGAAAAGCCAGAGCTAGTCCCCAGCGTCGGCGAGGATTCGACCTTGCCTCCGGTTAGGAATTTCCAGGTCTTGGCGCCAGTGCGGGCATTGAGCGCATACAAATTGTGGTCCAGCGAGCCGAAGTAGACTACCCCATCTGCCACCGTCGGTGAGGAGACGACCCCCTTCCGCATCAGGAATTTCCAGATTTCACCACCGGTGCGGGCATTGAGCGCATACATGCCCGGGTCATTGGACCCCACATAGACTACACCATTTGCAACTGTCGGCGAGGAGAACACTTCTGCCGGTCTGCTAGATGCATCATTCCCCGTCCAGAAATTCCAGATCTGGCTGCCAGTACGGGCATTGAGCGCGTACACGCTGCCGTCCAGGGAGCCGACGTAGACCATGTTACCCGCTACCGCCGGCGAGGAGAATACGTCATCTCCTATCTGGGAATTCCAGATCTGGGTGCCGGTGCGGGCGTTGAGCGCGTACACGCTGCCGTCGAGGGAGCCGACGTAGAGCACGTTATTCACCACCGCCGGCGAGGATTGAACGAGAAACCCTGTCGGGAATTTCCAGATCCGGGTGCCGGTGCGGGCATTGAGCGCATACACGTTATGATCGTCGGAGCCGACGTAGACCATGTTACCCGCCACCGTCGGCGAGGATTCAATGCTGCCCCCCGTCGGGCACTTCCAGATCATGGCGCCGGTACGGGCGTTAAGCGCGTAGACGCTGCCGTCCTGGGATGCGATGTAGACGGTCCCCTCCGCCACCGTCGGCGAGGAGATCACTGCGCTCCCCGTCAGGAAGCTCCAGGCCTTGGCGCCGGTGCGGGTGTTAAGTGCGTACATGTTGCCGTCTCCGGAGCCGACATAGGCCAGCCCGTCTGTGACCGTCGGCGAGGAGAACACGGAACCCCCCGTTGGAAAGCTCCATATCTTAGCGCCCGTGCGGGCGTCCACGGCATACAGACTGCGGTCGGAAGAGCCAACATAGACCACCGACGACTGGTCTGCAGCGGCAGTCGCTGGTCTGGGCTGCTGCGTTAGCGGCGCGGCTCCAAGCAAGCCGATAAACAGGGCTACCGAGGCAAGGCCGAAGCGAAACCGGAATTTAGAAGGTAATGCAAGATGCATGAATAACCAGCTCCCAGAAGAGGATTGTTGGCTTCTGCTCTACTCTTGTCATGGGGAATCCGGTGACGTCTAGCCCCTATGGGGCATATCTAAGGTTCGATCTGCTCATTAGTCACGCAATGAATGCTTCCTCCATAGTATATAAGTCCCTGGGCGTCGGGAACGAAGAAGACAGTGATGCCGTAGCGCGCCATCGCCTTGCGGAAGGCTCCGTTTAGTGGCGTCGTCGGACTCTGGCCGGTAATTTCATATCTTTCCCCGTTTCTCCCTGTCGCCACGAGGCCGTTCATAAAGTCCGTGTCTTCGACGGGGTTAGGTTTGTACTCACCTGGGATGCCGATCACCTGATAGCCGGCCGCCCGCAACTCGTCGATCGTCGGCTTCAGCTCTGCCTTCAGGGTACTCAGCGACGGATCATAGGAGGGACCGGGCGTATTGGTGTAGAGCTTTTCCCTGAGTGCACTGCGTTGCAGCCTGGAAAGTCCTGGGCCCCTGATCAGCGCCTTGATCATAGCATCACTGTAAGCGGGGTCCTCGATGAAGACCTGGCCGTTTCCTCCAGGCGTCAAGAACATATCTAGGTGAAACTCGAGCTGATCGAGATAGACCACCTGGCCGGGATTCACGCCCAGTTCCCTGGCGATTACCAGTTTAGTGGCCTGCAGCTTATGGGCAAAACTGGTGCCAGGAGCAAACACGCCTTCCCGACTGAGCAAGAAGGTTGATACGAGAAGGCTCGACATGCCGATCAAGACACCCTTGGTCCCGTCGGCCTTGGGAACAACCAGTACATTACCGCCTTCCAGGTAAACGCGCGAATGCCGGATGACCAGCCCATTTTCGCGCGCATGGGCCTCATAGACCGCAATTTCGTGTTGACTGCCCACGCGGCCCTGGTCAGGTTCATATACATGCCCGGGAGGATCGCGATAGGCCTCCAGGTCCTTCAGGGCCGCCACGACATGAGGGTCCTGGCTGGGAGCCAGCAGGTCGCCATTGAACAGGGTCAGGAAATCATCGCGAATCCAGACGCTGGGCGATGACTCCACGATCTTGATCGTAAATCCTTCCCGGCGCCCGATCCGCTGGAGCGTGGGATAGACTTCTGCGGATTCCTCGTCAGTTGTGGGATCGTCCAGAGTGTCCGAGATCAAGATGACCTTGATGTGCCTATTGATTCCCTCGCTGATGATACTTTCAGATTGCGGTTCTGTGCGGGGCGCAATAAGGGACCTATATATCACCAAGTGTCCGGAAGCAGTGGACGCGGCAGAGGCGGCACACCCTCCCAGTGCCGCCACAAGAAGCAAGAAGGAGCTCAAGGCGCTGAGCACCCGACGATTGCCGCACATGCTTGGATCGACGTTCATATCATGCGAATCCATTCGTGACGGTGAATGATCGACGAAGGGAGCGCCAAGGATTCCAGCGCCGGACAGCCCATATCGGGCTCCGGTCATGGACGGTATCAGCTGACTGCCTGGGGCATGCCTTTTTCTGGCCTTGGACTTCCAGAATTAATAACTTACGAAGATTCAATGGCCGAGCGTTTAGGCCGGGGCATAGGCCGAGGCCTGCAGGGTGTACAAATCGGCGTATAGGCCACCGCTGGCGAGCAGCGTGTCATGGTCGCCATGCTCCACGACCTGGCCGTGATCCAGGACGTAGATCCGGTCAGCGTGCCGGACGCTGGCCAGTCGGTGGGTGATCAGCAGCACAGCGCACCCGTCGGCGTGCTCTCTGATCATCTCGAACAGGGCGTGCTCGGCCCGGGCGTCAAGCGCTGACGTGGGCTCGTCGCAGATCAGCAGGTCCGCGTCCCGGTAGAAGCCGCGGGCGACCGCGATGCGCTGCCATTGGCCGCCGGACGGCTCGATGCCGCCGCGGAACCGCCGGTCCAGCCGGGTGTCGTACCCGGCAGGGAGGGATTTGATGACGCCGTCCGTGCCCGTAGCGGCGGTCGCCATGGCCAGCAGCCGGTCATCGCGCGGTCGGCCCATCGTAATGTTCTCCAGGACGGTCATGGGCCATCGCGTGTAATCCTGCATGATCACCGCGATCCGGTCACGCAACTGCACGCGGTCGATGTCGGCGATGGACACCTCATCCCAGCGGATCTCGCCGCTACCCGGCTCGTACAGTCCCGCGAGCAGCTTGGCGAGCGTTGACTTGCCTGAGCCGTTCTCCCCGACTAGAGCGACCACCTCACCCCGGCGGATCTCGACCGATACGTCCGTGAGCGAGGGCTTGTCCATGCCCGGGTACGTGAAGCTGACCCCCGTGGCCCGGATGAACGAGAAGCCCTGCGGGGCGGCCAGCGCCCGGGTCGGCGCGACGGGGCGCTCTGCCCGCTGGCAGAAGTCGAGGTAGTCGTTGACGTAGAGACCGGATTCGTAGCACTGGTTAGTCGTGACGAGCAGCCTGGACAGTGCCGATACGGCGAGCTGTATGGTCAGGACCGCCGTGCCCGCCGCTGCAAGCCCAATCCAGCCAACGCTGACCAGCACTCCGAGCATCAGGTACACGATGCCAAGTCCTGCCCCGCCGGCCGCGTCGCCTGCCAGCCGCACCAGGGACTGGCGGCGGGCGAGCCGCAGCCGTACGCTGCGCTCGTACGACGCGAGCACGTCGTAGGAATGCAGCAGGAAGTCGCGCATGTTGAACGACCGCACCTCGGCCGAGGACCGGCGGTCTGCCATCAGGTCAGCCAGGATCAGCTTGCGCCGCCGGCACACCCCGAGCTCGTAGCTGGCCAGGTAGCGCATGCGGGCGGAGCGGATCGCCGCCCATGCGTCGGGTAGCGCGGCCACCAGCATCAGCGGCACAAGCAGCGGGGAAAGCACCCAGAGCACGATGGCCGACGCGACCAGGCTCACGACCCCCGCGACCATGCTGACCGCGAGTTGGACGACGTGCGTCGCCTCGGACAGCCCGCGGTCGCGGGCACGCTGTAGTGCGTCGTAGAAACCCGGGGTATCGAATGCCGCCAGTTCCACCTGGGTGGTCGCGGCGTACAGCCGCCGCTCGACCACCCGGGCCACGTCGGGTACGAGCCGGTCTTCGGTCCAGTCGCTGATCAGCGTCATCAGGGTCCTGACGATGGCGACGCCCAGGATGAACAGCAGCGCGGGCAGCGCGGCCTTCATGCGGCCCAGCGTCGGAGCGCTGGCGAGCAGTGCGGTCAGCACCCGGGTGGTGCCGAGCAGCCCGAACGCACTCAGCGAGCCGCTGATCAGGTCGGCCACGGCCATGGTCACGCAGTTCACCCGGCTGGACGCCCAGGCGATCCGCGCGAGGTAGCCGATCAGGAATGGCAGCCGCCTGGTCATGCCCGAGAAGGAGTATGACTTGACCAGTTCGGCGTCATAAGCCTCCCAGGCCCGGTCGATGAGCTCACTCTGAGCCGCCACCGGGCCGTCGGTCGTGGACTTTCTCCGCCGGTGCTTGCCGCGCCTCATGGTCAGCGCCCCCCATGCACCATGGTCAGCAGCCCGGCACCGCGCTCCGCGCCAAGATCGGAGAGCAGCTTCTGGGCCGGTGCCAGCTTCTCGTACAGGACCAGGACCGGGTCGGTGTGCGCCGCCAGTGCCAGGCCACGGGTGACCGCCTCTTCCATGCTCGCGGCGGACTCGCAGTGGATACCCGGCCGGACCGCGGCTAGCGCCGCCCCGATCAGCTTCGTCATCTCGCCCGGCTCGCGGTCACGCAGGTCGACGTCCTCGTAGATGACGACCCGGTCGAATGCCTGGGCGACGGCATGCGCGCTCTCCGCCACCTGGGCATTGGTCCGGTCACCTGGCAGCGTGAGCACCGCGACGCCGCCCCGGTCCCAGCGCTCGTGAATGAACTGCCCGACTGCCGCCAGGGCAGCCGGGTTGTGCGCGTAGTCGAGGACCACCGGGACCCCACCGACGCGGAACCTGTCGAGTCGGCCCGGGTTGTCCCGGCTGGGTTCGAGAGACTCTAGCGCGGTACGAATGGTTGCGACGGACACGCCGAGCGAGCGCGCCGCTGCGATGGCGGCCAGGACGTTGGCGACCATGAACCTCGCCTGGCCGTCCGCGCAAAGCGCGAGGTCATCCACGCTGGCCAGCGTGGCACGGGTGCTACCGGTGGCTTCGACCAGGTCTCCGTGGTCGAGCAAGTAGGCCGTGCCGCCATCGCGCAGGTGCTCGGCGATGACCGGATTTCCCGGCGAGACGCTGAAGTAGCTGATGACCGGCTGCCGGCTCCGCACGGATGAGCGCCGGGCCAGGCCAGCGGTGCGCCGGTCGTCGGCGTTCAGCACCAGGTGGCCTTGTTCCCGGATCTCCTCAGCGACGAGTGCCTTCACCCCGGTCAGGTCGTCGATCGTGTCGATGCCGTCGGAGCCGATGTGATCGCTGGTGATATTCGTGACCACCGCGACGTCGGCCCGATCGTAGCCCAGCCCACGGCGTACGATCCCGCCCCGGGCGGTCTCCAGAACGGCGGCCTGCACAGCCGGGTCACTGAGCACGATCTCCGCCGACCGCGGGCCCGAAGCGTCGGAATCTTGTACCAGGTCATGACCGATGTAGACCCCCTCGGTCGAGGTCATGCCGACCAGCAGGCCCGAGTGGCGTAGCAGGTGCGCGGTCAGTCGGACCGTGCTCGTCTTCCCGTTGGTACCGGTCACCGACACTATCGGCACCCGGGACGGCATGCCGAGCGGGTACAGCTTGTCGATGATGTAGTCGGCCACATCGCGCTGCTTGCCCTCGCTCGGCTGCAGGTGCATGCGCAGGCCAGGCGAGGCGTTGATCTCGATGATGCCGCCGGTTTCCAGGAAGGTGCCGGGTGGCCGCGTGATGTCGCGCAGGCGCAGGTCGATCCCGCAGATGTCGAGTCCGATGGTCGCCGCGGCGCGCGTGCACATCCGGGCCATCGCTGGGTGGACGGCGTCGGTCACGTCCTTGCTTGTCCCGCCGGTGGAGAGGTTGGCGTTGTGGCGCAACCTGACCACCTGGCCCGCCCTGGGCACCGAGGCCGGCGTCAGGCCCTGGTGGTTCAGGTAGCCGAGTACCGTCTCGTCCAGGGTGATCCGGGTGAGCGCCCGGTCATGGCCGACGCCGCGCCTCGGGTCCGCGTTGGCCCGCTCCACCAGAGCGGCGATGTCACCGATCCCGTCACCGGTCACCTGAGCGGCAGACAACTCCGCCACGACGACCCGGTCGCCTATCACCAGGACGCGGTAATCGGTGCCCACGACGTAGTCCTCGACCAGCGCCACCCCACCCTCTCCGCCTGCCACGGCGAACGCGCTGCTCGCTTCCTCGGCCGTCTCGACGATGAAGACGTCTCGCCCGTGATTGCCGGACACCGGCTTCACTACGACCTTCCCGCCGAGCCGGTCGAAGGCCGCGACGGCCTCCGCCGCGTCATGAACCACGATGCCTTCTGGCACGGGAAAGCCAGCGGCGGACAGCAGCTGCTTGGTGATCGCCTTGTCGCAGGCGATGTCCACGCCGATGACCGAGGTCTGCTCCGTGCTCGCTGCCCAGACCAGCCGCCGGTTTGCGCCGTAGCCGAGCTGCAGCAGTCCGGCGTCTGCCAGCCTGCGCACCGGGATGCCGCGCTGCCGGGCGGCGCGGGCAAGTGCGGCAGCCGTTACCCCCAGCCGTTTCTCGTCATAGGCCATGGCGACGCGCTGCAGCTCAGGGCCGCTAGCCGGCTGGTCGCCGACATGGCGGGTGTCGAGGACGGCGTCGGGCCCGCGGCCTGCGACTAGCTCGGTGACTACGGTCTTGGCCAGCGCCAGCAGGTCACCAGCCACGGGGTCCTCGGCCCACTCGTGCTCCGGGCACTCGACGATCAGCCGGAACAATCCCGGTTCGCCCGCCCACAGCGTCTTGCCGAAGTACACCTCGCGGCCGATGAGGTGCGAGAGCTCCAGGGTCACGTGCTCCAGCACGTGCCCGAAGAACGTGCCCTCGTTCAGCTTGGTCACTAGGCCGCCTGGCTTGCCCGCCGCACAGTGATGATCGGCCAGCCCTGGCAGGATAGTCAGTAGCCGCTGGGTGAAGCCCGTGACCTCGCTGGTCTCCCGGCCGGCGAGCTCCTCTAGGTCGACAAGCGCCATGACCGCCGGGTGCGAGCAGTAGATGTTCGGGCCGCGTAGCCGCCGTAGGCTTACAACACGCATGATCGGTTTCCTTTTCCTGTTCGTGAAGTGATACGGGTGGCTGTCGTGAAGCGATAGATGCTGCGGAGGATTCTGGGCAGGCCAGGTCCGGGCAGCTGTCTCGCGGTTGAGTGGACTGAACGTGCCGGACCCATGCCTGCGGTAGTGGCCTTAGCTGAGTGGGTGCCTGCGCTCCAGATCGAACGCGTCGTCCGCGCGCAGTCGGTGCAGTCGCATGCCCGGCGCTCGTTCGCCGGGCGCGGCGGGGTCATCAGGGGGATCGGCCGCTCGGACCGTGTCCACGGTCACCACGCCACCGTGGCCAAGGACGTCGAAACGACCTGACCGGACGAGGACGGCGGTGTCCTCGTCAATGCCTATGCCAAGGTGCGAAGGATGGCGGGTGACCGCGGCGGCGAGGCGCGGAAGCCGCCGCCGTTGCCTGAAGTGCACGTCGATGATCGCCGCTGGCAGCAGCCCTAGTCCCGGTCCCGTGCGCAGCCGGTCATCGGCAATTTCCCGGTGGTCGCCGCTACGGCGGACGTCGCCGCCGAGGATCATCACTGGGCCGAGTGCCGTCGCCCCGGCACTCGTTCCCGCGACGACCAGCGAGTTATCCGTCACGCGGCCGCGCAAGGCCAGGTTCGCCCGCGACCCCACCAGGAACTCGAGACGGGCCTGATCTCCCCCGGTAAAGAAAATCCCGGTCGCCCGGGCGAGCTCGGTGAGGGTCTGCTCAGCATTAGCCTGCTCATGACTGGCCAGCCTTAGCTCGCGGACATCGCTGATCTCGAGCCGCCGAAAGACGGCCAGGTACGTAGCGAATGATTCCGCTGGCACGCCCGACGCTGTCGTGATTAGCACGATCCGCGCCCCGGTCCCTCCGCAGAGTTCGGCGAAGGCCTGGAGCAGGCAACAGTCGCTCGTCCGGTCTTCGGCGCCACCGATGAGCATAAGGCACCCGGGCAAGAATTGGCTATCGCCTGCCGTAGCCGCAATTTTGCTGGATATGCGCCGCCCAATGGACCCATTGACTTTCGTGGGCCGTTCATCGACCCCATCTCCCGATATGCATTCGCCCTTGAACATCCCACGTAGCCCCCTTGCGCGATAAGCTGGGCCCGCCCGCACTGGTGTCGTATCGGCTGAATCCGGTCCCGCGCCAAATTATTTGGGACAACTCGGCGAGCGTGCCCCAGCCTTCGCGCCGCACTATACCGGACCCATCAAGCTACCCACGAAGGATACTTTTTCTTCTGGAATATTTCTGAGCGCCGAATGCAAGGAATCCTTGAAGCAATTCAAACTAAACGGTAAACGCGGGAATATGTTCTAAATAAACGAGCGGGTGTCGAGCTTCCGCAAGCTACGACTCATAATGATGCGATGATGTTTAGGGCGGATCGGCACCGCGTGCAATCCCACGGCCGGGTCCGCTGCCAGGCTGACACCCGGTGATTCCCCCAGGATCAAGGCGTCAGTTTGGGGCGCTCCAGCACGAGGCAACTCCAGTGCACGCTGTTGCGGCCGTGAAGGTCGGGCCGTTCGCTGGTGTGGATTGTCCGCAGGCCGAGCTCGGCCCCCAGCGCGACCGTCTCAGCGGTGGAGACCTCGAACATCTGGCGGCCCTCCGGTACTGGTCCGTGCCTGAGGGTGAGGAACAGCAACCCGCCGGGCGCCAGCAACTCGCCGGTCCTGGCCATCGCTCGCCGCCGCTCCGGCGCGTTGAGGTGCATCCAGACGGCGGTGGCGAAGACCGCGTCGAAGTGCTCGATCGGTCCGATCAGGCTCAGGTCCGGCAGCGCGTCGTCGACCCATTCGATCGCGGCGCCAGGATGCAGTCGCTGTCCGTGCGCCCGAAGCTCGGCTGTCGGCTCGACCGCCACCACGTCGTGTCCGCGGGCCGTCAGCGCGGCCGCGTCACGGCCGGTGCCGGCGCCGACGTCCAGGATGCGGCCGGGCTCAGCCGGCACGCGGTGCAGCACATCACGGTGGACCTCGTCGAAGGTGACTTCCTCGTACTGGGCAGCCAGCACGTCCGCGGCTTCGCCGTAGCCCGCGATTCCCCCAACGTGTCGCACGCCGTGAGCGTTCTCGCCATCTTCATCACTCACGGTCGCAGCCTAGCCGCAAGGCCGGCCAGCAGACCGCAGCGGCGTCCGAGGCCGCAGGCTGGGCCTGGCCAGCCGGCGGCCCAGCATCGCGCTCAGGCGGCCAGGCCTGCCATGTCAAGCAGGTCGCTGAGGATGTGGCCAACCCGGTTGATCTGGATCGAAAGAAGTCCCTCGCCTGGCAGCAGGTGAGGGCGGGCGCCCGGAATATGCGAGGCGAGCCATTGACCAAAGGCGAACGGGCCCATCCGGTCCTCCTCACCGTGCCAGATGGCAACGGGGGCGGCAAGCTCGTCGAGCTCAAATCCCCAGTCTGAGACTAGCGCCAGGTCGTCATCCCGCCACCCAGCGATGCCGTTGCGCACGGCACTGCGCACCAGCGCGGCCAGCGTGCTGGCGTATTCACCGGTTAGTGCGGTCTTGTCCGCATCTGATATCAGGCTGCCGAAGGCCGCCACCACCTTGTCGCCGGTCACGTCGGCGAGCTCTGCCGCCTCCTTTTCCAGCAGTCGGCTCAGCGGTTCGATCCCCTCGATGGCGGCGCCGAACTCCGCGATGTTCTCCGGTCCCATCTCAGCGAGGAAGTCGACGCCCTCGGCGCCAAAGGGTGGTGCCCCCACGACCGACGCGGCGGCAAGGCACCGGCCCGGCAGTTTCGCGGCACAGGCCAGGGCGTGCGGGCCACCGGATGAGGCGCCGTACGTGACGAACCTGTCGAGGCCAAGGACGTCGAGGACCGCGGCGATGTCCTCGGGGATGTCACCAATGCGGCGGCCGGGGCGCGGTGTCGACCGTTCGTACCCAGGCCGGGCGACCAGAATGATCCGCATGCCCCGTTCACGGGCGGCCTCCCGGGTCGAGGGGTAGGTTCCCAGGCCGATCGGCGCCCCTTCCTGGATGACCAGGGGGATGCCGTCCTCCTG
>Ga0335075_10012238_pt1 | contig 12967 bp, 11 predicted proteins | sample Lox_Sample_24_FD_206723 | JGI IMG/M metagenome (GOLD analysis project Ga0335075, IMG submission 206723) | Soil microbial communities from Loxahatchee National Wildlife Refuge, Florida, United States - Lox_Sample_2.4 | ecosystem: Environmental > Terrestrial > Soil > Wetlands | place: USA... | reverse complement strand
AGGCTGGCGACGCGCTCCTCGAGCACCGAGACCGTGGGGTTGGTGAGGCGGGAATAGATGTAGCCGAAATTATGGAGATTGAAGAGCGAGGCGGCGTGGTCGACATCCTCGAAGACGTACGAAGTGGTCTGGTAGATCGGGGTGGTGCGCGCGCCGGTCGTCGGGTCCGGCGCGGCGCCGGCGTGGACGGCGCGGGTCTCGAAGCCGAGGGGGTGGTTTCCGGCCGCGTTCCTTTGCGGGCGGGCGCGGCCCGCGGTCGGCGGCTCAGGCGGGCGGTTGCGCATGATCCCCGAGTTGACCCCGCTCCAGGAAAGCTCGCCCGCGAGCCGGCCGTACTCGATCTTCGGGCAGCGGTTCATCACCACCTCGAGCCCGGCCGCCTCGGCCTTGGCCGCCGCCTCGTCGTTGCGCACGCCGAGCTGCATCCAGACCACGCGGGCGCCGATCGCGATCGCGTCCTCGACGATGGGCATCACGTGGCGCGAGGCGCGGAAGATATCCACCATGTCCACGGGCTCGGGGATCTCGCGCAAGCCCGCGTAGACGCGCTCGCCGAGGAGGGTGCTACCGGCGATCGCCGGATTGACCGGGATGACGCGGAAGCCTTTCCCCTGGAGATATTTCATCACGAAATAGCTCGGCCGGTTCCAGTCCGGCGAGGCGCCGACCAGCGCGATCGTGTGCACGCTGCGCAGGATCCGCGCGAGCTTCTCGTCCGGATAGGGAATGGGGTCGAGCACGCCCATGGAACTGCTCCCCGGCAAAGGGCGGATCATCCTCGCGCCGGGGCCGCGTGGCAAACGCCGCGACCGATGAGCATGGCGGCGGCCACCGGCAGCGTGATCTCCCATCCGAACGCCTCGACCCGCCGGCCGCCGAGGAAGGTGCCGGGCACGGCCGCCGAAGGCATGAATCGCACGAGAAAACAAGTGGATAGAGTGGGATTGGCGAGCGGGAGCGAGCCCGTCCCGCTGTGGTGGCAAAGGGTCCTCCTCGCGGCGCGCGCGGATTTGGCGTCGCGGCATCGATCGGGATCGGCGCGATGACGGGACCGGTTGGACGCCTCCGGGTTGGAGGCTAAGCTGTCGCGCCGGAACCGGGACGGGGCGCGCCGCGTTCCGCCGGTTGGCGGAATGGGAGGAACAAGATGCAAGGCAACCTTGCAAGGCGGAGCCTGCTCGCCGGCACTGGCGCCGGGCTGATTGCCGCAAGCCTGCCGCGCGGCGCCCGCGCCGCAGGCGGCAAGCTCAGGATCGCGCTCTCCAACTCGTATATCGGCAACAAGTGGCGGATCGAGATGGAGAACCTCTTCAAGGCGGCGCTGCAGATGGAGCCGTACAAGAGCCAGGTCGAGGGCACCTGGTTCAACTCCGGCAACGATGTCAGCGAAGAGAGCCAGCAGATCAGCGGGCTGATCGGCGAGCGCGTCGATGCGATCGTGGTCGATGCCGCATCGCCAACCGGCCTCAATGGCATTCTCAAGCAGGCGACCGATCGCGGCATCCTCGTCGTCTCGTACGACAACGTCGTGACCGCTCCCACCGCGATCAAGGTCAACACCGACCAGTTCGAGTTCGGCAAGAAGCTTGCCGGATTCCTCGCCCAGAAACTCGGCGGCAAGGGCAACGTGATCATGGTGACGGGGGTCGCCGGCACCTTCGTCGATCAGCAGCGCAACGCGGGCGCCGATTCCGTCTGGAAGCAGAACCCCGGCATCAAGGTCGTCAACCGCTACACGGGGATGTGGGATTCCTCGGTCGCCGAGCGCAACACGTCCGCCATCCTGCCTTCCTTGCCGAAGATCGACGGCATCTGGTGCCAGGGCGGCACGGACGGCGTGCTGAAGGCCTTTATCGCGGCGAAGCGCACGCCGCTTCCGCCCACCGCGGGCGAGGCCGAGAACGGCTTCCGCAAGTTCATGACGCCGGAAGGCTACATGGGCCAGCACGTGGACGGGCTCTCGATCGGCCAGCCGCCCTATCTCGTGCTCGTCTCGCTGGAGCTGGCCCGCCGCATCCTGCAAAAATCCTATCCGCACAAGGACGTCACCATCCCGTTCCCCTATGTCACGAACGCGACCGTCAAGGTGGGGGAGACGGTGTTCCCGGACCTGCCGGACAGCTTCTTCGCCGACTTCACCGACAGCGGTCCCAACGCGACGGTGAAGATCTGCGTGGATGCCGCGCTGACCGGCAAGCCTTGTGCGGGCAATCTCGACGTGCGGCTGCCGCCCACCGCATGAGCGCCGCGCCGGCGGCGGAGCGGGAGCCGGAAGCTTCGATCGCCGCGCGCGGGGTGAGCAAGGCGTTCGGCGGCGTTCAGGCGCTGCGTTCCGCCTCGTTCGCCGCGCGCGGTGGCGAGGTGCATGCGCTCGTCGGCGAGAACGGGGCGGGCAAATCGACGCTCATCAAGATACTCGGCGGGCGGCTCGCCCCCGACGCCGGCACCGTCCTGCTCGAGGGCAACCCGGTGCGGCTTGCCGGAACGGCGGACGCGGCGCGCCGGGGGATCGGCACGGTCTTCCAGGAGCTCACCCTGCTGCCCTGGATGAGTGTCGCCGAGAATCTGCTGCTCGGCCGCGAACCGCGCTCCGCCTTGGGCCTCATCCGCCGCGCGGCACTCGCGCCCGAGGCCGAGGCGGTGCTGGCGGGGCTCGGCGTGCACCACATCGACCCGCGGGCGCTTGCGAGCGAGGTCTCGCTCGCCGAGCGGCAAATCATCGAGATCGCACGCGTCATCATCGGCCGCCCACGCATCCTGCTGCTCGACGAGCCTACCTCCTCGCTGGTCGAGCGCGAGGTCGAGTGGCTGTTCGCCCGCATCGGCGACCTCCGCGCCGCCGGCACTGCCGTTGTCTTCACCTCCCACCGCTGGAACGAGATCACCTCGATCGCCGACCGCATCACGATTTTTCGCAACGGCTCGGAGGTCGGCACCTACACCGCGATCGACGAGGGCGAGGCGATCGCGCTGATGACCGGACGGCAGGTCGAGGCGCTCTATCCGAGGCTGCCGGCGGTTCAAGCGGGCGCGCCGCCGGCGCTCGAGCTCGCCCAAGCCGGCTTCGAAGGCGCCGGCACGTTCGGCTTCTCGCTCGTCGAGGGAGAGATTCTCGGCGTTGGCGGGCTCGCCGGCCAGGGCCATCGCGAACTTTTTCTCGGCCTGTTCGGCGCCCCGCCGCTGAAGCGGGGAAGAATCCGTGTCGGCGGCAGGCCGACGCGCATCGCGAGCCCGGCGGATGCGATCGCGGCCGGCCTCGGCATCGCGCTGGTGCCGGAGGACCGCAAGTCCGAGGGCTTGCTGCTGCCGCTTTCGGTGCGGGACAATCTCACGCTTCCCATCCTCTCGCGGCTCTCCCGCGTGGGCGTCATCCGCGGCGGCGAGGAGCGGCGGATGAGCCGCGAGATCATCTCCCGGCTCGGCATCGTGACGCCGAGCCCGGCGCAGAAGGTGGGCGCGCTCTCCGGCGGCAACCAGCAGAAGGTGCTGGTCGGGCGCTGGCTGCTCGCCCAATCGCGGATCCTCCTGCTCTACGACGTGACGCGCGGCGTCGATGTCGCGACCAAGCACGAGATCTATGAGCTGATGGTGCGGCTCGCCGGCGAGGGCAGGGCGATCCTCTTCTACTCGTCCGACACCGAGGAGCTTGCGCATCTCTGCCATCGCGTGCTGGTGCTGCGCGACGGGCGCGTCGCGGCCGAGCTTGCCCCGCCGGCGCTCGACGCGGAGGCGATCGTCGCGGCCGCGATGCGCGAAGCGAGAGCGTGATGATTTTCAATCATGACGCTCTCGGTTTCGTCTGGGCGATCAATTTCATGGCTTTGGCGGATCGCTTTGCTTATCCGCCAGAAGCCATATTGATCTAATGCCGCCTGAATCTTCCGCAGTCGGCGAGGCGAGGGCGCACGCGGCCGGGACGCGCCGCCCGCGCGCGGCGCATGTCATCGGCCAGAACATCGGGCTTATTCTCGCCGCTTCCATCCTGCTGCTCAGCGTGGTCGTTTTCGTCGGGATGTTCGTCCTCGAGCAGCATCGCCTGCCGGGCAACTTCGAGATCACCTCGACCGTCAACAACACGATGCCGCTGGCGCTCGCCGCGATCGGCCAGACGGTGGTGGTGCTGACGCGCGGCATCGATCTCTCGGTGGGCGGCGTGGTCGATCTCACCAATGCGCTGGCCGCGATCTATCTTCCCGGGAGCGAGGCTCACATGGCGCTGGTGGCCGCGCTCGTCGTGCTGGTCGGCGCCGCCGCGGGCCTCGTCAACGGCCTCGTGGTCGGCCTCGGGCGCTTGCAGCCGATCGTCGTCACGCTTGCCACGCTCTCGATCTTCCAGGGCCTCGCGATCCGCGTCCTGCCGCAGCCCGGCGGCACCGTGCCGGGCGTGGTCACGGACATTCTCGTCAACACCGGCGGGCCGTTCGCGCTGCTCTTCCTCGTCCTTGCCGCGCTCGGCTGGATGGCGCTCCGGCGTTCGCGCATCGGCGTCCAGATATTCGCCGTCGGCAACGACGAGCAGGCGGCGATCGCCCACGGCATCAACGCGGTGCGCACGAAGATCATCGCGTACACGATCGGTGGCGCGCTCTACGCGCTGGCGGGTCTCTTCTTCGCCGCCAACGCAACCTCGGGCGACGCCACAGGCGGCAATGTCTATACCCTCACCTCGATCGTCGCGACCGTGCTCGGCGGCGTCAGCCTCTTCGGTGGCCGCGGCAGCGCGATCGGCGCGATGTGCGGCGCCTTCATCACGACGATGATCGTCAACATCCTCTTCTATGCCCACATCGACCCGCTCTATCAGTCCTTCTACGAGGGGCTTTTCCTCGTCATCGCCGTCGTGCTCGGGGCCGCGATCGGCCGCCTGGTGCGGCGCGGGGCCTCGTAGCCGTGCTCGCGCGCCTCACCCCGGACATGATGCGGATCATCGCCGCCTACGCTGCTGCGGTCGCGCTCTTCGTCATCGGCGCCTTTGTCCATCCCGGCTTCGCGAGCTTTCCGAGCGTCACCTCGATCCTGCTCGTCGCCTCCTTCGTCGGTTTGGTCGCGGCGGGGCAGTGCTTCGTCATCCTCATCGGCGGCATCGATCTCTCGGTGCCGTGGGTGCTGAACGCGGCGGCGATCCTGCTCGCGACTTCCTCGCTCGGCCAGGATTCCCGGGCGCTCTACGCGATCGCGCTCACGCTCGGCATGGGCGCGCTGGTGGGCGCTGCGAACGGCGTGCTCATCGTCTGGTTCGGCGTGCCGGCGGTGGTGATGACGCTTGCCATGAACGGCATCGTCGAGGGGCTGGCGCTTGGGCTCTCCGGGGGCATGACCTGCGCCGCCTGCGCGTCGTACGCGCCCCCCGTGGTTGCCGCCGCCGTCCACGGGGTCTTCCTCGGGGTGCCCGCGGCTCTCTGGCTCTGGCTCATTGTCGTCCTCGTCGTTTCCTTCGTACTGAGCTTCACCCGGTTCGGGCGTGCGACCTACGCGATCGGCAACAACCCGCGCGCGGCCTTTCTTGCCGGCGTCAACGTCAACCTGACGACCGTCTTTCTCTACGTGCTGAGCGGGGTTTTTTCCGCGCTGGCGGGAATCCTGCTGGTCGGCTTCGGCGGGCAGGCCTCGCTCGGCATGGGCGATCCCTATCTCTTCCAGTCGATCGCGGCGGTGGTGATCGGGGGCGTGAGCATTCTCGGGGGCCGCGGGAGCTATCTCGGCGCCGCCGCCGGCGCCGTGAGCCTCACCGCGCTCGTCAGCGTCCTGCTCGCGCTCAATATGCCGGAGTACGGCCGCAGCATCATCTACGGCGTCGTCATCCTCGCATTGCTCCTCCTCTACGGCCGCGAGCAGAGAGAATAGAGCGTGCGCGTCAGACCGGGAGGGCCATGCGCACGGCAACAAAGAGCCCGGCGCCGGCGGCGAGCAGGAGGAGAGGATTGATGCGCGTCGTCATCAAGACGCCGGTCGAGGCGAAGGCGATGCCGCGTGCGAGCCAGCCACCCTCGAGCGAGCGGAGCAGCACGTAGACGGCCGCGAGGATGAACCCCGCGGCAACCGGCCTCAAGCCGCGCTCGAGCGCCTTTTGCCAGCGCGCGCCCTGGTGGCGCTTCCAGAGACGCGCGACGCCGTAGATCAGGAAGGTCGTGGGGCCGAAGATACCGATCGTCGCCACGATCGCGCCGGCGATGCCGGCAACCTGCCAGCCGATCAGCGTCACCAGGAGCGAGCCGGGCCCCGGCGCCATGCGGGAAATGGCGAAATCGTTCACGAACGCGGCGGCGGTCATCCAGTGATGCACGCCGACGACCTCGCGTTCGATCCCGGCAACCACGCTCTGCCCGCCGCCGATCGTGGCGAACGAGAGCGGCGCGAAGACGGCGAAGAGGCTGAGGAGGAGCTTCCCCAACGCGGCTAGGCCCGGGCCAGCTTCGCGTATTCGATGGCGACGCTGAGCGATCCGGCGACGAGCAGCACCCACACCAGCGGCCAGCGGAGAATCCCGACGACGAGGAACGTCGCGGCAAGCACGATGACCGGCATGATCCCCGGCGGCACGCAACGGGCGGCCGTGATGCCTATGGAGAACGAGAGCCCGATCGCCGCCGCGGCCGCCCCGTCGAGGGCGAGATGGGTGATCGGAAAGCGGGTGAGCACGTCGAAGAGCATGCCGATCAGCACGATCACGATCGCGGGCGGCAGGACGATGCCGGCGAACCCCACCACCGCACCCGGCGTGCCGAGCAGGCGGTAGCCGATCCAGATCGCCATGTTCGTGACATTGACGCCCGGCAGCGCCTGGGAAATTGCAAGCCCGTTGAGGAATTCCTCTTCCGAGAGCCACTTCCGGTCCTGCACGAACTCGCGAAGCAGCCAACCGCTGAGGCCGCCTCCGAAGCTGGTCAGCCCGATCCGGCTGAAAGCAAGGAAAAGACGAGGCGCGGTCGGGCGCGGTGTCGCGTGTTGCTGCGGGGCGGGCGGCATGAGCGGCTCTTCATCCGGCGATGAGTGAGTGCGCCGTCAGGATGCGCCCCGTGCCGGTTCCCGCGAAGCGCCAATCCGGCAGGCGAGCGCCACGCGGGGGCCGGTTGACCGGGTCAGGGACGCTGTCCTAAATTTCAGGCAAAGCAAAGCGCTCGCGCGCCGGAGACAGAGGTGATTTCTGTTGCATTTGCCTATTTCGTAGTCAGGCCTCGCGCGCGCGACGCCGGTCGCTAGCGATGGCATACCGTGTCGGCGTCGATATCGGCGGTTCCTTCACTGATTTCGCGGTGCTCGACGAGGAAGACGGACAGGTGCGTACGCTGAAGGTATTCTCCCGGCCCGACCAGCCGGGCGAGGAGGTGCTGGAGGGGCTCTCCCAGCTCGAGCGGCGCTACGGCATCGAAGCCGGGCAGATCGGGTATTTCACGCACGGAACGACAATCGGCGTGAACACGGTGATCCAGCGCAAGGGCCTCCGCCTCGCGCTCTTCGCGACCAGGGGCTTCGTCGACGTGCTGGAGCTGGCTCGGCTCAAGATCGCCGACATGTACGACCTCTTCAGCCGCCGGCCGACGCCGTTGGTCACGCGCGAGCGCGTTTGGCCGATCGATGAGCGGATCGACGCCGAGGGCAAGGTGCTGAGCCCGCTCGATCGCGCGAGCGTCGAAGCGGCACTCGGCCATGCGCGCGAAGCAGGCTGCGAGGGCATCGTCATCGCGTTGCTGCACAGCTACCGCAATCCGGTGCACGAGCAGGCGGTGGGTGCGATCATCGCCGAGATTGCGCCGGAGATGCCGGTGTTCCTCTCCTCGGAAGTCTGGCCGATCGTCCGCGAATACGAGCGCACCGTCACCGCGACCGTGAGCGGCTATGTGCAGCCGCGGGTCGCGACCTATCTCGGCTCGCTCCAGGCGGCCCTCGGGCGCGCCGGCGTGGCACCGGAGCCGCGCATCACCAAGTCCAACGGCGGGGTGATGCTGGCGGAACAGGGCAAGCGCGACTGCATCCAGATGATCCTCTCGGGCACCGCCTCCGGCGTCATCGGTGCCGCCTTCATTGCCCGCGCCGCCGGCGTCGAGCGCGCGCTTTCGCTCGATATCGGCGGCACCAGCGCGGACATGGCGCTGATCCTCGACGGCCAGCCGCAATATGGCGTGGGCGAGACGATTGGCGATTTCCGCATCTTCATCCCCTCCGTCGCGGTGAGCTCGATCGGCGAAGGTGGCGGCTCGATCGCCTGGGTGGATGGGCAGGGCGTGCTGAAGGTGGGGCCGGAGAGCGCGGGCTCGACGCCCGGGCCGGTCTGCTACGGCCGCGGCGGCACGCGGCCGACGGTGACGGACAGCTTTGCCGCCTGCGGCCTGATCGGCGCGGCCGATCTCGGCTATGACGCGGTGAAGGTGGATCGCGCGGCCGCGCGCGCGGCGATCGCAACGCTTGCGGAACGGCTGGGTGCGACGGTGGAAAGTGCGGCCGAGGCGATCCAGCGCCTCTCCGTCTCGGGGATGTATACCGGCGTGAGCGCGCTGGTCAGCCGATTTGGCATCGATCCGCGGGAATTCACGCTGATCGCTTTCGGCGGCGCCGGACCGATGCTGGCGCCGATGCTGGCGCGCGCGCTCGGCATCGGCGAGGTGCTGGTGCCGCCGACGCCCGGCGTCTTGAGCGCGCTCGGCGGGCTGGTTGCGGACGTGAAGAACGATTTCATCCGCACGATCTATGCCGCACTCGAGCCGGGCGTTGCGGCGACGCTGCGCGAGGGCTTCGCCGGGCTCGAGGCGCGCGGGCGCGCGTGGCTCGCCGCCGAAGGCACGGCGGAGGCGGCGGCACGCCTCGCCTACTCCGCGGACATGCGCTATGCCGGCCAGTCCTTCGAGATCGAGACCGTGCTCGATCCTGCCTGGATCGCGGCCGGCGACCTTGGCGCGATGGGGGATGCGTTCCATCGCCGCCACGAGGCGCTGTTCGGCCATTGCGACCGCGGCGCCGCCATGCAGGTGATCAATCTCCGCCTGGTCGCGGAGAGCCCGACCGAGCGGCCGGTGCTGCCCGCTTTGCCGGCGAGCAGCGATCCGCCGGTTCCGGCCGGCACGCTCGGCGTCTGGCTCGACGGGGCGAGCCGCGAGATTCCGTTCTACCGCCGCGCGGAGCTTGCCGCAGAGCAGCGTTTCGCCGGGCCCGCGGTGGTGGCGCAGAACGATTGCACGACGATCGTGCCCACCGGTTGCGAGGTCGCGGTGGACGCGATCGGCAATCTCCGCATCACGCTGGTTTGAGGACCCGACATGCAGACCAACCGCCTGGAGCTGCAAATCCTCGCCGACTATTGCGCCGCCGCGGCCGAGGCGATGGCCTATACGCTGGTGCGCACGGCGCATTCCACTTTCGTCAAGGAGACCGAGGATTTCTCCTGCGGGCTGCTGACGCCCGAGGGCCTCACCTTCGCCTCGCCGAAGACGCTCGGCGCCACCTGGTTCACCGGCCTCGATTACGGCCCGGCGATCCGCATGATCGAGGATTACCGGGAAGGCGATATCTGCATCACCAACGACCCCTATAGCGGCGCGGTCGCGACGCACACGCCGGATATCCATATCTGGAAACCGGTGTTCGTCGAGGGCGAGCTGATGTGCTTCGTCGCCGGGCACATCCACAACACCGACATGGGCGGCGCGGTGCCGGCAACCCTCTCGCGCACGCTGATCGAGATCCAGCAGGAGGGGATTCGCATCCCGCCGGTGAAGCTGGTGAGCGGCGGGGAGCACGACGCGAAGCTGCTCCGCATCATGGAAATGAACGTGCGCGTGCCGCAGCAGAACCGCGGCGATCTCAACGCGCAGATCGCCTCGCTCGCGGTCGGCGAGCGCAAGGCGCGCGAGATCGTCGCCCGCTTCGGGCGCGGCGGATTCCGCGCCGGCATCGCCGACCTGCTCGACTATGCCGAGGCGCAGGCGCGGGCGATCGTGCGCACGATTCCGGACGGCGACTACGCGCATTCCGAATATGCCGATGAGGATTCCGACGGCGGCGAGCCCTGCCGGATCGCCATCACCTTGCGCGTGCGGGGCGGCGATCTCGTGCTCGATTATACGGGCAGCGACCCGCAGCTCAGCGCCTCGCTCAACATGCCGACCGGCGGGCGCGAGCGGCACGTGCTGGTGATGGTCGGGCTCGTCTATGTGCTCTATGCGCTCGACAAGACGCTGCTGCTGAACGCGGGCATCCTCCGGGTGGCCCGCGCGGTGCTGCCGCCCGGCACCGTGGTGAACCCCGAGCCGCCGGCTGCGGTCGGCATGCGGAGCCTCACCTGCCTCACCACGCAGCTCGCGACGATCGGCGCCTTCGCGCGCGCGGTGCCGGAGCGCATGCCGGCCTGTCCGGCGGGGGCGGTGACGATCATGAACGTGCGCACCGTCGATCGGCGCGGGCGGCCGATCATGGCTTCGATCGGCCCGGTGGGCGGCGGGGCCGGGGGCGCGGCGGCGGCGGACGGGATCGACGCCTCCGGCGCGAACTCCTCCTTCCTCAAGAACACCCCGGTGGAGATCAACGAGGCCGAGGTGCCGATCCTGTTCCAGGGCTACGGGCTGTGGCCGGATTCCGCCGGGGCAGGGCGCCATCGCGGCGGGGCAGGAATCTTCATGACGTTCGAGGTCTCCGCGCCGCAGACGATGATCACCGCACGCAATCGCGACCATTCGAGATTCGCGAGCTGGGGCCTTCTCGGCGGGAAGGCCGGCAGCAACACGCTATTCACCCGCAATCCCGGCCGCAACAACGTCGAAGAGCTCGGCAACCGCGACATCGTCGCCTGCGAGCCGGGCGACGTGATCCGCATCGTGGGCGGCGGCGGCGGCGGGTGGGGCGATCCGCTCGAGCGGCCGCCGGAGGAGGTGGCGCTCGACGTGGCGGCGGGCCTGGTTTCGCCCGAGCAGGCGCGCGCCTGCTATGGCGTCGTGCTCCGCGGCGGGATGCCGGAGATTGGGGAGACGGAACGGTTGCGCGCGGCCGCGCCGCGCTCGCGCGCTTTGTTCGATTTCGGCCCCGGGCGCGAGGCCTTCGAGCGCGTTTGGACCCAGGAGCGCTATGACGCGCTCACCGATGTCCTCGCGGCAACCGCCGTCACCTGGCGGCATTGGGCCAAGCGCATGATGTTTCAATCGGTCGCGCGCGGGGAGCTTGCCGACCGGGGCCCGGCCGCGCAGATCCGCGCGCTCCACGCCGCCCTCGCCGCGCGCTTCCCGCAGATGCTTTCGGCGCCGGAACCAAGAGCCGAAGCCGCCGAGTAGCCGCCCGGCGCCGCGCGACCCGTTCCGCCGGAACGGTGATACAATTTGCGGGTCCGCCGGAGAGGCGGGTCGGGGGCAACCTCCGACTCCGGGCCCTCGCGCAAGCTTCGGAAGGAGAACATCGGGATGAAGCTGGGGCAGACATCTCGCCGATGGTGCATGGGGCCGCATGCCTGGCTGTCCGTTGCGTTCCTTGCGGCGGCTTTGCTCCTCGCCGCGGCGGCGCGCTCCGCCGGCGCCCAGGGTTCGAGCTCGGCGGATATCGGTGCGGGGTTCACGGGGACGGGGACGTACCTCATGCCGCCCAAGTCGGCGGGTCCGCCGCCGCCCGGCATTGGCCCGATGTACAGGGCGTCCGCGATCGTCACCGGCACCGACATGCGCCAGCGCCCATGGGGTTTCGCCCGATGCCTGCGGGAGGTTCTCATCAAGGTCTCAGCCGATCCCCGGCTCGAGAACGACCCGCGCACCGCACGGCTTGCCAAGCACGCGGATCGTTTCGTTGCCTATTTCAGCTATGTCGATTTGATGGCCGCAGACCCGCTGCACGACGAGCAGGGAACATACGACCGGCCGTACCGGCTGACGGTTTATTTCGACCCGGTGCGCATTGATGCGGCCTTGGCTGCGTTCGGCGAGCGGCCCTGGCGCGGCGTCCGGCCGGCCATCGTGCCGGTACTGCGGGTCACGGGGCCGAAGCCGCCGCCCTACGTGCTGAGCGCCGAGATTGCGGTGGGGGCGGCGCAGCGCGGAGCTTTTGCCGTCGCCGCCGGTGAGTTCGGTATGACGGTCCGCTTCCCCACCAAAGCCGAGCTCGCGGCCTGGGGAGTCTCCGCCACTCACTTCCCGTCTTCGACGGCGCAGGCGCCGCCAAACCGGTCGCCTGGCGAGATGGACGTCGTCGGCACGCTCGAATGGAGCGAGAGCCTGCCGGGCTGGATCGGAAGGTGGCGCGCGGACTGGAATGGCACCCCGTATCGCTGGGGCGTTAAGGGCGTGAACTACGATGCCGCCTTCCGCGATATCGTGAGCGGAGTGGTCCTCCTCGCCAGCGGTCGCGGGTCGCCGGACTGAGTGCACGCAGGACCCTTGCCAAGGACCGCAAGCTAGCCATTGCAATATTGCAATCGAGCACGCGGAAACGCCGCCGGTCGGCCACAGCAACGACGCTGGCGAGACAGTTCAAACCGCCTCGATCTTAGAGCGTGATCGCCGAAGGTTGAATCACCGGAGGCGTGAATCACGCGGGAAAACAAAGACCTAGAGCGTGATCGCCGAAGGTTGAATCACCGAAGGCGTGAATCACGCGGGAAAACAAAGACCTAGAGCGGGATGCGTGAGCCGAACCGAACGCATCCCGCTCTCGAGTCCGACTCCGAGCTCACGCGCAACGCGTCATCCCTCGCGCGAACGGCATTGGCCATGCGACGGGCGCCCGGCCCAACCCTTTGTCGGGCGAGCGCTCCGCGCTACTGCGTTGAAGATCACGCGGCGTGGCGGGGGGCGGTGCGGCGAAGCTCGGTGATCGCGGACTGGACCGAGCGCCAGAAGTCCAGTGCGTCGATGCGCGCGGCGAGCCGCGCCTCCTCGGCCTGCTGCTCGGCGACGGCCGCGGCGCGAACGCCGTGCCGGTCGATGAGCGTGCGTGCGACGCGGATCGGATCCTCACCTTGCATGAACTTTCTCCTCGTTTTTCAATCGACCGTACAATT
>Ga0335075_10012237_pt1 | contig 12968 bp, 6 predicted proteins | sample Lox_Sample_24_FD_206723 | JGI IMG/M metagenome (GOLD analysis project Ga0335075, IMG submission 206723) | Soil microbial communities from Loxahatchee National Wildlife Refuge, Florida, United States - Lox_Sample_2.4 | ecosystem: Environmental > Terrestrial > Soil > Wetlands | place: USA: Florida... | reverse complement strand
AACATTGTGTCTCGTAGTGAAGGGGCTCACATACATCGAACTTAGCACGAAACAACCTAACACAGCCCGGCGATCCTCCATTGTGCGGGCGACGGTGGGGTCGTCCGCGGAACATCCTAAAGCGCAAAGATTTGAAACTCTTGAAGGATCTTTGATCAGTGGCCTGTTGAGTCGGAGCTCGAATACGAGTGATATAGCCATGTGCATGAATTGAGATCTGTGCGGTGTGTTGATGAACTGGACACCACCCCTTTCGACGTCATCAGTATGGAGATGAAGTTGTCAATGAGCGCGCACAACTAACCAAGAAAGTAGAACAAGAAGCCCTAGTAAGAAGGTGGTATTGGCACCATGCTCTGATATTACTTGATCCATCACCATTCGTTTGATATCATTTGCCAGTGCTTGTCTTTGGGGGGAAGATCTCGAAGCTACCACAATGATGCAGTAGAATAAGAACGGTCGTTCTTGACGCAATTGCGGTGCGTTTACTGAATTGTGGAAGCGAATGAAGGGAAAACTTGGTAGCATTTCCGTGCAGAATCGTTTTAAATACTGCTCAGCATCCTCTGGAGATGGGTCATATGCGGACAAAGAGGAGATGTCATGGCTGCAGCTACTAGTCGACATGGATCCAACCGGAGTAAGCGCATTTGAATTGGGATAAGAAGGCATTCTGGATATGACGTTCAAAAAATTTCCACTGCTAATACCGTTGGCGACCGGATCAGTGTTGTTCGATGGCTGCACGAAGCCGACGATCTGTGATCCATTTGACTCTCGCTCGTTTGATGGTAGAGTTCCAACTGACGCGCTTAGAGTAGCGTCTTTTGCGTTCTGATTCTGGTCAATTTGATTTGTCTTGAGAAGGGAAACAATGTCATTGAGCTTTTCTTCTAGCTGCGCAGTCCTTGACCTTGTTTTCTTTGGCGGTTTTCGTTTCCGTATGTTCTCCGATGGCCGACATTCCTTAGACAGTCGCTGGCATCTATTAAGGTCAGCGTGGTGTTTTGAATAGTCACAGAGTTTAAGGTTTCACATAATCAATTCAAAACTTCCTTATTGTCATGCCTTCATGTCACAGAGTCAACTTGAAGCTCAACAGAGGTGTGGTCGGCTGCGCAGTGAAATGACTGGGGACAAGGGACCATAGTTTTACCTTTCACAATTGTCTTCACCGTCGCGAAAGAAACATTTACACTTTACCTTCGCACAGTTGACGCAAGCTCTCCCATAAGGACCTGGTCTCTTAGTCCGTAATCCATGCGGAGGATCCATCTCAAAGGAGAGTCAATTATTCGACGAAAGAAACGGAACAGGAATTCAGCCTTTCCCGAGCAGTCATGTAATCTGTGGGTAGGAGTATGGGTTTGAAAAGCCAAGGAAGGAAGACATAAGGAACAGGAGAAAAAAGATTCTCCGTGTCCTGAGGAGGGCGAACGGAATTCCACTGATTTATGTTGTACTCTAGGCCTGGTCAACCGGGATTCGGGCGTTGTTCTGAGCCTCCGTCTCCGGCGCAATGATCGACCAATGGAAGCGCAGTAATCGAACTACTACCATTGTTCGAAGGCAAAGTTAAAGGAAAGTAATGGGGTGTATTAAATAATACAAGATAACCCTAGATGATACGGCTTAAATATACCTTGGCTTGCGCCGCCAAACGAATTGTATAAAAAGTCTATCTCGTTTTCTTAACGTATAACCACTTGCAAACCGGGTTTCTTCTGGAGGTGTTGATTCAGTACATTGAGAACAGAGAACTTAGGCTTCAGGTTCTTGGCCATCGTATTTTGACTCTTGAACTTCATCCTTGTTGCATTTATCACGGAGGTCAACCCAACCCATACCTGGGAACCAGATTCCTCAAGGTGTTGATGACTCCAGTTTGAGCAAACGCGAGGAATAAGGTGCCACCGAAGTTTTGACGGAAAATGAGAATTGCCATTGCAACAGCGATCATTGGCGAAGGAAGGATATTCTGCAGAACAATCATGGGCCGTGGGATCGTTAGCTAATTGACCAAAGCGTATCCGAGTGGAATGTACGAACTATTATACCTACCTCCAGCTTTACGGCCAAATCCACTGATGATCTGGTAGCCGGTCCACTTCCCCACTGACGTATTTACGGACAAGAGTGCTAGTTCTGTCACTGGCTTTATTGAATGGTCTTGTTCGCCATGGCTGGAACCGTCAGGGATATCTTTCTCAGAGATTCGCTCCTCCATGTGGAAAGGCGAACAGTTTCAGTCTCTGATCTGGATAGCAAGCAATGTTCAATTCACAAAGTAAACGAAACCGACAAAGAAATAAGGAAATTGAAGATATCGCCGTTAACTTGAAATGGAGATAAGTGATAAATGAGGCGTAAATTGGAATTTTACGGAGGGTAGGATTTGGCAGCGTACACTACAGCCCGACCGGCGGACGGGGACTCGCGATCCAGCCAGCGACACCCAACGACCTACATACCTTTCGACAAGGCCGGAGTGTTCCACATCCGCATCTATTGTCCACCGCCAATAGCGCACACGATGGCTTACAAGCCCATAACCAGATCCAGGCCGTCGGTGCCGCGCGCCGCCACCAGCAAGTGCCACGGCAGCGTGTCGTTCGCGCCGCCGCTCGCCCCCTTCAGGCCGCGCAGCCGCGCCAGCGTCGCCAGGTTCCGGTACGTGCTCATCGTCTCCCGCAGCAGGCCGTCCGTGGCCGTCTTCGGCAGCATGTTGCCGCTGCCGCCGAGCTGCCCCGCGTGGTGGGCGACGTTTGGCGCTCCGGCTGTGGCGGGTGAAGGGGGCGGGATGGTGTCGCTCAGGGCGGAGGGGTTCGATGATGAGGTCTGTAGTTGTGGAGCGGTTGGGTTTTGGAGGGGGTTGGATGTTGGAGCGCCGGTTTGGCTTGATTGTGAGGATGTTGGAGAAGGATTTGGTGTACTACTCGTTCTACCCGATGTCCAGATCGAGAGGAGATGGACAGCTGCGTAGCTAAGGTGACCGCTCGTTCGATATTCGTCCAGCCTGTCTGTAAAAGGTGGTGCGGTTGCATTTAAGGCATTCGGTCTAACAATGAAGCCGGAGGACATGCTGGGTCTGTACTCAGATACATTGGGAGATGTGTTGACCCGGTGGCCGATGATGACAGCATAGGTATCATCCGTAACATCAACAAGATGAGCATCAGGATCGTTAATAAGCGTTTCCTGCAAGGCTTCAGAAGGTGTAGCAGCCGGAGTGCTGACCAAATTTGTATCCGGTGAAATTCCGGACTGAGGTGTCCCGACGGGAGTTCGTGTTGTTATCTGTGCCGCAGGAGCGGATAGATTCTTTGGAAACATTGAGACAGGCGGATTAGGATCGACGAAAATCAAGAATGTGATGACTTGTAATGGTGAAGGAGACGTGGCTTGAGCCGCCCAAGCGTCGAGTTCTTCTCGGTCGGGTACGCCTACTCTCGCGATGGATATCCGCCACGTCACTTTTCGTGCTTGCATAATCTCAAGTGTTGTCTGCCAGATTTCTCGAGCGATATCCAAGAATACTCGATTGCCAAGAAGACAATACGAAGCAGTGGCTTGATATTTCCCAATACTGTCCGTCCAAGCGGCTGTAATCCAATTGCCAGACTCACTACGAGCGTAGCCAACGTGGATATGAGAAGGATCATGCAAGAGATCCGATGGAGGATCAGGAGTCATCTTGAAGTTGATTAATTTCGGTATGGGCTCTTCCAACTGAGTGGATGGACCTGAGTATATCTTCAATCTTGACTTGTCTTCGTTAGGTACGGCAGGTGGGCATCGATCATAAACCTCCCTTGCAAGCCGTTGCATTTTGCTTGTTTCTGGTACAACAAGTGAAGACGATGCAATGCAGCTCATAGGTAATATCTGCAAGACAATGTCTGGTTTTGGGTTTTCGGAAGAGGAAGACTGCGATGTTTGGCTGTAAGATTGATACATTAGCCAAAACGCAATACAAAGCTCTTTGATTGCATTGGGATCGTCGTATGGGTTGAAAACATAAACGACAAAGGAATCAACTGGTGTTGAGTCGTAGCCTTCTTTGGGTCGAGTGCCTTTGGCTGCATTTGTTTCGGCCAAAAGTTTCCCGAATTTGGCAAAAATGGTTCTGTATGCGGGTGTCATATCACCAAGAGCATAAGATTCCTTCTGTGGACTGATGTAATAGACACCGTCTCTGCATTCGCCACGGAAATGACAACCGAGTTTGCAACTCTCATATGTTGCACCGAGAGAGTCCATAAAGGCCATTAACTGAGGTTTCAGATCTTGGTTTCCCGGAAGAATACAGTACGACATGACATTCTTTGGTCCGCTGGTCGGTGCTAGACCTAAAGTCTCCCAGAAAGCTATAGCTGGAGGGAGAACGTCCAATAAGCCATCATTGCGTCGAACTCTGACATGCGGTGTGCGTAGGTTGAATACACCAGGTGAACCTCCCTCTCCTGACTGACTACTCGAGCCGATAGTTCTACGAGGGTGAGGCCTTTGCTGGTTCTTGTTCATCTGCGCTGGATCCGGATCGTGAATTGATGCATACTTCAGAAGATCACAATATTGTGAATCCGGATACATTTCCTTTGTCACCGCTCTGAAGGCTTCTAGAGACTCCAACTGCGGATTAGAGTGGCGGGCATCTTCGGTGTCTAGTGGCTTACGCCAGTCGAAGGAAGTAAAAGTAGCAAAAATTACTTGTTCCGCGACGATCTGAGCAATTTTGATGTAACTCTTGTCCGTCGGTCTCAATCGGCGGTGCTCTGTTGCTGTAACTACTGGTATAGGTGAGGCCGGTGATGTGACAGTAATCGGAGTAGAGGCGCGGCTGCGATTGGGTGGACTCGGGAGAGCTAGAGGAAAGGAAAGAAGTTTGCGAGTTCTTGGTTTCGGTGGTTCATCGTGAGATTCGAATGTCGATACGAGAATAATTGCCAGATTCTTTTTAGCCATCGGTGGTAGAGTGGTCTTTCTGACTGGAGCTTCCAACGTTGAGGTTTCAGCAATCGCTTCGGTCATATGCCGCATAGAAAATGGAAGCAATCTATTCTCCTTCGGAGGTGATTGCTGTTTTCTAAGTCTTGACTGATTGGATGTCGTCGTCCTTGGAGATGTGCCGTTCGTTACTACGGCGCTGCTGAAGCCATCATCATCGGAAACGTCGCTAGTGTCGTCACTGCTCTCAACCTCGTCATCATTCCATCGCACTTTAGTTTGCAGAGCCTGCTCCGGTGGGTCTGGAATACGTCGCCTTTTTATAGAAGGAGGTGAGGTCATATCCATCGACAAAGTTCTCTTTCTTTTTCCTGGAGATGGAGGCGCAGCAATCTTACCGAACAATCCATGTTCAGTGTACTTTGTGTCCGACCGCTTCAATTTAGTGTTGAATTCAAGTGGACCATAGTCACTTCGACGTTTCTTCCCTTTGGAATCAGTAGTTGAACGATTCGGTTCTTTTTCATCCATAAATAGTCGTCCTTGAACAGTACGAGGACTCAAAGCATTTCCTTGGCCATCATTCTCATCAACAAGCACATCATTTTCGTTTAACGCGTCCGGTTCGCTGATAACCATGGCTTCTGGCTGCGGAGAGTGCTTTACAACTTCAACTTCTTCATGGTCAGACACAGCGTGTGAGGCATCAGCTAGGTGAGCCTCTGGTGACTGCGTAACGAGGACAGAACTTTGACCATCAATAATATCGTTCACTGCAGAAGCAGATTCCTGCTGCTCTCCAGCAACGTCGTCATCATCAGCTTGGTCAAAGAAACTGAAATCAGCATCCGTAACATCGTTTCCGCCCATCTCGTCGTAGTCGGGTCCTCCAAAGAGTTCATCATCGGTAGCAGACGTCTTCGGACCACCGTCGTTCATATGTGCACTCGGAGTTGAAAGCATAGCGCCACCAGTTACATCACCTGAAGTGCCGTGAACGCCTGTCCCTCCGGATGTTGATATCATATCCGATGTACCGGTTATACCAGGGGTTTGCGTGAGAATGCCATCAGGGGGTGTTGGATACACTCCGGCTACGGCTTGTGAGTCCGCATAAGCGGCACGAGCGTTGAATGGAGAGAGTGAATCGACAGGTTGAAGTTCAGCTTGCTTTTGTGCTGCTTCCTGTTCTTTGCGACGCTTGCGCTCTTCCCGAATTCTATCTCTATCTGGTTGTTCAAGAATCCATTCTTCAACAGCGCGAAGCGGATCTTTGTATCCACCGTCATTACCTTGTCGAAACCACTCGGCTGGGTCGATCAAGTCTTCCTGGAAGGTTGATGCTTGGCTTTGAACATCTTCGCGGCGACAGAAGCAAAGAGCTCTAGGCCAAAGAATAGGTGCTTTGGCGACCTCGACTTTGACGCTTGTCCATTCAACCGAGTCTTCTAATTCAGCCAAAGAAATGCCCTTTGTAATCAACCAGTCTCCAACTAGCCCTTTCCAAAGCTGAGTTAACGAAGAGTCTTCATTACTGGCATTCATCGGACGAAAAGATGGACAATCACGCTCTAGAACAGCTTCCAAGCCTCCAGGTGAGAGAACGACGGTCGTTCCAACTTTTAGCGGCGGAAGTGTGACAGACGCTGGTAATCGAATGAGTTTCCCGCTAGGTAGTGAAGTAAGATTCTTTCCCGGAGTAAGTCGAGGTTCGAACAAAGAGCGTGAAAGTCGAACAATAGGTGAATCACTGAATGAGCTGCAAGACAGGATCAGCGTCCCAGTATAAGTCAGGTATAGGCTGTACGTGAAGATCGAAGCAGGACATCGAACGGTGCTATCCTCGGAACCAGCGATGACATCTTGAACCTCGTGCTCTGTATAAAACGTCCGGTGATCAAGTGGCCAAAATTGTCGGCTTTTGCCAAGCTGATAAGAAATCAGGGAGTCGACGGCAGAAACGAACATAGAGTAGATGGTGCGTACATCCCAGGGTTGTGGGAATGCAGCAACATCAAATTGTGCTCCAGGAGTCGACGGCTGTGCTTGTGCTTTTGTGTTTGGCAAGTGTGAGGTACGGAGCGCAGAACTTTGGGTTGATGGAGTCGAGGCCGGGACTGTGGCAGCTCCAGTGGGAGGGCGAAGTGAATTCGTCGTGGCTAGCTCTGAAGCCTTAAATGATCCTTGAATCACCAGATCAAAGACGTATGGACGCAGTAGCTTCTTTGTATCCTCGTCTGGGAATTCTGGAGGCGCCGGCTCTCCCGGATGATTGAACACCCATACGGCCTTTCTCGTACAGTCTCCATGAAAGATGATATTCTTGAGCCGTAGTATTGCGTCCCAATGGATGCAGTCCCCTGCATTCAGTTCTTCCACAGGAGTTCCTGGGCTATCCGGGTTCTCTTTCCTCGGGACGTAAATGTGGTAGACGACGGTAGAGTATCCAGTCTATCAATGGTCAGTTCTACATCTCTGCCATCTTGTATCACGTTCAGTACAATGGCCTGGACGCCAGTGCTGCATGCTTTTAGGGCATCCATTCTGCGACCGGCGCTATGGAGCAGGCATATCGCGGTCGCGCAGCGGTTAAGATCCGTGAATCGTGATGATCCGCTTCATTGACTAAGCATGGCAGAGGTGCATTGATTCTCGTCACGGATTAGTAGACACTCTGCAGTGCAACTGTCAAAGAAGAAAGCGGACTGCTGAAAGGGTTGTAAGGAGGTGTAGGCTTGGACAATGGGGTTCATTAGAAGAAGGAGTGATAGCGGATTCGTGTTGTTGGAGTGCTCACGCAACCGAGCGAGCACCTTGGCTATGAGGTTTGGAGGCTTCGGGTTTTGCAGGGAATTGGGTTAAGGGTCCTGGAATGGACTACCCTAATATCAGCCGCACGTCTGTGCGCCTCGACCCGCTCAATTTTTCTGATGCGACTTTTCGACTTCTCGATCATGTTAGATTCTTCCCTCTACTCCTCCATTCCTTCTATTTGCTTCTGACATGAAGCTCTCTACTCACTCGAGTGTCCCTGTATACACCATCGCCGGTGCCAATACAGCGCGACCACTGCCAGAATGGCTCATTCGAAAACGGAAACGAAGTCTCAAGAAGGACCCAGAATTCGCAAACAGGATAGAACTGCTTCAGGATTTCGAATTCGAAGAAGCTAGTTCATGCGTAAGAGTTAGTGAGGATGGAAATTGGATTATGAGTACTGGTGAGTCTACCGGAGAGTCACCATCGAGACGACATACTGATTGTTACGGGCACCTACAAACCTCAAATCCACGTCCATTATCTACCACATTTGTCTCTTTCATTTGCTAGACATACCGATGCGCTAAACCAGACATTCCTACTCCTCTCCTCCGATTACTCCAAATCCCTCCACCTCCAGTCCGACCGCTTCCTCGAATTCCACACTCCACAAGGATGTCACTACTCGACAAGAATACCAAGATATGGTAGAGATCTTTTGTTCGATCGAAGAGCAGCAGAAGCACTCGTGCCGTCTGCAGGTGTCAGTGCCGATGGTTTAGGAGAGGTATTCCGTCTTAACCTTGAGCTTGGTAGATTCATGAAAGCCTACGAGGTGGATGTTGGCGGCGACGACCTGAACTCAGTTGGCGCAGGTTCTCTTCAAGGAGGTATAAATGCCGGTAGCGTCAATACTGGTGCAATAGCAGAGGAATCACATAACCTCCTTGGGTTTGGAACGTCACTCGGCACAGTCGAATTCTGGGATTCACGATCCAAGAACAGAGCAGGCGTTCTTGCCCTACCTCAAAGCCATTCATTTGGTGGAGACACGCGCGCAGAAGTTACTTCGCTCCAGTTTCAACGCTCCGGGCTGACCTTTGCATCGGGCACTTCAGACGGTCTAGTCTATCTCTACGATTTGCGCTCTCCCGTTCCTCTACTTAAAAAAGACCAAGGCTATGGCTTCCCAATCAAGAACCTCATCTTCCTCGAATCCTCCACCTCAACCCGCCAGCAGACCTCCGAATCAAAGATACTATCCGCAGACAAACGCATCATTAAGATCTGGGACCCACTCGACGGCACACCCTGGACATCCGTCGAGCCAGCCGTTGACCTCAGTCATGTCGAGTGGTGCAGAAACAGCGGCATGTTGCTCACCGCCAACGAAGGCCGCCAGCAACATTCCTTCTTCATCCCACAACTTGGTCCCGCGCCGAAGTGGTGCGCATTTCTTGATAACCTGGTCGAGGAGATGGCTGAGGATCCATCGGACCCCTCATCCTTTACCGGCGGTCAAAAAGCAGGCGATGTCTATGACAATTACAAATTTTTGACGCAGCCGCAGCTCAGGCAGTTGAATATTGACCATCTTGTCGGGCAAACGGGTCTGCTCAGACCGTACATGCACGGCTTCTTTGTGAGCCAGAGACTCTATGAGGAAGCTAGCTTAATTTCGAATCCACAGTTCTTTCAAGAGCAAAAACAAAAGAGTGTCAAGGAGAAGATTGATAAGGAGAGAGAAAGTAGGATTCGAGGCAAGAAGAAGGTTGCTGTTAAAGTCAACAGGAGACTGGCGGAGAAGATGCTGGAGCGCGAAGAGAAGAACGATCGCAGGAAGGCAAAGAGAGTGCTTGCGAAAGGTGGAGATGACGATATCGTCAATGTGGCTAAACCTCCTCTCGCCGAAGATGTCGATGAAGAGAAGCCTACGCGCCCAGGCTTGCTCACAGATCCCCGCTTTGCTAGATTGTTCGAAGACGAAGCATTCGAAATTGACGAACGTTCACACGAGTTCAAAGCACTCAACGCCAGTACAAATGTAGATGGGCAGTTCCCAAAAGGTCTCACTGCGGCCGAGGAAGAGGACTTGGATCAGCCACCGGCGTCAAGTTCGGACGACGAGTCTGATAAGAATGATGCGGAAGAGTCGCTCCCGACGACACAAAATGCTACGGCGTCGCAAAAACAAAGGCAGAGGCAGCTTCAATCTGTTCGTGTTCCACAAATGGTGGCCTCATCATCAAATAGGAAGCCTGGAAGGACCATTGACAAGTCCTTTGGGTCGAGAGCAGCCAAGCTCAAGGCTAAACCCCGATCGATGGGAATTAGGTCTAGAGGGGTAGTAGGTGAGCGCGAGATCACGTTTGTGCCAGCCAAGAAGGAGAAGAAGACAAATAGATTTGATGGGCCTGTTCGCGTCGAAAAGCGAGATCGGCGTAGCGCAAGCGGTAACACCTTTAGAAGGATGTGAACGAGCGCTTTAGCAGCTTTGCATTATTGTCTACTTGAGATGATTGTGATACCCAAGGCTAGGAGTTACACTGCAATTAGAGTAACGTTTCCGATCTCATTCTCCCAGTTCGGCTAAGCCAGACTCCAAGTTCAACAGTCTGAGATTTGCCCGTATGTAACGCCTTTCTCCAGCTTCGTAACAATTCTTGCATGTTTTTAAGCAGTGAGTTTATTTCAGCGCTTCAAATTGCCGTTGATGGTGTTCAATGTGTTCTGTTTTGGTGGTATAGTAGGCTATCGGAATTTGTTAAACGTCATTGTATGCTCACGCGATGGCCAAGAATGGCTGGTTCTTCAGAACCTCGACTTAAGCGGAGCCTCCTCGTCTCACACTCCATCAAAACGAAGTTCAAACCCCCAAAGTTACCTTCTTCTTTTACTATCTAGGAATTCTATACACGTGATACTTTGAGAGCCCAAGGACATCGCTGCGAAATGGTTCTTGTAGCTGTGGCCGGAGGTACATCTCCGGGTTTGGGTCGATCTATCGTTCGCGCACTGACGGAGCATCCTGAACATACTCCTGTCGTCCTCTCTCGTCTCTCGTCGATAGTTCCCCGTTGGCTTAAGGTATTCGGCTGTGAAGTTCGGAAAGTAGACTATCAATCTCAGGAGTCTCTTGTTGCCGCCTTGAAAGATGTACACACAGTAAGCAGCCCGACCGATCACCGAGCACTCTCGCTCTACATGAAGTTTTCAAGGCCTGAACATCGTAGATCGTATGCGTCTTCATCGCAATGGATGATACGTGGGCGTCGGCGCAGATATCACTCCTTCAAGCTGCTATCACCGCCGGTGTCAAACGCTTCGCACCACCAGAGTTTGGTTGTGGTCCACTTGCCTTCCCATCCATTACTATGTTGAAGTCTCAAGTCGAGGTTTGGGAAGCCTGTGAAAAAGCCAAAACCAACAATCCTGGCTTTGAATGTGCTGGATTCGAGGTAGGTCTGTTCATGAATTACATGGGCAAAGGCTCTAGGAACGAGGAAGAAGCCCTTGCAGGGAACCCCGATAACGCCCAATTTGTTTACTACATACGCGATATGAAAGCTTTCATTCCACTCAAATCCGATGGCACCATTCCTCGTATCACCATGACAGAGATTGGTGACATTGGGCGTTTTGTTGCGGCGGCCTGTAGCTTGCCGAAATGGGAAAGGAGCTTTGGTATGGTTGGATCGACGATGAGGATGGATGAGATTGTGAAACTGATTGAAGACGTCCGACAGCGAAAAATGGATGTCACGTTTCGGACGCCAGATCAAATCCGCCAGGAGAGAGCACTAGCAACAGATCCAAATAAGGTGTTCTGGCTTGAGTTCGAGGAGGTATATACGCGAGACAGAGTGGATGAAGGAGTCATACGACCTGTTCTGAACGACTTGTGTCCAGCTATCAAGCCTATGAGCATCGAAGACTATCTTTGGAAGTACTGGGCAGACTCGTAACCAAGTTGATCAAAGGTATAGGCGATATTCATTGGCAGACTTAATGCTGATGGCTATAGCCTTGAAAAATCTGATGGTTTGGCACATCACCCATGTGGCATTCAGTCATCAGGGCCGGCAAGGCCTAATGCCTGTCGTCTTGTGGGCGCATTGGGCTCATAGAACGGCTTCTCAGCTAATGCTGTCACCCGCGTTCCATGTCGGGGTTCATGTCCTTCATAGTCCCAGCTCGCGTTATGAATCGTGATTCTATATTACTGGTGAGTTTCTATCCATATTCAGCCTATTTCAACCTACGAACCTATTGTCCCAGAGTGCGCTCGTTCCTGTATGGCAAAAGTCAGTAACAATTCATCTGCAGATTTCAATGTCACTTACGAGGAGTCCACCTGAAGCGGACTTGAATGTCAACATTCTTTTCATACACATCGTAAAGATAATTGAGTATGACATCACTTTCGGCCTTATCGAATCCAACAATCCTAGAAGTCATGGATCGGTTCACCCAAAGTGCCTTCCAACCAGTTGCCGGGTGGACTCTTACCAGTGGATGCTCTCTTTCGATATACTTTGGCCCGGCAGACGGATCGTTCCTGTCCAAATACGGGTGCGCTGATCGATAGATTGCCGTCTTACCATCTATCAACTTGCGGAAAGCCGGAGACAGTTTCTCATACGCGGAGTATCCACTTGCCCACAACGTGTCCCCTCCGAGGGTGGGCACGGTATCATTATGAAGATGCGTCACTCCCGCAGGCTGGCGCTCATGAACCAGATCCGAATGCCATCTACTTGCTCCTCCTGGGTGCCGGAAATCCGCTTTCCTCTCTGTTGCCGCCAGGGCTGGCCAGATCACGCTAACTCCTGGTACGCCTGGAACCTGTGGTGCTTGAGGCTATCAACGAATCAGTAACAAATCAATCATAGCCCACCTCCTCTCATTACTCACGTGAACCTCGACTTCTCCAAAATATTCGCCAAGAGCCTTCTGTTGCTGCGGCGTAATGTCTTGATCACGGAAAAATACAACGCTCCGCTCCGCAATAAGAAGGCCAAGCTCGTCCTTCTGTTGATCTGTCAGATCCTTCAATTGTAAACCGACAATCTCAGTTCCGATGTGAGAAGTCAAATGGATCACTTCTTTCGCAGCCGAAAACAATGCCTTCTTGGACTTGTCGGCACGGCTTCCCGGGTCGACGTGAGGTCGGTCGTAATCCCGAATCGCATATGCATCATCAAGATACAATGGCCTTGCCGGCCGGTATGGATACACCGACAAATCTATTCCAGCTT
>Ga0335075_10012235_pt1 | contig 12968 bp, 14 predicted proteins | sample Lox_Sample_24_FD_206723 | JGI IMG/M metagenome (GOLD analysis project Ga0335075, IMG submission 206723) | Soil microbial communities from Loxahatchee National Wildlife Refuge, Florida, United States - Lox_Sample_2.4 | ecosystem: Environmental > Terrestrial > Soil > Wetlands | place: USA... | reverse complement strand
AGGCCGAGTACGTGTGGAAGATCTCGCCGTCCTCGCGCAGGAAACAGCTAGCGCCCGGCAACTCGGTCGACTGCGCGCCGTCCAGCAGGTCGGGTTCCGGCCGGTAGTTGTAGTCCAGCTGCGGTAGCGATTTATCCAGGGTGACCTGGAAGTCGTAGTTGAAGTCACTGCCGTAGGAGGAGTACCAGGGCAGAACCCACCCTCGCCCGGCTGTGTAGGCTGCGATCTTGGCCTGCGGCGCCCGGCACACCATGGCGAACGCCGTGTCGCGGGAGCGCAGCCGGGCGATGAGCGCGCCGGCGAACTCGCTGGTGTATTCGGTGCACGACGGGCACGCCGCGTCCCAGTCCGGACCGAACATGATGTGATGCACCACGAGCTGGCGGCTCTCGCCGAATAGCCCGGTGAGCGTGACCGGCCCGTCCGGACCGTCAAAGGTGTAGTCCTTCTCGACCCGGACCATCGGCAGCTCGCGCCGCCTGGTGTTCAGCGCGTCGCGCCTGCGGGTCAGTTCCTTCTCCTCGGCCAGCAGCGCCAGCCTGGCCTGCAGCCACTGCTCACGCGAGACCACCTCGGGCAATGCCATCCCAGCCTCCGTCTCGACACGACATCACGAGTGCCTTTCAAGAATTGAGACTGGCGGGGGATGAAGTACTAATCGGCCTGCGAGGCGGAAGTAACGGGTCGCCGAGTTTGCGGCGGTCAGCGGCCGGCTTGCTCAGAGTTCGTTACCCCCGACGCGGCGGGCCTGCCCTCGGCCGCGGCCGCCACGCTGGCGACAATCTGCGGGAACAGTTTGCGCAATGAGCGGTGTACCAGGCGGCCGCCCACGGTCCGGTCGAAGGACGCCGCCCAGTGGATGTTCGTCCCGCCGGGTGCGGGCGTCAGGGTGATCTCGGCGCGGTAGTTGCGCACCGGGAGGCCGCGGATCACCGTGTATGCCAGGCGCCGCCCCTCCTCGGCCTCGAGGATCTTCTCGACCATGACGGGCCGGAAGGGCCCGTAGCGGCGCGAGGATCGCAGCCAGTACACCGCGCCCGGGCCGTGCGGTGACGCATCACCGGGTGACCGGTATCCGGCCTCGCTCCACGGCCCCCACCGGGGATACGCCGTGGCATCGCTGACTAGCGACCAGACATCTCCGGCCGCGGCCCCTGCGATCTGCTCGGCTTCGATATGCAATGTGCCCATGAGACACGCTCCCGCGGCCAAGTTCATGTACCAATTGGTACATGAACCAGATGGTACATTCAACCATGACGACATCGCAAGCACGAGACCGTCTGCTTGCCGCCGCGATAGAACAAGCCATGCGCAGCGGGATCGCGGATATGAGCCTGCGCGAGCTAGCCGCAGCCATCGGCACGAGCCACCGCATGCTGCTGTACCACTTCGGATCCCGGGAGGGCCTGCTGACCGCAGTCGCCAGCGCGGTTGAGGAATCTCAGCGCGCCGAGGTGTCAGAACTGATCACTGCCGCTCCGGCTGACGCCCGGTGTCTGTGGCAGCACTTCAGTGATCCGCGGCTGTGGCCGGCCGAACGACTGTTCTTCGAGCTGTACGGTCACGCGCTGCTCGGCCGTCCGGGCACTGAAGGCTTCCTCGACAACGCGATCGAACCGTGGGTCGCCGAGATCGCTTCCGCCCTGACGCGGGAAGCGGGACTGGATGCCGAGACGGCACGCGTCGAGGCCCGGCTCGCCGTCGCAGTGAGCCGAGGCCTGCTACTCGATCTACTGGCCACCGGCGACCGTCCCGGCGTCACCGAAGCTTTCGAACGCTACCTCGCGCATACCGAATCTGGTTACGTCCGCGCCGCAAGCCAGCCTGCCCAGCCCGGGCGCCGCACATGACCATCTTGTTATAAGGGCGCACCAATATCACCGGGCAGCCACGGCTGGGATCGATGACTCGCGTGTACTCATCTGGCGGCCCTTAAAGCGGCCGAACCAGCCGCGAAATACCACGGGCACGGCACCGAAATGCGGAGAAGAACCGCCGCCGCCGTTGCTGCGGCGGTTACGGGGCGGCTGACAGATCGCCTGGCTTTCTGGCCAAACTGAGAATCCAAGATAGCTGCAACTCGCGATATGCCGCGTTATACTCGGCAGCGAGTGATCGACTATGAGTAACAGACGACATGCAGCTTCCGTCCCCGCGCTCGTACCGGACTCCGGCCACCTGCGCCAGGTCCGGTCGCGCCCGCTGCCGCGAACGCCGATCGCGCTGTCAGTGCTGAACTTGCTGAACGAGCGCCCGATGCATCCGTACGAGATGCGGGCGCGCATGCGCGAGCGCGGCCATGACCGGGCGTTCAAGATCCGCGAGTCCTCCGTGTACGACACCGTGGCCAGGCTCGCGGACCGGGGCTTTATCGAGCCGGTCGAGGTCAACAGGGCCGGCCGCAGGCCAGAACGCACTGTCTACGCGATCACCGAAGCAGGCCGGGATGAGCTACTGGTCTGGCTGCGAGAGCTGACGAGCGATCCGGCCGCGGATTATCCGGCGTTTGCCGCACCCCTCATGTTCATCTACGCGCTGGGCCGGGACGGAGCTATCAGCGCGCTGCGCGTGCGCGCCGCCCGGCTTGAAGCCGAGATCTCAAGGTCTGATGCGTTCCGGCTGGCCGTTACGGCCGACCTGGGCGATTTCCCGCGGATCTTCGGGATCGAGGAGGAGTATGCGCAGGCCATGCGCAAGGCGGAACTGGCCTGGGTGCGCGGCACTGTGGCGGAGCTACTGGACGGCTCGCTTGCCTGGCCGTCCCGCAACGAGCTGCCGGGGGAGGACGACCAGGACTAATCACACCTAGTGAACCGAATAGAGCGGTCTCCGGGGCGGCAACCCCGGAGACCGCGTGAACCCGGAGCGCGGCTGCGCCGGCATCACCCGGGCTCGGCATTTCGAGGATAGTGCCGGCCAGCGCTGCTCCTGTCGCTAACTGAAGGAGCTCGGCAATGCCAGTGACGCAATCACAACCCATCGCGATCCAGGCACACGGCCTGCGCAAGTCATTCCGTGTCAGGGACCAGGCCGTTGAGGCAGTCAGCGGACTCGATCTCACCGTCGCGGCCGGTCAGATCTTCGGCTTCCTTGGGCCAAACGGCGCCGGGAAGACGACCACGCTGCGGATCCTCACGACGCTGCTGCCTGCCGACGCGGGCGAGGCTTTCGTGGCAGGTGCGGACGTCGTGCGCAGCCCGCAGCGGGTCCGCCGCCGGATCGGATACGTAGGCCAGCTCGGCGGAGCCGACGGATCCGCGACCGGCCGGGAGAACTTGCTGCTCCAGGCTCGGCTCTACGGCATGACCGCAGCCGCGGCATCGAGCCGCGCTGACGAGCTCATCGAACTGTTCGACCTGGGCACTTTCGCCGGCCGGGTAGTCCGCAGCTACTCCGGCGGCCAGCGCCGGCGGCTCGAAGTGGCCCTCGGCATCCTGCATCACCCCCAGGTGCTGTTTCTCGACGAACCGACCACCGGACTTGACCCGCAGAACCGAGCCAACCTGTGGGATCAGGTCAGGCAACTGCGGGACGGCGGCACCACGGTGTTTCTCACGACTCACTACCTGGACGATGCCGACCAGCTGAGCGACCGGCTCGCCATCGTCGACCGCGGGCGAGTGATCGCCGAGGGCACGCCAGCCCAACTGAAACAGCGATATTCAGGCGACACGATCGTCATAACCCCCGCCGGGCCGGCCGATAGCCTTCCCTCGCTGGAGCGCGACCTGGCGGGCATCCCGTTCGTCCGGAGCACGCGAATCCGGGACGGCAGCATCCGCCTGACCGTCACCGACACGACGCGGTCGATGGCAGCGGTGTTCGGGGCGCTGGCCGACAAAGACGTCGCGGTACGCGCCGCCTCGTTCGCTCAGCCTTCGCTCGATGACGTGTTCCTGCACGAGACCGGCCGGTCGCTCCGCGATACGGGCGAGCACACCGCTGAGCCGGGGTCCGGGCAATCAGCAGGGGAGCAGGCGGCGGCATGACGTTCGCAGTGCAGTCCGGGTTGTTCTTCCGTCGCAAGTGGCTCGAGACGCTGCGCCAGCCGGTGTGGATCATCACCGGGCTCAGCACTCCGCTGCTGTACCTGGCGCTGTTCGAGCCGCTGCTGAGGTCTGTCGCAGGAGGGAGAGGGCTGCCAGCCGCGCACGTGCTGAATGTCTTCGTGCCGGGGATCCTGGCTCTGGTCGCCTTCGGCGCCGGCATGGGCGCCGGGTGGGTAGTGATCTGGGAGCTGGACTCGGGCGTAATCGAGCGGCTCCGGGTCACGCCGGCGAGCCGGCTCGCGCTCATGCTCGGCACCGTCCTGCGTGATGTGGCGATGTTCGTGCTGCCAGGCATTGTCGTGATCGGGATAGCCATCGGATTCGGCTTCAGCGCGCACTGGGCCGGTCTCGTGCTGATGCTGGCTTTGCTCGCCCTATTCACGGTGGCATGCTCGGCAACCTCGTCCGCGCTGGGCATTCAGCTGAAGCAGATCGGCAGCCTGGCCGCGGTCGTCACTGGCGTGCAGCTTCCGCTCACCCTGCTGTCCGGCATCTTGCTGCCGCTGTCGCTGGGGCCGGGCTGGCTGCGGGTTCTCGGCCACCTCAATCCGATGTACTACACCGTGCAGGCCGCACGCGATCTGTCGGCCGGGACCGTTGCGACGACGGTTGTTGGTACCGGATTCCTGGTGACCGGCGCGGCCGCCGCGCTCGCGCTGTGGTGGGGGACCCGCTGCTACCAGCGGGCGATGACCTGAGCATCTAGGGCCGCCGATCGACGCGAGCTGCGGTGACCGCCACGGTGGCGTACGACATCGTGAAGCTGCCGCCGATCGCGTCGATCGCGGACCCGACCTCAGCCAGGACGTACGTCACCTTCTCCGACGGCAGCTGGGTCATGCTTCCGAGGGTGGGCAGCTGGTCCAGCCATTCGTCCCTGGTGTAGGTCCGCTCCCAGTCGAACTGCCACTGCTCGGGTTCGCTGAACCCGCCCGCTTCCCTGATCCCGGCAGCGATCTTGGCGAACAGCGGCTGGTAGAGATTCAGGGCCGATCCGCTGGACTCGCTGCTGCGATTGAACGGCGAGTCTGGCGCTACCTCCCGATAGGCCCTTGCCAGCACCCCGGCCAGCTCGGGCGGCGTCTGGAACACGTGATGAAACGGCGCAAGCCGGCCGCCCGGCCGCAGCACCTGCGCCGCCTTGGCCGCCCCGGCAACCGGGTCCACCCAGTGCCAGGCTGTCCCGGCCACGACTGCATCGAACTGCCTCCCCGCAGGCTTCCAGGCTTCAAACGCCGACACCTCAACGTCCAGGCCGCTGCAGCGCGCGAACTCAGCCATCCGGGCGTCGGGCTCGATGCCGAGCACCGTGCAGCCGGCCGCCTGGAACTGCCGGGCGGCAGTGCCGGTGCCGCAGCCGACGTCGACGAGGTCGGGGCCGGGGCTGGCGGCAACGATCCGCTCAATCAGGGCGTCGGGATAACGCGGCCGGGTCCGGTCGTAGCGCTCGGCATCGACGCCGAACGACTCGGCGACCTGCCGGAACTGATGAGGCCGGATATCGGAGGGCTGCGAGATGGCCCGCTCGGGCTCTATAGTGGGCATGCGCCCACCATAGTGAGCAGATGCCCACTTGTCCATGAGGGCGCGCATACGCAGAGCGAGGAAGGGCTGCATCGTGCCGACCGGCGTGCACATCCGCGACGTGCGGGAGCAGCTATTCGACGCGGCTGAGCGCGTCCTGGTCAGGGACGGACCCAACGCTCTGACCAGCCGGGCCGTGACGATGGAGGCAGGCTGCGCTAAGGGCGTGCTGTACCGGCACTTCGACGACTTCGACGCGTTTCTTGCCGATCTCGTGCTGGATCGCCGCGACCGGATGGACACGCAGGCTGCCGCATTGCGCGCAACTGCCGGAACCGGCACGATCACCGGCAACCTCGCCGACGCACTCACGGTGCTGTTCAGTTCGGTAGCCGTGGCGATGGTCGCCCTGGTCACCTTCCGTTTTGAACTGCGCGTCCGGCTGCGCCGCGTGTGGCCAGCGGGCGTTCCCCTCCTGACTGAAGGCGTGGCGATGGTCGCTGACTACCTCATCGCGGAGCGCGATGCCGGCCGCATCGCGGCCGGCGCCGACGTCGATACGCTCGCTCCCACCCTGATCGGCGCGGCGCACCTGCTGTTCGCGGACCGGACAGCGGGTGCGCCGCCCTCGGCTGAAACTGTCAGGAGAATGGTGATGACGGTCCTGGCTGGCACCATTCAGGAGCCTGGCTAGCCCGCTTCACCAGTAACTGCCGGGCCGCTGAGGCTCATCAGCGCTTGGGCTGCAGGGTGTAGTGGACGGTCTGCACGCAGATCTGTCCGTCGCGGAACACGAACGTGTCGACGCCGTCGTCGACGCGGGACTCGGCAGTATCGGCAGTCCACTCGAGCAGCAGGACGTCATCGGCGAATGTCTGCTTTTTGAGGTGCCAGGCCGCGTCTGGCAGGTCGGCAAGCAGTTGCCCGAATGCTTCCCGGACACCCTTCTTGCCATGCTTCACGCCCGCAGGCGTGATGACCGTGGCGTCATCGGCGAAATCGGCCACGATCTCGTCAAGGTCCGCTTCATCCAGCGCAGGGCCATGATGAGCAAACACTTCCTGCGGCGTGCGCGTCATCGCGTTGTCTCCCTCCGAAGTGCCGGCAATGGCGCTGGCAGTTTTCGCGCCATGGTCACGGCATACCCGCTGCGCGGCCAGCTGAAGGACCGGCCCCAGGAGCGGGCTGGCTGCGGCTCGTGTCGATGACCTTGCGACGGGGGATCCTCGCAATAGGTCACCGACGCCAGCATTCGGAGCGATCATGACCAGCGCGGGCACGCCGGTTTCTGCTCAGCGGGAACCGCAACTGGCAGGCCAGACCGTCGTCGTGATCGGCGGCAGCGCTGGCATCGGACTCGAGACGGCTCGGCTCGCCCGTGCCGAGGGCGCTGAGGTCATCCTTACCGGCCGGAATCCCGACCGGCTCGAGCAGGCGGCGCTCGCTGCGGACGCGCAACGCACCGCAGCCTTCGATTCCGGCGACGCGGCTGCCCTCCGGACGTTCTTCCAGGACCTGCCGGCACCGATTGACCACGTGATGGTCACTGCCGGCGCCCCGCGCTACGGGCCCCTGCTCGAGATGGACGAAACTCAGGTGCGCCATGCGGTCAGCGACCGCGTAGTACTGGCGCTCGAGATCGCGCGCAACGCGGCCGTGAAGATCAGGCCAGCGGGCACGTTGCTGCTGATGGGCGGCACCGGCAGCCGGCGCGTCGGTCCCGGCCTCGGGATCGGTGCCGCCACCACCGCCATGCTGCCCCCGTTCACGGCCGCCCTGGCACTTGAGCTCGCGCCGGTGCGGGTCAACCTCATCGCCGCGGGCTTCGTCGATACGCCACTGTCGGCTTCGCTGCTCGGAGACCGCCTTGAGGAGCGCCGGCATGAGCTGCGGGCGACGCTGCCCATTGGCCGCGTCGTGGGTCCGGCCGACGTCGCATCGCTCGCCGTTCATATCATGACAAACACGGCACTCACCGGCGCGACCTACGACGTCGACGGCGGCCAGCAGTTCGTGTCGTTACAAGTGGCCCGCGGCTCGGCGGCTCTGCGGCCGGCAAACGCCCATAGCGCGCAAAGCGGCCGCGGTCTGCGCGGCTACTTCCACACTTCATGGATCCCGTGCGTTTTGGCGCCCCTTTCGCCCCGATTTGCCGACACGGGTTCCATGAAGAGTGGAGAGAGAACTCTGGAGGCCGGGCCCGTCGTTGCTCAATGCTGAGACGCCGCTGGTGTTGATGTTGCCGTTTCGCCGGAACATGAGTAGAACATGCCTGGCGAATTCAACTCTGATCGCCGCCGCATTCTGGGCACCGCAGGCGCTGCGGCGATTGCGGTCGGCGCGGCACAGTTCGGCCTGACAGGCTGCACAAGCGCGCAGACGACTGCGGCAGGAGCAGCACGCAAGGCTGCGGTTTCGCCAGTGAAGACGTCGTTCGGGCCGGTGAGGCAGACAAAAGCCGGGGTCCTCGACGTCGGGTACGTTGAAGCCGGCCCGCCTGATGGCCGCCCGGTTGTTCTGATGCACGGCTTCCCTTATGACATTCACAGCTATGTCGACGTTGCGCCGCTGCTGGCGGCGGAAGGCTACCGGGTGATCGTGCCGTATTTCCGCGGCTACGGAACTACTACCTTCAGGTCGGCCTCGACGCCGCGCAACGTGGACCAGGCGGCGTTCGCCCTCGACATCCTCGCGCTGATGGATGCACTCAAGATCGATAGCGCGGTCCTCGCGGGGTATGACTGGGGCTCGCGGACGGCCGACATCATCGCGGCGTTGTGGCCGCACCGGGTGCAGGGACTGGTGTCGGCAGGCGGCTACCTGATCACCAACCTGGCCGCACAGAAGCAGCCGCTCCCGCCCGCCGCCGAGAATGCCTGGTGGTATCAGTACTACTTCGACACCGAGCGAGGCGTCCGCGGCCTCACGAAGTACCGGTACGAGTTCGGGCTGTTCGTCTGGAAGTTCAACTCACCTACCTGGCACTTCTCGACGGACACGTATAACCAGACCGCGGCAGCCTTCAACAACCCGGATTACGTCAAGATCGTGATCGGCAGTTACCGCTGGCGACAGGGCCGGTACCCGGGTGAAGCCGGATACGCCGGCATCGAGAGCAAGCTTCAGAAGTCCCCTGCAATCGCAGTGCCGACGATCACCATTGACGGCGAGCACGATCCGTTCACACCTCCGGGGAACGGAGCCTCGTACCGAGATCACTTCACCGGCAAGTACCAGCACCGGAAACTGAACGTCGGCCACAATGTGCCGCAAGAGGCGCCACGGGCTTTCGCGCAGGCCGTCATCGAGGTCGGCCGGCTCTGACCGGCCGACGCCGGCGGCTACACCGAAGCTGGCACAGGCCTCCTGACGACCTGGCGCATTGTCAGGTAGTACAGACCCGAAGCGACGATCAGCCCGATGATCCAGGAGATATCCGCGCCGCCCAGGTGAGCGACCAGCGGTCCGGTGTAGAAGGTAGTGGACATGAACGGGATCTCCACGGCAATGCCGATCAGGTAGGAGCCGATCGCCCGCCAGTTGAACTTGCCGTATACCCCGGCCGGATCGAAGATCGCGTCGATGTCGTATTGCTCTTTGCGGACCAGGTAGAAGTCGACCAGGTTGATCGCGGTCCAGGGAATGAGGAAGTAAGCCAGGAACAGGATGAAATTCTGGAAGTTGGTGAGGAAGTTCTCGCTGCCCGCGATCGCGACGGCTGTGCCCACGACCGCTGAGGCCACCACGAAGATCAGGCGCGTGCTCTGGCGGACCTTGACCGGGCTCAGGGCGGTGACGGTGGTTGTGGCCACCATGAACATGCCGTAGAGGTTCAGCACGTTGACCGCAATGATGCCGAGCACGATGACGAGCGAGAACAGCCAGGCTGTGCCCGAGGTGCCAAGCCCGGTGACGAAGGCAGTCGAGCCGCCGTCGAATGCCGAGGCGGCGACAGCGACAGCGATCGAGCCGAACGCCATCATCCAGATGGTGCCGAGGACCGAGCCCGCGTAGGTCCACCAGAACGCGGAGCGCACGGTGGTTTCCCGTGGCAGGTAGCGCGAGTAGTCGGCGACATACGGCGCATAGGTAATCTGCCAGGTCGCCGCGATCGCCACGACGAGCAGGAACGTGCCCGCTCCTACGTGCCCGGAATGCCAGACGGCACTGACGTGGTGCTGCGACAGCAGACGGTAGGTGAGGTAGGCAAACCCGAGCGCGCTGACCAGGCTGATCCAGCGTTCGTAATGGTGGATCAACCGGTAGCCGTACACCGCGAGCACGGTGCAGACGGCCGCGACGATAATCGTGGCCGGCGTATTGCCGATGCCCCACCAGCTCGCCAGCGCCGATCCGCCGAGAACAGCACTGGTGGCGAAGAAGCCCACGTACATGAGCACGACGAGATTCAGCGGCACGATCGCACCGTAGAAGCCGAACTGGGCCCGGCTCTGGATCATCTGGGGGATGCCCAGCTTGGGGCCTTGCGCGGAGTGCAGTGCCATGAAGACGGCGCCGACCAGGTTCCCGATCGCCAGCGCGACGATGGCCCAGGGCAGCGGCAGGCCGACGATGACCCCTAGCGCGCCGGTCACGACGGTGGTGACCTGCATATTCGCCGCGAACCAGACGGTGAAGAGGCTACGTACCGAGCCATGCCGCTCGCTGTCGGGCACCGGGTCTATGGACCTGCGCTCCACTGCCAATGCGTTATCCATGCTTCCTCCGCTACGTCCAGCTTCACAGGGCGTAGAGCAGATCATGGATGTACAGGGGCATCCCTAGCAAATCGGACGCCCCCCAGCTGGTCAGGCGCCTCGGACCTGAATAAGAACTGCCACGCCGGCACGCTTCCGTTTCATAAGATCACCTGACACGCTGTGCTCCGTCCGTAACGGATAGGGCAGGGCGGACGTGGTTCCTGCCGTGCCGCACAGCGTTCGTGCTGAGGACACGCGGGGGAGCGCTGCCTGAGACGGACCTGGCGGAGCTAGGCCACTCGAACGGGGCCCTCCGTGGCTACGCTCTGCGCGATCTTGCAGAGCGCAGCTCCGCGGCAGCTGCCGGCTAGGACCCTGGCTGGCGAGCCTCACCTCCCGAGGTTGGGTCATGCCGCAGGGCGGTCGTGAAGTAGGTGCCCGAGTCTCGCGACCAGAGCAATGCGATGGCGCTTAGTCCGATGAGCCAAAGGATCCCGGCGACCAGCCTGGTCGACAGCGGCTCCGGACGGGAGAGGTCTGATGCCTGCGCGAGGGTGTACAGGCCGAAGATCACGGTGGCGGTGGTACGTGCCCATCTCCTCCCACTCCGGCTGGCGGTGGCCATCCAGATCCACAAGCCCATCCCGGCGACGCCGAAGAGGAGCGCGATGACTACAGCGGCGGTCTGCGTGCCTTGCAGACGCGCGGCACTGAGGCCGGGGTCTGCGTGATGGATCGCTGTCTTGAAGGCGCGATGGTCGCGAGCGTCATGACCAGGCTCACGGCGCTGACGACCGCGCCCGCGTACATGAGCCTGATGGCGGCCAGGACAGGCGTTGGCGGTTCGGATCGCCGCGGCTGCTCTTGCTCGCGCGGCGGGTGGGCCTGGTTCACAGCTGCTCCTGGGCTGAATACAAGGGCGTCTCGCAGGAGGCGCGGGAGGCGCGGACGGATGCATCGTTGTCTCGCGGGTCAGGTGTTAGCGAGGGTCGACCGCTCGGCCGGGGAGCGGCATGCACGCCTGCGCGGAGTTGAGGGCGGGGATGTCGCCGGAGAAACAGCGCGAACCGCGCCAGCAGGCAGGCTGCGGTGACGTTGAGGACGGCTTTCCCGATGACGTTCACGGGGGCCATCAAATCCGGCGACGCCGAAGCCAGTGGCCATCTGCACGATCAGGCGCGCCAGAGCACACCGCGAGCACCTGCAGGTCGCTGCGGGCTGACCAGCGCTGAAGCGCCAGTGCGGCCAGCGCCACTTCGGCGCCTGCAACGGCGATGGGCACCGGGAACGGTAGCCAGCGCAGGTAGTTGCCGGAGGCTGATGCCAGCAACAGCCCGAACCACGCGAGGGCGCCAAGCGCAGCGGCTCCGGCAAGCCAGCCCGCCGCAGGCGGCGGCGGGCCGTTTGGCGTGAACGTCCGGGTGCTGGCGACGAGCCGGGCTGCCGCTATGAGCGCGATGATCAGGGCGATGGTTGCGCCTTGCTGAGCGGGCTCGACCTTTGCCGGCACGTGGTAAATGCTGTCCTGCAGGAACGTCCACCACAGAAGGCCGATGCCCGCAGCGTTAACCGCATAGACCGCGCCGATTACGCCCATGCCGGCCGGGCTCAGCCAGGGCTTGTCCCGCCAGTCAGGGAACACCAACTCGGTAAGCAGGATCGGGATGGCAATGCTGAAGACAGCGTGATAGCCGACGTTGAACACGGCATAGGTCCAGAACACGCCGAGGGCGACGCCGTAAGTGTGCGTTTGCAGCTGCGGGGTGAACCAGGTCGGCTCGAGCAGGCCCTCTTCGATCGCGCCGTACGCCGCGCCGAGCACCAGAACCGAGGGCCAGCCGCCGCCCCACCGGCATACCACCTCGCGGATGAGGATGGCGCCGCCGCCGTACAGGCCGACCTGCAGAAAGTACGCCGCGCTCCCGGTGATTGGCGTGGTCCCCCACAGAACCTCCGCGATCAGGGGCGCGAGCAGCAGCAGGAACGTGACTGGCCACGCGCGGCTGCGCTGCGTGGGCATTGCTTCTCCTCGCGATCACTTGGTTAGTTTAGATTGCAAGATAAGATTCTTTCTACGTACGATAACTACGTGGACGACGAGACCACAACCCCGCAGCGGCTCGGTAACTTGATCGGCCGCGAGCTCAGCACCGCGGTCGTGATGTTCCACGAGGCGGTGGGCAAGCGGCTGGGCCTGTCGGGTACCGAACGCAAGCTCCTGGACATGCTGGCCCGCCTGGGTCCATCGACCGCCGGCGAGCTCGCCACCCACACCGGCCTAACCACCGGGGCAATCACCGGAGTCGTGGACCGGCTGGCCAGGGCGGGGTACGCGCGGCGCGAGCCCAATCCGCGCGACCGCCGCAGCGTGATCGTGACGCCCCTCGCAAACCCGGCTAGCGAGCGCCTCAGATCACAAGTGTTCGCGCCCCTTGGCCAGGCCATCGCGGACCTGTCCGAGCTGTATCAGCCAGCCGAGCTGGCCGCTATCGCCAGCTACCTGGTGGGATTGACCGACATCCTGAAGGAGCAAACCATCCGCCTTCACCAAGAAACAACAATCGCCACCGAATGACCTGCATTGACAGGCCAACCTGCGCCGACGGCCTCACCGGGCGCACGCCAAGAGGAACCATGTCCGATGGCAGGAGGATCAATGTCCGGTACGAGCACTCAGATCGGGGCCTACGCT
>Ga0335075_10012234_pt1 | contig 12969 bp, 10 predicted proteins | sample Lox_Sample_24_FD_206723 | JGI IMG/M metagenome (GOLD analysis project Ga0335075, IMG submission 206723) | Soil microbial communities from Loxahatchee National Wildlife Refuge, Florida, United States - Lox_Sample_2.4 | ecosystem: Environmental > Terrestrial > Soil > Wetlands | place: USA... | reverse complement strand
CGCAAGGTCTATAGGGAGAGGCCGCGCCGCGATGGCGTCGGCGCCTATCGACCGGGGGCTCTGCGTGGCGGTTCATGGCTCGGCTGAGGAGGCCGGGGACGCGGGGCCGGAGACTATTCTGCGGGCGCTGCTCGACCGGTTCGCGGCCGCGTTCGAGGACGGGGACGTGACCGCGCTGGCGGCGCTGCTGCGGGAAGACGTGACGCTGGAGATGCCGCCGATCGCGACCTGGTTCGCCGGCCGGGAGACGGTGCTCGGCTACCTGGCCGCCAGCCACGGGCGCACGGCCGGCCGCGTCCGCCTGGTGCCGTCCGCGGCCAACGGCGAGCCTGCCTTCGCCGCCTACCTGCGCGAGGCCGACGGCACCGACCGGGCGCACGCGGTGATCGTGCTCGCGGTGGCCGGGGCGCTCGTCACCCGGATCGTGATCTTCCTCGAGCCCGCGCTGTTCCGGCTGTTCGGGCTCGATCGCGAGCTCCCGCCCGCCAGGTCTGCGCGTTTGCCCAGGTGACAGGCTTTTCCGGGAATGGCAAGGAAAAAGTTAGGACGAGGGGTGTTTAGTTCGACCCGCTTAGGCCTAGAATCATCTACGTGGTGCCTACGACGCAGGCACGTCCACGCCATCTTGGCGTGCGTGCTTGCGCGACCACATTCTCCTCGCCTCTGGCTTGAGATTCGCAGTGGTTCGAGACACTCAGTGGTTCGAGTCTCACAAGACTCACCGCGCCTGCCGCTCGCAGAAGATGGCTCCCCGTAACTTGGAGAGGCATCCCCGCAATGAAGATCGCCCTGGTCGCCCAGTACAGCACCCCGGTCCCTGACAACGCCGTGACCGCCCCCACCGCCGGCGACGACGCCCGGCTGGTCGAGATGAGCAAGAGCCTGGCCAGCGAGGGCCACCAGGTGACGCTGTACGCGGGCGCGAACGCCAAGGGCCTGCCCGCCCGGGCCGACCTTGCCCCCGGGGTCTCGATCGAGTACGTCGGCCCGGCCGACTCCGGCGCGGACGACTCGCACCTGGTCAAGCAGATCGGCGCGTTCAGCCAGCCGCTGCGCGAGCGCTGGAGCAGCGACCGCCCGGACGTGGTGCACGCGCTCCGCTGGACCAGCGGGCTGGCGGCGCTGTCAGCCGCGCGCGACCTCGAGCTCCCCGTCGTGCAGTCATTTGACCAGCTTGGCGTCACCGAGCGGCGGCACGGGCTGATCCCGGCCGGGGCCGGCACCGAGCGGATCAGGCTCGAGCCCGCGATCGGCCGCACGGTCAGCGCGGTGGTGGCCGGCAGCTTCGACGAGGAGTCCGACCTGACCAGGCTCGGCATCCCGCGCCGTTCGATCCGGGTCGTCCCGACCGGGATCGACACCGAGGAGTTCAGCCCCGAGGGCCCCGCCTGCGAGCGCGGCGGCCGGCACCGCCTGGTCACCGTGGCCGACCTCGAGGCCGAGCACGAGGCGCTCGACCTCACGCTCCGGGCGATGGCCAAGATCCCGGCGGCCGAGCTCGTGGTCGCGGGCGGCCCGCCCCGCGAGGAGCTGCGCGACCACCTCGCCTACCGCCGGCTGGTCAAGCTGAGCGACTCGCTCGACCTGAGCGGCCGGGTGTTCTTCGCCGGCCAGGTCGGCCGGACGGCGCTGCCGCGGCTGCTGCGCTCGGCCGACTTGCTGGTCAACATGAACCAGCACGAGCCGTCGGCGATCACCTCGATTCAGGCGATGGCGTGCGGTACCCCGGTCGTCGCCTCCGCCGTCGGCGGCCAGGTCGACGCCGTAGTCGACGGGACCACCGGCATCCTGGTCGAGCCGGGCCGCCCGGCCCTGCTCGCGCAGCGGATCCGGGCCCTGCTCGCCCACCCGATGCAGCTCGAGGCGTTCAGCGTGGCCGCGACCGACCGGGCCCGCTCGCGCTACTCCTGGGACCGGATCGCGCACGAGACGCTCGCGGTCTACGACGCCGCCCTCGCGCTCGCCGCGTAGCCGCTCCCGCCCAGTCCGCACGGCCGCGGTTCCCGCACCCCACGGTGGGAGCCGCGGCCGTCGCGCGTCCGCGTCGGCGGCGCCCCCCACCCCACCCGACCCCATGGTTGTGGCAGCGATACGGCTAGGGGCGGCTGGTTGCCACAACCATGTCGGGCGTTCGCGTGTCTAGCGGCCGCGGCGCCAGCGGGGCTTGCGCTTGTCGAGGAACGCGCGGATGCCCTCGCGCGCGTCCGGGAGCTGGCTGGTGGCCGCCATGACCTCGATCGCGTAGGCGTAGGCCTTGGGCTGGTCGAGGTCGATCTGCGCGTACAGCGCCTGCTTCCCGATCCCCTTGCTCTCGGCCGAGCCCCGGGTGACCCGCTCGAGCAGGTCGCGGACCGCCTCGTCGAGCCCGGCCGCGGGCACTACCCGGTTGACCAGGCCCCAGTCGAGGGCGGTGCGCGCGTCGATCACGTCGCCCGACAGCGCGAGCTCGGCCGCCCGCTTGCGGCCGACGTTCCTCGCGACCGCCACCATCGGGGTGTGGCAGAACCAGCCGCCCTTGCCGCCGGGCGTCGCGAAGCCCGCGTCCTCGCTCGCCACCGCCAGGTCGGCGCTCGCGACCAGCTGGCAGCCGGCCGCGGTGGCGAGCCCGTGCACCCGCGCCACCACCGGCTGCGGCACCTGCTGCATCAGCGTCATCAGCTCGGTGCAGGTCACCAGCAGCGAGCGGACGCCCGCGAGGTCGGCCTCGACGACGTCGGCGAAGTCGTGGCCGGCGCTGAACACCGGGCCGTTGCCGGCTAGCACGATGCCGAGGGCGTCGCTCTCGCCCGCCGCCCGGAAGGCCGCGATCAGCTCGTGCATGTGCTCCTGGGACAGTGCGTTGCGGCGCTGGGGCCGGTTCATCGTGATCGTAGTGAAATCGCCCGCGTCCTCGACCAAGATGTGCTCGTAGTCCATGGACTCAAGCATCCCCGCTGGCTGTGACCCTGTACAGGCCGGCCCCGGCCGGCTCAGAGCTCGATGCGGGACCCCATGATCACCGTGTCGTTGCGGGGGAGCTGGAAGTACTCGGCCGCGTCGGCCGTCAGCCGGGCGGTGGCGATGAAGATGTACTTGCGCCACGGGCTCATGCCGGGCGACTTGCCCCGGCGGATCTCGATCGTCGACAGGAAGTAGGAGATGTCGTCGTCGCACAGCGGGGCCTCGGTCGGCGTCCGCCGGATGAGCGCCAGCAGCGGCGGGACGCTCGGCGTGTCCATGTAGCCGAACCGGGCCGAGACGTGGTAAATCCGGTCGTCCTCGTAGCCGAGGTCGTCGATCTCGAGCCGGTCCGCCTCGGCCACGTGCGGGACCGGCAGCGTCTTGATCTCCAGGATCACGACGTGCTCGTGCAGGACGTGGTTATGCTCGACGTTCGCGCGCAGCGCGAGCGGGGCGGTGTCCTTGCCCCGGTTCAGGAAGATCCCGGTGCCGGGCGCCCGGTACAGCGGCGGCTGGCAGTTGTGCAGCTCGCCGATGAAGTCGTGCAGCGATCCCTCGTCGAGCGCCCGCTGCTTGGAAACCAGCAGCCGGCCCTTCTGCCAGGTGGTCAGGACGGTGAACACGGCGAGGCCGACGACGAGCGGAAACCACGCCCCGTGCGGCAGCTTGGTGAGGTTGGCGGCGAAGAACAGCAGGTCAATCGTGAGCAGGACAGCTGCGCTCGGGAGGACGAGCCACAGCGGTTTCTTCCACTGCTCGTGCATGATGTAGAAGAACAGCAGCGTGGTGCATGTCATCGTGCCCGTGACGGCCACGCCGTACGCGTACGCCAGCGCGGTCGAGCTGCGGAACGTGAAAACCAGCGCGAGCACGGCGACGAGCAGCGCCCAGTTGACCCACGGGACGTAGATCTGGCCGATCCGCGTCTCCGAGGTGTGCTCGATCCGCAACCGCGGCAGGTAGCCGAGCTGGGCCGCCTGCTGGGTGAGCGAGAACGCGCCCGAGATGACCGCCTGCGAGGCGATCACGGTGGCGGCGGCGGCGAGTATCACCATCGGGATCAGCGCCCAGTGCGGCGCTAGCAGGTAGAACGGGTTGCTGATCTTGGCCGGGTCGGCCAGGACGAGGGCGCCCTGGCCTAGGTAGTTCAGGATGCAGGCGGGGAAGACCAGGAACACCCACGCCCGGGTGATCGGGCCGCGGCCGAAGTGCCCCATGTCCGCGTACAGCGCCTCCGCCCCGGTGACCGCGAGCACTACCGCCGCCAGCGAGAAGAACGCGGTGCCGAAGTGGCCGAACAGGAACTCGAGGGCGTAGGAGGGGAGCAGCGCCTTCAGGATCGACGGGTTGCTGGCCACGCCGCGGATTCCCCAGGCCGCGATCGCCACGAACCAGACCGCCATCACCGGCCCGAACAGCCGCCCGACGACCTTGCTGCCGAACCGCTGGAGCGCGAACAGGCCGATGATGATCGCCCCGGTCAGCGGCAGCACCAGGTCGGCGACCGACGGCGTCACCACCTCCACGCCCGAGATCGCGGACAGCACCGAGATCGCGGGCGTGATCATGCTGTCGCCGAAGAACAGCGACGCGCCGAAGACCCCGAGCAACGCCAGAAAGATCGCGGTCCGGCGCCCGCCGGGCGCGCCCCGACGGCGGATCAGCGTGATCAGCGCCATGATCCCGCCCTCGCCGTCGTTGTCAGCCCGCATCACCAGCAGCACATAGGTGACGAAGACGATCATGATCACGGCCCAGAAGATGAGCGAGATCACGCCGTAGACGTTCTCCGACGACACGTGGACGTGGTGCGGATCAGACGGGCTGAAGACCGTCTGCACGGTGTACAGCGGGCTGGTGCCGATGTCACCGAACACGACCCCCAGAGCGCCAAGCTCCAGAGCCCCCCGCGCAGTGCTGCGCCTCATCAGCCCTCCCGCGCTGCTCATACCCGGCCGCGCCTACCTTAACGCCAGGTCACGAGGCCGCCTGCGGTGGCCCGGCGGAATACGACAAACGCGAAGATTTCGCCGGTCGGTCAGCGTGCGTGCCTGGCTGACTCGCACCGGCACGTCAGCGCGGTGCGGATCGAGGCGGGGACGTCCTGCAGGCAGGAGACCGGCCCGTCGGGGAAGCCGAGCCGGGCCGCGGCGACCCCGTCGGTCGCGAGCACCAGCAGCTCCAGCCCGTACCGGTCGAGGCCGCGGGGGATGACCCAGTCCGCCTGCGGCAGCCCGTGGGCGCGGACGCAGGCGACCAGCTCGGTCATGTGGCCGTGCTCGAGGTGGCGCAGCACGCCCGGCGCCACCCGCCACAGCGGGTCGGGCGCCGCCGTCCGGTATTCGTCGAGCGCGACCGCGACCCGGCTGCCGGCCGCGCCGATCAGCTCGACCGAGAGCACGTCGACCATGCAGGCGGCGACGCCCACCCGCCGGTTGCGGGCGGTCGGCCGGGCCGTCCCGGTCAGCCGCAGCACCGAGTACGGGCCGACCGCGGGCACGGTCACGGTCACCGCGTCCCGCTGCGTGGAGAGTTGGTGCTCAACGACCGATCCGGTGACGGAAAGTAGCAGCGGGCTGCCATCCCGCCCCTCCCGGACCGAGGCCAGGACGGGAACCCGCCCATGGCGGGCGGGATCGCCGGGGCGGGCGACGTCATCGATCTCGGCAGTGGACGCGCTGGCCAGCGCGGTCCTGGCTAGCTCGGCGAGGGAAGGCCCGGGGAGCACTTCGAAGTCCATAGCAACCATTTAATTAGGTAAGGCTTACCTAAGTCAATGACTCTTGCTGAGGCTTATGTGGGAAGGATCGCTCCACTGGGTACACCCACCGTGATCATCGCTCGGGGGGTGCCGATGGCTGGGTGGCGCAGGGCTGACAGGCCATCGTGAACGTTCTTCAGGGGCTGAACGACCTGCTGGCGGTGGCGCTGGTCGCCGCCCTGACGCCGCTCGTGGTCGCCATCCTGCCCGGCCCGCGCATTCCGCAGGTTGTCGTGTTCCTCATCGGCGGCGTGGTGATCGGCCCCCATGTCCTCGGGTTGGCCGAGACCGGGAATATCCAGCTGCTGTCCGATGTGGGGCTCGGGTTCCTCTTCCTGCTGGCCGGCTACGAGCTCGACCCGCACTTGCTGCGAGAGCGGCCCGGCCGGCTGGCGATCACCGGCTGGGTGATGTCGGCCGTGATCTCGGTGACGGTGACGGCCGGACTGACGGCGGCCGGCTATATCAAGGACTACGTGCCGGTCGGCCTGGCGCTGACCACCACCGCGCTGGGCACGCTGCTGCCCATCCTGCGGGACAACGGCATGCTCGGCGGCCAGTTCGGCCGGCACGTGTTCGCTGCCGGGGCCGTCGGGGAGCTCTTCCCGATCCTGATCGTCGCCGTGTTCCTCACTAAGCGGGGTCACTTCATCGCGCTGGCCTCGGTAGCCGCAGTCGGGCTGATAGCCATCGTCTTGTCTCTGGTGCCGTGGCTGGCCAAGAGCGGCACGGTCAAGCGGGTCATTGACGAGGGCCAGGACGCGACCGCGCAGATCACGTTGCGCTGGGCGGTGGTCCTGCTGTTCGCGCTGCTCTCGTTCGCGTCCCGATTCGGCCTCGACGTCGTGCTCGGCGCGATGCTGGCCGGGATCGTGCTGCGCATCTGGACTCGGAGGCTCAACCTGAACACCGAGAGCCTCGAGCATAAGTTCGATACTGTCGGGTACGGGATCTTCATCCCGATCTTCTTCATCGCATCGGGGATGACCATCGACTTGAAGGCGATCAGCGCCGACCCGCTGCGGGTGCTTGCCCTGCTCGTGCTGCTGCTGGTCGTCCGCGGTCTGCCGTCGCTCCTGGTCTACCGGCATGATCTCAAGCCGCGTGAGCGGGTCGAGATGACGTTCATCACCGCGACCTCACTGCCGCTGCTGATCGCCCTGGCCGAGATCGGCCAGCAGGACGGGGTCATGCTCCCGGCCACCGCCGCCGCCCTGGTCGGCGCGGGCGTGCTGTCGGTGCTGATCTACCCGCTGATCGCGGTCGGGCTGTTCAAGAACCGGACGAAGTCCCAGGTACAGCCCGACCGCCTCGACGAGGCGCCGGCCTCGTTACTCGGCCGGCCGGTGGTAGGGCCGGGCCAGCGGCCAGTGCGGGTCGTTGAGCACCGACTCGGCGTCGAACTGGCCGAGGCTCTGGATCAGCCTGGCCACCAGCCCGGTCCACCCGGTCTGGTGCGACGCGCCGAGCCCGGCCCCGTTGTCGCCGTGGAAGTACTCGTGGAAGAGGATCAGGTCCCGCCAGTGCGGGTCCTCCTGGAACAGCGTGATCCCGCCGTAGACCGGACGCCGTCCCTCGTCGTCGCGCAGGAAGGTCGCCGCCAGCCGCCGGGACAGCTCCTCGGCCACCTCGAACAGCGTCATCATCGTGCCCGAGCCGGTCGGGCACTCGACCTTGAGGCTGTCGCCGTAGTACCGGTAGTGCACGATCAGCGCCCTGATCAGCAGCAGGTTGATCGGGAACCAGACCGGGCCGCGCCAGTTGGAGTTGCCGCCGAACATGCCGCTGGTCGACTCGGCCGGCTCGTACTGGACCCGGTGCTCGACCCCGTGCACGTCGAAGACGTACGGCTGCTCGAGGTGGTGGCGCGAGATCGACCTGATCCCGTGCGGGCCGAGGAACCGGTCTTCGTCGAGCATCCGCCACAGGATGCGCCGCAGCTTCTCCTCGTTCACCAGCGACAGCAGTCGGCGGCCGTTCACCCCCGGCACCAGCGGGTCGGCGATGTTGGACAGCAGGTCGTGGTTGCGCTCGAGGAACGCGCGGACCTGGGCCGCGACCTGCGGGTGGCGCTCGAGGTGGTCGGCCTCGATGACGGTGGCGGCGCAGATCGGCAGCAGGCCGACCAGCGAACGCACCTTGAGCCGGGTGCCGGAGCCGTCGGGCAGCCGCAGCACGTCGTAGAAGAAGCCGTCCTCTTCGTCCCACATCTCGTCCGGGTTCTCGCCGATCGGGTCGGTGGCGGCGGCGATCCAGAAGAAGCGCTCGACGAACTTGAGCACGTACTGCTCGTAGTTGGGGTCCCGCTCCATCAGCGCCAGCGCCATCTCGAGCATGTTCTGGCTGAACATCGCCATCCAGGCGGTGCCGTCGGCCTGCTCGAGGCGGCCGCCGGTGGGCAGCGCCGCGCTGCGGTCGAACACGCCGATGTTGTCGAGGCCGAGGAAGCCGCCCTCGAACACGTTGTGCCCGGTCGGGTCCTTGCGGTTCACCCACCAGGTGAAGTTCAGCAGCAGCCGGGAGAAGCTCTTCTCCATGAACGGGAAGTCGACCTCGCCCAGGTCGGCCTCCAGGTTCTGCAGGAACAGCGCCGCGAACGCGTGCACCGGCGGGTTCACGTCGCCGAAGTTCCACTCGTAGGCGGGCATCTGGCCGGTCGGGTGCAGGTAGTTCTGCGAGAGCATCAGGTCGATCTGGCCCTTGGCGAAGTCCGGGTCGACCATCGCCAGCGGTATGCAGTGGAACGCCAGGTCCCAGGCCGCATACCAGGGGTACTCCCACTTGTCCGGCATCGACACGACGTCCTGGTTGTACATGTGGAACCAGGACTCGTTGCGGGTCCCGCGCCGGACCGGCGCCCGCAGCGGGTGCACCTGGCGCTCGCGTAGCCACTGGTCGACATCGAAGTAGTAGGTCTGCTTGGACCACAGCATCCCCGCCAGCGCCTGCCGCATGACCGACCTGGCGTCGTCGGAGACCTGCGGCGGGGTGATCCCCTGGTAGAACTCGTCCGCCTCGGCCCGCCTGGCCGCGATCAGCTCGTCCGCCCCGGCCAGCGGGGAGGGGAGCTGATCGGGGCTCTGCCGGGTGAGCCGGACGAGCACGCTTGACTGGCCGTGGCCGGGCACCCGCAGCCGGACGTGCGCGGCCGCCTTGGTGCCCTCGCCGTCCGGGCTGACGGTGTCGGCGCCGTGGATGACGTGGTCGCCGATGCCGTCCTTGGGGTACCGCGGGCCGGGCTCGGCCCCGAATCCGCGCGCCGCGTTGGTCTCGTTGTCGCAGAACAGCAGCTCCGCCCCCGGCTCCGCGTACAGGTAGAACTCGCCGAGCTCATGGTGGTCGGCCCGGGCGGCCGGGCCGGCCGCGTCGACGCGGGCGATCCGCGGCTTGGGCTCCTCGGCCCCCCACGACCAGGTATTGCGGAACCACAGCGTCGGCAGCACGTGCAGCACCGCGTCTTCGGCCGAGCGGTTGTGCACGGTGACCCGGCAGACGATGTCCTCGGGGAACGCCTTGGCGTGCTCCACCTCGACGTCGAAGTAGTTCCCGGCGTCGAAGACGCCGGTGTCGATCAGCTCGTACTCGAACTCCTGCCGGGACCGTTCCCGGTTGACCGCGACCAGGTCGTTGTAGGGAAACTCGGCCTGCGGGTACTTGTACAGGTAGCGCTGGTAGCTGTGGGTCGGGACGTTGTCGACGTAGAAGTAGTACTCCTTGACGTCCTCGCCGTGGTTGCCCTCGGCGTTGGTCAGCCCGAACAGCCGCTCCTTGAGTATCGGGTCCTGCTCGTTCCACAGCGCCAGCGCCAGGCACAGCCGCTGCTTGTCGTCGCTGATCCCGGCCAGGCCGTCCTCGCCCCACCGGTAGGCCCGCGAGCGCGCCTGATCGTGAGTGAAGTAGGACCACGCGTCGCCGCCGTCGCTGTAGTCCTCGCGGACCGTTCCCCACTGCCGCTCGCTCAGGTACGGGCCCCAGGCTCGCCAGGGCACCCCCGCCCGCGTCTCCCGCAGCCTCAGCTCTTCGGCGTTTCCCCCATTAGACAAGGCAATATCCTTCCCCCGTTGGATACTCACCTGAGTGTGCCACCAGCCCGTGCCGTCACCGGCGGCGGGACTAGGCTTGACCTTTGTGAACGCAGAAACGATCTCCCCCAAGCTGTACCTCGTCGTCGGGTACGACGGCTCCGCCCCCGCCACCCGCGCCCTCGACGCCGCCGTCCGACTGCTGACCGGCCGCGAGGGGCGCATCGACGTCGTCTACGTGGCCCACATCCCCGGCGTTGACATGATGTCGGCCGACGCCGTGGCCGAAGAGCGAGTCACCTTCGACGACATCGAGAAGGACCTCCGCGCCGCCGCCGCCGACCAGCTCAGCGGGCGCGAGGACCGCTGGCAGTTCGAGCGGCGCGAGGGCCTGATCGCCGACCAGCTCCTGGCGGCGGCCAAGGACCTGCACGCGGCCCACCCCGACGACACCGTGTCGGTCGTCGTCGGCAGCTCGTCCCAGGCCCTGCACCGGATGCTCGGCTCGGCCGCCGTCAGCCTCGCCCGCCACTCCCCGGTCCCGGTCGTCATCGTCCCCTAGACGACCTCGCGGGAGGAAGCACACAGGCTGCTCGACGAGGTGCCGGAGGAGCCTCGCGACGCCAGTGACATTCTCCGGCAGTGGCAAGCCCCGAGCCGGGCGATTTCCCTCGGCGGCGATTCCGGACGAACGCCGTCTTCGACGGCGAGCATGATCTCGGCGCGGGCACCAGGCAGATCGTTAGTGACGCGTGGTCCAGCGGAGGGGCCGGAGTCGCGTGATAGTGATCGACACGGCGCTAGTCATCGGCTGCGGCCCATCTCACTAGCAAAACCCCCGATCGTCCCCCCGGGGCTTGGTGTGGATTTGGCGCTGTGGCCCACAGCGCTAACCCGCTGTTGGCGCTGTGACCCTCAGCACTAAACCTATTGGCGCGGTGGGCCACAGTGCCAGTGTCGTATTAGCGCTGTAGGCCACAGCGCTAATACGGGGTCGGCGGCTTGGCTCGCGTGGCGGCTTTCGCGCTACTCCCGTTGCGGGTCCGAATCTGTCGGTGCGCTAAGCCGGGCTTAGTGCCCTTCTGCTTGGGCTGACTTGGGGAGGAGCCAGACCAGCAGCAGGCCGAGGGCGGCGATCGCGGCGACGACGGCGACGCTGACCGTCATCGCGTGGCCGGCGCCGTGCTCGGCCCGCTGGCTGAAGTAGACGGTGGTGACGACGGCCGAGCCGATCGCGGAGGCGAGCTGCTGCACGGCGCTGAGCGAGCCGCTGGCGCTGCCCGCCTCGGCCGGGGCGACGTCGCCGATCGCGACGTCGAAGAGCGAGCTGAAGCAGGCGCCCGCGCCCACCCCGAGGACGAAGATCGACGGCGCCAGCGTCCACAGGTTCACCTGGACGCCCTGGTTCAGCACCGTGGCCCAGACCCCGGCCGCCCCCGCCAGCGTGAGGCCGATGCCGATCGCGACCATCGTCCGGCCGAGCTTGGCCAGCAGCGGGCGGCAGACGAACGACGCGACGATGATGCCGACCATGAACGGGCTCAGCGCGATCGAGGCCGCCCGGGCGGTCATCCCCAGCCCGGTCTGGAAGAACAGCGAGATCACGTACGCGAGCCCGTTGACGGCGGCGAAGAACGCCAGCCCGAGCAGCATGCCGACGGTGAAGCCGCGGTTGGCGAGCAGCGACGGCAGGATCAGCGGGTCGGCCGCCAGCCGCTGCCTGACCCCGAACGCCGCCAGCAGCGCCGCCCCGGCCACCAGGCAGCCGACCGGCAGCGCCGTCCAGCCGTCGGTCGAGCCCTCGATCAGCCCGTAGATGAGCCCGAGCATGCTCGCCCCGAGCAGGCCCGCGCCGAGGCCGTCGATGAACACCGGGTCGCCGGGCTCGTCGCGCGGCAGCAGCCGCAGCGCCGCGACGAACCCGATCGTGCCTCCCGCGATGTTGATCAGGAAGATCGGCCGCCAGGTCAGCCCGCCGATGTTCGCGCTGATGATGAAGCCGGCCAGGATGGGGCCGACGATGGCGGAGGCGCCCATGACCGGGCCGAAGACCGAGAACGCGGTCCGCATCTGGTCGCGGTTGAACGAGCCGATCAGCAGCCCGATGCCCTGCGGGATCAGCAGCGCGCCGAAGCCGCCCTGGGCCAGCCGGGCGATGATCAGCATCACCGGGTCGATCGAGAGGCCGGCCGCGAGCGAGGCGAGGGTGAAGCCGGCGATGCCGATCAGGAACATCCGCCGCTTGCCGTAGCGGTCGCCGAGCCGGGCCCCCACCACCAGCAGCACCCCCATCGCGAGCGCGTAGCTGGCGCCGAGCCACTTGATCAGCGACTCGCCGCCGCCGATGTCGCGGACGATCGTGGGCGCGGCGATGTTGGTGATCGTGGAGTCCATCAGGTCGAGCACGTCGGCCAGGATCACCAGGATGAGGATCAGCCGCAGCCGGGGGCTCAGCCGGGCGGAGGCGGCCGGGGCCGCGTCAGCCGTGGTCGTCGCGTTGTCGGTCATGGCACTGTCTCCGTTCACGGCCGAGCCTCCGTTTCCGTTCTGGGGGTGTGGATGACCCCGTTGATCAGCACCCGGAACCCCCAGTCGAGCCGGCCGGGGCCTGACATCAGCTCGGCCGCGCCGATCGCGGCGATGTGCGGGAACCGGTCGGCGGGCACGTCGCGCAGCGCGGCCGCGAGCGCGTCGTCCTCGTCGCTCGCGTCGATCGCGCGCGCTCTGGTTCCGTGCTCGACCGCGGTCGCGGTCGCGACGTGCAGCAGCAGGTCAACCGCCCAGGCCGCGCGGTCGGCGGGGATGGCGCCCGTGTCGAGCAGCGCCAGGATCGCGTCCACCAGGCCGAAGTAGGCGGGCCCGTTGGGCCTGGTCACCAGCGCCGACTGGGCCAGCCCCGGGTGCTCGAACAAGATCGTGGTGTACGACGTCAGAATCTCGACCAGCCGGTCGCGCCAGTCGCCGGGCGCGGCGACCGGGTCCAGGTCGATCTGGCCGAGCAGCTCCTCCAGCATCGCCGCGTGCAGCTCGGCGGTGTTGCGGACGTAGACGTAGAGCGACGCCGCGCCGGTGTCGAGCTCGGCCGCTATCCGCCGCATCGTGACCCGGTCGAGCCCGTCGGTCCGCATCACCGCGAGCGCCGCCGCGACGATGCCGGCCCGGGTCAGCGCGGGCTTGGCCGGCCGCTCGCGGCGGCTCGCGGCCGGGTTCGTTCCTGATGTCATGTCCTCATCCTAACGAACATGT
>Ga0335075_10012233_pt1 | contig 12969 bp, 11 predicted proteins | sample Lox_Sample_24_FD_206723 | JGI IMG/M metagenome (GOLD analysis project Ga0335075, IMG submission 206723) | Soil microbial communities from Loxahatchee National Wildlife Refuge, Florida, United States - Lox_Sample_2.4 | ecosystem: Environmental > Terrestrial > Soil > Wetlands | place: USA... | reverse complement strand
CAGGCGGCAAGGTCCGGCCACGTCGAGCCGCTTGACGCGCTGGTGGCTGCGGACGGTTACTCGCTCGCCGACTTCCCGCAGTCGGCGCTCGACGCGGTAACAGACCGCGGCCGCCTCTGGGGCCTGCCCTACTGTCACGTCTCGAACGTGCTCATCTACCGGGCCGACCTGTTCGAGCAGCATCGCGTAGCGGTGCCGGAGACGCTGGATGAGCTGACCGCGGCCGCGATCGCGATCCAGCAGGCAGTGCGCGGGGCGGGCACCGCCGACTTCTATGGCATAGCACTGCGCGGTGCGCCGAACTGCGGGCTCAATTTCTGGGAGGTGGGCTCGACCTGGGCACCTTCCTATGGCGTGCGCTGGTACGACGCGGACGGAGGGCCCACTCTCGACACGCCCGAAATGCGCGCGGCCGTTCAGCACTACGTCGACCTCATCCAGCATGCGGGGCCGCCTGAGTCGCCAGAGATGGACTTCATGGACTGCATGCAGTGCTACAGCGATGGCCGTGCTGCCATCACGATCGAGCCGGCCAACGAAGCGTCGATCCTCTACGACAAGGGCGGCCGAATTGCTGATGCGACGCGGACGGCGCTGATCCCGGCGGGACCGCTCGGGACCCGGCACGCCGGCTTGTACAGCCCGCCATACGCCATTCCGTCCCGCTCGAGCGAGAAGGACGGGGCGTGGTTGCTGGCGAAGTTCCTCTGCGCCTCCGAGCAAGTGCTCGGCGACGCGCTGCGCAGCGGGTTCGTCGAGGTCGCGCGTGACTCCCTGTTCGATGATCCGCGCTTTATGCGGCGCTTCCGCGCCGACCTGCTGCAGACGACCGTCGAGACGCGGCCGATTGCGCGCGGCGAGCGGCCTGTGACCCGCCACGGGATGGAAGTCGGAAATGCCATCGGCGACGAGGTGGTCCGGGCGCTGAAGCGGGAGATCAGCGTCAGCGACGCCATGCGGAACGCGCAGGAGCGGGTCGCCGCCCTGGGTCCGCCCAACTAGGGGCAGCGAGCCGGACCGCGTGGATTAAGTAAGTACACCGCTTCCCGCGGTCGGCAGTTCGGACCTTGACACGGTTTTGGCGCGAGAACATCATTGTCGCAACCAGCGCATTGCCGTTGCGCTTAGTGCAACGAAGTGCCTGGGGCCATGCAATGGCGGGGGCATCGCGGGGCGACGTAGTTCTCGGCTGTCAGACGGCAGCCCACGCGAGAGAAGGGCCCAGAGCAGCCGGAGGCTGGGATGTCAACACAGACAGAAACAGGTCAACAAGCTGAGCTACGGCATAACACGCTCGGATTAGGCGCACTGGTCTACCAGGGCATCACCCACATTTCCCCTGCCACGAGCGTCATCTTCCTGCTGCCGCTGATCGCGTTGAAGGCAGGCACGGTCATGGATATCTCCATGGTCCTGAGCATGATCGCCTGCTTCTTCATCGCAAACACGGTCGCCGAGTTCTCGCGCTTCATGCCGTCCAGTGGCGGCTACTACTCCTTCGTGACCCGGGGCCTTGGGCAGCAGGCCGGATTCATGGCGACAGTGAGCTACCTGGCCTACGACGTTCTCGGCGCAGCTGCCACGCTCGGCTTCATCGGCTATATCGCCGGGCAGTTCCTGATCACTGAGGTCAACGTCCACATCGCCTGGTGGATCCTGTCACTGGTGGCCTTCGCCATTGTCTGGGCGCTGACCTACCGCGGCATTCGCCTGTCGCTTCGCACGATCGTCATTCTGGGCTCGCTTGAGATGCTCATCATGATCGCGCTGGCGATCACGTTCTTCGTGCACCCAGGTCCGCACTCGTCGTTCGTCGCGCCACTCAAGATCAATCTGGCCCCGCACGGTCTCCGCGGCGTTATCGCTGGCATGGTCTTCTCGATCCTCGCGCTGAGCGGATTTGAGGCGCCTGCCCCGCTGGCGCAGGAAGCCCATCGACCCGCGACTTTCATTCGCCGGGCGGTCCTCGTCTCGCTGCTGGTCGTCGGGTTGTTCTACATCTTCGAGGCGTACGCCTCGGCGATCGGCTGGGGTACCTCCTCGATAGCGGCGTTCGCCAGCAACGCAGCGCCGTACACACTGCTGGCTCATAAGCTCTGGGGACCCGTCTCCTGGCTCGTGTTCTTCGCGGTCTGCAACAGCGCTGTCGCGGTGGGCATGGCGTGCACTAACGCGGCAACCCGGGTCATGTACACCATGGGCCAGGCGGGAACCCTGCCAAGGCGGTTCGGCTACGTGAATCCGAAGTTCCGGACGCCGACGTTCGCCATCTTCGTAATGATGGCCGGCGGGATCGTGGTCGTCGCGATCACTGGCGGCCTGTTCGGCGGGGACGACGTCTTCGGCTTCGGCGGCACGATCGCGACGCTGGGCGTCATCGTCCTGTACTTCATGGCCAACCTCGCTCTCATCAGCTACATCAGGCGGGAGCGGCCGCAGGACTTCAGGCCATGGCTGCACCTGGTGTTCCCGATCCTGGGCAGCCTGGCGCTGCTTCCTGCCCTGTTCACGACCGTCTGGCCGGTACCCGCGTACCCAGACTGGATCTGCTTCTACGTCTTCGTCGCCTGGCTCCTCGCCGGAGCCGTGGGCCTGATCTGGCTCTCCCGCAACCGGCCCGACAACCTACGGCAGGGAATGACCACGATGGTGATGAAGGGAGCGGCGGACGCGCCAGGCGACACGGACGCGCCAGGTGATGAGGCTCTTACATCGTCCTGATCGATTCCCTGAGGCATGGCCGCCGCCGGTGACCAGCCGATGAGTCGGCACGAGACTTCCAGCCGACGAACCGTGCTGGTCACCGGTGCGGGTCACGGAATCGGCGCAGCGACGGCGCTCAGGCTAGGGCTCGATGGCGCGCAGATCGTGGTCGCGGACATCGACCAGACTGCCGCCGAGCAGGTTGCAGGCGAGATCGCGCGTGCGGGCGGGCGTGCCTTGCCGCTGGGCCTGGACGTGGCCGACAGTGCCGCATGGGAGTCGCTTGCGGACGAGGTTCAGCGCCGGGGCGCCGCTGTCGACACGCTGGTGCACAGCGCCTTCGTCGTGACCGTGGCCCCGGCCCACCAGCAGACATTGGCGGAGTGGGACAGCCAGATCCAGGTCAACCTCAGTTCCGTGCATCGAGCGCTCCGCGTCCTATGGCCGACAATGAGTACCGCGACGGAGCGCATTGACCGGGAGGCATGCATCGTGCTGATCTCATCCGTGCACGCCGGAGTTGGTCTTCCCGGCCATCCCGCGTATGCGGCGACCAAGGCAGGCCTCGTGGGGCTCGCACGCCAGCTCGCGGTCGAGTACGGCCCGCACCTGCGCGTCAACACCGTGCTGCCTGGACCGGTCATGACCCGCACCTGGGACACCTGGCCGCCGGAGGCGATTGCCGAGGCGACCAGGCAGACGACCCTGGGCCGTATGGGCAAGCCGCGGGAGGTCGCCGCCGCGGTCGCGTTCCTCGTCAGTGACGACGCCAGCTTCGTCACCGGCGCAACTCTGCTTGTTGATGGCGGCTGGACCGCCGGGCGGGAAGGGAGATGAGCCAGCCGCAGGCTGCCGGTCCGGCGCGGCCAAGCCCCGAGGTGATCTGCGTCGGCGAGTCCATGGCGATGGTCGCCCCGACCGGGCCGGAGCCGCTGCGAACAGCCGGGAAATTCGCGATCCGAGCCGCTGGCGCCGAGTCGAATGTGGCCATGTACCTGGCCGCGCTTGGCCATTCAGCCGCCTGGGCCGGCCGGGTCGGCGAGGACCCGCTCGGGGATCGGGTGCTCGACGAATTCGCCCGAGCAGGAGTGGACCTGTCCCTGGTCGCGCGTGATCACGAGGCGCCCACCGGGGTCTACTTCAAGGACCCCGGCCCGGCAGGCACGCAGGTGTACTACTACCGCGGCGGCTCCGCGGCGAGCCGGATGACGGCGGAGCTCGTCGACCGCGTAGCCGCGCTCCGGCCTGCAGCCGTGCACATCAGCGGGATTGTGCCCGCCCTGTCGGCGAGTTGCGCGGGGCTGACCCGGGCAGTCGTTAGCGACAGGCGGCCAGGCGACGCGCTCATCAGCTTCGACGTCAACTTCCGCGCGGCGCTATGGGAGCCGGAGGCAGCGAGAGATGTACTGCGCGACGTCGCGCAAGCGGCCGACGTCGTGTTCGTCGGCATGGACGAGGCACGCGAGCTGTGGGGATCGCGCACGGCCGCGGAAGTACGCTCGCTCCTGCACCGGCCGGCCACGGTGGTGGTCAAGAACGGAGGCGGCGCGGCGACCGAATACGGAGACGGCGCGCCGCAGGCCGTCCCGGCCCTGAAGGTGACAGCTGTGGAGCCCATCGGCGCTGGCGACGCTTTCGCGGCCGGCTGGCTGTCCGGATATCTGCGCCGACTGGCGCCTGTCCAGCGCCTTCGGCTCGGCCATATCCTGGCCGCCCATACGATGCGGTCCATGGCAGACTTCGAGCCTGTCGTTAGCCCCGAGGTACTTGGCGACGTCCTCGCGCTCACTGAAGCGGAGTGGCTTAACTGGTCACCGCGTGACCTGCCGGTGACGGGCGAGGCAGGCGAAGGCGCTGTCATGGCTGTCTGAGTGGATGAGGCTGGGCAACAGTGGCACAAGCGGTAGAACGCGCACTGCAGGCGATCAGCTACCTGGCAGAGTCCGAGCGGTCGCTCGGAGAGGTGGCAGAGCACCTCGGGGTGCACAAGTCGACGGCGCTGCGCCTGCTGCAGACGCTGGAGGCCGAGGGCTTCGCGCGCCGTGAGAACGCAAGCCGGTACGGCATCGGATTTCGTGTCGTGACCCTGGCCCACCAGGTGCTCGACAACCTCGACCTCTTCAGCATCGCGCATCCGCACCTGGTGGCCCTGGCATCGCGACTGGGGAGCACCTTCCACCTGGGCCAGCTGATCGGACCCGAGGTCATCTACGTGGACAAGGTCGAGGGCCGGGGCGCGGTCAAGATGTACTCCATGGTGGGCAGGACCGCCTCCCTCTATACCTCCGGGCTGGGCAAGGCGGTGCTCGCCTACATGACCGGGCCGCTGCGCGCCCAGATGATCGATGGCATCGTCTTCAGGAAGCACACTGCGACGACCATTGCGTCGCGGGCTGACCTGGAGAGCGAGCTGGCCCGGATCCGGGAGCGTGGCTGGGCCGAGGACAACGCCGAGTTCGAGGACTTCATCAACTGCGTGGCGGTGCCGATCCTCGACAGCCGGGGCAGGGTCCACGCGGCGCTGTCGATGACCGCGGTTCGCGCCCTGACGCCCCTGGAGGAACTTCGCAAGCATGTGCCGGATCTGCGGGCCACCGCGCGGACAATTGCCGAGGAGAGCGGTTGGGCGAAGACCTAGGCGGCGGCGGGCTTTCCTCCGCTGCCTGCGAGCAGTACTTCACCTCGCTGTTCGACGGCCAAGCGGTGATGGCGATCCTCCGCGGCCTCGACCGGGCCGCGACGGTGGCGCTCTGCGAGCGAGTGTGGAAGGCGGGCGTCTCGGTCGCCGAGGTGACGATCGAGCGCGCGGCTGCGCAGGCGTCACTGCGGGCGGCGGTCGAGTCTGGCAGGCGCCTCAGCCGCCCGGTCGGAGCGGGCACGGTCACGAGCTGTGAGCAAGTCGAAGCCGCCCGCGCGGCCGGAGCCGCGTTCACGGTCGCCCCGGGCCTCGACGAGCGCGTCGCGCGCGCTTCGCTCGAAGCCGGCTTGCCGCACCTGCCCGGAGTGGCGACACCGACCGAGGTCCAGCATGCGGTTTCCCTCGGCTTCTGGTGGCTGAAGCTCTTCCCGGCGCGAGAGCTCGGGCCAGGCTGGATAAGGGCAATCCTCGGGCCGTTTCCTGACCTCCGCATCGTCGCCACCGGCGGCGTCGGTCCCGACAGCGCCGGGGAGTTCCTGGCTGCCGGCGCCAGGGTGGTGGCGGTCGGCGGCAACCTCAGCAAGCCGGGAGCCATCGAGGCTCTCGCCCGCCTGCCAGCGCCGACGGAGCCATGATGAAGATCACCCTGATTGAGTCTTTCGCAGTTGCGCCTAGGTGGCTGTTCGTGAAGGTCAGCACCGACGAAGGCGTGTCCGGCTGGGGAGAGGGGTCACTGGAGGGCCGGATTCATACGGCAGCGGCCGGCGTGAGCGAGTGGAGCGACTACCTGGTCGGCAAGGACCCGCTGCGCATCGAAGACCACTGGCAGGTCATGACGAAGAGCACGTTCTACCGCGGCGGTGCCGTGCTGGCAACTGCCGTCGCGGCGATCGACCAGGCTCTCTGGGACATAGCTGGCAAGCATCGCGGCCTTCCCGTCTACGAGCTGCTCGGCGGGCCGGTCCGGGACTCAGCCCGGGTCTACACCTGGATCGGCGGTGATGAACCCGCTGCAGTCGCCGATGGGGCGGCGCAGGCCAGGGCGGCCGGATTCGACGCCGTGAAGATGAATGCGTCCGGACGGCTGGAGGCCATCGATACCCCGCGTGCCATCGACGCGATCGTCGCGCGCGCCGCTGCCGCAAGGGAGGCGCTCGGGGAGGACCTGGATTTCGCTCTCGATTTCCACGGCCGGTTCTCCGCGGCGATGGCACGCAGGGTGCTGCGGGAGCTCGAGCCGCTGCATCCGCTCTTCGCGGAGGAGCCGGTGCGGCCGGAGTTCACCGGAATCCGGTTGCGTGACGTAACCGAATCGACGGTGATTCCGATTGCGATCGGTGAGAGGCTCTTCAGCCGCACCGACTTCCTGCCGGCCCTGCAGGCCGGCATCGCGGTGGCACAGCCTGACGTTGCCCACTGCGGAGGGATCTCGGAGATGCGGCGGATCGCCGCGCTCGCCGAGACATTCGACGTGTACATCGCTCCGCACTGCCCTATCGGGCCGATCGCACTGGCTGCGTGCCTGCAGACTGTCTTCGCGACCCCGAACTTCCTGATCCAGGAGCAAAGCGAGGGCATTCACTACAACAAAGGTGGTGACCTGCTCCGTTACATTGCCAACAGTTCTGTCTTCGAGTTCGCACGCGGCCGTTGCGCGGCACCGCAGCTCCCGGGCCTCGGCCTGGAAATCGACGAGCATGCGGTACGGGCCGCTGCCAGCGAGGACCCGCACTGGCGCGGCCCGATATGGCGGCACAGCGACGGGTCGTGGGCAGAGTGGTGACTTTCGGCGGCGCAATGGCGGGGCCCGGTGGCGCTGGCATGGGCGGCAGTAGCCTCGCCGCGGCTGCCCGGGGTGTCTGTCCTGTCCTGGCGACCCCCTTCGATGAGACAGGCGCGATTGATGTCGACGGCTTCGGCCAGCTCGTCGGCCGAGTTCTGGACAGCGGTGTCAACTGGGTGATGTGGCCGGGTTTCGCGTCCGAGTCCTACAAGCTCAGCGACAGCGAGGTCGCGGCGATGCGCGCGTGCCTTCTTGAGCAGGCTCACGGTCGCCGTCGTCAGGCAGTCATCAGCGTCGCCCGGCACGCCACGCGGCTGGCCGTCGACGACGCCGTCGCAGCGGCCGAGGAAGGGGCGGACGCGATCAGCCTTCTGCCGCCCTACCTGCTATCGCCCTCGCGCTATGCCGTTACCGAGCACCTGGGCGCGGTCATGTCTGCGGTCGCGCCGCTGCCGGTCATCGTGCAGTACGCCCCCGCGCTCGCGCCTTCGCCTATCCGCACGGCTGACCTCACCAGGCTGGCTGCGGAGCAGCAGAACTTCCGGATGGTCAAGATAGACAGCGCGTCGGCCGGGCCGATGATCAGCGAGCTCCTCGGAGAGGAGCCGGCCCTCGAATCCGTGGTCGGGTACGCCGGGATCGCGATGATCGACGCGCTCCGTCAGGGAGCGCGCGGTATCCAGCCCGGATGCAGCTTCGTCGAGGTGTATCAGCGAATCTGGCAGCTGTGGGACGCCGGGCGCGCTGACGAAGCAACACGCCTGCATGGCCGGCTTCTGCCCTACGTGACCAGCTGGATGGCCGACATGGAGCTGATCATCAGCGTCGAGAAGAACATCAGCAAGCAGCGGGGCTGGATCGGCAGCGACTATTGCCGGGCGCCCGGCCGGCGGCTGACGCCGACAGACCACGCGTTCATCTTCCGGTTTCTCGATGAGTTCGCTTGCCTGCTCAGGCCGCTGAGCAACGCCGCAGGAAGGTGACGGATGCCGAACATGCCTGATCACGAGGTACGGCGCGAGCCGTACATCTGCCGCCGCACTCGCTCGCGGTTCCAGATCACCGGACGCCTGGATGAACCGGCGTGGCGACAGGCCCCCAGATCTCCTCGTTTCGTGAATATTGTGACTGGTGGCCCGGCCCTGTACGACACGCGCGCTGCTGCGCTCTGGGACGACGAGAACCTCTACGTCGGGTTCTGGGTGGAGGAACCTTTCGTCCGGGCCGAGCTGACGGAGCGCGACTCGATCATCTTCGCGGAGAACGACGTGGAGGTGTTCGTCGACGGAGTGGACGCGTACTACGAGCTGGAGATGAACGCGCGGAACACGATCTACGAGGTCTTCTTCATCTGGAAGGACGCCTACATACCCGGAGGCAAGTTCGACCGTCCCGAGTTCAACCTGGTCGCGCGCGACGCCCACTCCTTCGGCGGGAACGACTACTTCGCCACTGAGTACTTCTGGCGGGGCAGCCATCCGCGCGGGCTGCGCTGGGCATTCCCCGACTGGGACTTCCCCGGCTTGCGCACAGCCGTGCACGTCTCCGGCGAACTGAACAACGATGCCCGGGCGGATCAGGGCTGGACGGCGGAGATTGCACTGCCGTGGGCCGGGATGGAACTCCTTGCGCATGGAAGGTCGCTGCCGCCGAAACCTGGGGATGAGTGGCGCCTTCAGTTCGCCCGATACGAGAAGCTCGTGTCGACTGGCCAGCACATCGGGTGGGCCTGGGATCCGGTTGGCTCCAGCGACAACCACCGGCCCGAGGCCTTTACGCGAGTCGTGTTCGACGATCAGGACGCTGAGTCAGTCACGCCGCCGCCCGAGCCCAGCGCCCCGGGCTCTCGTCAGCCGAGGTAGTTGCGCACCGGCTGTCCGGGAACACCCACGCGCACCCGGAACAACGCGCCGGCCAGCGGCTCGGCTCCGATCTCCGTATCGACCCTGGACGTGGTCATGAACAGGACGTCTCGCCGTGGGCCTCCGAGCGTACACGCCGTTACGTTGCGGACAGGGAGGTCGACGATGCCGTCGAGCGTTCCGTCGGGGCGGTAGCGGCGCACTGCGGCGCCACCCCACAGGGCAACCCAGACATGACCTTCGGAGTCGACGGTTAGCCCGTCCGGCGCGCCGAGTCGCTCATCGATGGTCACGAAGCGGCGCCTGTCCGTCAGGCCGCCGGCGCTGTCATAGTCGAAGACATCGATCCCGCCGGTGGCTGTGTCAGCGTAGTACGCAAGGCCGCCGTCCGGCGCCCAGTCCAGGCCGTTGGAGATGGTCAGGCCATCAGCTATGACATCCACCGAGCGGTCAGTGTTGAGTCTGTACAGGCTGCCGCGATGAGGCGCGGCGTCATAGGCCATCGAGCCGCAGTAGAAACGACCATCCGGATCGCAAGCTCCCTCATTCATGCGAGTCGAAGGCCTGGTGATAACGCGCGGCAGTTCAGTCAGGCTCGGTTCACTAAGGTCGGGCTGAATGGCGAATCCGCGTTCGAGGGCCAGCACGCAGCCGCCCTGTGCCCGCGGCCTGATGGCCGCCACAACTGATGTACTCAGGTTCTGCCTGCCGACGGTGCCATCAGCATCCAGGGTGAGGACTGAACCATCGAACATGTCGACCCATCGCAGCTGGGAGACCGATTCGAACCACACGGGCCCCTCCGCGTGGTAAGCGACTGGCTTCGTAACCTGCTCAGCGCTGGTCATGAAACCCCCCGCCTGAAGGACAAGAAACAGTGCCGCCGGAGGCCGCCGCTGCCCGCGCTGGGCGCAGCTTCGCCGGTGCGCTTCTGTGCCCGAGAGCCAACGTGATCTTATTCTCATCCCGCTGGTCGGCGCGCTGCGACCGCATCGTCCGAGAGCGTCATCATCCCGCAGATGAGAACCATGACGGGAACGGGCCCGCGGGCGCCGATGCACTCGCCGGAGCTCCGCCGGATGTGCGAGCACCGGCCGACCCGACCTGGTCTGCGGCGAATGGTCAGAAAGATAGTGTGGTACGCAAACCGTCTCGTCTTTGACCCGCTATCTTGGGCTCACTTACCAGCTAGCTGGCGCTTCCGTGGAGGCATTCGTGATCGTGCTCTCAGCTTCGGCGCGAGAGTTTCCCTGCAAGCATGCCGCTCTCAGAGAGCAAATAGTGCGCCTCATCGACAGGTTGCGCCAGTTCCGCTCCAGTCAGCGATCAACTTCCGATGTCCTCGTCAAGTGAACCGGGCACGCATGCAGGCCGGGACGTGCCTAGCCTTGTCAGCGCGCAACTCGACCTGATTACGTTCGATTCTCTCCGTGCTCGGCCTGTGCGCCCATTCGATCCGCACACCATGCTCCGCAGGATGCGCGCCGATGGCAGTAACACCGTCCTGGCTGTGGACATGGGCGGCGACAAGCTTGTCTGGTCGCGGTTCAATATTCGCCCTGGATCCGTGAAGCAAGCAGGCAACGCCTTCGTCATGCGAGCGTATGACGGCTCCGGATATCTGGATCTGCTTGAGGACGTGGCGGTCGTAGCGCGAAAGGAATCTCTGACAGTCGGAATCTCGCTCGCCGGGCCAACAGAGGGCACCCGGCTCGTGGCGAGCCCTAACCTTGGTACATTTACAGAAGAGTTGTATGACCGCTATGGCGGGGACTTTACTAATCTTTTTCAGCGCGTGAAACTCGCCAATGATGCAGAAGCAGGAATAATGGCCGCATCTCTAGAAGCCGTACGGCGGCACCCTGACACACGTGACGTAATCTATGTAATTAACGGTAGCGGCGTCGGAGGTGCCGTGCTCAGGGATGGCACTATCTACGCAACCGAACCAGGCCACGTCGAACTGCATAGCCTGCTCAATCGATTCAACCAGACCAAAATCTGCGGCCTGTTCGGGGCGGAGTATGTCTGTGTCGATCACGTTGCGGCAAGCAGGGCAGGCATAGAAGATATCTGGTACCAGCAAACGGGCAAGCAGCTTACTGGGATAGAACTTTCTCAGCTGTACCGGCAACATAACTTGCTGGCCATTGAGCTATACGATGGATCGGCTGTCGTCATGGCTCACGTGATTGCCGGAATCGTAAGAGCGTTTGCTCTCCCGCGCGATTTCAGTCGAGTTGCTGTCGTCTGTCATGGTGGTATCTTCGGGGTCGAGGGTTACGGCGACCGACTTCTGGGTGTCCTGGCGGCGCTGAATGGCAGGGCTCCCAAACTGCTTCTTACCAGCGAGTTTAGTCAGAATGCCTGCCTCGACGGTGCGGCGATCGCGGCCATCGCGGGACTGGCTGAGGAAAGGAACTAGCTCCCGGCTCTCAAGTGAGCTGCCCGGCAGAGGAGTACTCGGATGACGCAACGGGATGACCGCCCGGTTCGCTGGGGAATCCTCGCTACGGGCGGCATCGCCCACGCTTTCGCGCGTGATCTCGCGCTGCAGCCTGATTGTGAGGTTATCGCTGTCGGGTCACGGTCTTGGGCTTCGGCGGACGCATTCGGTGATGAATTCGGCATACCGCGCCGGCACGCGAGCTACCAGGCTCTTGTCAGTGATCCGGATGTCGATGCCGTGTACGTGTCAACGCCTCACCCGGGTCATCATGACGCCGCACTGCTGGCGATCAGTGCGGGTAAGGCCGTGCTCGTGGAAAAGCCGTTCGCCATGGACGCCGCGCAGGCGCGCGAGATGATCGACGCGGCGCGCGCCGGGGGAACGTTCCTCATGGAGGCAATGTGGACGCGCTTCCTGCCTCACATTGCGCGGGTGCGAGAGATCCTCGCCGCGGGAACGCTCGGCGATGTCGTATACCTGACCGCCGAGCACGGGCAGTGGTTCGCCCGGGACCCGCAGTTCCGGCTGTTCGCGCCGGAACTGGGCGGCGGCGCCTTGCTGGATCTTGGCATCTATCCGGTCTCGTTCGCGAGCCTTGTGCTTGGCGTGCCGGCGCGGATCACCGCGGTCAGCGACCCGGCGTTTACCGGCGTTGACGCCACCACGTCGATGATCTTCCAGTACGACAGCGGCGCCCACGCAGTGCTAACCACGACCTTGCAGGCCGCATCAGGCAACCCCGCCGCTATTTACGGCACCGCAGCAAGGATAGAAATCGACGGCGTGTTTTACGCGCCGACCGCGTTCCGCGTGATCGCGCGTGATGGCACCGAGCTGGAGCGCTTCGATGGACAGTATGAAGGGCGCGGGCTGCGCGGCCAGGCCGCCGAGGTGGCCCGCTGTCTTCGCGCCGGACTGCTGGAGAGCCCGCTGCTTCCGCTGGATGAGACGTACACGATCATGCAGGCACTGGACGAGGTCCGCCGGCAGATCGGCTTGTTTTACCCACCGGCTGATCACGCCAAGCCCTGAGGTCCCCGTCGTCTCTGATTCTGGGCCACGGGACCCGCTGCCTCTCCTGATCGGGTCAGCGGTCGGGAGCGGGGAGCTACCGCCGCCTGGGCGAGCGCACTCCTTGGCTTTGCTGACGCAACGTGCCAATCAACCACAGCCATCCAGAGCCAGCCAGCCACGCCAGGCAGCATGCAACGACAATGAACGACGAATCATGCACACACAGGAAACCATAACATATCAAAAAATGTCTCTTAGTAGTCGGGATAGCGGGATTCGAACTGCGACCTCCTGCTTCCAAACCAGCCCCTGTCAGGTGCTGGCTGTCGCTCAGTGTCGCCGAATATGGCATCTACATGCGGTAATGTTCGCCTGCTGTCGCCCAACGTCGCCCGGTGTCTGCGCGCGTTGGCTCCCACTTATCTGTAGGCACGGCACCCGGTCAAGGGGGCGGGCGTGGTTAGTTCTGGCCTGTTTCGTCATAGCTGCCGGTTTGGGGCGGACGGCACGGGGTCAAGGT
>Ga0335075_10012230_pt1 | contig 12972 bp, 8 predicted proteins | sample Lox_Sample_24_FD_206723 | JGI IMG/M metagenome (GOLD analysis project Ga0335075, IMG submission 206723) | Soil microbial communities from Loxahatchee National Wildlife Refuge, Florida, United States - Lox_Sample_2.4 | ecosystem: Environmental > Terrestrial > Soil > Wetlands | place: USA: Florida... | reverse complement strand
CCGCGCCCGACTACGGAGGCATCGCGGCAGCCGCGGGCGGCGCGTTCGCCCGTCAAGTTAGTGATCCGGCCGATCTCGACGATGCGCTGGCGGAGGCGTTCGACGTCGTACGCCATGGCAAGCGAGCCGCGGTGCTCGATGTCGTCCTGTCCGATTGAAGCATCGCGAGCCGGCGCATCGCAGAGTGCCGCGCATCGTAAGGGGTGTCTGAGCGTTGCAGGCCCGGCGCCGCGATTCAAGGAGTTGCCGCTGTTCTGAAGGCGTATCGGCCGGCGTCCGGCCGCCGCGGCCAAGTGCGTTTCGACAAAATAGTGTGACATAAAACTAAAACGGAGGCCCGCTCATGCACCACAAACACACCGTGAGATCGCTGGGACTTGCGGCATGTCTGCTGTTCGGCCTGTCGGCGCCGGTCTCACGCGCCGCGGCGCGCGCTGACACCGCCTCCGCGCAGTCGCCGGCGCCTGCCAGCCAGGCGCATGGCCTGCTGGGCATGCGCCTGGGTACCGGCCTCGCCGGCCAGATGGTGTATCTGCAGCATTGCGCTCAATGTCACGTGCAGTCGGGCCCGAGCATGCCGGGCGAGGGGCGCGCTCCCACCCTGTCGGGATTGCAACAGCTGCCGCCCGAGCATATTTACTTCGAGCTGACAACGGGCAGGATGCAGGCGATGGCCGCGGCACTACCTGACTCCCAACGACGTGCGGTCGCCGAGTGGCTGGGTGGACGCCCTCTTGGCTCGGGCGCAGCCGGCGCCGCGAATCACATGGCCAACCGCTGCCCGGTGACGACGCCGGTGGCTGCGCCCACCCGTGGCGATTGGAATGGCTGGGGCAACGGGGCTCGGAATCTGCGTTATCAGCCGGCACCCGGCTTCTCGGTCTCGCAGGTCCCCGCTCTGAGGCTCGAATGGGCATTTGGCTTTCCCGACGGGGCGGAGACCTATTCGCAACCGACGGTCATCGGGCATCGCGTGCTCGTCGGCGACGACAACGGGTTTGTCTATTCGATCGATGCGCGGCAGGGTTGCGTGCAATGGTCGTTCCGCACGCATGCGGGCGTGCGGACTGCGCCTACGGTCGCACCGCTGACACCGGGCGGACCGGAAGCGGTCTTCTTCGGTGACATGCAGGGTTACGTTTATGCGCTCGACAGCGCGACCGGCAAGGCGGTCTGGAGCAGGCGCGTGGACGATCAGCCCATGGTCAAGGTCACCGGGGCGCCAGTGGTCGCGGACGGCCGGCTCTACGTCGGCACCACGACGGGCGAGGAGGTTACCGCGGCAAACCCCAACTATCCCTGCTGCCGCACCAGGGGAACCGTCTCCGCGCTCGACACCGCGAGCGGTAGGATCATCTGGAAGACCTACATGGTGTCGGAAGCGCCGAAGCCCGTCGGGAAAAACAGCATGGGCACGACCCGCTGGGCGCCTGCAGGCGTAGGGGTGTGGTCCACACCGACAGTAGATACGAAGAACGGCCTGGTTTATGTAGGCACGGGCGACGCGTACACCTATCCCGCGGCTCCGCTCTCCGATTCCATCGTGGCGCTCGATATCAGGACGGGAAGAGTGGTCTGGCACCATCAGGACACGGCCAACGATGCCTGGCTCGCCGGCTGCTTTCCCGGATACTCATTTGGCAATTGCCCGAAGGTTGTCGGACCGGATTGGGATTTCGGCGACTCTCCGATACTGCTGCGCGTCGGATCACGACCATTGCTGGTCGGGGCGCATAAAGGCGGATTCGTCGTCGCAGTCGACCCCGATGACGAGGGGCGCGTCGTGTGGCGCAAGTCGCTTACAACTCAAGTGGCCGGTCCAGGTGGCGTAATCGTGTTCGGCGGTGCATCGGACGGCAGACGCCTGTTCTACGGTCTGGACAGCGGCGAGATCACCGCGCTGTCTGCCGGCAACGGGCAGACCCTCTGGCGAACGGTGTTGCAGTCCGCAACCCATCGCGCCGGTATCTCTGCCGCTGTGACGGCGATGCCTGCCGCGGTGTTCGCCGGCGCATGGGATGGCGTGCTGCGCGCCTTTTCGGCGAAGGACGGACGCCTGCTGTGGAGTTTCAACACCGCACAGCCGTTCGAGACGGTCAATGGTGTCAAAGCGCACGGCGGCTCGATGGGAGCGCCGGGCCCGACGATTGCCGAGGGCATGGTGTTCGTCGGCTCGGGGTACATCGGGGTGGCCAACGGCATGGCCGGCAATGTGTTGCTCGCCTTTGCCCCCTGAGCCCGCGGGCGGAGTCGGCTCGCGTGCAAACCGTTCCAGGCCTTTGCGGCGCATCGCCCGCAGGCACAACCTGCAGTGCAATCGAGGAAGTGAGTCTATGATCCCAGCGCGATGGTCACGGTTTCTTCAGCTCGCCGGCCTCTCTGCGAGCCTGGCCGGCGGTGGTGCCAGCGCCGCGCTGGCGGGGCAAGCGGTCTTCGGCTTCGGTATGACGGTGCTGCTAGGTACGCCGTCATTCAGTCCAGACGGCAAGAAGCTGCTCTATGACGTCATCAGCGGGGGCAAGGCGACGCTGATGTTGAACGGCACGCCCGTCACGCACGGCGAAGACGTCTTCCCCGGGCGGCCGCAATGGATTGACAACGACACGTTCCTCTATGCCGCCGATGGTCACATCAAGCGGCGCTCGCTGGTTACCGGCGAGGTCGCCATCGTGCCGTTCAGCGTTAGCTTCACGGTGCGTAGGCCTCAGTACGCGAAGAAGCCGCGCGACTTCGACTCGACGGCGCCGCAGCGGCTGACGGGAATCCAGCGCGCCGTGACCATCGGGAAGAATCTCGGCACGGTCGCGCCGGGCAAGGTCGCCGATCTGGTCTTTGTCGATGGCGACCCGCTGACCGACATTCGCGACGCGATGAAAGTCCGCGACGTGATGGTCAACGGCTTTCTCTACAGCCTCGACGAGCTGGTCGAGCAGGGCAGCGGCCCGGACGAGAAGACATCCCCCCCTACCTGAGAAGAACCCATGAGCACTGATCGCAGCACGTCGAGAGTCTGCATCCGACCCCGGTGGGCCGTGGCTCTGCTTGCGATCGGCGCGGCGGTGGGCGCGGGCCCGCCGGTCTTGGCGCAAATCCCGCAGCAGAATGCCGCGATCAAAGGTCCGCAACTGAGCGGCGGCCGGCCGAAATTCGGGCCACCGCCCGGTATGATGCTGTTCCTCCAGCATTGCAGCGGCTGCCACACGCAGGCAGGCATCAAGATGGGCGGGCGTGAAGTGCCGCGGCTCGCCGAGCTTCAGGCCATGCCGCCGGGCCAGATCTACCATGCGCTCGATACCGGCGTGATGCAGGCGATGGCCGCCGGGCTGAGCGCGGATCAGAAGAAGGAGATCGCGGAATTCGTGACGGGCCGCAGGCTCGTCGACCTGGCGGCCGTGAGCGCCGCGGGGATGGCAAACAAGTGCACGGCCAACCCGCCGCTCGCCGACCCCGCGAGCATGCCGGCTTGGAACGGCTGGAGTCCACAGATGAGCAACGCCCGCTTGCAGTCGACGGCAGCGGCGGGCATCGAGGCGCAGGACGTTCCCAGACTCGAGCTGAAATGGGCATTCGGTCTTCCGGGTGGCGCCAGCGATCTCTCGCAGCCGTCCGTCGTCTCCGGCCGAGTCTTCGTCGGCAGCGACAATACCGCCCTCTACTCGCTTGACGCGGACAGCGGCTGCGTCTACTGGTCGTTCATCGCTGATGCCGCCGGCCGTTACGCGCCGATCGTCAAGCCGATCTCCGGATATCCGGGCGTCAAGTACGCCGTCTACTTCGCCACGGGACGGGGCACGGTCTATGCCGTCAATGCGCAAAACGGCAAGCTCCTGTGGAGGACCGCGCTCCACGGCATGCTGGGCATCAGCGCTTCGGCCGCTTATTACAAGGGGCGTCTTTACGTGCCGATGACCGGAACCGAAACGGTGGGCGGCTCCAATCCGAGCTACGCATGCTGCCGCTCTCGAGGCGGTGTTGCCGCTATCGAGGCCAACACGGGCAAGATCATCTGGCGCGTCAGCACGATCCCCGAGCCGCTGCACAAGATCGGCAGAAATCGCCAAGGTGTGCAGCTGTGGGGTCCGTCGGGCGCCAGCGACTGGAACACGCCGACCATCGATCCCAAACGTCACCTCGTCTATGTCGGTACCGGCAACAGCTACGGTCCGGAGGCGGCATCGACCAGCGACTCGATCCTGGCGCTCTCGATGAAGGATGGCCACATCGTTTGGCACTACCAGTTATTCAAGAACGATGCTTTCATGCTCGGCTGCGCGAGCATCAATCCGCCCGGCGGCAACTGCCCCACCCATATCGGCTATGACTGGGATTTCGGCGGCTCCTCCGCGATCCTCGCGGCCTTGCCGGACGGCAAGGACATCCTCGTCGCAGCTGGGAAGGGAGGTATTGCGATCGGCCTGGACCCCGACAACGGAAAGCTGCTCTGGCGGACCAAGCTGTATACCGGGACCCCGCCGACGGCGGACGGTCTGGTGCTGTTCGGCGGCACCGCGGACCACACCCGTGTCTATTATCCGCTGCAGCGCGCGGGGGGCGGCCTGACCGCGCTCGAGCTCGCCAACGGCAAGATCGATTGGACGGCGGCCCTGCATACCGACGGCCGAGGCCAGATCGGTGCGGCGAGCGGCATTCCGGGTGTCGTGTTCACCGGCGGCTGGGACGGCATCCTCCGCGCCGTCGACATGAAGGGCAGGGTCATCTGGCGCTACGACACGCTCCGTAGCTACCGGACCGTGAACGGGGTCGCGGCCAAGGGTGGCTCGCTGGGCTCGGAGGGCCCGACGATCGCCGGGGGAATGGTCTACGTCGTCTCGGGCTACATCGGGATGCAGGACGGAACGCCCGGCAATGTTCTGCTCGCGTTCGCGCCGCAGTAGGGTAGTGGAATAACAAACTACCGAACTATCTGATTTTCAACCGCGACTCACAGGCTGTGGCGGCGGCGATCTGATTCCAATCTCGCGCTCCAAGATGCGGCGACGCCGTCGGATATAGATTAAACGCTGCATCACAATGGTTTTTCTACTGCGTCCCCCCAGGGGTGACCTTTCCACCCGCGGGTGTTGCGGCCGGGAAACAAAAGTCGCCTGGCGGCGCGCTTGCAGTTCCATGCCCAATATAGGATGATCTCAAACTAGTTTCTGGGGTGAACCGAGGAACCGCGGTAGCGGCCGGTGCCGGCAACGCCAAGTCGCCGGCGGAGGGGGTGAACTTGAGAGCACTCAGGAATAAATCGATCCGGTCGAGCGTGCCTCCATGGGTGCGCAGCGCGCACCTGTCGGACTGCACGCGGCAGCCCGGCACCGCATTCTTTTCTCCTAACACTCCGCCGGCACAGGCCGGAACTTCCTACATCGCTGCGCAATCTTCGGTGCGGGAGCATCGTCACTGCCGTTCCACACAACTTCTCGGGGGAGACATGAAAAAGCAAGAGTCCGGACTCGGATTGCGCGCCGTCGCGCGCCCGATCTGCGCCAAGCTGGGCACGATGGGTGCGTCGATTTCAATTTTTGCGCTGGGCGGAGCGCCGCATGCAGCGCTGGCGCAAGAAGCGCAGACCGCGCCGACCGCTCAGGCGGCGCCGCAGAGCGCGGCTGCGGCCACGGGTGAGGGCGAGCTGCAGGAGATTGTCGTCACGGCAACACGCCGCACAGAGAACATCCAGACTGTGCCGATCAGCGTGCAGGCGTTCACCAAGGCGCAGATGGACGCGCAGGGCATTCAGAATATCGACGATATCGCCGAATTCTCCCCGAGTATCCAGTTCTCCCGGGGTAACGGTGGATTCGGCAGCAGCCTGGGAAACACCATCTCCATCCGCGGCATGGGCACGAATGCCGGGCCTGCGACCACTGGCATTTACATCGATGACACCCCCGTCCAGGTGGGCGCCACCATCGCGAGCGGCAGCTTCACGAACGATGCCTTCCCGAACCTCTTTGACATCCAGCGCGTTGAAGTTCTGAACGGGCCGCAAGGCACGCTCTTCGGCTCGGGTTCCGAGGGCGGTGCGATCCGATTCATCATGACGCCCCCGGACATGACAACACCATCACTATACGTGCGGACCCAAGCGGCAGACACCACTTTCGGCGCCCCCAGCTACGAGGCGGGCGTCGCCGGTGGCGCGCCCATCGTAGATGACGTGCTCGGCTTCCGGGCGAGCGTCTACTCCATCCACACGGGCGGCTACATCGATCACGTGAATTACTACACTGGCGCCGACGAAAACCAGAACAACAACTATACCGACGCAGTCTCTGGCCGCTTCGCGCTCGGCTGGCAGCCGGCGGACGGGCTGATGATCACGCCGTCGGTCTACTTCCAGATGCAAAGGGCCAACGGCGCCAACTCGTTCTACCTGCGAAGCGACGGGGTTACCGGGGAGTTTACCCCGTTCGTCGGGCCGTCGTTTATGCTGCCAGTCGTCCCGCAGCCCTACGGCAACGTCGCCCAGGGCGACTACGTCAACCTCGCGCAGCTCAATCAGCCGGCCGAGCAGCACATGACGTTGCCGGCGCTGAAGGTGGATTGGACTCTTCCCCGCGACATGGAGTTCATCTCCGATACTTCGTTCTACGACCGCCAACAAAGCGGAATCACGGATTTCGGAGTCCTGGAATCAGGGACCTGGGGGGGGTCGGTCTTCCCGGAGAATCCGAATGATCAGTTCCCGGGCGCGGACAGCCAGGGTGACGAGTTCTTCGTGCAGCAGCTGCGTCTGCAGTCGACCAACGCCAATTCCCGTCTCCACTGGGTGGCCGGAGCCTTCTTCTCGCACGACGTAACTACTGATAGCCGCAACGTCTATGACCCCTACCTTCCTACCCTCCTCGCCGAGGGTCCCTACGGCTGCGGATCGTTTTGTTACGCGGCCATTTTCGGCGACCCGCAGTTTCCGGGCGGCGTGCCGCTCGCGGACGGCATCTACTCGTTCGAGAATACGACGAACCTCACGGAGAAGCAGAAGGCCGTTTTCGGCCAGGCTGACCTGCAGATCGTCGGCGGACTCACCGCGACCGTCGGATTGCGGTATGCCAAATTCAATACCAATTGGGTCAACTGGGAAGGCGGGCCGATCAACGGCACGCTTTGGCCGGGCCCCGGTGGAGTACCGGAGTCGGGCACTGCCGTTGCTTCGGTGGTGACCCCGAAATACATGCTGTCGTACAAGACAGATCACACCCTCACCTACGCCAGCGCAACAAAGGGGTTCCGTAACGGCGGCGTGAACGCCGCGCTGGACAACCCGGCTTGCGGGACCGCTCTCGGTCAGCTCGGTCTCAAATCGGCGCCGCCGACGTTCAATCCGGACTCGGTGTGGAGCTACGAGCTGGGTGAAAAATTCACGACGCTAAACGATCGGCTGGTCATCGATGCCGCGGTCTATCAGTACGACTGGTCGAACATGATCTACGACCAGGCTCTCTCGACCTGCACGCTTTCGTTCACGACGAATCTCGGCAAATCGCAAGGCCGCGGCTTCGAGCTGCAGGTGCAGTATCGGCCGATCGACCCGCTGGTTCTTAGCCTGAACGCAGGCTACAACTACCTGAAGGCCACGCAGACGCTCTCGGCTGGCAATGGGCAGATCGAGGTCGACAATGGCGATCCCGTTCCCGGGACCGGCAGTGTCGTGATCACCGGCTCCGCACAGTACAACCTCGTGCTTGCCGAAAGGCCGTCCTACTTCCGCGTGGATTATCTTTATAACGGGCCGCCCGCCTTCTCGAACAACCCCCTTGATTCGAGCTATGTGAATCCGCTGTTTGCGTTCCGCGTGCCGGGCTACAGCCAGGCCAACGTGAGGCTGGGCATGATCTTCGGGAGCTGGGACATCTCCTTATTCAGCAATAACCTGCTCAACTCGCAGCCTCTGTTCAAGTCGCGCGAGGGGGCGACGTTCTACGACATACCCACATCCATCGTCACCGCGACGACAATCACGCCGCGCACGTCGGGTGTCACAGCGATCTACAACTTCTAGGTGCGGCGCTAGTGCCGCCCCTGGGCGGGCAGCTTTCCACGCGCCCCGCTGCCGCGTTCGAATCGAAAGGGCGAACGCGGCAGCGGACACCCGCTCAAAGGACTCAATGCCCCGCCCGTCCTGTGGGGGTGCTCCGGCCGCACGAGCCGCGAAGCGAGGTGCGATGATTGACGTCGGCCTTTTACAACATTTACCCGAGGGGGGCGCGGTCTTCGCCGAGCGGCTGAAGTTCTCGACGCTCACGTGGCTGTGCTCGGCCCTGAGGTCGTCGGCCGGGGTGTTCTACCTCGTCGGCAATGACTCGCAACAGTCGGATTTCATCACTTACAACGTCGATCCCTCATACCACCGGCGCTACGTGAAAGGCCTCTACCAGCTTGATCCGCTACACCCGCGGCACTTCACCGGACCGCAGGAGCGCGTGGTCACGCTGAGCGATGCGCTACCCCCCTGCCGCCGGGCGGGCAGCGAGTACTTCCACGTCTTCGTCGTGCCGCAGGGGATCCGCGACATCATCGAGGTCTTCTTCCGGCACCGCGGCCGCATCATCGCCGGCGTCTCGCTGCTTAGGTACGCCCAGGGCGCCGCGGTCGAGCGCGGCGATCTGGAGCTCGTGCGCGCGGTGCACCCGCTCATCGAGGACTATCTCGGCGCGGTGCTCTCGATGACTTCCCACCGAGGCACGGACGCTGAGGCGCTGCGCTATGCACTCACCGATCGCGAGCGCGTCACGCTCTCCCTCGTGCAGGAGGGACTCTCCAACAAGGAAATCGCGCGTCGGCTCGGCATCACCGTCCCGACGGTGAAGACCCATATCCGCAGCATCCTCACCAAGACCGGCACCACTGGCCGCGCAACCCTGCTATCCAAGCTGTTCTGGCACTGATTCCGGCTGCTCAGCCCTTGGGTTGGTTCTCGCTTGCGGGCGAAGTCTTTACGCTTCCTCTCCCTGACGGCGCTATCGACGAGGGAGATAGATATTGGACCACCGGGATTCCACTCACTGGCTGCAGGTCGGAGAGCTCGCCGCCGGCTTCGGCGGCAACGAGCTCGGGCTGACGAGCAATCTCGCGGGCCGCGCTTGGCAGGCGACGTTCGATGACGGCAGCGCGCTGTCGCTGCGCTTTCTGAGCGGCAGCGAGCTCGAGTACGCCTGCCGGTTGGCCGGAGCCGCCGCGGACTTCCTTGGCGATGGCACCGTGCCTTATGCGGCGACGAGCCCGCGACCCGATGTCTTCTTCGTGGACTTCCAGCCTCCGGGATCGCCCCCGCGCTCGGTCTCTCTGGTGATCAATGTCGCCCAGGGTCTCGGCACGGCCGTGCTCGGTCGCCTGCCGGCCGCCGCGGAAACACGCAAGCCCCTGTATGAGCGGGCGTCCGTCGGAGAGGAACTGACGCCGGTCGCAGCCGAGCTCGAGCCCTTTGCAATCTCTGGAGCGCCCTCCCGGCCCTACGATTGGCATCCGCCCACGTCCGATCTCGTCGGGTGGCGGATGCGTTACGACTACGGCCCCCGGGATCTGTACGAGCACATCTATCTCAACGAGCGTTACTACACCTGGCAGTGCCTGCGCGGCCCGGAGCAGGGGCTTGCGGATACCGACCGTTGCCACTATCGCCGCATCGATGAGAACCTGTACCTCTTCGTGTGGCGGGAGAAGATCGTGCCGACGCTCGGCGTTGTGCTCGTCGACACCGCGGCACTGCGCAGCACGGGCAAGCTCTTCGGCTATAGCGGCGGGGATTTCGGCGCGGTGACAAATGCACGCATCGGCGCGCGCGCGACGCTCGTCAATGTCACGCCCCCCGCTTCCTGAGGCTATGAAGCGGTGCGGCCGGGGGCCAGCCAGCCCCCGCTGCGCCGTTCATTTTTCGAACAGGGGGATTCCATGACACGCAGACGCTCGATCTCGTTCCTCTCGCTCATCGCCTTCGCGGCGCTTGCGACACTCTACGCCGCTGACAGTTGCGCTGCTGCGGCGCATCCCGAACGCGCACGCGATCTGGGCGTTCCGTTCGACGGCACTCCTGGCGCGCTCGATGCGATCACCGACGTGAAAGGAGTCGAGGTCGGCTACACCACGAAGATCGAGGGTGGGGGCCCGCTCGTGGTCGGCAAAGGCCCGGTGCGCACCGGCGTGACCATCATCTTTCCGCGCGGCCGGCACGATGCCACACCCGTCTACGGCGGCTGGTTCACGGAGAACGGCAACGGCGAGATGACCGGGACGACGTGGCTCGAAGAAGGCGGTCTGCTCGAGGGCCCGATTGGCATCACGAACACCCATTCGGTCGGCATAGTGCGCGACGCCATCATCGCCTGGAGCGTGCAGCAGGGTCGGCTCACCGAGCAGCCCTGGATGCTGCCCGTCGTCGCGGAGACCTGGGACGGCATGCTGAACGACATCAACGGCTTCCACATCAACCAGCAGGACGTCTTCCATGCGCTCGATTCCGCGACGGGCGGGCCGCTCGCCGAAGGCAACGTCGGCGGCGGTACGGGTATGATCTGCTATGAGTTCAAGGGCGGCAGCGGTACCGCATCGCGCGTGCTCCCGGCCAAAGACGGGGGTTACACGGTGGGCGTATTCGTTCAATGCAACTGCGGCGCGCGCCCCGAGCTACGGGTCGCGGGCGTGCGAGTCGGACTCGCGATTCCCATCGAGCACTCCTTCTTCGCGGGAACCCTGCGCCGGGTCGATGAGGACCTAGGCTCGATCATCATCGTCATCGCCACCGACGCACCGCTCCTGCCCTCACAGCTGAAGCGCATTGCCCGCCGCGCGACGGAGGGACTAGCGCGGACCGGGTCAACTTCGGGTAACGGGTCGGGAGACATCTTCGTCGCGTTCTCGACCGCCAACCGCGATGCAAGCAGCACCGCACCGGTAAACAGCGTCCTCACGGTCTCGAACGATCACATCAGCCCACTGTTCACGGCTACCGTACAGGCCACCGAGGAAGCAATCGTCCGACGCGATGGTCGGAGCCAAGACCATGACGGGTGCGGACGACCGCACGGTCTACGCCCTGCCGCACGATAAGCTGCGCGCGCTGATGAAGCGTCTGAAAGCGAACCTGCCGTACCCAAGGTCATCGGCCGCTGAGGCGGAGGACTGAGGGGAGATCTGAGCGCGCGCAGAGAGGCGAAACGGGCGCCGGCTCATCGCTCAGTAGCGGTAGCTCGCTGTGATTCCGACCGTCCGCGGCCGCACGGTCCCCGCCATCAGCAACGGATCTCCCGCGGCCGCGTGCTGCACGTTGAGCAGCGGGTGCTCGTTGTTCAGGTTGTCGACGTACAGCGCGGCATTCAACTTGCCGAAGTACGTGCCAAGCTTGAGATCAAGATCCTGCATCACCGGCAGTCCGGGAAGCATCGAGTCGTAACCGCCGACGCTCGGATCCATGAACGGCAGCCCGTGATTGATGCCGTCGCTGTAGTTGTAGTTCACGCGGAAATACGACTCGTGCGCGAGCGCCAGGAACGTGTATTGCCCTTGGAGCGCCACCGTCCATGGGGCGACTTCGAGTCGGTTGCCTGCGGCAACGATGGGGAGCACCCCGGGAGCCGCGATTCCCCCGACATACGCATTCTCGGTGTAGGCCGCATCGATCCGCCCGATCGCAATACCGAGCTGTATCGAGTCGACGGGCCGCACCTGCACTGTCAGCTCGAACCCCTTGCTGGTCGCATCCCCCGCATTGGTCGTGAAACTGAAGCCGCAATGCGGCAGGTTGTAGGAGAACTGGATGTCTTTCCAGTCGATCAGATAAGCGCTGGCATCGATGGCGAGCCGCCCGTCCCAGCTGCGCGACTTGCTGCCGGCCTCGTAGGACCACAGGGAATCGCTGTTGAAAGTGTTCGGGCGGTCGGTAAGTCCAATGTCGCCGAGATCGGTGCCAGGTATCGGCGTATCAGTAGTCGAGACGCCGCAGCTCGTGGCGACAGGGTTGTTGTAGCCGCCCATGCGGAACCCCTTCGAGGCGCTCGCATAGACCATCGTGCCTTGGGTGACCTGGTACTGGAGGCCGAACTTCGGCGTCATCGGATTGGCAGCCTCGGTGCCGGCGCTGGTGCGCGGCACGGAACCTACGATGGGGCCCGCGTAAAAGACGTCGGCGCTCGATGTCGTGTGTGAGTAGCGCGCACCAACGGTGGCGGTGAGCGTCGAGGTGATCTTGATGTCCGTCTGGCCAAAGCCCGCTATCTGCCTGTCCACGGTGTTGAACGGATTGATGTACACCGTATACAGCCCTTCATACAGCCCCGGGGGGAAGTCCGCGTCGAAGATATGTCCCGGATTTGCGCTGGCATACAGGCCCGGCAGGAAGGTGTCCTGCACGTCCTGATTCACGTGCTGATGGTCGTTCTGGTAGAACACGCCAGCCTGCCAGGTGGCGCGCGCATCGGTGTCCCGGGACTGGATGCGCAACTCCTGCATGAAATTGCGTTGCGCGATGTCGTCGTACGAGGGCGCATACATGCCCGCGGGATAGTACGGCGTGTTTGCCCACACATAGGCCTCGAAGAAAGCAAGGTTCTGTATGCTTGGCTGGTTGCGCTCGAAGTACGACGTGTCTGAGATAAGAGTCACCCCCGGCAGTACCCACTCGCCCTTGAGCGAGGAGAGCTGGAAGCGGTCGTGGCTTTCGTTCGGGATGGTCGAGCTCTGGTTGAATTCGTCCTTCGACGGATTCGAGTACGAGAGCCAGAAGACGCTGGTGTCGTTAGCGTATTGGTTCGAGTAGTAGAACGCGGGCGTCAGGGTCAGGTTCTCGACGGGTTGCAGCGCGAACGAGACGCGCGCGCTCTCGGTGTCGAAGTAGTTTGAATCCGGCTGCTCGGTATTGCCCGTGAGATAATCGATGCGGTTCACATAGCCGCCGTCCTGCCGGTACGAGGCGCTCAGGCGCATGCCGAGTACGCCCTCGATGAGGGGCACGTTGAATGCGGCGCCTATCTCCTG
>Ga0335075_10012229_pt1 | contig 12972 bp, 11 predicted proteins | sample Lox_Sample_24_FD_206723 | JGI IMG/M metagenome (GOLD analysis project Ga0335075, IMG submission 206723) | Soil microbial communities from Loxahatchee National Wildlife Refuge, Florida, United States - Lox_Sample_2.4 | ecosystem: Environmental > Terrestrial > Soil > Wetlands | place: USA... | reverse complement strand
CTGCCGTCAGGCTGCCGTCCGGCCCTGCGATGGCATAGCTCACTGTGTCGAAGCCGGTGCTCACGCTGAAAGTCACACCGACCCGGCCTGGTTGGCGCCGGGCAGGACCGGCACGTTTTCGGCGAAGTGACACGCTACCGGGTGGCCCTGGCCCCGGTCGGTCAGCGCGGGCTCCTCGGTGGCACAGATGGCCTGCGCCTTCCAGCAGCGGGTACGGAACCGGCAGCCGGACGGAGGCGACACCGCGCTGGGCACCTCGCCGGTGAGCAGGATCCGGCGGCGCCGGCGCTCCACCTCGGGATCAGGCACCGGAACCGCTGACAGCAGCGCCTGGGTGTACGGGTGCGACGGCGCGTCGTAAACCTGGGTCCTGGTGCCGGTTTCCACGATCTTGCCCAGGTACATGACCGCGACCCGGTCCGAGATGTGCCGGACCACCGACAAGTCATGCGCGATGAACAGGTAGGAAAGGCCAAGGCGATCCTGGAGGTCCTCGAGCAGGTTCACTACCCCGGCCTGGATCGAGACGTCCAAGGCAGAGACAGGTTCGTCGAGCACCAGGACCTTCGGTTCCAGGGCGAGGGCCCGGGCGATGCCGACCCGCTGCCGCTGGCCGCCTGAGAACTCGTGCGGATACCGGTTGCGATGCTCGGGATTGAGGCCGACCAGCCGGAACAACTCGGCTACCTGGGCCGGTCCGGTCCGGCGATCCCAGCGCTCGTGCACGTGCAACGGCTCGGCCACGATCTCACCCACTGGCATCCGCGGGTCGAGGGAGGCGAACGGATCCTGGAATACCACCTGCACATGCTCACGAAGCGGGCGCAGCTGGCGCCTGGTCTGGGTGGTCAGCTCCTGGCCTTCGAACCTCACCGAGCCCGACGTGACCGGCAGCAACTGCAGGATCGACCGTGCGGTGGTGGACTTCCCGCAGCCTGATTCGCCGACCAGGCCGAGGGTCTCGCTTTCGCGCAGCTCGAGCGACACCCCGCAAACGGCGTGCGCCTCTCCCACGCGGCGGCGCACCAGCCGGCCGCTGATGATCGGGTAGTGCTTGACCAGGTCGATGACGCCTATGACCGGATGGCCGTTCGTGGCAGGCAACGGCACGGCAGCAGGTCCTGCCATCCGCTGCGACATCTGGTCCCCGGTAGCGAACAGCGGCGCTCCGGCCACCAGCTCGCGGGACCGGTGGCAGGCGGCGCGGTGCTGCGGCGCCACCGCGAGCAGCTCGGGCTCTTCCTCGGTGCAGCGCTCGATCGCCACCGGGCAGCGAGGCGTAAACGGGCAGCCCGCCGGCAGGTTGATCAGCGACGGCGGCGTACCTGGAATCGGGCGCAACGGCGCGGAGCTGTCGACGTCCAGCCTCGGCAGCGAGCCGAGTAGGCCCAGCGTGTACGGCATCCGGGAGCGGAAGAAGATCTCGTCGACCGGGCCGGTCTCGACCGGCTTACCCGCGTACATGACCATGACTCGATCGGCCATCCCGGCCACGATGCCCAGGTCGTGCGTGATCAGGATCAGCGACGCCCCGGTCTGGCTTCGCGCGGCCCGCAGCGCCTCAAGCACCTGCGCCTGGATCGTGACGTCCAGCGCCGTCGTGGGTTCGTCGGCGATGATGACGTCCGGGTCGTTGGCCATGGCGATCGCGATCACCACCCGCTGCCGCATCCCGCCGGAGAACTCGTGCGGAAAGCGCCGCGCCTGCTCGGCGGCGTGCGGGATGCCGACCGTCTCGAGCAATTCGACCGCGCGGCGGTACGCGGCCTCCTTGCTCATCTGCTTCCGGGTCCAGATCGTCTCCGCCACCTGCCAGCCGACGGCGAATGCCGGGTTCAGCGAGCTGAGCGGATCCTGCGGGACGTATGCGATCACGCTTCCGCGCACCTGGGCCAGGTCCCGTTCCCGCAGGCCCAGCAGCTCCCGGCCTTCCGACCTGACCGAGCCGGTGACGCTCGCGTTCTTCGGCAGCAGGCCGAGGATGGCCAGCGCAACCGTGGACTTGCCCGATCCGGACTCGCCGACGATGCCGAGCGTCTCGCCCCGGGCAAGTGCGAACGTCAGGTTTCGTACCGCGCCGACATCGCCGTCGCGGGTGTGGAACGTGACATTCAGGCCCTCGACTTCCAGCAGCGGGTTCACCGGTGCACTCGCTGGTTAGGGTCAAGCGCGTCGCGCAGGCCGTCACCGATGAAGTTGATCGACAGAATCGTGATCACGAGGAATCCCGACGGGAAGAAGAACAGCCACGGCAGCGAGGTCGCGGCATCCTGACCGCTGTTGATCAGGCTGCCCAGCGACACCTCGGGCGGCTGGATGCCCAGCCCGAGGAACGACAGGACAGCCTCGATCAGGAGCGCCAGCGCCACCGTCAGCGTGGCGCTGACGACGATGGGGCCGATCGCGTTCGGGATCATGTGGCGGAAGATGATGCGCCGGTCGCTGGCGCCGATCGCGTGTTCGGCCTCGATGAACTCGCGTTCCCGCAGTGACAGGAACGCGCCGCGCACCTGCCGGGCCAGGTTCGTCCAGAGCAGCAAGCCAAGGATGAGAGCGATCCAGAGCCAGCTCCCTGCCTGCTTGCTCAGCTTGTTGGCCAGCACCAGCAAGACGGCCAGTAGCGGCACCGCGAGGATCAGGTCGGTGAACCGCATAAGCAGGAGGTCCGCGAACTTGCCGTAGTAGCCCGCTATCGCGCCGATCGCCGTGCCGATCGTCGTCGCGATCACGGCCACCAGGACGGCCGTCTTGACCGATGTCGCTTCGGCCTCCATGACCTGCGCGAACAGGTCGTGGCCGATCAGGTCGGTGCCGAACGGATGGTGCAGGGACGGGGCAGTGGAGAACTGGGCGGTGATTGCCGAGTAGCTGTACTGCCAGAACACCGGCCCGATGGTGGATAGCAGCACCAGGAGGACGAACACGATCAGGCCGGCCAGGGCCAGGCGGTGATGCGCGAACCGCTCGAAGGCCAGCCGGAACTGGCCGCGGTACTCGACCGTGAGGCCCTGGGCGGCATCGGTGACCAGCGTTGGGGCCGGGGCTTGCTGGGTTACCTCGGGCGCGGGTTCAGGCATAGCGGATCCTCGGATCGAGCAGGCCATAGAGCAGGTCAGCGAGGATGTTGAAGACGACCACAGCGGTGCCGGCCACCAGCAGCCAGCCCGATACCGCGTAGACGTCAGGGCTTTCCGCGCCGGTCAGCCCGTTGTACAGGTACTGGCCCATCCCGTCCCAGCTGAACACGATCTCGGTGACCACCGCCCCGCCGATCAGTGCGGCGAAGTCGATGGCGACCACCGTGATCACCGGGATGAGCGCGTTGCGCAGCGCGTGCACGAACAGCACCCGGCGCGGCGACAGGCCCTTGGCCCGGGCCAGCCGGATGTAGTCGGCGTTGAGCACGTCGAGCATGGCGGCCCGCTGGAATCGGCTCCAGGTGGCGTAGGTGACCAGCGTCAGCGTGATCACCGGCAGCACCGCGTGCTGCACCTCGTCGACGAACACGTTCCAGGTGCCGGTGATGCCTGGGGTGTTCTCGCCGACCGTGTACAGCACCGTGTGGCCGATCGCCCGGTTCACGTCCACCGCAAGGAAGTCCTTAAGCAGCAGGCCAAGGACGAATACCGGGGTAGAGAAGAACAGGTAGGCCAGGCCGGTTGAGATGTGATCGACGGGCTTGTACTGCCGGACGGCGCTGATCACGCCGATGACGACGCCGAGCAGCACCGACAAGATCACGGCGGGCACCACCAGCTTGACCGTGACCAGCAGCCGTTGCGCGAGCTGAGAGCCGACTGGCTGACCGGTGTAGCTGTAGCCGAAGCTGCCGTGCAGCAGTCCGTCCAGCCAGCCCCAGTACCGGTCAACCAGCGGCTCGTTCAGGTGCAGCTGCGCCGTGGCAGCCGCGATTGTCGCGCGCGAAACCCCGGGCGTCGCCTGCAGCGCGGCCAGTGGGTTCCCGGACAGGGCGACCAGGATGAATACGCCGAAGCTGAGCACCAGCAAGACGATGATCCCGGCCACCATCCGGCGCAGCAGGTAAGCCCACACCGGCGGCGTCCGCGCGCTGGCTGGCCGTTTGGCTCACGCGGCGCCCCATTCGTTGGCGTTCCACGGAATGCCGACGTTGCTGGTGTTGGGGGTGATGTTCTTGTAGCTGCTCGTCCAGCCGAACAGGTCAGGGTCCTGGAACAGCGGCAGCGTCGCCATGTCCGACCACAGCAGTCCGTCGATCTGGTTGTACAGGGCGTCCGCCTGGGTCGGGTTTATGGTAGTCAGTGCCTGGTCGAACAGCGCGTCCACCTTCGGGTCGGCATAGTGATCCCAGTTGTCGGCGCACAGCGCTGACGTGTACGAGCAGTAGATCGACTGGCTCGTCGAGACGAACGGCGATATGACCCAGGCGAATTCGATGATCTGGAACTCGCCCTTCGGGCCGATGGTTCCGAACAGCGTGTTCGCGGTGTAGTTCTGGATATTGATCTTGATGCCGATCGCCTTCATGTTCGCCTGGAACAACTGCTCGATCTCGGAGCGCACCTCCACGCCACTGGTGGTCGAGATGCTCAGCGTGAAGTCCTGGCCCTTCTCCGGTCCGAAGTTCGGATGGAAGTATCCGTCCGAACCCATGGTCATGCCCGCCTGCTGCAACAGCGACTTCGCCTTGGCCGGGTCAAAGTTGCCGTAACCGTTGGAAGTGTCGGCGTAGCCGGACTCGGTCGGCATGATGAGGCGGTTGTCCAGCGGGCCGATGGCAGTGCTCAGCGGCGACACAATCCGGGTGATCATCTCCTGCCGGTTCGTGCCGTAGGCGATCGCGTGCCGCACGCCAGACAGCGCCAGGTACGGGTTGGACTCGTTGAAGTCCATGTGCTGGAACTCCAGCGAGGGCTGGACCGAAACCGTGAAGTTGGGGATCGACTTGACGCTGTCCAGGAATGGGGTCGAGGCGAGCACCGGATTGACCATGTTCACCTCGCCGTTCTGCACGGCGGGGGGTTGCTGGGAGTCGTCGAGGATGAACCGGAAGACGATCTTGCTGAGCGTGCCTGCCGGGCCCCAGTATTTCGGGTTGCGCACCTCGACGAGGTCCTCGCCCTTGGTGTAGCTCTGGATCTCGTACGGGCCGCCGGAGACCTGCACCGCCGAGCCGAAGTTCTGGAAGCCGGCGTCGAAGCCCACCTTCTCCGCGATGTGCGCGGGGATGAGCGGGTTGGTCTGGCTGAACAGCGACTTCCAGTCACCGTAGGGCTTGCTGAACACCACCGTGACCGTCTTGCCGCCGTTGGAGCCGGTTACCGACGCGATCTGGTTGTAGCCCGACGTGCCGGCCGGCAGGAACGCCTTGCCGGCGACGTCCTTGAACTTCGGGTTTCCGCTCTGCGCCTCCCAGTTGTAGATGAAGTCGGAGGCGCTGATCGGCACCCCGTCGGACCAGACGGCCTTCGGGTTGATCTGGTACACGATCGTCTGGGGGTTCGTCTTGACGACAGTCGCGCTGGTCACCAGTTCGGTGTTAAGTGCGGGCTTGAGGTTCGGCTGGACGACGAACACTCGCGGCAGCGTCTGATCCTGGATCTCGGCCAGGACGAATTCGGTGTCGCCGGCCAGCAGTGGGTTGAAGCCGGCCACGTCCTCATCGAGGGCGAACGTCAGCGTGCCGCCGCTCTTGACCGTGCTGCTCGAGGAGGACGATCCCGTGCTCGAGCTACAGCCGGTCGCGACCAGGGCGGTGGCGGCGGCCACCACGGCTACGCCGTACCATTTTCTTCGACGTGAACCGAAACAATTCCCCCCAGGAACAATTTCCATGACGGACCTCCGCAGGTCAACTGCCCCCCCGAACGATCTGTCTATCTTCGAGTCCGCGCCGCCAAACCGAATTTGTCCAGACGGGGTCGCAGGATCGCGGCCGTTCCGTAATCACAACGTTGCTTAGCCAGGAACCGGGTCCGCGCGGCAAGGCCGTGATCGCCATCCTCGGATACCTCGGCTGATCGCCGTCCCTGGCCGCTGACCTGCAATGTCCGACCGCCAGGTAAGCGGTCCATAAGTGCGAAGACACCCCAGCCGAGGTATTCGCGCTGGTATCTGGCGTAGCGGGCGGGACCGGCGGTGAGTTCTGCACGCATTTCGCCGGCCAGCTCATCGCCGGGATTGTCGTCTAGCCAGCGGCGGATGTTGAGCCACTGCGCCGCCTCATACCGGTCCCAGCTGTCTTGGCTGGCCAGGACCATCTCGACCACGTCGCAACCGAGGTGGCCGAACTGCTCGAGCAATTCGGGGAGCGGGAGGAAATCGATGATGCTCGCGGCACAGCAGCCCTCGACGGTGGCCTGGTCTGGGGGCTCTTGCCGCCAGTAGGGTTCGCCGATCAGCATCATGCCGCCTGGCGCGAGGCTGCGTCGCAGGAGGTCGATTGTGCCGGGCACGCCGCCGCCGATCCAGGTGGCGCCGATGCACGCGGCGATGTCCACTGGCCGGCCCGCAATGTAGCCGGAAGCGTCGCCATGCACGAAGCCGACCTGCCCGGCGACACCAAGCTCGATGGCGCGCGCCCGGGCTGCGGCGATGAAGATGGTGCTTTTGTCAACCCCGGTGCCGGTGAGGTGATGGTCGCGGGCCCAGGTGCAGAGCATCTCACCGGTCCCGCAGGCCAGGTCGAGCATCTCTGCTCCCGGTGGCGGGCTCAGCGCCTGCCCCAAAGTGGCCAGCTGTTCGTCCGTAAACGGGTTGTGGATGCGATGGCTGCTCTCACGGATGGTGTAGCTGCGCGCAAGATCCACTGAAGTACCTCCAGTCGTGAGATCAGGGTGTGCAAAAGACGCAGGGCCAGCGTCGTAACAGGGCGTTGAAAGTGCGTTGCACCTGCGTGGCACGGCAAGTCAGGGAGCAGGGTCGGCGGGCCAGGCGCCGGGGACCTCGTACGCTTCGTCGGCGCCGGGCCAGGGTGGCATGGTCACGCCGACCGCCGCGAGCGGGCCGCCGCTGTCCGCCCGGAACTGGAAATGCGTGCCCGCGGGGATGGTCACGCACGTACCGGATCGCAGGGGCACGATCTCCTGGCGTTCGGCCTGCCGCCGCCACATCTGGCCGTGCCCGTGCAGGATGTACCAGATCTCCTCCACGGAGTGGTGGGCCACGGGCCGGGAGACCCGGCCCGCTCCCAGCTCGAAATGCGCCATCGAGCCCCGGCCCAGGTTTAGCAGGACCCGGACGTCCGAGCCGTCAGGCGCCACGACATCTGGGACGCCCGGCAGCTGCATGGTGTCGAAGTTTCCCTGGTTCACGGCTCAATTGTGGGCCAAGACCGCCGGAATATCCGCTCGCCAATACGGCGGCGGCGGCCGAGAATCAGCCTGTGGAGCATCTGTCACGTGAGCGTCTGGAGGCGGGACTCGGTCATATCCGCGAGTCCCCGCGGGAATGCGGCCAGGTCGTCCTGGTCGTCCGCCGACCGGACGTCGGCCAGCGCGAACTTCCCGACCAGGCGATCCTCGACCCGCTCACCGGGCTCGACGGGGACAACTGGCTCACCCGCGGCAGCAGCAGCACGCCTGACCGATCAGCTAGTCCGGACCGGCAGGTGACGGTGATGAACGCGAGGGTGGCCGAGCTCGTCGCCGGAGGAAGCGACCGGATGGCGCTGGCGGGCGATCAGCTTTATGTCGACCTGGACCTCAGTAAGGACAACCTGCCGGCGGGCAGCCTGCTTGCGGTGGGACAGGCCGTACTGCAGGTAAGCGAGGCACCGCATCTGGGATGCGCGAAGTTCGTCGAGCGCTTCGGGCCTGAGGCGATGCGCTTCGTCAACTCTCGTGTCGGCCGCCAGTTGCGGTTGCGCGGGATGAACACCCGTGTAGTGGTGTCCGGGACCGTCCGGATCGGCGACCTGGCCGTGAGGGCGCCCTTCGTGTGACGGGTGAGCTGTATGTTCCGGGTGCGGGGCCTGTAAGCCAGGAGCCCCAGATGTCCGTACCGCGCGTTCACCTCCGGCTAGGTCTCCGGGGCCTGGGGGCGCCGCATACCCTTTCGCCCGCATCAGGCCTCGTCCCACTAGCCACTAAAACCCCATGCATCCCATTTACGTGGAGGATCGCGCTTCCGTGGCGGATCCTGGCAACCCCGGCAGCCACGATCCACCACGAAGGAAAAATCCTCCACGATAACCGGAGAAGCCCTCCGCCTGGCGTGGCGCTTGCGGCGGCTGTGACCATTGATGCGGAGCCGAGGCGATCACACGCTCACCGTGGCTTCGACGGTCAGCTGGCGCGCGGGCGGGGTGGCGGCACAGTCGGCACGCACCCGGCGCCGTTCGCTACAAGGCGCTCTGAATGGCGATCTGGGTAAGTTCGGGCAGCTTCTTCGCGGCGAGGTTGGCGGCGCCGCGCACGCCGACCCAGGTGAACGCGAGACCGTAGGCGGCGGCGCCTAGCACGAGCAACGGCAGCCGGATCGCTGTGGGGACCGATTGGGTGAATGCCACGGCGAGGATCGCTGGCGTGACCGCCGCCCCGACACCGAGCAGGGTGAGAAGACTCCCCGCGAGCGCCTCGCCCGTATGCCCACCGACCGGCCTGGGCGTGGGGGCGCCGGCTCGCTTTTCCACCGGGTAGGCCGACGTGACGGCGAACAGGTTGGCCAGGCCCAGCCCCGCGCCGATCCCGGCCAGCCCGACCGCCAGGCCAAGGAACCCGTCCATCGGGTGCCTGGCCACGGCGGCCAGGCCGAATGAGAGCGCCGTGACCAGGGGCACCGCGATCGCGCCAAGCGCCAAGTTCTGCCCGGAGAAGTAGGCGCGCAGCGCACGCCGCCCGGTCAGCGCCATCGCCTCGAGGCCGAACCCTGGTCCGGACATCCCGATCGCGTCGGAGTGGAAGCTGGCGACGAACGCGCTTGCGAAGGCCACGCTGGCGAGCAGGCCGCCAAGGAAATCCGGGGTGGCCAAGGCGGCCCTGACGCCCACAACCAGCGCGATGACCACAGTGATGCCCCAGTACATCAGTGAGTAGGGCTCGCGGCGCTGGTAGATCCAGAACCGCGCGGCAACCGTGCCGCGCAGGCCGAACCGGGCGAACGGGAGTGCCGAACCGCGCACTGCCGACTGTGTGGAGGTATCGGTCGTCACCAGGGCCCGGCCGAGGGACCGGATCCACAGCAGGCCGAGCACGACGATCATGCCGGCCAGCAGCGCCAGGCGCAGCAACGCCGTGCCGGGGTGCCCCGTGGAGCCGTCGTAGATCGCGTGCACGGCCAGGCCCGGCGGAGTCCAGCGCAGCCACAGGTCCACGCCGCCGAAGCTCGACGCGGTCAGCGCGCCCTCGGAGACCAGCTTCGGCACGGTCTGGATGAAGCCTTCGTATACCGCGAAGATCGGGATGACCAGGAGGACCGCCAAGTCCTTGCCGCGGCGCGAGCGCAGCATTCCCGCTAGGCCGGTGGTCACGAACCGGGCCAGCGTGATACAGAACAGCACCTGCAGCAGCACCGCGATCAGCGCGAAGAGCACGCCGAGCGCGCCACGGGCCAGTCCGGCCGTCACCCCGAGCAGGCCTATCAGCGTGGCCAGCGGCCAGGGACCGGTGGCCGAGGCGGCCAGCAGGCCTGCCGCGATCGTGCCGGTGCGGAGTGGGTAGAGGGCCAGCGTGGCGGGGTCCAGGGTGCTGTCGAGGCCGAACACCACGAGCGGCAGGATCAGCCACGCAAGCGCGAACACACAGAAGATCACCGTGGTCACGTCCGCCGCCGCGCGGCCGCTGCCCAGAATGGACAGGAAGTAGAAAATCCCGCCCGCGACCAGCGCCGCGCAGATCGCGCTGAACGAGAAGGCTATCTGGGCCCCAGTCGACGCGCGCAGCGCGTTGAGCCACAGGCGCAGCTTCAGCTGGACGAGGAGCCGAGCCATGACAGCACCTCCTCGTCGGTTGCCCTGGACCCGACCAGGTCGACGAACGCCTGCTGCAGGGTCTTACCGTTCCTGACCTGTTCGGTGGTACCTGTGGCCACGATCCGGCCTTTGTCGATGATCGTGACGTGGTCGCAGACCTGCTCGACAAGTTCCATGACGTGGCTGGAGAACAGCACGGTCGACCCCGAGGCGACGAAGCGGGTCAACAGCCTGCGGATGGTGTCGGCCGAGACCGGATCGACGCCTTCGAGTGGCTCGTCCAGGAACAGCACCGCGGGGTTGTGGATCAAGGCGCAGCCGAGCATGGCCTTCTTGCGCATGCCGGTGGAGTAGTCGGCGACCAGGCGCTTGGCGTCTTGGGTCAGATCGAGCACGTCAAGCAGCTGTGCCGCCCGGGAGCGGGCCTCGCCCGCCGGCAGGCTGCGGAGCCGCCCAGCGTATTCCAGCAGTTCCTCACCGCTCAGCCGCTCGAACAGCCTGGCCTCGGCCGGCACCACCCCGATGACCGCCTTGGCTGCGCGCGGGTCGGCCCACATGTCAATTCCGTTGATCAAGACTCGGCCGCCGTCCGGCCGCAGCAGCCCGGTCATCATCGAAAGGGACGTGGTTTTCCCTGCCCCGTTCGGCCCGACCAGCCCAGCGAGGGAACCGGCCGTGATCGTTAGGTCGATGCCCGCTACCGCCTCCTTCGGACCGAAACTCTTGCGCAGCTCCGTCACCGCGATCGCCGATTCGCCCATGTCTGCCTCCGCTGCTTATCCATCTAGCATAAGATTATCATTATGATATCAGATTTCAAGAGCTATTTGCAGGCCCTTCCGCGGCTTGAGGTGGAGGCGTGAGCCAGGGCGCGGCGGGTCCAGCGACTAGGGGCGTGAGCCAGGGCGCGGCGGGTCCAGCGACTAGGGGCGTGAGCCAGGGCGCGGCGGGTCCGGTGATTACCAGGTCGCGGCGTGACGGCGAACCCAAGGGAATGCGGTGAAGTGAGTGGTACCTGGGGGACGTGAGACTGCCACTGCGGCAGCTGACGTGGCTTAGGCGTGGACGATGCCGCGGCTGTCGAAGGCCATGGCCCGCTGCAGGGCCGCGGCCCGCAGGCCGGGCGGGATCTCGACCGGGCCGCCTAGAGCGCCGGCGTTCAGGCCTGCCTGCGCGGCCTCTTCGACGACGCTGCCGACCTGGATCGCGAGATCGGGGGTGCGGTGGAAGATCAGCACGCCATGGTTGGCCAGCAAGACGGCAGGGACGCCCGGGACCACGGCGCCGCGGATGCTGGCAATCGCCTCGGCCGACCCGCGCGGCCCGTATCCCGCGACGGGGACGCCGTCTGCCAGCCCGAACATGGCCATCGCCTCGATCCAGCACCCGATGGGGCGCCGGGCGACCGCGTAGGCCGTGGCGTAGGGCGAGTGGGTGTGCAGGACACAGCCGACCTCGGGGTAATCGGCGTACATGGCCGTGTGCATCGCGACCACGGCGCCCTGGATCGGCGGCAGGTCACCCTCCAGCAGGGTCCCGTCCAGGCCCACCCGCACGACTGCCGAGGCGGGATGGTCGCGCAACGAGGAGCCCGCGGTGAAGTACATCTCCTGCGTACCAGGCACCCGGACGCTGACGTTGCCGTGCCCGTTGGCGGATATCGCCCCGCTGGCGACCACCCGCTGGGCGATGTCGGCCACCTGTCCGGCCAGATCCTTGTCCATGTCCGGGGATGATAACCCGGCAGGCGCCGGCTAGGCCACCCCGCGATCATCCGGAGACGGGCCGGACGCCGGCGGCGTGGCGGCCGGCTAGGTTCCGGTAGGTGGCGGGGTTGTTCTCCACCCACCACCTGGCCCCGCCGGTGACCTCCCCGACGATCCGCGCCGGGACCCCCGCGGCGAGCATGCCATCGGGGATGAGCATCCCGGGCGGGACCGTGGCGCCCCCCGCGACCAGCGCGTGGCGGCCGACGATCACTCCGTCGAGCACCGTGGCGCCGTTGCCCACCAGGGCTTCGGACCCGATGACCGCGCCGTGTACCACGCACAGGTGACCGACGGTCGCCCCCTCCCCCACCTCGGTCACCGGGTCGCTGCCACCGTGCAGGACCGAACCGTCCTGGACGTTGGCTCCGCGCCGGACAAGGATCGGCCCGAAATCGGCCCGCAGTACGGCCCCGTACCAGACGGACGCCTCTGCCTCCACGCGTACGTCTCCGACCAGGGTCGCCGTCGGCGCGATCCACGCGGCCGGGCTGACGTCCGGCTTGCGGCCTTCAAACTCGAACAGTGGCATCCGCCCATCATCCACCCGCCGCGGGAACTGCAAGCCGCGGCGCCGATGCCGACGCCGAACAGGATGAGCCTGGCTGCTTTCGGCTCGCTTATGCTGCACCTTATGTCAGGCCCAGTGGCTAATACCGTGGCGAGCACCGCGGATATGGCTGGTCCGGTCCCCGAGGGCGTGCAGCGCATCCAGGCGGTCGACCGGGCCATCGTGCTGCTGAAGGCCGTGGCCGCGAGCACCACGCCGCCGACGGTGCTTGAGCTGGCCCGCCGGTGCGGCATCAACCGGGCCACCGCGTGGCGGCTGCTGCGCACGCTGGAGCATCACGGGCTGGTCGACCGGGACGCTATCACGCAGCGGTACACGGTCGGCTACGGCGCCACCGTTGTCGCGTCCGCCGTCAGCGACGACTCGCTGATCCGCAGGGTCCGGCCGCTGCTGACCGACCTCGGGCAGCGCACGGGGGAGGTAGTCACGCTGGCCGTGGCCCGGCGGTTCAACCTTGTCTACGTCGACCAGGTGGAGCCGCCGAACATGATGGCGCCGAGCTGGCTGGACAAGCCGCTGCCGCTGCACGCCACCTCCGGCGGTAAGGCATTCCTGGCCTGGCTGGGCCGCGACGAGCGGGACGCCATCTTGCCCCCGGTGCTGCCGCGTTACACCGACCACACGGTCACCGACCGGGAGGAACTTGAACGCGAGCTGGCCGAGGTGCGCCAGACCGGGTTCGCGCTGTGTGACCGGGAGTACGAGGAGTTCACCTCAGGCTCGTCGGCGGCCGTGCTCAACTCGCG
>Ga0335075_10012228_pt1 | contig 12973 bp, 10 predicted proteins | sample Lox_Sample_24_FD_206723 | JGI IMG/M metagenome (GOLD analysis project Ga0335075, IMG submission 206723) | Soil microbial communities from Loxahatchee National Wildlife Refuge, Florida, United States - Lox_Sample_2.4 | ecosystem: Environmental > Terrestrial > Soil > Wetlands | place: USA... | reverse complement strand
CTCGGCGGGCAGGTTCACGCCCGCGCCCGGCGCCGCGCCGCTGGGCCGGATGGTCGCCGCGCAGGCTGCCCAGGAAACCAGGCAGCTGCTGCGCAATGGCGAGCAGCTCACCCTGACGCTGATCATCCCGCTGCTGCTGCTCGCGGCGTTCAGCCTCGAGCCACTGATCAGCTTCGGCGCCGGGTACACCAGGATCGACTTCCTGACCCCCGGCGTGATCGCGCTCGCCGTCATGTCCACCGCGTTCACTAGCCAGGCGATCGCCACCGGCTTCGAGCGCCGGTACGGCGTGCTGAAGCGGCTCGGCGCCACCCCGCTGTCCCGGGCCGGCCTGATCGTCGCGAAGACCGCGACGGTCATCGCGGTCGAACTGATTCAGGCGGTGATCATCCTGCTGGTCGCGCTCGCCCTCGGCTGGTCGCCGAACGCCAGCCCGGCCGCCATCATCACTGTCCCGCTCTTCGTGCTGCTCGGTACGGCCGCGTTCAGCGGGTTCGCGCTGCTGCTGGCGGGCACGCTGCGGGCGGAGGCGACGCTGGCCACCGCCAACCTCATCTACGTGATCCTGCTCGGCATCGGCGGCGTGGTCTTCCCGCTCACCAAGTTCCCGGCCGGCGCCCGGCCGGTCCTCGAACTGCTGCCCACCGGCGCCTTGTCCACCGGCCTGCGCGACATCCTGGCCAACGCCTCCGCGTTCCCCGCCAAGGAAGCAGTCGCCCTGGCGGTCTGGGCAGTCCTCAGCATCACCCTGGCCACCCGCTTCTTCCGGTGGGAGTAAGAGGAACTCGCGGCACCAGCGGCACCCCCGCTGGGTGGGCGTCCGTCGCGCTGCCCGCCGGCCTCGTGCTGGCCGGCGCGGTCTCGGTCCAGTCCGGCGCGGGGATCGCGACCCGCCTGTTCACCCAGCTGCCGCCTGCGGCGGTTACCACGCTGCGGCTGTGGACCGCCGCCTTGATCATGCTGATCCTGGCGGGCCGCCCCACCGTCCGGGCGGTGGCCGATCTGGCCCGCCGCCGGGCCTGGCAGGACGCGGCCATCGCCGTTGGGTTCGGCGTCGTGCTCGGCTTCATGAACTTCGCCATTTACCAGGCCTTCGCCCGGATCCCGCTGGGTATCGCGGTCACCATCGAGTTCCTCGGCCCGCTCACGGTGACGGTGACGGGCACGCTGTCCGCCAGCAGGCGCCGCCTGACCGGCCTCGCCTGGGCCGCGCTGGCGCTGGCGGGCGTGATCCTGCTCGCGGGCGCGATCGGCACCGCCCACCTCAACCTGGCAGGCGTCGTCTGGGCCGTCGGCGCCGGCACCGCGTGGGCCGGCTACATCGTCGCGAGCAAGGCGACCGGCCAGCGCTTCGAGGGCTCGGCCGGCCTCGCCATCGCGATGTGCGTCGCCGCCGCGGCCGTCACCGCCCCCGGCGTGGCCGCGGGCGCACCCAAGATGTTCCGCCCCAGCCTGCTGGCTACCGGCGCGGGCATCGGCCTGTTGTCTTCGGTCATCCCCTACTGGCTGGAGCTGGAAGCGCTTCGCCGCATCGCGGCCAGCCTGTTCGGCGTCTGGATGTCAGTACAGCCCGCGGTCGCCGCGCTGATCGGCCTGGTATTCCTCAGCCAGCAGCTTTCGGTCACTGAGTGGTTCGGCATCTGCTGCGTGGTGGCCGCCTCGGCAGGCGCCGCGCACAGCGCGGCGGTGGGCGCCGGGTCCCTCCCCGGCCCAAAGCCCACAACGGTGATACATCCCGCACCATCCCCACCCGGCCGCACCCCGGTGAACGGAGGATTACGATGATGCGCGTGCTTTCCCGTCTCATCACCCCGGTAACGCGCCCGACGCCAAAGTCGCTCGTCGGATTCGCGCTCGCCTCGGTGATCGCCAACGCGGTGATCATCTCGACCGGCGCGGCCGTCCGGCTGTCCTCGTCCGGGCTCGGCTGCCCCGACTGGCCGCAGTGCACCAAGACCTCGGTGGTCGCGGCGCACTCCCCCGGGCAGACCTCGCTGAACACGGCGATCGAGTTCACCAACCGGCTGCTGAACTTCCCGCTGGTCGCGATCGCCGGGCTGACGTTCATCGCCTGCCTGCTGTGGTACCGACAGCACGGCGGCCGCGCCAGCGGCCGCAAGGACATCGTGTGGCTGTCGGCGATCCTCCCGCTCGGCGTCATCGCCCAGGCCGTCGTCGGCGGCATCGTGGTGCTGACCAAGCTCAATCCGGCGATGGTGTCGCTGCACTTCCTGCTGTCGGCGGCGGTTATCCTGTCGGCCGCCGTGGTCCTGCACGCGCGGGTCTCCCGGCTGGCCGCCGAGCAGGATCCGGAACGGTCCCGTGCTCCGCGCGCACCCATCAGGGCGGACCTGCGGGTGATGGCCGCGCTGCTGGTGACCGTGACGGGACTCATGCTCGCGGCGGGCACCGTGGTCACCGGCACCGGGCCGCTGGCGGGCACCACGATCGACTCGCACGGCCACCGCACCACGGTGCCGCGCTTCCACTTCTCGCTCGAGGCGGTCACCCAGCTGCACGCCGACATCGGCTGGTTCATCGGCGCCCTAGCGGTGGGGTTGGTGATCGGGCTGCGCTTCGCCGGCGCCCCCGCAAAGACCGTTCGCCTCGGCTGGATCGTGCTTTTCGGGCTCGGTCTGCAGGGCGTGATCGGCTACGTGCAGTACTTCAACCACCTGCCGGCTGGTCTTGTCTGGGTGCACGTCGCCACGTCGGTGGTGCTGTGGATCTTCATCCTGCGGCTGTACCTGTCCACCTGGACGCCAGGCACGCCGCCGCTGCGGACGCTGCTGCTGCGCCGGACGGGTGCCCTGCCCGCGGTGACAGACAGTTCCGTGCCGGGAAGGACGGCAGAATCGGGCGACACGGTCCCCGCGTCACCGCCGCTTAAAACCACAATCCCATAGCATTAAGGCATGACGGACGGCAGGCACGCGGTCTCCCTCATCTCGCCACTCGCCGCCGCCGGGCGAGCGGATGAGGTCGTCCAGCGTGTCAGCCAGGCGATCCAGCTCGGCCTGTTCGTGGACGGAGAGCAGCTGCCACCGGAGACGGACTTCGCCGCACAGCTCGGGGTGTCCGCGATGACGTTGCGCGAGGCGCTGGCGACCTTGCGCCAGCAGGGCCTGGTGGAGACCCGCCGGGGCCGGACCGGCGGCACGTTCGTCCGCCGGCCGGCCAGCCCGCCGGTCAGCGCGCTCCGCGACCGGCTGCGCGGCATGACCACGAGCTCGCTGCGCGACCTGGCCGACGAGCAGTTCGCGGTGTCCGGTGCCGCCGCCAAGCTCGCCGCGGCACGGGCCTCGGCCGTCAGCGTGCGGCGGCTCGTCACGCTCGCCGACCAGCTCGCGACCGCGCCGTCGTTGGGGTCGCGGATCAGCGCCGACAGCCGGTTCCACATCGAGGTCGCGATCGCCTCACAGTCCGAGCGGCTCACCCGCCTCGAGGTCGCGCTGCAGACTCAGCTGGCCGAGCTGCTCTGGCTGCCGCCGGAGACCATGGGTCCGGTGCTCGCCACGGGAACCCAGCACGGGACGGTCGCCTCGGTGCATGGTCCGCGCGCCGACGGGCTGCCCGACCCGGTCGCGGCCGCGGCGGAGCACCGCGCGATCGTCACCGCGATCGCCGCCGAAAACGGCGACCAGGCCCGGGTGCTCGCGGAGCGGCACGTAGAGCGGAACCTGCGCCGGATCACCGCGGTACGCCTCGCCCTGGCACAAAGTGGCGGGCCGCGATGAGCGGCACGGTGTCTACACCAGAAGCACGGTGTCCACCAGAAGCACGGTGTCCACCAGAAGCACGGTGTCCACCAGAAGCACGGTGTCCACCAGAAGCACGGTGTCCACCAGAAGCACGGGCCGTTACGTGCTGACGATGACGCTTCCAGTGCTCGACGACGACGAGTTCCTCGGCGTGGCCGGCGCGGACATCCGGATGTCGCGCCTGGAGCCGGAACTACTCGCAGCCTGACCGGGCACCACCCTCCACCTAACCAGCGCCCACGCTTCTTGCTGTTATCTATCGATGAGACAGGAACGCCGTCACTGCGGCCGCGAAGTCCGCGGGCCGCAGCGCGTGTACCAGGTGCCCGGCCGGGATCGTCACCAGCTCGCAGTCCGGGATGAGAGCGGCCATGCCCGCGAGCTGGTCCTGGTCGACATGGCTGGCCGGACCGCCCGCGACGATCAGCGCCGGGGCTGCAATCCGCCGCAGCTCATCGCGCCAGGAGGTGACCTGGGGGGCAGTGAACTCGTTGCTCAGCGCCGTCGCATCCCAGTCGAACGGCAGCGGGCCTTCGGGGCGGGCAAGGACCCGCGCCGCCCGCGGCCACGGCGGCGCCGGATCTTCAAGGACCAAACGGGTTACCCGACCGGGGTGCCGCGCCGCGTACAGGTAGGCGGGCGGACCGCCCAACGAATGCCCGCCGAGCGCCACCTGCTGGAGTCCCATCTCGTCAAGAAACGCTTCCAAGTCGGTCGTGAGCTGCTCGATCGTGTACGGCCCGATCCAGTCGCTGGCGCCGTGCCCGCGCAGGTCGGGCGCGTACACGCGCCATGAGGACTCGAACGCCCGCGCGGTCGCTGCCCAGTCCGCGGATTGCTCGCCGAGCGCGTGCAGCAGCACCAGCGGTGGCGCCCCCGCAGACCCCCAGGTCCGGTAGGCCAGCCGCACCCTTCCGGCCTGAACCTGCCGCACAGGCCCAGGGTGGGTGTCGGTCATGCCCAGACGCTACGTCCAGGCCGACCCGCGCGGCCAGCGATTCTGCCCAGAGCAGCGGGTGCCGCGCCCGCGCCTGCGCGCCGCGTGAAGATGGCGCGGATGGTCAGGGTGTAGTCCATCGGGACCATGCCCAGCTGATTCCAGGTAAGGCCGAAGTCGCCCCGGTTGATGCGGACCGCGGCGTCCAGCCAGGCCGCGCCATCCCCGGGGACGGTCACCGCGGCGTCGAAGGACAGCGGCCGGGTCCGGCCATGCACGGTCAGCGCGCCGGATACCCGCGTGATCATCTCCTTGCCGTGGTGCTCGTCTGATTAGTAGGACGAGACAGCCCGGCTGGATGTCAGGCGAAGTCAGAACCTGTGCGTGGTGGCGCCGAACGGGTCTCCCTTGGCGTGCGCGAAGGCCCGCAACGGCATCACTTCGAACACCTCGGACGTCACGCCGCTGTCGGTGTGCCGGAAGCTGCCGTCGCGCACGGTGAACCGCCAGTGGCCGCCCCACTTGACGCTGAACGCCGCGGCGACCTGGCGGAGCCTTCCCTCGTCAGTCACATGGCTGGCCAGCCCCTCGACCACGACGTCGAGCCCGCCTTCCCAGGAATTGCATCCGGTGGTGAGCGCGACGTGCTGGTTGGCGCGCAGGTTGGCGTACTTCTGCTCGTCCGCGCCCGTCGTGAACCAGAGGGCGTCGCCGTACCAGACCACGACCACCGGGGTGACGTGCGGCCGGCCGTTCGCGCGGACCGTCGAAATCCAGAACAGCTCCGCGCCCTCGAGCACCTCGAGCGTCCGGTCCCAGGAGGTGGCGACCGCCGCCGGGTGGCTGAAACGCTCGTCGAGAGCCGTGACTGGCTTGTTGTCCATGACGGTAAGACTCTGACGCACCGACAAACTAAGCGGATGCCCCCGGATCAAGTCCGAGCAGGTTACGCCGGTCGCGAGCACTCCTGGTACGCGCGGACCAACTACGGCCTCGCGGTGCTCCGCTCGGGCTGCCGGGGGCGGAGTGGCCGGTGATCGCCGAGCAGTCCGCGGCGATCGGCCTGGCCCCCTGGAATTGTTCAGCGACGCAGAGTCCCCAACACGGTGGAGTAAGGACAGAAATCCCATGCGCCCCCTGATCGCCATCGTCGGCCGCTGTTCGACGACCTGGTCACCCGCGCCCGCGCGGGCGCCGGCGTCCTCGCCCGCTAGACAGGGCGAAATTATCCCGAACGGTCCCGTGGTCCCCGCCGCAAGGCCCGCAGCCGCTCTGGCTGAATCTATTTGCCATCAACATTGAACAGGTACTGCCCGGCTGCTTCGGGCAGCCACTCCAGCTTTTTTTCGAAGTGGACGGTCGTACCACCGGGGCCCGTACTCGTTAGCCGCAAGTTGTCAGCCACCGCGTCGATGATCTTCAAGCCACGGCCATGCTCGGCAATCGGGGACGCGGAATAAGCGGAATAATCGGTCGGGATAGATCCGGCCGGCCGCTCCTGGCCTGGCCCGCGGTTGTGCTGGAGGGTACTGGCGATGCTGCCGTCCGATGCGAGCTCACCGTCCCGGCTGCCGGTATTGACGACCTCGATGACACATCGCCGGTTCCTCGTGCTCACCAGCACCTCGTATTCCTCACCGGGTCCGGCATGCTGGATGACGTTGGCACAGGCCTCGGTGAGCGCCAAGGCAATGTCGCCGCGCGTATCTGGCATAACCCCCAGAGTCTCCAGGCAGCTGTCGAGGATCTGGCGGCTTACCGGCACGCTGACGGCATCACGGGGGAGCCAAAGCACCAACTTGATTTCCACGCCCACACACCCCCGGCGAGTAGCGGTACATCGGTTGGCAGCCCAGATCAGCGGCGCAGCATCTCAGCGGCGCAGCATCTCAGCGGCGCAGCATCCATATGACCAAGACGATGATTACGATGAGAACGACGGTTCCGAGACCGATATACATGATTTCCTCTCCCAGGGTTGACGCTTGCCTGCTCAAGGCGGCTACCCAGCAGAGTGGATCTATTCATCTCGCGGACGAAAGCTCTGCTCAAAAGGCCATCACACCGGAGGTCCGGGCATGGCTGCACGGCCTGCGCACGGATGACCGGGCCAGCGTGCGACCCGGCGAGCGCAGTGTCAGTGGCTTGACTGCCATGCGGCTTCCTCGCCGGTGACGTCGTTGAGCAGGTTGCCCAGGGCGAGGTTGTACTCGTAGCCGTGGTAGCCCCATGCCGGGCCGGTGTCGATGGCGCCGGGCAGGATCTCTTCGGTCACGACGGGTCTGGTGTGGCTGGTCCCGGCGAGGCTGGTGACCTGCAGCCAGGTCGCCCCGCCACCTTGTTCGCAGGTCGCCGAGTAGAGCTGGGGGTAGGTGACCCACGGGGTGGCTACCGTTTCCTTCAGACCGAGCTGGCTGGCCGTGAGCAAGTACGGGTCGAGGTCGCCGGTGCCACCGCCGAGGGCCGCCGGGTTGACGCAGGCGACCTGCTGGCCGGCCTTGGCCGTCTCCTGGGACTGCAGGCTCGTGCCCTGGCCGGGCCGGCCGAACACGGAGTTGGCGGGCGGCTCGGAGGAATAGGAGGAGAAGGCGATCGCGCAGCCGGTTTGGGTGGCGGAGGTGCATAGCGGGACGTTCGTGAACGTCGACCCGACTGTCTTCCCGATAGGGACCTGGAGGTTCCCGCCGACCAGGATCGCGACCAGCAGGCGGCGCAGTACCGCCGGCTGGTGGTCGAGCTGGGCGGAGATGAGGTGAATCAGGATCGCGGCGCCTTGTGAGTCCCCGATCAAGATGACCGGCTTGCTGCCGGTGTGCGCCAGGAACCACTGCCAGGCGGGGAGCACGCTGTTGTAGGCAACGGTGAACGTCGAGCGCATGAGGTTCTCGTCCCCCGCGAGCCCTTTCTCCACGGTCGGGAGTGTCTGCGCGCGGTACAGCGGCGACCACACGTCACAGACCTGAGAGAAGGGAGCGCCTTCTTCTCCCGCAATGTATGTGTCTAGCTGTGTCACGGTCAGGCCGGTGTTGCCGGTCTGGGTCTGGGTCACGCTCGTTGTCGGGTTCAGGTAGAAGCAGGCGAACTTCGATGCCGCCCCGGAAGACGGCCGGGCAGCGGTCGTGACCGTGCCGCTCGCCGTGACCGCCGAGACGGCTGGATTATCGACGCACGGGTCAGGTGCCCGGCCGGGCTGGCACAACCACAGCGGTCCCGCAGTCTGGCCGGGCGTCTTGGCCGGCGCGCCCGCGGGCCGGGCCGCCGAGGAGCAGCCCGCTGTCACCAGCGCCAGGACAAGGACGCCGCAGGCAGTTCCGGCCAGGAGCCGGCGACGTGGCCGCTCGACGCCCGGAACACTGCTCCCGGTGGGCCGGCTGGTCAGCCGCGGATCGCCCGCGATCTCAGCGAACGCTGTCGGGCTCAGGGCCAGCGGCGGGCTAGCGGGCCGGACCCGCTCGTTGCTACCGGCGCGGGGTTCCTGCCCGGGCGCAGCCCGCCGAGGCAGGAACAGGGTGAGGGAGGTGATGGGATTCCTGGGCGCGGCCGCTGGCGCGCTCAGGTCATAAACCTGCATGCACTGCCGGATATAGATCCTTACGCAGACCACGAGCGCCATTATCGAGGCGACCCAGGCCACGAGCATGGCCACCCGGCCCGCCCGCACTGGCCGCCTGGCCCGGACCGAAAGCGGCAGCGGCAGCCGGATCCCGGCAAAGATCGCGCCGCCCGCGACGGCCAGCAAGGCGATGGCGAGCCAGGTCCTGGCATCCCCGCCGTAGCTGACCCATGTGCCGGACTGAGTCATGCTGGGCACCTGCTCTCAGACTCCGCGCGCGGCCCGAACAGGCCCGCGCCTAAACTGATATCAGAATGATAGCTCCTTAAATATCAGCCCGTCAACGGGAGCGGCCAAGCTGAGACGGCCAGCCCGCGTGGTTCCCGGCCCCCCGAACATCCCCTTGTCGCCAACCGCCCCGGCATCGCTGCCGTCTGCCGACCGCTCCGCTGGTCCTACGCTAGAGCGCATGACGCTCCCATCCGGTATCCCCGTCGACGAGCTCGATCGCGGCATCCGCCCGCAAGACGACCTGTTCCGGCACGTCAACGGCCGGTGGCTGGAGCGGACCGAGATCCCCGCCGACCGGGCACGCTACGGCACTTTCCGGGTTCTCGCTGAAGAGGCTGAGAACGCGGTGCGCGAGGTCGTGGAAGAGGCCGCGTCGGCGCCAGAAGGCAGCGAGGAGCGGAAGTTCGGCGACTTGTATGCCAGTTTCATGGACGCGGACCGAGCAGAGCTGCTGGGTTCACAGCCCATCAGCCGGACGCTCGCGGAGGCTCGAGCCGTTAGCTCCATCCCGGAGCTGCTGGAGATGCTCGGGCGGCTGCAGCGACTGGGAATCGGGGGTCTGTACCGGGTCTTTGTTGACACCGACCCCGGCAACCCGGAGCGCTACCTGGTGTTCTTCGGGCAGGCTGCTATCTCGTTGCCGGACGAGAGCTACTACCGCGAGGAGCGGTTCACCGGCGTCCGCGACGCGTTCGTTGGTCATGTGCAGCGCATGTTCGAGCTGGCCGGGTTGTCGGACGCCGGCCGGTCAGCCAACCGAGTGTTCGCGCTGGAGACGGCGGTGGCCGGGCATCACTGGGACAACGTGGCGAGCCGCGACCGGGAGAAGACTTACAACCTGTTTACCTGGACCGGTGTGTTGTCTGAGGGGCCGGATCTGCGTGCGTGGCTGGCGGCCCTGGACCCGCCCGCTGGCGCGTTCGACGAGGTCGTGCTCCGCCAGCCCAGCTTCAGCACCGGGCTGGCCTCGTTGCTGACCGACGAGCACGTGCCGGCCTGGCGGGACTGGCTGTGCTGGCGCGTGATCCACGGCGCCGCTGGGTACCTGTCCGAGGCATTCGTCAAGGAAGATTTCGACTTTTACAGCCGTACCTTGAGCGGCACCCCCCAGCTGCGGGAGCGTTGGAAGCGGGGTGTCTCGCTGGTCGAGCGGGCAATGGGGGAAGCTGTCGGCCGAACCTACGTCAGCCGGCACTTCCCGCCTGGGGCCCGGGAGCGGATGGATGTCTTGGTGGCCAACCTCCTCGAGGCCTACCGCCAGAGCATCGAGAAGCTCCAATGGATGGGGGCAGACACCCGCCGGCGGGCCCTGGATAAGCTCGAGAAGTTCACGCCGAAGATCGGCTACCCGGTCAGCTGGCGGGACTACTCCGGCCTACGGATCGACCCGACGAATCTCATGGCCAACGTACGCGCCGCTCATGCTTTCGAGTTTGACCGCCAGTTGAACAAGATCGGCAAACCGGTCGACCGCGACGAGTGGCACATGACCCCGCAGACGGTCAACGCCTACTACAACGCGGGCATGAACGAGATCGTGTTCCCCGCAGCGATCTTGCGGCCTCCGTTCTTCGATCCCGGCCGCGACGATGCGGCCAACTACGGAGCGATCGGCGCGGTCATCGGTCACGAGATCGGCCACGGCTTCGACGACCAGGGATCCAAGTACGACGGAGACGGCAGGCTAACCGACTGGTGGAGCGCAACGGACCGGCAAGCGTTCGAAACCCGGACCCAGTCGCTGATCGAGCAGTACAACGCCCTAGCGCCGAAGCAGACTCCTGACCAGCATGTGAACGGAGCGCTGACGATCGGGGAGAACATCGGCGACCTCGGAGGCCTGGGCATCGCATGGCAGGCGTACCTGGTGTCGTTGCACGGCGAACAGGCACCGGTAATCGACGGCTTGTCCGGCGCCCAGCGCTTTTTCATGTCGTGGGCTCGAGCCTGGCAGCAAAAGACCCGGGACGAGGAAGTCATCCGGCTGCTCGCCATCGACCCGCATTCCCCCGGCGAGTTCCGTTGCAACCAGATCGTGCGGAACCTCGACGAGTTCTATAGCGCGTTTGATGTCGGCACGGCTGACGAGCTATGGCTCGAGCCCGCAGCCCGGGTCCGTATCTGGTAGCCAGGGCACCCCTGGCGCACAGCCCGCCCGCGGTCGTGACCAGCGCCAGCAGAGGCTCCGCGCGGTTATCGCGGCCGCCCCGGCCGGCCCAGGCGCTAGTCGCTGGTGGCGGCGGCATCCTGGACGAAGTGGCCCACTAGGGCGTCGGGGGTGAGGTCGCCGCGGCCGACGGCCTCGTAGACGGCATCGAGATCGGGGTAGCCGAGGCGGCGGCAGGCGCTGAAGGCAGTACCATCGTCCTCGAGGGCGCGCAGGTCCGTGTCCGCGGCGGCGGCCGCCTTCTCGACCGCGACACGGCCGAGCGCCGAGGCGTCCTCGGCCTTGCGGCGGGCGATGGCCGCCTTCAGGTGCGTCCGCGCCTGGCCGCTGCGCGCCGCGGCGAGCCACGAGTCGGGCGGGTCGGCGTACGGGCCGGCGATGAGGTCCACGACCTGGCCGTGCGCCAGCCGGTTCTCCATTGGCTTGCGCATCCCGTTGACGAGGACGCCGACCGCGCTGCCCGCCGTGGCCGGCGAGACCGCGTAGGCGAAGTCCACGGCAGTGGAGCCGTCGGGGAGCTTGACGGTGTCGCCCGCCGGGGTGAACACCACGATGCCGCCGTGGGTCAGGTCGGCGCGCAGCCCGTCGAGGAAGTCGCCGGCGGACGCCAGCGGCTGCCAGTCGAGCAGCCGGTCGAGCCAGTCCAGGTCGGCCTGGCGGGCCACGTCGGCGGTCACCTGGCCGGTCCGGCCGCCGGCCTCGCGGATCCGTTCCGCCACCCCGTAGGTGGCGATCCGGTCCATGGCCGGGGTGCGGATCAGCACGCCCACCGGCTCGCCGTCGGCGAGGACGGCGGTGTGCAGCGACCGGTACATGTTGTACTTCGGCATGCACACGTAGTCGCGGAACCGCTGCTCAAGCGGCTGCCACCGGCCGTGCAGGGCGCCGAGCGCGACGTAGCAATCGGCCTCCGGGCCATCGGTTACCACGACGACGCGCGCGATGTCGGCGGCCCGTACAACGCCGTCTTCGGGAGACTCGCCCGCCCCGTCCCGGTAGATCGAGTACAGGTGCCTGCCGCGGACCTCCACGCTCGCGCGCAGCCCAGCCGCGGCGAGTTCGGCGCGCGCCGTGGCGACGAACTCGGACAGGGCCGCGTCGCTCGCCTGCGCGGTCCGCTCGACCAGCGCCCGGACCCGCGCATAGGCCTCGGGCAGCAGGTTGGCGAATGCCAGGTCCTCCATCTCCCGCTGGTACTCGTACAGACCGAGCCGTTGCGCGAACGGGACCAGCAGTTCCATCGAGGCCCGGGCGATCCGCTCCCGCTTCTCCCGGCTGGGATGGAAGGACAGGGTGCGCAGGTTGTGCACCCGGTCGGCCATCTTGATTACCAGCACGCGCAGGTCGATCGAGGCGGCGAGGATCATCTTCCGGAACGTCTCGGCCTCGGCGTGGTCGCCCCACTTGGCGCCGTCCAGCTTGGTGACACCGTCCACGAGGACCGCGACCTCCGCGCCGAACTCCGCCTTCACCTCGCCGATGGTCAGCCCGGTGTCCTCCACGGTGTCGTGCAGCAGCGCCGCCACCAGCGTCGTGGTGTCCATCCCGATCTGGGCGAGCAGGATCGCCACCGCGAGCGGGTGGGTGATGTAGGGCGCGCCCGACTTGCGGACCTGCCCGTCGTGCCACCGGTCGGCGACCGCGTAGGCGCGGCCGAGCAGCGCGGCGTCGGCGCGCGGGAAGACCGCGCGGTGCGCGGCGATCAGCGGCCGCGCCGCCTGGCTGACGGCCATGTGCCTGGCATCCCCCCCGGACGTGCGTTGTGACGGTTCTGCGGCCGAGACTAGCCGCCGCGCGCGCTCCGCGCAGCCGTACCGAGTTGCCCGAGTCCGCTCTTGTGGCCGGCCATGACCATACGTGTCGGAATCGTCAGAGAGATCTTCCGAATCTGTTGCGTAACAGGGGGATTTCGGTGCTTGCGGGTGCGGGAAGTGCAGAACATACTTAGCTACCAATTGGTAACCACCGCCTTAACGGGAGGCAACGATGCCGCGTCGTGGGTCTGGATCAGCTCGCACTCGCTTTGCCCGCACCGGGTCCCGGCGTCGCGCGGCACTGGCCGGAGGCGGCGCGCTCGCCGCCCTGGTCGGCGCCACCGCCCTGGCGACCGCCGGGGGTCCGGCGAACGCCGCGACCGCGTCGCAAGGGCCGCAGCCGCACCGCGCGCCGCGCTCGGTCTACTACCTCGCGCTCGGCGACTCGCTCGCCCAGGGCGTGCAGCCCGCGACGCCGCCGCTGGCGTCCGGTGTCACGCTCGGCGAGTC
>Ga0335075_10012227_pt1 | contig 12973 bp, 14 predicted proteins | sample Lox_Sample_24_FD_206723 | JGI IMG/M metagenome (GOLD analysis project Ga0335075, IMG submission 206723) | Soil microbial communities from Loxahatchee National Wildlife Refuge, Florida, United States - Lox_Sample_2.4 | ecosystem: Environmental > Terrestrial > Soil > Wetlands | place: USA... | reverse complement strand
TGACACGCACCCGGCCGCGACGACCTGGCTCGGCGCCGCGATCATCGTCGGCAGCGGCCTCTACACGCTCTATCGCGAGCACAAGCTCGGCAGGGACCGCGCGAAGGAACGCGCGGCAGAACCGCTTTAGGCCCGGCCGATCAGCCGCTGCGCCATCGCGTCCGCGACCTCGGCGGCGTTGCGCCCGGTCTCCGCGCTCTCCCGCCAGATCGCCTCGAGCTTGCCGGGAATCGCCTCGATCCGCGCGCGGACCGTGCCCTGGTCGCCGTCGCCGACAAATTCGGTGGAGACGTTGATGATGCCGCCGGCGTTGATCACGTAATCCGGCGCGTAGAGGATGTTCCGCGCCTGGATGCGATCGCCGTCCGCGCGGGTGGCGAGCTGGTTGTTGGCGCCGCCGGCGACGATCGGCACGTTCAGCGCCGCGATCGAGTCCTCGGTGAGGATGGCGCCGAGCGCATTGGGGCTGAGCACGTCCGCCTCGAGCGTCATGATCTCGTCGACGCCGACCACGGTCCCGCCGGTCTCTGCGGCCAGCGCCTGGGCCCGGCCCTGGTCGATGTCGGCGATGCTCAGCCGGGCGCCTTCCGCCGCGGCCCGGCGCGCGAAGCCCGAGGCGACGCTGCCCGCGCCCTGCAGGGCGATGTGGAGGCCGGCGAGGCTGTCCTTGCCGAGCGCGCGCTTCACCGCCGCCTTGACGCCAAGGAAAACGCCATAGCTGGTGTGCGGCCCCGGATCGCCGCCGACCGCGCCTTCCGCGACCGGCAGGCCCGCGACATATTTCGTGGCCCTGGAGATGGCGACCATGTCGGCGACGCTCATTCCGACATCCTCGGCGGTCACGTAGCGGCCGCACAGACCGTCGACGGCGCGCCCGAAGGCGGCGAGCAATTCCGGCGTCTTGGTGCGCGCCTCGTCGGCGAGGATCACCGCCTTGCCGCCGCCGAGCGGCAGGCCGGCCATGGCGTTCTTGTAGCTCATCCCGCGCGACAGGCGCAGCGCGTCGCGCACCGCGTCCTCCGGCCTGGCATAATGCCAGAAGCGGGTGCCACCACCGCCGGGGCCGAGATGGGTGGAGTGGACCGCGATGACTGCCTTGAGGCCACTGGCCGGGTCGGTGACGAAGTGCACGAGCTCATGCTCGTCGAAATCGGGAAGATCCCAGAGCGAGGTCATCAAAACTTGTCCTAAGACATTGTAAAAAATGGGGCGGCCAACGGGACTTGAACCCGCGACCCCCGGTACCACAAACCGGTGCTCTAACCAGCTGAGCTATGGCCGCCATGCATCAGGATGCGCCGCGCACATAGGGGCGAGGACCGGGCAGCGTCAAGGCGCCTGCGCCGCCGGCCGCGCTCCCCGCTCCCGCCAGCCCCGCGCCGCGATCAGCAGGACGAAGGGCGCGAGCCAGATCAGGCGGCTCTGATAGCGATCGTGCACGTCGGAAAGCGCGCCGGCCATCGCGGCATTGACCAGCAAGGCGGCGCCGACCGCCGCGAACAGGCTGAAGGCGGGCGTGTCGCGGCGTCGCCAGGCGAGGACCAGAGCCGGAAGGAGCAGGATCAGGCCGACAAGCTGGATCGGCCAGGCGATGGCGCGGACCAGGGCTTTGGGCGTCGTCCCCTGCGACTGGCGCGAGGCGAGCAGCGCCGGCACCGTGTCGGGCCGATAGACGTTGAGCTGATAGGCGATGCCTCCACTCAGATCCCGGCAGCTGTTCGGGCACAGATCGTCCAGCGGCTGGAAGCTGACGAACTGGTGGACGAAGCCGCGGAACGAGCTGGCGAGGAAACGGCCCGGATTTTCCAGGATCGCGCCGCGATTCGCCTGGGCCATCATGTCCACCCAGGGCCAGCGGTCCGCGCGATTGGCAGGCTGCCAGATCAATTCGGTGACCGGCGTGTCGCTCCCCGTCCAGAGCAGCCTCTGGCTGTCGCGCGGCAGGCGATCCCTGAGCGCGCAGAGCGGCGCCGGCGCGTCGCGGCCGCAATGGCGATCGAGCCAGGGGCCGATCAGCCCGTCCTCGTTAAGCCGGGCATAGATGAAGACGGCGCCCGTGGGCGATACGGTCCAGCGGCCGAGCGCCAGCCCGTTGGTGGCGATCCAGGCCCCGGTCACGATCGCCGCCGCGACCAGTGCCGCCAGCCCGCGGCGAAGGCAGGCGCGCCAGCTTTCACCGGTGATGCGTTGCGCGAGAATCGAAGCGGCGGCCGCGACAAGCAGCAGCGGCAGATGGGTGTGATGGACCGAGGTGCAGAGGACGATCGCCGCCCAGAGCGCCGGCGTGCCGTCGCCCAGCGGATCGCGCGACGCCGCCAGCCAGACGAGCAGGATCAGGATGCCGGTAAAGGCATCGGGCATGAACTGCCCGGCATGCCAGGGCAGCGCCGTCAGCAGCGCCGTCGGGGCGATCCAGGCGAGGCGGCGCCATGGCGAACCGCCCCGGTCGAAGATCGCCGCCGCCGCCCAGAGCGCCAGCGCCACGGCGAGAAGCTGCACCGCGATCGCGATCCACAGCCCCGCGACCCCGGGCGCGAGGGCCAGCAGCGGCTTCAGCAGGAAGCCATAGACGCTCGACCGGTCGATCGCATATTCCGACCCGAAGCCGATCGCGAGATAGGTGCCGCTGTCGGGGAAGATGAGCGGAAAGCCGTTGTGGATGGCCGGCAGCGACAGCAGCAGGCCGAGCAGAACGACCGCGGGAAAGGCGCTTCGGACGGACACGGAGCGGCTGCCTTACGCGAACGGGACGGCGCCGTCACGCTCTGGTGCCGCCGCCTCGCCGCCCTATATGCCGGACATGATCCCGCTCTCCATCCTCGACCTCGCCCCGATCGCCGAAGGCGCCACTGCCGCCGACGCCCTTCACAATGCCCGCGACCTTGCCCGCCACGGCGAACGGCTCGGCTACAAACGCTTCTGGATGGCCGAGCATCACTCGATGCCGGGCATCGCCAGCGCGGCAACCTCGGTCGCGTTGGCCCATGTCGGCGAAGGCACGTCGACGATCCGCATCGGCGCCGGCGGCATCATGCTGCCCAATCACGCGCCGCTGCAGATCGCCGAGCAGTTCGGCACGCTCGAATCGCTCTACCCGGGGCGGATCGACCTCGGTCTCGGCCGCGCGCCGGGGACGGACCAGGCGGCGGCCTTTGCGCTGCGCCGCAACCTCAATGCCGACGTGAACCAGTTCCCGCGCGACGTCGTGGAGCTCATGTCCTATCTGAACCCCGATACGGACGGGCGGCGGGTGCGCGCCATTCCGGGCGAGGGACTGGACATCCCAATCTGGATTCTGGGATCGAGCCTGTTCGGCGCGCAGCTCGCCGCCCATCTCGGCCTGCCCTATGCCTTCGCCAGCCATTTCGCGCCGGACCAGATGATGGAGGCGATCCGGGTCTATCGCGACACCTTCCAGCCCTCGGCGCAGCTGGACAAGCCCTATGTCATGCTGGGCTACAACATTTTCGCTGCCGATACGGACGAAGAGGGCGCGCTGCTGGCGACCTCGATGATGCAGGCCTTCGTGAACCTGCGCACCGGCATGCCCGGCAAGCTGCAGCCGCCGGTCGAGGGCTATTACGAGAATCTCTACCCGCCGCAGCGGGCGATGATCGACAACGTCCTGTCCTGCTCGGCCGTCGGCGGCCCGGACAAGGTGCGAGCGGCGATGGCAGCGTTCGTGGCGAAAACGGGCGCGGACGAACTGATGGTCACAGCGCAAATGTTCGATCATGCGAAACGGCTGCGCTCGTTCGAGATCGTTGCAGGGCTGATTTCACGCTGAGCATCCCCGCCAGTTCGGGATGGCGGAGGCGGGCGTCGGCGTCCCCCGCCCGGTCGGCGGCGCGACGTTCCTCGCCGGCGCGGCGCGCATAATAAGACGGGTCGTCTTCCATCTCTGCTCTCCTCCCGCGCAGCGTGGCGCGCGTCCATGACAATCGGAGGAAAGGTTCAGGACGGATCGTCGAGCCGTGCGGCGACCCGTTCGGCCGTCACGCCGGACAGGGCGATCGTCTTCAGCCGGCCGGTCTCGCCGGCGACAATGCGCACCGCCGACTTCGGCAGGTCGAGCCATTCGGCGAGAAAGGCGAGCAGCAGCTTGTTGGCCGCTCCGTCCACCGGCGGCGCGGCGAGGCGCACGGCGAGCGCCGGCCTGCCTTCGACCTCCGTCAGGCCGGCCAGGACCGTCTTCCTCGCCCGCGGCGTGACTCTGACGCGCAGGCGGACGCCGCCGTCCGGCTCAGCGCTGACCGGCATCGAGCCAGCGGCCCGCCTCGGCGGGGGTGCGCTTGTCGGTATCGCGGTCGACCATCAGATTCGCCTGCCGCATCCGCTCCACGCCGATCGCGCCCAGCAAGGGGCGCAGCGCCTCCACGAAGCGGGGCTCCCCTGCCCTCGTGGCGGTCACGAGCAGCACGGCGTCGTAGCTCGGCAAGGCCCGGCGCGGGTCCGCCAAGGTCACCAGATCGAGCGCGGCGATGCGTCCGTCGGAGGAGAAAGCGGTGATCACGTCGGCGGACCCGTCGGCGATGGCGCGGTACATGAAGGTCGGGCTGAAGCTCCGCTGGCCCGCGAAAGCGAGGCCGTAGCGACCCTGGACGGAGCGCCATTCGGGGCGGGTCAGGAATTCGAGATCGGCGCCGAGTTGGAGTTGGGGCGCGGCGCGGGTCAGATCCGCGAGGCTTCGGATGCCGAGCGCCTCCGCGCGCTGGCGCCGCATCGCCAGCGCGTAGGCATTTTCGAAGCCGAGCCCGCCCATCAGCAGCACGCCGTCGCGCCGGTGCAACTCGCCGGTCAAGGTGTCCAGCATCGCCTGCGGCGCCGGCGTGTCGGTGCGCTGCAGGATGTTGCCCCAGAGCGTGCCAGAATAATCGACATAGACGTCGATATCCCCGTTCGCGAGCGCCTGATAGGCGACGGTGGAGCCGAGATTGTCGCGCCGCTCGGTGCGGTAGCCAGCCGCCTGCAGCCGCCGCTCGATCACCGAGGCAAGGATATATTGCTCGGAGAAATTCTTCGCGCCGATCACGACGACCCGGCCGTTGCCGGGCGCCGCGCCGCCGCCGCCGGCCAAAGGCAGGAAGGCCAGGACGAGTGCGGCGGCCAGCGCGCCCAGGCCGAGCCGCACCCGCCAGCGCGAGCGGCGGCGGAGCCCCGCCTCGACCAGGGCAAGCAGCGCGTCCACGACCAAAGCGAGCGCCGCCGCCGCGCCGCAGCCGGCCAGGACGCGCACCCAATTCTCGGTCTGCAGGCCCGAGAAGATCAGGTCGCCGAGGCTGAGCTGGCCGACCGTGGTGGCCAGGGTCGCCGCGCCGATCGTCCAGACCGCGGCGGTGCGGATCCCGGCGAGGATCACCGACGCGCCCAAGGGAAGCTCGACCATGGTGAGACGCTGGCGCCGGGTCATGCCGAGCCCGTCGGCCGCCTCGATCACGCCGGCATCGATTCCCTGCAACGCGGCGATGCCGTTCCGCAGGATCGGCAGCAGCGCATAGAGGCTTAGCGCGATCAGGGCCGGCAGGAAGCCGAGCGCCGGGATCGGCAGGCCGGTCGCCTGGCCTAGGATGAGCAGGGCCGGATAGAACAGCGCGAGCAGAGCCAGCGCCGGGATGGTCTGCACCAGGCCGGCGAAGGCCAGCAGAGGCGTGCGGACCGCGCGGCGGCGGGTCGCGACGATGGCGAGCGGGAGGCCGACGGCGACGCCGATCGCCACCGCCGCGCCGCTCAGCAGCAAATGGGCGCGGATCAAGGCCGGCAGCTCGGCCAGCGCCTCGGCGAGCGCGGGGCTCACAGGGCCGCCAGCCTTTCCGCCTGCCGGCGCGGGACGTCGATCATCGCCTTCACGTCGGGATCGTCATGCGCGAGCAATTGGGCGGGCGTGCCGTCGGCGCGGATCCGGCCCTCGATCAGCACCACGATCCGGTCCGCGAGCAGCAGGGCTTCGGCGATGTCGTGCGTCACCATCAAGGTGGTGAGGCCGAGCCGTTCGTGCAGGCCGCGATAGGCCTGGCCGAGGGCATCGCGGGTGACGGGATCGAGCGCGCCGAACGGCTCGTCCATCAGCATCAGCTTCGGCCGCGCCGCCAGCGCCCTGGCGAAGCCGACACGCTGCGCCTGCCCGCCCGACAGCGCGCGCGGATAGCGCGACGCCATCTCCGCCGGCAGCGCGACCAGTTCCAGCAGCTCCGCCGACCGGTCCTCGCCGCCCTTCCCCATCAGCTTCGGGACGATCCCGATATTCTCGGCGACGGTCATGTGCGGGAAGAGGCCGATCGACTGGATGACATAGCCGATGCCGTGGCGCAGCTCCGCCAGCGGCACCTGCCGCACGTCGCGTCCTTCGAGCGCGATCACCCCCGCGTCCGGTTCGACGAGCCGGTTGATCGACTTGAGCAAGGTGGTCTTGCCCGATCCGGACGGGCCGACGAGCGCGACGAACTGGCCCGCGTCGATCGCCAGGCTGACATCGTCCAGCGCGGCACGGCCGCCATGACGCTTGGTCAGGCCGCTGATCGCGAGCGCGGTCATGGGGAGGAAGGCGTGGTGGGCGCGGTAGGGATTGAACCTACGACCCCACCCGTGTGAAGGGTGTGCTCTACCACTGAGCTACGCGCCCACGCCTGAAAGGAAGCGGCCCATAACCGCCGCTTCGGCATGTGTCCAGTTCCGGTTGGTTCAGCCGTTGACCGAATCCTTCAGGCCCTTGCCCGCCTTGAACTTGGGCTGGGTGGATTCCTTGATCTGCATCGGCTCCCCGGTGCGCGGGTTCCGGCCCGTCGACGCCTTCCGGCGCGAGCAGGAGAACGTCCCGAAGCCGACGAGGCGAACCTCGTCCCCCCGCTTCAGGGCATTGCCGATCACATCGAACACTGACTCGACAGCACGCGACGCCTCGGCACGTCCGAGGCCGGTCGCTTCCGCGACCTGCACGATGAGATCCTGCTTGTTCATCTGTCCCTCACCCCTGCGCTAGAGACTCGTGGAGGCCTTACCCACGAAGCCTCGATTAAATGCCGAGCACGCGGCAGGAGTCAAAAGGAAAGAAGGGCGAGTCCGCGCGGGACTCGCCCCTTCCCAAGACAATCGTCAGTGGCGGACCGAGAGCCCCGTGCCGTCCTCGCCCGCGGCGGCGATTTCGGCCGGCGGCATCGCCGCCAGCTCATCCGCCTCGGTCCATTCGATCGGCACGACCGGCGTGGCCAGCGCAAGCGCGAGCACCTCGTCAACATGGCTGACCGGAACGATCTCCAGCCCCTCCCGGATATTGGCGGGAATCTCGGCGAGGTCCTTCTCATTCTCCGCCGGGATCAGCACCTTGGCGATGCCGCCGCGCAGCGCCGCGAGCAATTTCTCCTTGAGCCCGCCGATCGGCAGCACCCGCCCGCGCAAGGTGACCTCGCCGGTCATGGCGACGTCGCGGCGGACCGGGATGCCCGACAGGGTCGAGATGATCGCGGTGACCATGCCGATGCCCGCGGACGGCCCGTCCTTGGGCACCGCGCCTTCGGGCAGGTGGACGTGGATGTCCTTGCGGCCGAAGACGCTCGGCTTCACGCCATAAGCCGGGGCGCGCGCCTTCACGAAGGAGAAGGCGGCCTGCACGGATTCCTGCATGACCTCGCCGAGCTTGCCGGTGGTCTTGATCATGCCCTTGCCGGGCACGGTAACCGCCTCGATGGTCAGCAGCTCGCCGCCCACCTCGGTCCAGGCCAGGCCGGTGACGGCGCCGATCTGATCCTCTTCCTCGCTCATGCCGTGGCGGAAGCGGCGGACGCCGACGAAGTCGCCGAGATTCTCCTCGGTGACGACGATGCTCTCCGCCTTGCCTTCCAGGATCTGGCGAAGCGCCTTGCGGGCGACCTTGGCGATCTCCCGTTCCAGCGTGCGGACGCCGGCCTCCCGGGTATAATAGCGGATCAGGGCGCGCAGGCCTTCCTCGGTCAGGCTGAACTCGCCCTCCTTCAGGCCGTGCGACTCGATCTGCTTGTCGATCAGGTGCTGCTGGGCGATCTCGACCTTCTCGTCCTCGGTATAGCCTTCGAGCCGGATGATCTCCATGCGGTCGAGCAAAGGCTGCGGCAGGTTCAGCGAGTTCGCCGTGGTGACGAACATGATGTCGCTGAGATCGTAGTCGATCTCCAGATAATGGTCCTGGAACTTGTTGTTCTGCTCCGGGTCCAGCACCTCGAGCAGGGCCGAGGCGGGGTCGCCGCGGAAATCCTGGCCGAGCTTGTCGATCTCGTCGAGCAGGAAGAGCGGGTTGGACGACCCGGCCTTCTTGAGGTTGGTCATGATCTTGCCGGGCAGCGAGCCGATATAGGTCCGCCGGTGGCCGCGGATCTCGGCCTCGTCGCGCACGCCGCCGAGCGACTGGCGCACGAATTCGCGGCCCGTCGCGCGGGCGATGGAGCGGCCGAGCGAGGTCTTGCCGACGCCGGGCGGGCCGACCAGGCAGAGGATCGGGCCCTTCAGCTTGTTGGTCCGGGCCTGGACCGCGAGATATTCGACGATCCGGTCCTTCACCTTTTCCAGGCCATAATGGTCCTCGTCGAGGATGCGCTGCGCCTCGGCAATGTCGTGCTTCAGCTTCGACTTCTTGCCCCAGGGCAGGCCGAGCAGCACGTCCAGATAATTGCGGCTGACCGTCGCCTCGGCCGACATCGGCGCCATGCCGCGCAGCTTCTTCAGCTCCTGATTGGCCTTGCCGCGCGCTTCCTTGCTGAGCTTGGTGCGCTCGATCTTGCGGGCGAGCTCGGCAAGCTCGTCGCCGCCGCCGTCCTCGCCCTCATTGCCCAGCTCGCGCTGGATCGCCTTGAGCTGCTCGTTGAGATAATATTCGCGCTGCGTCTTCTCCATCTGCCGCTTCACGCGGGAGCGGATCTTCTTCTCGACCTGCATGACGCCGAGCTCGCCCTCCATGAAGGCGAAGGCCATTTCCAGCCGCCGGACCGGGTCGAGCTCGGCGAGCAGGGCCTGCTTGTCGGAAACCTTGATGTTGACGTTGGCGGCGACCGCGTCGGCGAGCTTGGACGGCTCCTCGATCTGGCCGAGCTGGACCGCGGTCTCGGCGGGCAGCTTGCGGTTGACCTTGGAGTAATTCTCGAACTGCTCGATCACCGAGCGGACGAGCGCCTTCACCTCGACGCCCTCGGGCTCGACGGTCTCGACCTCGTCGATCTCGGCGGTCAGATGCCCGGCCTCTTGGTGCAGGGTCTTCAGCGTGGCGCGGTGCTTGCCCTCGACGAGGACGCGCACCGTCCCGTCCGGAAGCTTCAGCAACTGCAGCACGGTGGCGACGACGCCGAGATCGTAAAGCGCCTCGCGATCGGGATCGTCCTCGGCGGGATCGAGCTGGGAAACGAGGAAGATGCTCTTGTCCGCGGCCATGGCGGATTCGAGCGCGGCCACGCTTTTGTCGCGGCCGACGAACAGGGGCACGATCATGTGCGGGAAGACGACGATGTCGCGCAGGGGGAGGACGGGATAGGTGACGCTCATCTGGACTCCGTGGTCCGCGCGCGGAGGGCGCGGCTTGTTGGAAACCTATATGGGGCGAAACCCCCTACGCATCAATGAAAGCGCCGTTCACATTATCGCAAGCCTCGCTGTGCGATTGACCCTGCCACGGGTGGAGACTAGGAAAAAACCGCTTCCAGATAGGGAGTTTGCCTCCATGTACCGTGTTCTCATCCTCGCCGCGCCGCTGCTGCTGATTCCGGTGTCGCTTCCGTCGACGCCGGTGGACGGCGCCGCTTCCGCCCAGTCCCGCACCGGCGAAACCTGCCAGCGCCGCAACGAGGGCCGCCGTTCGGCGGGTTCCGCGATCGGCGCGATCGGGCGCGGCATTCTCGGCCGGGTCGGCGGCGGTGGCGCCGCCAACGTGATCTTGCCGATGGGCTCCATGCTCGGCGATGCGATCATGAATCTGCTCGACTGTCGCGAGCAGGAGAAGGCCGCCGAGGCGACCGAGGAGGCCGTTCGCGGCGGCAATGTCGGCGACAGCGCCTCCTGGCGGAGCGAGAGCCGCCCGGGCGTCAGCGGCACGTCCACGGTGACCGCGGTGGAGCGCAGGGGCGGCGACGACTGCATGACCGTGACCGACGTCGTGATCGTCGACGGCGAGGAAACGACCGCGCCGAAGCGGATGTGCCGCCGTCCCCCGAGCAATCGCTATGTCCGTGTCTAAAGGGCGCGGCCGCCGCTTCGTCGCGTCCGTCATGTTCGGCGCGCTCCTGTCCGCCCAGGCGGCGCAGGCGCAGCCGGCGCGCATGGACCCCGTCAATCCGACCTGCCCGCAAAATCCGAACTGGTCGACCAACAGCGAGATGCGGTTCACGCCGCAGACCGTGAACGGCAAGCGCGTGCTGCTCGCCGAGGGCATGGTGGACGACAATCTGATCCCGCGGCTGGAAGCGGCGCTTCGCGACGACAGCATCGAGGAGATCTGGCTGCGCTCGTCGGGCGGCAATGCCCGGGTCGGCAACCAGGCCGGGACGATCATCCGCCGCTCCGGCCTGCCGACCCGCATCCCCGCCGGCTGGGCCTGCTTCTCCGCCTGCAACTTCCTCTTCATGGGCGGGTTCGCGCGCTTCGTGGATCCGGGCGGCCTGTTCATCGTCCACATGTTCACCTTCACGAACAACCGGCAGGCGATCCGGCAGGCGACCACGAGCGGCGAACAGGGCACGGTCGGCCTGATCGGCGACATCGAGCAGCAATCGGCCCAGCTGGCCAGCGAGGACAATGACTTCCTGATCCGCATGGGGCTCTACCGAACTCTGCTGACGGAGATCATGTACGCGCAGTCCGCGGTCGGCGACGGCGAGAACCGCTCCACCCGCCGCTGCCTGACCCAGGCCGAGGTGCGCCGCTACAATGTGGTGAATACGGCCGGCGCGCCACGGTGAGGGTGGCGCGGGGCCTGCCCCGCCTCGCTTCCTGCATCGCGATGCTCGGCCTCGGTGCCCTGCCGGCCGAGGCCGCGCCCAGTTGCCCGCCCCGTCCCGCCTTGTCGAAGCCCCGCCCGATGGCCTTCTCGGTGCGGGAGCGGCCGGGCCGTCGCCCCGTGCTCATCGCCGAAGGGACGGTCGACGCCGGGCTCATGCCCAGGCTGCGGGCCGCGATCGACGCCTTTTCCGGGGACGAGCTCTGGCTGCGCTCCGCCGGCGGCGACGAACGGGTCGGCCGGGTGGCGGCCCAGCTGATCCGCGGCAGCAATTTGATCACCCGCATTCCGGCGGGCTGGACGTGCGGAGGCGCCTGCGCGTTCATGTTTCTGGGCGGGTTCGCGCGCTTCGTGGAGCCCGGTGGCTTGTTCGTCGTCCGGTCTTTGCGTCCTTCGGCCGGAGGCGGACCCGAACGCGCGCAACAGGCGGCGTTGCGCGCCAGTGAGGACAATGGCTTCCTGCTCCGCATGGGCGTCTGGCGCACCCTGCTCGACGAGGTGCTCTACCGCCCGCTCCCAGGCGGAGCCGACCGCTGCCTGACCCAGGCCGAGCTTCGCCGCTACAATGTCACCAACGTGACCTGGGCGCCGCCCGAATTCGACTGACGGCCGGCGGTCAGCTTTTCTGCTGCGTCATCCTGTCGACATAGGCGATGCCCACCGCCGAGGCGATGAAGGCCATGTGGATGATCGTCTGCCACATCACCGCCGCCTCCGTCATCGGAATGCGCCCGGTCGGCGTCGTCGGCATGCCGATCGCGCCGGCCTCGATGAAGGTGCGCAGCAGGTGGATGGAGGAGATGCCGATGATCGCCATCGCCAGCTTCACCTTCAGGATGCCGGAATTGACGTGGCTGAGCCACTCCGGATTGTCCGGATGCTTTTCCAGGCGCAGTCGCGAGACGAAGGTCTCGTAGCCGCCGACGATCACCATCACGAGCAGGTTGGAGATCATCACCACGTCGATCAGGCCGAGCACGACCAGCATGATCTGCTGCTCGGTGAACTCCCACGCATGCACGATCAGATGGTGGAGTTCCTTGAGGAACAGATAGACGTAGACGATCTGCGCGACGATCAGCCCGACATAAAGCGGCAGCTGCAGCCAGCGCGAGCTGAAGATCAGCAAGGGCAACGGCTTCAACCGCACCTTCTCGTCGAAATCCGCCGGATCCCGTTCGCCCACCGCTGGCCTCGTCATGTCCGCCCCCGAATCAGAAACATGGCTTTCCTAGAAGCGGGCCGGCGCGGAGAAATCAACCGGGCGGGCAAATTCAGACGGACGGCGCCGCGGTGAGCGCCCGAACCGCGCATTCGATCTCGGGCCAGACCCGTTCCTGCTCCATGACCGTGAAGGTGACGCGCACCCTGACGCGCGCGCCCGCGCTGTGCCAGAGCCAGAGGCCGGTCACCACCGGACCGGTCTCCGTGTCGCCGCCGCGCCAGAGCCGGCCGCGCGCGCCGGCGACGCCGGGCGGCGACGGCAGCTCGCGAAGCAGGAAGACATCGTCGTAAAGGCCCGCGATCGTCCGCTCGGTATCCGCGAACTCCTCGACCAGCGGCTGCGCTATCGGGATCACCGAGACGGTAAAGGTCGCGCCGCCCGGTAGGCCGTAGGCGGCCAGGAGACGATCCGGATAGAGATCGAGCCGGGATTGCGTCAGAGCGCAGAGCCTGGGCGACAGGTTCAGTCCGACGCGCTCGGCGAGCGGAGCAGCGCCGCCGCCTTGCCCGGCCATGGCCGGCGCCGACGGCGCGAGAATCAGCGCCGCGGCGAGGACGGCCCGGCCGCGGCGCATGGTCAGGCCGCGTCTTCGGCCTTTTCCTCGGAATAGACTCGAACGGGTTCCTTGCGGCCCTCGACCACGTCCTTGTCGATCAGCACCTCGTCGACGCCGTCCATGCTGGGCAGGTCGAACATCGTGTCGAGGAGGATATTCTCCATGATCGACCTGAGCCCGCGGGCGCCGGTCTTGCGTTCGATCGCCCGCTTGGCGGTCGCGGTCAGCGCGTCGTCCGTATAGG
>Ga0335075_10012226_pt1 | contig 12973 bp, 11 predicted proteins | sample Lox_Sample_24_FD_206723 | JGI IMG/M metagenome (GOLD analysis project Ga0335075, IMG submission 206723) | Soil microbial communities from Loxahatchee National Wildlife Refuge, Florida, United States - Lox_Sample_2.4 | ecosystem: Environmental > Terrestrial > Soil > Wetlands | place: USA... | reverse complement strand
TCATGTATCGCGTCGACGGCAGCTCCGATCTGTACGAGGAAACGCTGGACCACTTCGAGGGGTTCCGCAAGTCTCGTCCGGTGCGGATCGGCAATGGCGCGGCAGACCAGCTCCAGCTGGACATCTACGGCGAGGCCATGGATGCGATCTGGCATATGCAAGCCCTGCACGACGTCGCTGTCGCTGACCGTGGCTGGCAGGACCTGCGCCGGATGCTCGACTGGCTGGCAGGGAACTGGGACCAGCCGGACGACGGCATCTGGGAGACGCGCGGCGGTCAGCGACCCTTTACCTACGGCCGGCTCATGTGCTGGGTCGCATTCGACCGTGCCGTCAGGATGGCAGCGGACATGGGTCGTCCTGCTGACCTTGAGCGCTGGGTCACGGCGCGGGACAAGCTCTACGAGAAGGTGATGGCCAACGCCTGGAACCGCTCGCGTAAGGCTTTCGTCCAGTTCGAGGGCAGCGACGTCCTGGACGCCTCGCTGCTGCTGATGCCGTCCACCGGCATCGTCACTCCGACAGACGAGAAGTGGTTCTCGACGCTGGCAGCGATGGACAGGACCCTGGTGTCGGACAGTCTGGTCTACCGCTACGACCCGAAGGCCTCGCCAGACGGGCTGCGCGGCTCGGAGGGCACGTTCTCGCTCTGCACCGGCTTCTACGTGGACGCGCTTACCCGGTCAGGCCGCCTGGAGGACGCCCGCCTGGTCTTCGAGAAGATGCTGACCTACGCCAACCATCTCGGGCTGTTTTCCGAGGAGATCGGTCTCACTGGCGACCAGCTCGGCAACTTCCCGCAGGCGTTCACCCATCTGTCATTGATCAACGCCGCGGTCAACCTGGACGAGCAGCTTGACCGGGCGGGTTTGCCGCTGCTGCAGCCGGCCTGAGGTCCGGGCGTGCGAGCGAGAGAGGAGTAGGAGCAATGCCAACAACGGCGTGGGGATTCACCGGAACTGAGGGCGCGGACAAGGCCGTTTCCCGGCTCAAGCAGCTCGATTCGCAGGATCAGATCAACCTTGTCGATGTCGCAGTGCTGAGGTGGCCGGACTACGCGACCGAGCCGACCACGAGAGAGCATGTAACCGATGAGGGCGGCATGATGTCGGGCCTGATGCGCAAGCTGCAGCACGCCACCATCGACGGCTCGATGATCGAAACTGTGCGGAAGGATCTGCGGCCCGGCACCTCTGCGGTGGTGATGCTCAGCTCGGATACCAACATCGACGCCGTGGTACACGCCTTTGAGGGCGAGCCGATGCAGCTGCTGCGCAGTGACCTTTCCGTGCCGGACCAGGATCGGCTCAGGAACGAGATCGACGCCGCCAGGCAACGGCACGGCCGCATCGGGTAGCAGGCCGGCGACACACTGCCTGCCGCCAACCGGCGGGAACCGACAGCGTCCAGTTCGACGTCACGCCCGATGCCGCTAACCGCGTGCTCCGAGGGCTGCGCCAGGCTGCGGAGGTCTCGCTGACGCGTCGGGAGCTGGGACGAGGCGGCAGGCTCGGCGGAGCAGCTGCTGCTGAGTGTCGGACTGCTGATCGTGGTCGGCGCGGCCGGGTTCCGCGTGCAGCGGATGATCTGGCGCCGCTAGCGCGCCGGCTGTGCTGCCCGCCGGCCGTGCTGCCCGTCCCGCAGCTGCCGGTACAGGCCGCCAGTCCGGTACAGCTGCCGGTGCGGGCCGCGCTCAATCGTGCGGCCGCGGTCGAGCACCACGATCTCGTCCAGGTCAGCCAGGCTCTCGAGGTCATGCGTGATGAGGAGGACGGCGCGCCCCGCTGTCACGGTCAGCAGATCCGCCATCACCGCCCGCGCCGTTGGCCGGTCCAGATTGGCAGTCGGCTCGTCGAGGATCAGCACGGCCGGGTCAGCCAGCAGTGCCCTGGCCAGGGCCAGCCGCTGCCGCTCGCCGCCGGACAGTGCCGCGCCGTGCGCGCCGACCATGGTCTGCATGCCGCCCGGGAGAGAGCGGATCCAGGGCAGCAGCCGCGCACGCCCGGCCGCATCGGCCAGCTCCTCCTCGGTTGCCGACGGCCGGGCCAGCCGGAGGTTGGCCTCGATCGTGGTAGCGAAGATATGCGGGTCCTGCGGGCACCCACCGATGAGGCTGCGCAGCTCGTCGGAATCGAAGCTTGCAAGATCGGCCCCGGCCGTCAGGCCGGTACTGCACAGCGTGGCAGTCCCGGCGGCCAGATCGCAGAACCGCAGCAGCACGTTCGCGACCGTGGACTTGCCGGCGCCGTTCGGACCGACGAGCGCCACGCGCCGGCCCGGCGTCAGGTCGAGGTCCATCCCGTCGAGCACGAGCGGGCCGCCGGGCTGGTACCGCACGCAGGCTCCGCGCAGTGTCACAGTCACTGGCGGCGCAGGCAGCGGGAGCGGTACCGCCGGCTCGCTCACCGGCTCTGGCCCGGCCAGGACCGCTCCGATCCGGCGCGCCGACGTCCGCGCCTGGCCCAGCTGCTGAGCCGCGCTCGGCAGTACGGTGACGGCCTCGAATGCTGCCAGGGCGGTGAGCGTGAGGACTGCCAGCGGCACCCGGCTCAGCTCGCCACCGCCGACAGTGGCAACGCCGAGTGTCAGGACGCCCCACAGGGTCAGTCCGGCCGCGAGTGAGCCGAGTCCGGTGCCCAGCCCGGCCGCGACGGCCGAGCGGCGGGCCAGCCCGGTCAGCTCCGCATCGGCGGTGCTGACGCGGCGGAGGCCAGCCTCCTCGGCGCCGAAGGCGTGCAAGTCAGCCGCGCCAGCCAGCAGGTTCGCCACGGTCGCCGCTAGCTCGCCGCGCGCGGGACTGGCCCTGCGCCTCGCCCGCCGGTCCGCCACGACGCTGGCGAGCGGAACTATGGTCGCGGCGAGCAGCAGGCCGAGCGCCAGCACCCCGCCTGCCGGTTCCAGGACGAGCAGGCATGCGGTCACCGCGCCGGCTCCGACCAGCGCTGCCGTGAGCGGCGGCGAGACACCGCGGATGAACAGGTCCTGCACGGAGTCCACGTCACCGACTAGCCGGGCGAGCAGATCACCAGACCTGAAGGCGCGCAGGCCCGCCGGGGCGAGGCGTTCCAGCCTCTTGTAGATGGCGACCCGTAGGTCAGCGAGCACCCGGAAGGCGACGTCGTGCGTGCCAAGCCGCTCGCCGTACCGGAAGACTCCGCGGCCGACACTGAACGCGCGCACGGCCACCACTGCTCCGGCGATGGCGACGATGCTCGGATGCTGCGACGCCCTGGCGAGCAGGAACCCGGACGTGGCCAGCAGGGCGACTGCGCAGCCGGTGGCTCCGGCCCCGGCGGCCACGGCAAGGGCGAGCCGAGCGCGCAGCGGCCGGGCGAGCCGCAGCAGCCGCGCCAGCGGGTCGCCCGCCGGCGCCGCGCTGCGGCCGTTCCGGAGCGACCGCCGCCGGCCGGTAGCGGCGCGCGCGGTCATGGCCCGGCCGGGGCGAAGGCGTCGTCGCGGTCCGGTCGCCCGGCGCTTGAGCTGCGTCGTCCGCGGCGGACGGGAGCACGGCGGCTGCTGACGTCCGCCAGCCTGCCGTGGTCGAGCCGGAGCACCCGGGTCGGCGTGAGCCCCGGCGTGCCGCGATGGCTGACCATCAGGACCGTCCGCCCGGCCAGCAGCGCACCAACCGTCCGGCCGATCTCCGCGGCGGTGAGCGGGTCGAGATGCGCGGTCGGCTCATCCAGCAGTACCAGCGGCGCGTCCCGGAGGAATGCCCGGGCCAGCGCGAGCCGCTGACGCTGGCCTGCAGACAGGCTGAGCGCCCGCTCGGGAAGCACCGCCTCAAGTCCGCCAGGCAGCGCTGCAACGAAGTCGCTGGCGCCCGCGAGCGTGGCCGCTGTCGCGATGGTGCCCGCCGTCGCGGTCGGCTCGCCAAGCGCGATGTTCTCGGCGACCGTACCGGCGAACAGGTACGGCTGCTGGGGCACCCAGGCGATCTGCCGCCGCCAGTGACCAGGCTCCAGATCGGCGAGGTCAGTGCCGCCGACCAGGATGCGGCCGGACGTCGGCGCAGTGAACCGGAGCAGCAGCGCGAGCAGCGAGCTCTTGCCCGCACCGCTCCGGCCGGTCAGCAGGATGCGCTCGCCAGGCCGGATTGTCAGGTTCACGTCCGTCAGTGCCCGCTCGTACCGGCCAGGGTAGGCCAGGCTCACGCCGCGAAACTCGATCTGCCTGCCGCGGAGGTCCGGTGCGCCTCCGATAGGGCGTGAGGTGCGGACTGATGCCCCTCTTCGGGCGTCAGTCCGCACCTCACGCCCATCCGGATGCGGGGTGGCGAGTATCTCGAACGCCCGGCCGGCCGCCACCGCGCCTTCGGCGCTGGCGTGGTACTGCGCGCCGACATTCCGCAGCGGCAGGTAAGCCTCCGGAGTCAGCAGCAGCACCAGCAGTGCGGTCTGGTACGGCAGGTGCCCGGTCAGCAGCCGCAGCCCCGTCTCCACGGCCACCAGCGCGGTGGCGACCGCGCCAGCCAGCTCCAGGACTAGCGCTGACAGGAACGCGATGCGCAGCGCGCTCATGGTCGCGACGCGATGCTCGTCGGTAGTCACCCGAATGGCCCGGACCTGCGCCGCCGACCGCCCGAACAACCGGAGCGTGGGCAGCCCCTCGACCACGTCCAGGAAGTGTCCGCCGAGTTGCGCGAGCAGTTGCCACTGGCGCTGGGTTCGCGCCTTGGCGTGCTGCCCGACAAGCACCGCGAAGACCGGGATCAGCGGCAATGTCACCGCGATCACCAGGCCGGAGATCCAGTCCGCCGCAGTCACCCTGACGAGCACGGCGAGAGGCACCAGGCAGCCGAGCACGACCTGCGGCAGGTAGCGCGCGAAGTACGGGTCGAGCGAGTCAAGCCCTTTCGTCGCCAGCGTGGTGATCTCGCCCGCTTGCTGGCCCGTAAGCCAGGCCGGGCCAAGGCGGAGCGCGTGGCCGATCAGTCGCCGCCGGAGCCGCGACTTGATCACTGCAGCGGCGCGCAAGGCCGCCGCCTCGCCGCCATAGGCTGCGGCGGCGCGCGCCACCAGCACCAGAATCAACGCGACTAGGGTGCTGCGCAGCGCAGCGATACCAACGCCACGGGCAGCCCCAGCCAGCGCGTGTGCGAGCAGGCTCGCCTGGGTGATGATCAGGCCGGTGGTGAGGAGGCCGAGACCGATCGTCACGAGCAGATAGCCGCGCCCCGCGCCGGCCTGCCGGAACAGCCGCGGATCGAATGGCCGCAGCCGTCCCGGCCCGGCTGAGCTTCTCGCCGGTACGACGGTCACTGGTGCCGGCCGCGTTTAGGCCCGCGCCCGACCCCGGACAGGAGGGCCCGCCAGCGTTCACGCGACTCCGTTACCAGCGGGTGCTGCGAGCCTGGCCGCGACTCGGGCGGGGTCCCCTCGGCACCAGCAGGACCATGACCCTCGGCCCTTCCGCCAGCGCGCGCCTGGCCGCTCTCGCCTGCCTGCCCGGCGCCGCGGCCTGATGCCATCGCGATTGCCGCCGACACGGCGGGCCGCGGCGTGGTGGCCGCGGCCGGACCGTACGTGTCGTCGGTGAGGCGGCGCCGGAACACGTAGTACGTCCACCCCTGATAGAGGAGGACGACAGGCAGGAAGATCAGCGCGACGACTGTCATGACCTTCAGCGTGTACGGCGGCGACGCACTGTTGTGGGCGGTCAGGCTGTAGGCGCGGTTGGTGCTGGACACCATGACGACCGGATACAAGTCGACGAACAAGCTGATGATGCAGAGCGCGATGGTGACGGTAGTAGCGGTGAACGCCCAGCCCTCGCGCCGGTCGCCCGCCAGCGCCCAGGCTGCCAGGATCGCCAGAGCGGCGAGCAGTTCCACCGGGCTCAGGAAGCCGCCGCGGCCGGCTGTGACATGCGTCCAGCCGATAAAGGCCAGCACGAATGCCGCGGTCACCGGCGCGATCCGGCGCGCGAACCGGTCGGCCCGGAAGCGAACGTCCCCGGTGGTCTTCATGCCGATGAAGATGGCGCCGTGCAGCAGGCAGATGGCGACGAGCGTGAGGCCGACGAAGATGCCATATGGCGTCAGCAGGTCCCAGAAGCTGCCGGTGTACTCGTGGTCGGCGCCGATCGGCAGGCCGTGCAGCAGGTCGCCGAGCGCGATGCCGATCAGCAGCGGGGCGAGCAGGCTGCCGATGGCAAGCAGCCAGCTCCAGGTGCTCCGCCAGCGACGCGAGTCGCGCTTGGTCCGGTACTCGAACGAGACACCGCGGACAATCAGGGCGGCCAGCAGCAGCACCAGTGCCAGGTAAAGTCCGGAGAACCAGGTCGCGTACCAGTCCGGAAACGCCGCGAAGGTGGCCGCGCCGGCGACGATCAGCCATACCTCGTTACCGTCCCACAGCGGCCCGATCGTGCTGACCACCGTCCGGGTGCCAGTCTCGTCCCGGCCGATCACGCGGTTGAGCATGCCGACGCCCATGTCGAAACCCTCGAGGACAAAGAACCCGGTCCACAGGATCGCGATGAGGATGTACCAGAAGGGGACGAATGCCATGGGCGCCTCGGTCGGTAACGCAGCAGTTGTCAGTAGTGCATTGCCGGGACGGGTTCCCCGGTCTCGGCTCCAGCCGGGGCAGCCTCCGCATCTCTGCGCGCGTAGCGCAGCATGAGCAGCAGGTCGACAGTCCCCAGCGTGCCGTAGATAAGAACGAAGCCGATCACGCTGATCCACAGCTCCGTGGTACTCACCGACGGTGACAGCCCGTTGCGGGTCAGCATGATGCCCTGGACGATCCACGGCTGACGGCCGCTCTCGGTGAGCAGCCAGCCGGCCGTGTTCATGAGGAACGGCAGGATGGCTGCCCAGGTCGCCACCCACAGGAACGTGCGGGAGGACATCAGCGTCCGCCGCCGAGCGAGCCACAGGCCCCAGAGCGCGACCAGGAAGACGATCACCGCCAGGTACGCCATTACTCGCATGCCCCAGTACTGGATGAACACGTTCGGCGTGTAGTCGCCAGGCCCGAACTTCGCGGCGTACTGCGCCTGCAGCGGGGTCATCCCGATGACCTTGCCGTTCCAGTGATTGGTGGCCAGCAGCGATAGCAAATGCGGGATCTCGAGGATCTGCGTCGGGGTGTGGTCGTCGTTGCCGCCGCCGATCTGGAACAGCGAGAACGAGCACGGCTGGCAGGTCGTCCACTGCGCCTCGGCGGCGGCAATCTTCATTGGCTGGTACTTCGCCTCGATCACGCCAAGCTCGTCGCCGACGAGCATGGTCAGCAGGATGGTCGGCAGCAACACAATGAGGGCAAGCCGCGCCGACCGGCTGAACAGGGCCGCCTCCCGGCCGCGCCGCAGCTGCCACGCCGAGACCGCCAGCATCACGGCCGCGCCGGTGACCAGCGACGCGAGGATGACCTTCGTGTACCCCCAGACGAACACCGGGTTAGTGAACAGTGCCCAGATGTCGGTCAGCTGCGGCCTGCCACGCACCATCACGTACCCGACGGGGTGCTGCATCCAGGAGTTCGCGGACATGATGAACGCCGCGGACAGCACACTTCCGAGGGCGACCAGCCAGATGGTTGCCAGGTGCACGCGCCTTGGCAGCTTGTCCCATCCGAACAACCACAGGCCGAGAAACGTGGACTCCAGAAAGAATGCCGCCAGTCCCTCCATGGCGAGCGGGGCGCCGAAGATATTGCCGACGAGCCTGGAGTAGCTCGACCAGTTCATGCCGAACTCGAACTCCTGCACCAGGCCGGTGACCACGCCGATCGCCACGTTGATCACCAGCAGCGTGCCGAAGAACCGGGTTAGCCGCAGGTAATCAGGATTCTGCCGGCGGTGCCAGACGGTCTGCAGCACTGCGGTGAGGAAGGCCAGCCCGATCGTGACCGGAATGAAAAGGAAATGGTTGATCGACGTGAAGGCAAACTGCCACCGGGCAAGATCGGTCCGCACGACCAGACTGTCCCCCGAGCAGGGCGACCCTGCGCCACCCGTTCTGGGTGATTGGCTGCCCGCGCCGCACGTCCGCGTCGGGCGACTGCACTCCCGGAAGCCGGGCCGCGCTGTTCAGGCCTGCGGGGCGAGGCCTCGCTCCAGCCGGGAGACCCTGATGCTGGCCAGGCGCAGCGATCGGGTGAGCTCATCTAGCACCCGCTCGCCGTCGATCGACCCGCAGCTGAACAGGTCGATCGCGATCAGGCTCTCCTCCGGCCAGGTGTGGATGGACAGATGCGACTCAGCCAGGATGAGAACCACCGTGAGCGCGCCGTTCGGGAAGACGACGTGGCTGGTCTCCAGAACGTGGCCGCCGCCGGACCGGACGGCCGCGATCGCCAGCCCGGTCAGTTCCGCGACGTCAGCAACCGGGGACTCTGGGGTCCAGACCGCGTCGAGCGCGTAGAGGCGCTTCGGCGAGACGGCCTCCTGACGCCGCATGTCGGCGTAACTGCTGGCCGCTTCGATGCCCGGCATGATGTGGGAGGATACCGTACCGACAGCTGAGGCGGTCCAGCCGCAAGGGGCTTAAGACGCAGGCAATGGACGTGGATGACGTGGTGACGCAGGTCGCCGCCGCGGTGGGCCTGGCTGAAGGCGAATCGGGCATTCGTGACATCCTTGTCGCTCTGCTGACGGCCGAGCCGGCCGCTGTGCGTGAGGTGGCAAGGCTGGCGGAGCTTCCGGTGCCGATCGTCGCGGCCGCCTGCAACGAGCTGCGCAAGCGCGGCATCGTCGATACCCGCCGGCCGGTCAGGTTCACTCCGGCCGGACGGTCCGCAGTCGAGGCCGCGAATGGCGGCGCGGGTATCCGGGCCGGGTGCACGGCCTGTGGCGGCCGCGGCGTCGTCATCCCGGCGGAGCTGGACGGCCTCGCTGAGGCTCTGCACGCTGCTGCTGACGGCACGCCCGGTGCCAAGACCGAACTCGACCAGACGCACTGCACGGTGACCAGCAAGCTCGGCCGGGTACTGCGGCTGCACGAGGCCAGGGCGCTCGCGGGCCAGCGGATCCTGGTGCTCGGCGATGACGACCTCATCTCGGTGGCCATCGCGCGGTTCGCAGCCTGGTCCGGTCACCCGGCCGCGATCCGCCGGCTGGCTGTGGTGGACGCCGATCGCGACATTCTGGACTGGATCGGCGAGCAGACCGCAGCCACCGGCGTGCCGGTTGAGCTCGTCGCTCACGACCTGCGGGAGCCGCTGCCGCCGTCGCTGGCAGGCGGCTTCGACGTGGTGCAGACAGACCCCCCGTATACCGTCGCGGGAGCGGAACTGTTCCTCAGCCGAGCGGTGTCCGCGCTGGCCGGGGAGCCGGGACGGCACGTGTTCTTCTCCTTCGGCGCGCGCCGCCCGGACGAGACGATTGCCGTGCAGCGCGCCATGGCCGGGATGGGACTGGTGATCCGGTCGATGATCGCCGGCTTCAACAGCTACCTGGGCGCTGGCATCCTGGCCGGCACGAGCAACCTCTACCATCTGCGCACCGCGGCGGGCGCCCGGCCGCTGATCGAGGGGAGCTACGACGGACCGCTGTACACCGCGGACAGCAGGGCCGCCGTGACCCGCCCCTACCGGTGCGCGGAGTGCTCGGCCGTCTACCAGGTCGGGCCGGGCAGCCAGTGGCCGCAGATCGCCGCTTTGCAGGCCGCGGGCTGCGCGGCCTGCGGCGGCACCGTGTTCCGTCCGATGCCGCTGGTAGCCCGATGAGCGCGGACACCGGGGAGTACCTGATCCGGCCGGCCACCGAGACCGACCTTGACGCGCTGGTGCAATACGAGATCGAGATCGCGGTGGTCTCGTTCGGCGATGAAGCCGTCACCGATCCCGCGCTGCACCGCAAACGGGTCAGTGGCGCGCTCGGCAAGCCGGGTGAGGTCACCCTGGTGGCCGCGGCCCGGCAGGCCCCGGCAGTGCCGGTCGGCTGGGCCTGGCTGTCGGCGCGGACCAACTCACTCACCGGCGAGATCTACGGGAACTTCCGGTCCCTCGCGGTGTCCGACCGGCCGGACCGCAGCCAGATCGGTGAGCTGCTGATGGCCGAGGTGCTCAGAGCGGCGGATGAGGCCGGTATGACGCAGCTCACCGGCAAGGTGCACGCTGCCAACCTGGGCATGCGCGCGCTGTACCGGAAGTTCGGCTTCACCGCGACGCACCTCACGATGGAGCGCCGCGCCACGGACCACGGGCCCGCGGAGCGCGGCACGGGGGAGAAGGCGTGACCGCCAGCCTGGTCAAGTGCGTTGTCTGGGACATCGACAACACGCTGCTCGACGGCGTGTGGCTGGAATCCGCCGGGCAGCTGCCGCCCGCTGACCCGCAGCTCGTCAGCGTGCTGCGCGATCTTGCAGGCCGCGGCATCCTGCATGCCCTCGCCAGCCGGAACCCGCCGGACGCCGCGGCATACGTGCGCGAGCTGACCGGGGCGGACTTCGCCGCGGTCGAGTGCGGCTGGGATAGCAAGGCGGAGGCCGTCGGCCGGATCGCGGCCGGCCTCGACCTCAGCACCGACGCAATCGCGTTCGTGGACGACGACATGCTGGAGCGCGCCGAGGTCTCGGCCACGCTGCCGGACGTGCTGGTGCTCACTCCCGAGGAGGCCGCGGAAGCACCCGGCTGGCCGCAGTTCAGTCCAGCCGCGGTCACCGATGAGGCACGCCGCCGCGGTGAGCTCTACGCTGCGCGCCGGCGCCGGGACGCGGAGGCAAAAGCCTTCGGCGGCAGCCGGGACGAGTTCCTGCGCCAGGCTGGCACCCGGATCACGATCGCTCCCGCTGGGCCGGCCGACCTGCCTAGGCTGCACGAGCTCTCGGTCCGCACCCACCAGCTCAACTCGGCTGGCCAGCCAGTCAGCCAGGCCGAGCTGGCCGGCCTGTTCGACTCGCCTGAGCACGCCGTGGCCACCGTCCGGCTGGCGGACAACTTTGGCGACGACGGCCTGGTGGGAGCCGCCGTTCTGACCGGAAGCGCGGTCACCTCCCCGCCGGTGTCACCCGGCGGGCCGGTGCCGCCAGCTTCACCACGGCCGCCTGCAGGCTCGCCGCCGCTAGCGCGTCCCGAGCCGCTGGTGCTGACCGTGCCGCTCGTGATGATGTCCTGCCGTGCCCTGGGCCGGGGCGCGCTGGACGCGCTGCTGGCCTGGCTGTGCCGGTCGGCAGCGGCTCGGGGGGCGGCCGAGCTTCAGGTGCCGTGCCTCGTCACCGAGCGGAATGTGCCGATGCGGCTGGCGCTGGCCGCGGCCGGCCTGCGAGCCGAGCCGGGGCGGATCACCTCTGACGGCCGGGCGGTGTTCGCCCGCGAGCTCGCCGGCAGCCTGCCCGCGCTCGCCGACTGGTTGATTGTCCGGGACGAGCCGTGACTGCTGCTGAGGAGGGCCCGGCCGGTAACGGCGACAGCGACCTGGTGATTGCCGGCCAGCTCCGGCAGTTGCTGGTGCAGGTGACCGGCCGGGACGAACTGCTTGAGATCGGGCTGGAGACTCCGCTGCTGCGCGGCGGCGCCGGGCTCGACTCCCTGGCTGGCACGCTGCTGCTGCGCCAGGTCGAGCGCCGGTACGGCGTCGACGTCGCGGCCGAGGACCTGAACCTGGACGCGCTGCAGACGCTGGGCACTCTGGCGGCCTTTATCGCCGCCCGCACGACCTAGCCGGCGACACGACCTAGCCAGCGAACTGAGCGAGGCTTGCGCGCTCCGCCTCACTGAACGCGAGTGGCTTCCGCTGATCAGGGTCCCAGCGGACCGTGACGACACGCGCGTCCGCTGCGACCTCGCCAGCCGCAGTGCGGACGGTTTCTCTCGTGGTCATGCTGGTGCTGCCGAGTCGCTCGACGGCGATCGTGACGAGTACTTTCCGGTCCGAGTGAAGGACCTCGGCCCGCAGGTCGACCTCGATACGGACCACGACGTAGATCGGATCACTGCCGAGGACCTGCGCATAGAAGGCATCTCTTCCTTCTTCGAGGTAGGTCAGGAACACCGCGTTGTTGACATGGCCGAGCGCGTCGGTGTCCCGCCACCGCACGTCGACCGAGTGCTCGAACACGGGTCGCTCCCTTCGCTCCAGCACTGACGGTAAGTCACGGCTCCCTTGACGCGTCGGCATTCGGGGAGTGAGCTACTCGCGTGAAGCTAGCCTTCTTCGACCAATTCAGCCTTGGTGTCGTGCGGGACGACCTGATCTTTGATGTCTCTGCCGTTACCGCAGAGATTCCGCGGACTCATCCGCAGGACGTCATGCACGCCCTGATCGAGGGCTGGGAGCAGTGGCGACCCAGGCTGGAGTCGGCAGCCGACGAGGGACGCGGCCGTCCGCTCGGGACCGTCCGGGTGCGGCCGCCCCTGCCGCGGCCGGTGAGCATCGACTGCATGGCAGTGAACTATATGGAGAACGGAACGCTGCCGCAGCGTCCGACGATCAGCGCGTTTCATAAGACGCCGCATTCCGTCATCGGCCCGGCCGACACGATGGTCCTGCCGGATGTGCCGGCCACCATCTTCGAGGGGGAGGCCGAACTCGCGCTGGTCATCGGCAGACGCGGGAAGGATGTTCCGCTGGCCGAAGCGATGGACTACGTGTTCGGCTACACCAACCTCATCGACGGCTCGGCACGCGGGCTGCCATCCGGCGCCAACGTCTTCTACGAGATGAAGTCACGAGACACGTTCTGTCCCATCGGCCCGTTCCTGGTCACCAAGGACGAGATTCCCGATCCGCAGAACCTCGCGGTCCGGCTCTGGAACAACGGCGATCTCATGCAGGACTTCAGCACGAGCGACATGGCGCATCCGATCCCGCGCTGCGTGGAGTTCGTCTCCTCCGTCCACCCGATCGGGCCGGGCGACCTCATCGCAACCGGGACGAACCATGGTGGCCTGAATCCCTTCATGGATGGCGACGAGATTGAGCTTGAAGTCGAAGGTCTCGGTCGGCTCCGGATCGGCGTCCGGGACGACCTGAAGCGGACCTGGAAGCGAGAGACCCGCCACGACCGGCAGGTGCAGGGCAAGGC
>Ga0335075_10012225_pt1 | contig 12973 bp, 9 predicted proteins | sample Lox_Sample_24_FD_206723 | JGI IMG/M metagenome (GOLD analysis project Ga0335075, IMG submission 206723) | Soil microbial communities from Loxahatchee National Wildlife Refuge, Florida, United States - Lox_Sample_2.4 | ecosystem: Environmental > Terrestrial > Soil > Wetlands | place: USA: Florida... | reverse complement strand
CCACTGGCCTGGAGGCCGACCCGCCCTGGATGAAACGACGCGGTGCGACCCAACCCGTCACAGCCGGGTCGACCCGGCCATCGTGCGTCCGTGAGCGTGCCGTGTCGGGATGGTGGAAGTCCATCTCTGGCGTAACGACCAAGCCCGTCGCTGAAAGTCGCTGCGTCATCGCGGTTGGACCACAATTTCATCCAGACGCAGCCGTCCGCCGTCCGGTCAGATCGTCGCCTGCATTGCGTGGCATCAGCAGCGCGATCGGCCCCGCCACCAGCGGCATGCACGCCACGACGACGAACGCGACGGTGAAGTCGATCGGCCGCGGTGGCCGGTCGCCGGTCATGCGGATCGCCACTTCCAGTGCCAGGGCCCCGGTCGAAATGCCGATCGTCGCTGCGAGCTGCTGTCCAGTGGTGTACAGGCTGGTCGCCGCGCTCATCTTCGATCGCGGCACATCGCCGTAGGCCAGCGTGTTGTATGCGGTGAACTGCAAGGAGCGGAAGAAACCGCCGACCAGCAGCACCACGTAGATCGCTGCGACGGGCCACGCCGGACGAAACGCCGCGCACAATGCCAGCATGACGCCGGATATCAGTCCGTTCCACAGCAAAGTATTACGGAATCCAAATAAACGCAGCGCGTATTGCGCCGCCGGTTTCATCACGAAGGCTCCTGCGGCACTGGCGAAGGTGATCAGCCCACTTTCCACGGCTGAATCGCCGAAGCCCACTTGGATCATCAGCGGCAGCAGGAAAGGGATCGCACCGATACCTGTTCGGAACAACATCATGGCGCAGAAGGCGACGCCGAAGCAGGGCAGCTTCAGCAGTGAAAAATCGAGCAATGGTGCCGGATGGCGCCAAGCGTGCAGGGCATAGCCCAAAGCTGCGGCAAGGCCGATCGCGATCATCCCGTCGGTCAGCAACAGCGGGACAACGGCACGGCCCATCGTTTCCAGACCGAACATGACGCCGGCGAGAGCAATGCCGGACAACGCCAGTCCGAGAAAATCGAATTTTCCTGGTGGCGGTTCGCGCGTATCCGGAATGAACAGCGTCACCAGTACGATGCCCAGGCAACCGATCGGCACATTGATGTCGAAGATCCAGCGCCAACTGAAATACGTGACGATGAAACCGCCGACCGGCGGCCCCAGCACAGGTCCCAGCAAGGACGGCATAGTGAGCCACGCCATCGCCGCCACCAACTCGCTGCGCGGCGCGGTGCGCAGCAGCACCAGCCGCCCCACCGGCACCATCATGGCGCCGCCAATGCCTTGCAGGACGCGGGACGCGACCAGGAACGCCAGTGTGTCCGCCCGTCCGCACAGCACCGACCCGACGGTGAACACCGCGATCGCGGCGCGGAAGACGGTGCGCGTGCCGTAGCGGTCGGCGATCCAACCGCTGGCCGGAATGAATACCGCAAGGCTGAGCAAATAGGATGTCAGCGCCACGTTCATCCGTACCGGCGGCACGGCGAAAACGTGGGCCATGGTGGGCAGGGCCGTGGCGATGACCGTCGAGTCCAGGTTTTGCATAAACAAGGCGCAGGCGACGATCACGGCGGTCAGACGGGTGCGGCTGCTGGTGACGACTCGGAGGGGCTTGTTGGCGGAAAACGCGCTTTGCTCGGACATGTCCGGCAGTGTCGCCCGCGGCGCCGCGCCGGAAAAGCCCTGCGCCGGTCAGCCCCGCGCCTGTCGCGCCTCCCAGGCCGGGCCTGCCATATTGCCGCAGGTTGCAATGGTTCTTCGGTGGATAATCACGAACTCGTGAAGTGCGTCCGGCCCTCCTGACGGGTTCGTAATATCGCCGCATGTCAATGGATAGGCGGCTGGGTGCAGGCTGAAGTTCCTGTCGCTGGGAGGCGCAGGATGGGGCCGGAGCGACGAGGAAAGAGGCTGCACCCCTGGCAGCACTCTGTCCTCGTTGCCCGGTAGCCATGCCGCCGGCCCGTCAGCGATGCGCGCTGTCGGCCTGCGCCGGAGCCGCGGTGATGGGAAAGCATGGCCGGGTTTCCCCGATGAATTCTCCGACACATCCGCGCGGTACAAGCATTAGTTACGAGACACGACTCGGTGCACAGGTCAACTAGTAGCGGGCGGTTGTCGCTTCGGTCAGGCGACGACTTACTGCTTGTGAGGAAAGGTTTCGCTTATGATCAGCAACGAAGTCAGTGATGGACTGGCCGGCATCCTGCGTACCGCCATTGTCGAGCTGGTTCGCCGCGACGGACCTGATCTGTCGGCGCGGCAGCTTGGCGTGTTCCTGACCTGTTATCTGGAAACCGAGGCACAGACCGTGCGCGGGCTGGCGGCGAAGCTGGGGGTTTCGAAGCCGGCGATTACGCGGGCGCTGGACCGACTGTCGGAATTCGACCTGGTCCGGCGCAAGACCGACCCTCTGGACCGGCGCAGCGTGCTGGTGCAGCGGACGGCGACCGGCATGGCGTTCCTGCGCGAGCTGCGGACGATCCTGCGCGATGCCGCGAGCGCCATGCACATCACCGCTGAGCCGGCGCAGCAGGGCCGCCACCGGACAGGAACAGAACCGGTACGCGCGACGCACTAGGGTGCTCGCCGCTGGAAAAGTGAGTGCGGGGTAGGCGCAGGCAAGGGCAGGCGCGTGAGGTGCGGGGCGAGCTGAGGCTCGGATGCCGTGTCTCACTTGGCGTCTATCGGGGGTTTGCTGTTTTGTAAGGCAGCGCGCCACCCTTCGGATAATGCGCTGAGATCGGCCGCCAGTTCGGCCACGACCGAGTCCCAATCGCCGGGGCGCGGTTGCCGGTAGATGCGCAGCGGTTGGTACCACGGCGTGTCGCGGCGGCCGGCGAGCCATCGCCAGCAATGATCGAAGCGGTCGAGCAAGCAAACCGGTCGCCCCAATGCACCGGCAAGATGCGCGACGGCGGTATCGACCGAGACGACCAGGTCCAAATTGGTGACCAGTGCTGCGGTGTCGGCGAAGTCGTGCATCTCGTGCATGAAGTCGACCAGCGGAGACGCCGCGGGCGCCGGCGGGCCGCCGATCTGCAGACTGTAGAATTGCAGTCCAGGGATTGCGAGCAAAGGCCGGAGCAATGCCGGCGGCAGCGAACGCCGGCGGTCGATTTCGGCGGCCGCTGGCCACGCGGTACGCGTGCTGCCCGCCCAGACCAGGCCAATGCGTGGTCCAGCCTGGGTGGTTGATGCCAGCCGCGCGGCCCACGCGGCGACTTCGGCCGAATCCGCAAACAGGTACGGTATACCGCCGGGGATCGAGTCAACGGTGATGCCAAAGGCCAAGGGCAGGCTGAGCATGGGACAGTGCAGATCGAATGGCGGCAGTGTGCCGCCCGTGGCGACAACTTGCTCCACGCCTCGCAGCCCGGACAGCAGCCGGACCAGCGGCGATGGTGCCTCTACGATCACGCGCAGCCCGCGCTCACGGACCAGAGATGCGAAACGGCAGAATTGAAGCGTGTCGCCGTAGCCTTGCTCCGCGTGGATCAGCAGAGTCTTGCCGGTCGCTTGCTCGCCGCACCATTGCGGCTGAGAAAAGTCTCGTTTTGCCTCGGCGAGCGGCGAGACCTGCCAGCGCCACTCATGTTCCTGCCAGCCGTCCGGCATCTCCCCAAGCGTCAGCAGCGACATCGCGAGGTTCGTGTGCGCTTCCGGGAAGCCGGGCCGCAGGCGGATGGCGGCGCGAAAGCATGTGATCGCCGCCTGGGGATGGGCGAGACGCATATACATCGCACCCAGGTTGTGGTGTGCGACTTCGCGATCGGGGTTGAGGGCGAGCGCCGTCCGATACCCGGCCACGGCTTCGTCCAGCCGTTCCTGCTTGCGCCGCACCTCGGCAAGGTAGAAATGCGCCAGCTCCAATCCCGGGCTGAGCGTGATCGCGCGTTGCAGGCACTCCGCCGCCTCGTTCAGTTGGTCCTGGCGAAGCAGCGCGTTGCCTAAATTGCCCAGCGCATCCGCATAACCCGGATCGATCTTTAGCGCCTGGCGGTAGCAGGCAACCGCATCGTCCAACCGCCCAAGTTCCAGGTGGACATTCCCAAGGCCATTCAGTGCCGCAGGGAACTGCGGCTCCAGACTAAGCGCCTGGCGATAGCAGTCCTCGGCGTTCCCGGTCTCGCCGATGCGGTGCAGCGCCATGCCCAGGCTCTTGTGCGTCTCGGCGACATCAGGGGCGAGTGCGGCCGACCGGCGCAGGCAGGCTGTCGCGGCCTCGGTATGTCCCAGTTGCAGCAGCATCTTGCCCAGGTTGGCCTGGTAGGACGCCGTGTCGGGGGCAACGGGGATGGCCTGCCCGATCAGTTCGTGGGCGAGATCGGGGCGTGTGGTCTGGTAGGCGATTGTCGCCAGCAACAGGAGGCCGTCAGGGTTCCGAGGATCGAGCGCCAGGATCCTGCGATAGAGGCCTTCCGCCTCGGCGAGCCGTCCCGCGGGATGATGCCGCAGGGCCGCGGCGAGAAGCCGCTGGATCTCGGTCTGAGACTCTTCCGCGGCCGGCAGCTTTTGCTGCTGGTCGGCGCGTCGCCGCTTGCGCCTCATGCACGCTCTGCCGCGGCAAGGAGCGTATCGGTGAACTCTGAGCGCCAGGCATCGGCCAGTCGATGCAAATCGCCGGTCACCTCGGCGATCACGGAGTCCCAGTCTCCCGTCGCGGGTTGGCGATAGATACGCATTGTCGGATACCAGGGGCTGTCGCGCCGCCCGTTCAGCCAGCGCCAGCAATGACCAAATCGGTCCAACAACCACACGGGCCGACCCAGGGCGCATGCGAGGTGGGCGACGGCCGAATCCACGGAAATGACCAGATCCATGTTGGCCACCAGGGCGGCCGTGTCGGCAAAATCGCGCATTTCGTCCATGTGGTCATGCAATGGCAGTCCGGCCGGCATGCGCGGGCCATCCTTCTGCAGGCTGAAAAACTGCAACCCAGCCACCGCCAGCATGGGCGCCAGCCGTTCGGGCGCCAGCGAGCGGCGGTGGTCCATGGCTGCCGTTACCGCCACTCCGGTTTGCGGCGCCCCCTGCCAGGCCAGGCCGATCCTGAGTCCCTCATGGTCTGCCGGGGCAAGGCGCGTGCGCCATGCCGCCGCTTGTGCCATGTCGGCGTGAAGGTAAGGAATGGAAGCAGGGATCGTCTCGACGGTCGTTGCCATGGCCAGCGGCAGGCTGAGCATCGCGCAATGCCGGTCGAAGGGCGGCATCCTGTCGTCGAGATTGGCCAGTACGTCCACGCCTTGCAACCCGCTCAGCAATCGGATCAGCGGCTGTGGCGCCGCCAGGACGACGCGCCAGCCGCGCTGGCGCACCAGCGGCGCGTAGCGGCAGAATTGCAACGTATCGCCGAACCCTTGCTCGGCATAAATAAGCAATGTGCGTCCCTCGCCTTGCTCGCCCATCCATTGCGGCTGCGTCAAGCGCGGACAGGTGCCGAGGCCGGGCTCGACATCCCAGCGCGACTCGTAGAGCGGCCAGCCGGCTGCCATGTCGCCGGACGCGAGCAATGCCATCGCGAGGTTGTTGCGCGCCTCGGCATAGTCCGGCTTGAGTTGCAGCGCGGTGCGGAACGCCGTTGCCGCGTCCTGAAACCGTTGCAGCCGCGCGTGAGCGACTCCCAGGTTGCTGAACGCTTCGGCGAAGCCGGGCCGCTGAAGAAGAGCCGCCTGGAAACATGGGATGGATTCTGCCGCGCGATCCTCCAGAAGATGGATGCCACCCAGATTGTTGTGCGTATCCGCGCGGTTCGGGTTCAAGGCCAGCGCGCGCCGGAGACATGTCACGGCGGTTTGGAAATCCCGCCGCTCTGCAAGGACGGAGCCGAGATTGAACAGGGCCTCTTCGTGGTCTGGATTGATGGTCAACGCCTGTCGCAGATGGGTTATGGCGTCGTCGAACCGGCGCTGGCGATAGAGGACGGAGCCCAGGTTGTTGTGTGCCTCGGCATCGTCCGGCGCGAGGGTAATGGCGGCGCGGTAACAGCGCTCCGCTTCATCGGTCCGTTGCTGGTCAAGCAGTGCGTCGCCCAAACCGAGATGTGCGCGGGGATCGTCGGGGGCGAGGCGAAGCGCGTCGCGAAAACAGTCGGCGGCTTGCTCTGGCCGGCCCAGGCGCCGCTGCGTGCGGCCGAGCGCGATGTGGGCACCCACCGAGGCGGGATCCAGCGTGATCGCCTGCCGGTAACATGCCGCGGCCTCTTCCGCCCGGCCCAAGGGAAGCAACGCGTTGCCCAGATTGAGGTGATACACCGCATGTTGCGGCGCCACCGCGAGCGCCTGGCCGATCAGGTCCAAGGCAAGATCGTGCCGGCCGTTCTGCAACGCGATCACTCCGAGCAAGTGCAGGCTATCGGTGTGACCCGGTTCGGCGGCCAGGACCTCCCGATACCCCTGCTCCGCTTGCTGCAAGTTGCCGGCCTGATGCTGCCGCAGGGCGGAGGAGAACGCCTGCCGGAGCGGGGCTTGGTTCGCCGGGTCGCTCGCCCTCCTGTCTGCGCATGGATCGCCGTGGTTCAAGCGCGGATCGCCCCCCTCCTGCCGGCCGATACCTGAACCGAGGTAGTGCTGTCGATAAAGTTTTCCCCGGTATACTTAAGTGCTTGCTTTTCTTTTAGTGCCTCGATACTAAAGGACATGCTTAACCAATCACCCTCCTTGGACCTCGCTTTTCATGCGCTGGCTGATCCGTCCCGGCGGGCCATGATCGCCCACCTGGCGCGCGGCCCGTCCTCGGTGAGCGACCTGGCGCGGCCCTTCGCGATGTCGCTGCCGGCGGTGATGCAACACCTGGCGGTACTGGAAGGCGCGGGGCTGGTGCGCTCGGAGAAGATCGGCCGGGTGCGCACCTGCCGGATCGACCCGCAGGTGTTGCGGCAGGCCGAAGCCTGGATCAACGCCCAGCGCACGGAATGGGAGCGGCGGCTGGACCGGCTGGGCGCGTATCTCGAGGAACTTACGTCGAAAGGAGATGGCAATGGCTGATGCGCAACATCGGGAGGGCGCGCAGGGATTTCCCTCGCTCGCCGTTTCCCGCACCTTCGCGGCCCCGCGTGGGCTGGTATTCCAGGCGTGGTCCAGCGCAGAGCATATCAAGCGCTGGTTCAGCCCGGAGCAGTACACGGTGCCGGAAGCGGAGGTGGATTTCCGTCCGGGCGGCATGTTCGCCGTGTGCATGCGGGCGCCGGACGGCACTGACACCTGGTGCCGCGGGACGTTCACCGATGTGGTGCCGCCGGAGCGGCTGGGATTTGTCGTTGGCATTCCCGATCGAGAGGCGCCCAGGTTCGTCGCGCACACGACGGTGGTGTTCGAGGATGTGGCGGGCGGCACGCGTATGACAGTGCGGCAGAGTTATGAGATCTTTGACCCGGAATTCCGCCGTGCTGCCGAAGGGGCGGAGGAAGGCTGGCGCACGACGCTCGACAAGTTCGAAGTCGAAGTCACGCGTCTGCTCGCCGAAACGCCGCGTGCGGCGGTGCACGGGAGTTTCACGGTCGAGCGTGTGTATCCGTCCGCGCCGCCGGTCGTGTTTCGTGCGTTGACGGATATGGCGGCGAAAGCGCGCTGGTTTACCGGCGACGACACGTTCCAGGTGATCGAACGCGTCATGGATGTGCGTGCCGGCGGACGCGAGCGGCTGAAGGGCCGCTGGGGCAGCGGGTTGGTGACGACGTTCGACGCCGTGTATTTCGACGTGGTTGCCAATCAGCGGCTGGTTTACGCGTACGAGATGCACCTGGATGCGCGGAAGATCTCGGTGTCGCTGGCCACGATGCAACTTCATCCTGCGGGTGAGGGCACGCGGCTGACGGTGACGGAGCAAGGAACCTTCCTGGACGGCTACGACGATGCCGGCGCGCGCGAGAAAGGAACCGGGCTCCTGCTTGATCGGCTGGGTGCCAGTATCTCGACACAGAGGTTTTGACAGGTTGGACAGTGGGTCACCCACCGTGCCTGCCGATCAGTCGGGTTGCGGCTCTGCGCAGGACGAACCGGTTCCCGACTCGAAGCCGACGTGCGGGATGGGACGCGAGCTATAAGCCGGTCCCGCGCCAGTCGGGGTGTGGAAGGCGCCGAGCCATGCTCCCGGAGTGGCCCGTACCCGAAAACGGATGGTTCTGGATACGGTCGGCGGCAGGCTGGAAATGACGGTCGGAGGCCAGCTTCCGACGCCCGTCAGCGAGGGGGATTTGTGAACAAGTCATCGATGGCGTGTCGCGGCTGGGAGTGCATTGGGCGACCGCCCTGACCATGCTTACGGCCAGGGTGGACAGCCCGGCCCGGGGTGGTCGTCTGCGCCGCAGGATATTTTGGCGAGTGAAATAGACAGTGCAACAACGATTGGGGGCAGTCAGTAGGAAAAACAAGGCTGAAACATCGGCAGCGTGCCGAAACCTCGCGAGAATAGTGTGCCGGCCCGATCACCCTCACCCTCGACGCGTCGCGTCTCGCGTCGATCCGCTTCGCGGCTCAACCCCACGCTGCGCGAATAGCGCAGCGCGGGAAGGGTTAGTGAGGTTCGAACCGGTACGGCGACACACCGGCTGAATTCGGATCCAGTGCCAGCCGGTGGTGCAGCGGGGGAAACGCGCGGCTGCGGCAGTCCGGGCGGTCGCACAGCCGGCATGACAATCCGATGCCGACACGCGCATGCTCTACGTCGATGCCGTCCGCGTAGGCCACTTCGGATGCGTGCGCCACGCTGCACCCCATTGCCACGACGTGCACCGGCCGCGGCTCGCCCCAGCCGCGCGACGGCCGCGTAACTGTGCGGGCGAAGCAGAGATACGCAGCGCCGTCGGGCAATTCCGCCACCTGCACCTGCAAATCGCCGGACCTCGCGAATGCGGTGTGCACCACCCAACGCGGGCACGATCCGCCGTAGCGCGCGAACGGGAATCCCGCCGCGGAAAACCGTTTCGATACGTTTCCTGCCGGATCGACGCGCACGAAGAACCAGGGCACGCCGCGTGCCCCATCGCGTTGCAGGGTCGATAGCCGGTGGCAGGCTTGTTCGAAGGAGACGCCAAAACGGGCTGCCAGCGCTTCCATGTCGTGGCGCAGGGTGCGGGCGGATTCCAGGAACGCCACGTACGGCATCAGCAACGCACCGGCGATGTAGTTCAACAGGCCGACCCTGACCAGCATGCCAGCTTCCGGCGACGAAGGCGCGGCTTCGGCCAACACCGCATCGACGGCGTCACGTGCCTCGAGCAAAGCAAGTTGGAACGCCATGTGGAAGCCGCGGCTTTCGCGCGGGAGCGTTTCCGACAATGCCAGCACACGGGTCGCAGGGTCGTAGCGGCGCAGCGTGCCGTCCAGTGGCTGCACCGTCACGGTCAGGCCGTGGGCGCGGCGCAGGCGCTCGGCGATCGCGTGGTTCATTTCCGCCGGGGCGGCGCGCAGTTCAGCGCCGATCGCTTCCGCCACACGTTCCAGGGTCGGAAAGTGGTTGGCGCGGTCGTCGAAGAAATCGCGTGCCTCCTCGTTGGGCAGCAGAACGCGGCGGCCGGAGGGCAAGGCGATGCCGCCGGCGTCCTCTCGCGCCACGCGCCAGGCCCGATACAGCGCCAGCACGGCGCGGGCGGCGTTGGGTGCCGAGGCGGCCAATTCGGCGACCTCGGCCTCTGGCACCGCATCGGCAGAGAGCATTGGATCGGCAAAGGTCTCGCGCAGGCCGACTTCCAGCCGGCGTTCGTTGCGACCGGACAGCGTGGCGAGGTCCACCCGCAACGTCTCCCCCAGCTTGATGAGCAAAGACGCGGTCACTGCGCGCTGGTCATGCTCGATCAGGTTCAGGTAGCTGGGAGAGATACCGAGCCTCGCCGCCAGCGACTGCTGCGACAGAGATTGCTCCGTGCGGAGCCGGCGGACCGTGCGGCCAATCAGGGCACGCGCCATCTTTACATCCTTTACAAAATGGCAGCCCGCGCAGTGAAGACATCGACCCAATTGCGAGACGCCTCACGAAATTTGGGGTGATCTTCGCGGATGCAATGTCAATTATTCACGTATCGCAAGCTCAAACCGGGGAGAAGCCCGTGATACACACCCGACCCACACAATTTTTCGCGCCGGACGGCTCCAGCGCCTGGTCGCCCGGCGGTCATCCCGACCGGTTCGATGGGATCCGCCGGGACTACACGCCGCAGGACGTCGCCCGCTTGTCCGGCAGCTTCCGCATCCGCCATACGCTGGCGGAGCGAGGCGCCGACCGGCTGTGGTACCTGCTGAAGGCCCGTCCTTTTGTGCCGACGCTGGGTGCTCTTACCGGCAATCAGGCGGTGCAGCAGGTGAAGGCGGGGCTGGAGGCGATCTATCTTTCCGGCTGGCAGGTCGCCGCTGACGCCAACACGGCAGGTGAGATGTATCCGGACCAGTCGCTGTACCCGGTGGACTCGGTGCCTAACGTCGTGGGGCGGATCAATGCGGCGCTGCGCCGCGCCGACCAGATCGCACATTCGGAAGGCGGCGATAGCACCCACTGGATGGCGCCGATCATCGCCGACGCGGAAGCCGGGTTCGGCGGCGCGCTGAACGCGTTCGAGTTGATGAAGGCCATGATCGCCGCCGGTGCGGCAGGCGTGCATTTCGAAGACCAGCTCGCGTCGGAGAAGAAATGCGGCCATCTGGGCGGCAAGGTTCTGGTGCCGATCGCGCAGCACATCCGCACCTTGAATGCCGCGCGGCTGGCCGCCGATACCGAAGGCGTGGCGACGGTGCTGCTGTGCCGGACGGATGCGCAATCAGCGCAGTTGCTGACCAGCGACGTGGACGAGCGCGACCGCCCGTTCATTTCCGGCGAGCGCACGCCGGAGGGCTTCTTCCGCATCAATCCCGGCATGGGGGTGGAATACGCCATCGCCCGTGGCCTGGCCTTTGCGCCCTATGCCGATCTGCTGTGGTGGGAGACGAGCGATCCCAACCTGGCGGATGCCGAGCGTTTTGCCGATGCGATCCACCGGCAGTTCCCGGGGAAGATGCTGGCGTATAATTGCTCGCCCAGCTTCAACTGGCAGAAGAAGCTGCCGGCGGAGAAGATCGCCAGTTTCCAGGCCGATATCGGCCGCATGGGCTACAAGTTCCAGTTCGTCACGCTGGCCGGGTTCCACAGCCTGAACCTGTCGATGTTCAAGCTGGCCCGCGGCTATGCGCAGCGCGGGATGGCGGCATATTCGGAATTGCAGCAGGCGGAGTTCGCAGCCGAGGACGAGGGGTACACGGCGACGCGGCATCAGCGCGAAGTGGGCGTCGGGTATTTCGACATGGTGGCAACCGCGGCCGGCGGCGGACAGTCTTCCACCACCGCCTTGTCCGGCAGCACCGAGACGGCGCAGTTCCAGGAGCATGCGCCGGTGCCGCGCACTCATCAAAGCGATGACGACGGCGTGGTACACAGCCATGACCGGGCGGTGATGGCGAAGTAGAGCCTGGCGGCAAGACGCCCCTCTCCTTTTGGAATTACGCCGGGGAGGGGCGGCGGCGCCGCGCGCCTGGCGCGAGCACCGTGCCCGATTCGAGTCAGCCGGAACGGCTGGCGGCTTACGCCGTCTCCGGTGCTGCGGCGGCCCGCAGCCGGCTGGCGGGTAGCGCCAGCAAGGCCGTCGCGCTCGCGGCGATCAACGCGAACACACAGGCGCAGAGGAAGACGTAGGTGGGCGGCAGGCCGCGCGCCAACAGGAACCCGCCCAGCGGTGCCGCGGCGATGCCGCCCAGGCGTCCGACGCCGGTCGCGAAGCCGTAGCCGCTGACCCGCACCCGAGCCGGATAGAGCTTGCCACACGCGGCATTCAGGCCGGTCTGGCTGCCCAGGACCGTCATGCCGGCCAGCAGCACCACGGAAAGCAGCAACAGATACGGCATGGCCGCCAGCGCGATCAGCAGGATGAAGGCAATGCTGGAGACGAAATGCGCCGCCAGCGCGCGGTGCGCGCCGAAATGGTCGATCGCCCAGCCTAGATAGAGCACGGCCAGCATCCCGCCCAGCGGATAAAGGCTGGTCGCGAACACGGACTGCGCTGGCGTCATGCCGATCAGGTGCAGCACTTCCGGCAGCCAGAAAATGAACAGAAAAAGGTTGAGAAGGCTGCAGAAGAAAATGATCCAGAGCAAGGTCGTTTGCAGTGCGAACCCCTCGCCGAACAAGGCGCGGAGCGGATTGCCGCCAGGTGCGCCGGTGAGGCGGCCCAGGCCGGGCGATGGCTCGATTGCCAGGCCGTGCAGCAGCCTGAGTTGCCGCGGCGCAAGATTCTCCCGCGCGGCGAGGAAACGCGGCGATTCCGGCAGCCACAACGCGGTGACCAGCAAAAGCAGCAGTGGGAAGGTGCCGCCGATGATGTAGATGGTCTGCCAGCCGAAGCCTTCGTGAAGCAATGCGGACACGACCAATCCGCCCAGGAAACCGCCCAGCGGCGCACCGGTGAAGGTCAGCATGATCATCCGGGCACGCAGGCGCCGCGGCGTATAGTCGCCGGTCAGCGCCACGGTTCCGGCGAACCCGCCGGCGATGCCGAAGCCGGTGAAGAAGCGCGTGCCTGCCAGGAACGCGAGGGACGGAGCAGCGGCACTGGCCAGCGACGCGATGCCGTACAAGGCGATGCTGAACAAGAGCAATGGCTTGCGGCCGAGATGGTCGCCGATTGGTCCGGCCAGCAAGGCGCCTGCCATCACGCCGACATTAGACCACAGAAAGGCCAGGGCGAACGCCGAAGGCGGAAGGTGCCAGGCATGGGTGAGCGACGGCACCGACCAGCCGATCGAGCCGACGTCGTAGCCGTCGCATGTCTGGATCAGGCCGCAGATCGCGATGACGCGAATCTGCCAGGTTCCGAGCCGCTGATTGTCCAATGCATGCTCTATCGCCGCGAGCGAAGTCGCTGCCATCGTTGCCATCCCTGTCGGTACGTCCGGCGTGTCGGTTCACGCCGGTGCGGTCGTGTGCCGCTTGTTGATCGGCAAAAAATAGCTGCCCCCGCGGCTG
>Ga0335075_10012224_pt1 | contig 12974 bp, 9 predicted proteins | sample Lox_Sample_24_FD_206723 | JGI IMG/M metagenome (GOLD analysis project Ga0335075, IMG submission 206723) | Soil microbial communities from Loxahatchee National Wildlife Refuge, Florida, United States - Lox_Sample_2.4 | ecosystem: Environmental > Terrestrial > Soil > Wetlands | place: USA: Florida... | reverse complement strand
GATCGGCTGCGGTGTCGGAATCGATGCTCCGGGATCGCCCATCGCGGCCCACATGATAGAGCCGCCTTTGATCACCAGCTCCGGGCGGAAACCGAAGAACGCCGGATTCCACAGCACCAAGTCGGCCAGCTTTCCAACTTCCACCGAGCCCACTTCGTGCGCAATACCATGCGTGATCGCGGGATTGATCGTGTACTTGGCGATGTAGCGTTTCACACGTTCGTTGTCGGCAGCGGCGGTTGTTTCGCTGGGGAGCCGGCCGCGCTGCAGGCGCATCTTGTGTGCGGTCTGCCACGTGCGGGTAATCACTTCACCGACACGGCCCATCGCTTGTGAGTCCGACGAAATCATGCTGATCGCGCCGAGGTCGTGGAGGATGTCTTCGGCGGCGATCGTCTCCCCGCGAATGCGCGAGTCGGCGAAGGCGACGTCTTCAGGGATGCGCGGGTCGAGGTGGTGACAGACCATGAGCATGTCGAGATGCTCGGCCAGCGTGTTGACCGTGAACGGGCGTGTCGGGTTGGTTGACGAAGGCAAGACGTACGGCTCGCCGGCGATGCGAATGATGTCGGGCGCATGACCGCCGCCGGCGCCTTCGGTATGATAGGTATGAATCGTGCGCCCGGCAATCGCCGCGATCGTCTCTTCGACGAAACCCATCTCGTTGAGTGTATCGGTATGAATGGCGACCTGCACGTCCTCGGTGTCGGCGACGCGAAGGGCCGCATCGATGGCGCTTGGCGTCGACCCCCAATCCTCGTGCAGCTTGAGCCCACAAGCGCCCGCTTCGATCTGTTCGCGCAGTGCCCGCTTCCCCGACGCGTTGCCTTTCCCGAGAAACCCGACGTTGACCGGAAGCGTCTCGCAAGCCTCGAGCATGCGCGCGATATGCCAGGCACCGGGGGTGCAAGTCGTTGCATTGGTGCCCGATGCCGGCCCTGTTCCGCCGCCGATCATCGTCGTCACGCCGCTGGCGATGGCGACTTCCACTTGCTGCGGACAGATGAAGTGCACGTGTGCGTCGATCCCGCCGGCGGTCAAAATGAAGCCTTCACCGGCGATCGCTTCGGTCGAAGCGCCGACGGTCATGCCCGCGGTCACGCCGTCCATGATCCACGGATTGCCGGCCTTTCCAATGCCGGCGATTCTCCCGTCGCGCAGACCGATGTCGGCCTTATAGATGCCGCCGGCGTCGATGACGACGGCGTTGGTGATCACCGTGTCCAGGACCCCTTGCTCGCGCGTCGCGGTCGGATGCTGTCCCATGCCGTCGCGAATGACTTTGCCGCCGCCGAAGACGACTTCGTCGCCGTAGGTCGTCGCGTCGGATTCGATCTCTATGAAGAGTTCGGTATCGGCCAGACGGATACGGTCGCCGGTCGTTGGGCCGTACAGATCGGCGTACGTTTGTCGCGAGATCTTCATGCGGACGGCTCCGTCTTGAGCGCCCCTTGCACCCGCCCGCGAAATCCGACGATGCGGCGTTCGCCGCCGACGGCGACCAAGTCCACCGGCCGTTCGATCCCCGGTTCGAAGCGCACCGCCGTCCCGGCGGGGATGTCGAGGCACATCCCATACGCTGCTTCGCGATCGAAGTGCAGCGCGTCGTTGACCTCGTAAAAATGCGCGTGAGAACCGACTTGGATCGGCCGGTCGCCGCTGTTGCTCACGAAGACGTGCGCCGTCTTGCGGCCGTCGCGTAGCGCAATGGTGCCCTCGGCGACGACGATCTCTCCAGGCGTCACGAAATCGGCTCGTGCAAGGTCACGAGTTTGGTTCCGTCAGGGAAGGTCGCCTCGACTTGCACCTGATCGATCATCTCGGCGACACCCTCCATGACGTCGTCACGGCGGAGTACGCGCCGCCCCGTCTCCATCAATTCAGCGACGCTCGTGCCATCGCGCGCGCCCTCGAAGACAAAGGCCGTGAGCACGGCAATTGCTTCGGGATAATTGAGTCGCAAACCGCGCCCGCGCCGGCGCCAGGCGAGTTCGGCCGCCACGGTGACGAGCAGTTTGTCCCGCTCGATATCGGTCAGGCGCACGCCGCAAACCGCGATGGCACAGCAATGAGAATGATACAGACCTCCACTAGGAAGCGCACGAGCCGGAGCCTCTTCGGGCGGCGCCCGCGAGAAGCGCTGGCCTTGTGGATAAAGAATCGCTTACGTCACGGGTTTTCCGTCGCGCACGCCGATTCATGCCGCCCTGTGAAGCCGTACTCGCGTCAAAGCCGAAATCCCGTAGATCGACGGTTGCGCCCTGCTCGGCCCATCAGTGAATTGCGGAAATATCCTTGAGGACGCGTAGCGCCTCACTCACGTGACGTTCGGGTGCGATCTGCGACGAGAAGGCGTATCGGACGATACCGGATCGATCGATGACGAAGGTGACGCGACCGGGCAAGATGCCGAGCGTCTTCTTCACCCCGAAGCTCTTGGCCAGTGCGCCGGTGGGGTCGCTGAGAAGGCGGAACGGGAGGCGGTGGCGCTCCGCAAAGCGCTTGTGCGAAACCGGGTCGTCGGCACTCACGCCGACGACGCTCGCGCCGGCATCCGCAAAGTCGGTATAGGCATCGCGAAAGGCGCACGCCTCGCGCGTGCAGCCGGGCGTCTCGTCCTTGGGGTAAAAGTAGAGCACGAGCGGACCGGCTGCCAGTAGCGCGTCCCCAGTCACGGGCAACGCATCCTGATCGAGGAGCGAAAACTCAGGTACACGGTCGCCGGCGGCGAGCATTGCGAGCCTCTTCGTCGGGTTAGATGAGCGCGGTCGACGGGGCTTCGCGTTCCGCCGGCTCACTCCCCAGGTGCCCTATGCGCCCGGAGCCGCGCGGCGCCTTATCGCGTTCGAAGAAGTTCACCACGATCACGTAGAGCACCGGAACGACGATTAGATTCAAGAACGTCGAGACGATCATTCCACCGAAGACCGGCGTCCCCAGCGAGTGACGGCTCGCGCTCCCGGCACCGGTGGCGAAGACCAGCGGAGCGATACCGAGGATGAAGGCAAACGATGTCATGAGGATGGGCCGCAGCCGCGTCTCGGCCGCCTGACGCGCTGCATCGACAGCGCTGAGCCCTTGCGCGCGTAATTGATTGGCGAACTCGACGATCAAGATCGCGTTCTTACTCGCTAGGCCGATGAGCATGACGAACCCGACCTGCGCATAGACGTCGCTGAGCACGAATCCAATGCCGGGGAAGACCATCGCCGCAAAGTCACGGATCCACACGGCCGCAAGCGCTCCGAAGATCGCCAGCGGGACAGCCATCAAGATGATGAACGGATCGGCGAGGCTTTCGTACTGCGCCGCCAGCACCATATAGACGACCAGAATACCCAGCCCGAAAATCAGTGCCGAAAGGCTCCCCGACTCGATCTCGTCGAGCGAGATACCCGACCACTCGTGGCTCACGCCGGGAGGATCGATCTGTTTGGATATCTGTTCCATCGCGGCGATGGCGTCGCCCGAGCCATGCCCCGGCGCCGGCTGGCCGCTGAGCTCGATCGAGCGAAAGAGGTTGTAGTGGTAGATAACCGGCGCGCTCTTCTCGATGTGCGTCGTCAAGAGTTCGGTGAGCGGTATGATGTTGCCCGAACTCGCGCGCACATAGATATTTTGCAGATCGCCTATACGAGAGCGATACGGCGTGTCGGCCTGGACGTAGACCCGGTACGCACGGTTCAGGTAATCGAAGTCGTTCACATAGAGCGAGCCGAGATCCACCTGCATCGTATCGAAGATCGTCGAAAGCGGAATCCCGAGCGACTTCGCCTTCTGCCGGTCGAGGTCGACGACCAACTGCGGGCTGTCGTTGCGGAACGTCGTGTAGACCTGGCTGAGATTTGGATTGCGGTTCGCTACGGCCATGTAGGTGTATGCGGTGCGCGTGAGGGTATCGAGGCCCACATTGCCGGTGTCTTGGAGCTCATATTGAAACCCGCCGAAATTTCCGACGCCCTGGATCGACGGCGGATTGAAGGCGAATATCTGCGCGTCGGGATTGCGTCCGAAGACCGGATAGAGCCCGTAGATGAGCGCCGTGACCGAGTGCGCAAAGCCCGGGCGCTGCGCCCACGGTTTGAGGCGAATGAACATCGTCGCGTGATTCGGTCCGTTTCCGGTGAACCCGAAACCATTGACGTCGAAGATGTCGAGCACGTCGGGGTTCTGCGCGAGTTGCTTCTCGATGCCGCGCGTCACGCGCTCGGTGTAGTCGAGCGAGACGCCCTCGGGCGCCTGCACGGTGACGATGAAGTACCCCTGATCTTCGTCGGGAGTAAATCCCGTCGGCGTATGCGTGAAGAGAAAGCCGGTTGCCACCAGGGCGGCGACGAAGCAGCCCATGATCGGCCAGCGCAGCGCGATCAGCCGTGGGATCGAATCGTGATAGACTTTGCGCATGCGCGCGATCGCGCGGTTGATGAGATCGAAGACGCCTCCGTGCGGCCGCTCGGTGCGCCCCAGGAGGAGTGCCGAGAGCGTCGGCGTCAAGGTCAGGGCGTTGAAGAGTGAGATCGTCACCGAGCACGCGATCGTCAGCGCGAACTGCTTGTAGAGCTGGCCCGTCGTCCCCGGAAAGAACGCAACCGGCACGAAGACTGCGAGGAGGACGAGTGAGGTCGCGACGACCGCGCCGCTGATCTCGCGCATCGCCGCAGCCGCCCCGGCCAGCGGCGGCATCTTCTTCTCTTGGATGAAGCGCGCGATGTTTTCGATGATGACGATCGCGTCGTCGACGACGAGCCCGGTCGCCAAGGTCAAGCCGAAGAGCGTCAGCGTATTGATCGAAAAGCCGAGGACTTTCATCAGTCCAAAGGTACCGATCAGCGAGATCGGGATCGTGATCGCCGGAATGAGCGTCGTGCGCCAATCCTGCAAGAAGAGGTAGATCACCAGCACGACGAGCGCGATCGCGATGAGCAAGGTGATGAAGACTTCGCGGATCGACTCGTTGACGAACTCGGTCGCGTCGAAGGCGATCTTGTAGTAGATGCCGTTGGGAAACTTCGCCGAGAGGCGCGCGAGCTCGGCCCGAACTCCCTTGGAGACGTCGAGCGCGTTCGACGTCGGCAGCGCGAGAATGCCCAAACCGACCGCCTGGCGGCCGTCGAAATGCAGGTCCTGTGAGTAGTCCTCGGCACCAAGGTCAACTCTTCCGACGTCGCGCAGGCGCACGAAGCCGCCGTCGGGCGTCGTCTTGAGGATCAGGTTGGCGAACTCGTCGGGCGTCGAGAGCCGCCCTTGCGCGCGAACGCTGAGTTGATACGGCTGATCCCCGCTGATCGGCGGCTGGCCGATCGTGCCGGCCGCAACCTGCACGTTCTGATCTTGCAGTGCCGCGACGACGTCGTCGGAATCCAAGCCGTTGTCGGCGAGTTCTTTGGGATTGAGCCAGAGGCGCATCGCATACTTGCGCTCACCGAAGATGATGACGTCGCTGACGCCCTTGACCCGCTTGAGGTCGTCCTTGATGTACAGGTCGGCGTAGTTGCTGATGAAGAGCGCCGTCGTCTTGGGGTCGTGCGACGAGAGCCCCATCGCCATCACGAAATTGCCGGCGTTCTTGCTCACCGTGACGCCGGTTTGCGTCACTTCGGGCGGAAGACGAGCCAGTGCCGTGTTCACTGCATTCTGAACGTCGGTCGCGGCTTGATCGAGGTCACGATCCAGCTCGAAGGTACAGGTGATCGTCATCGAGCCGTCGTTGCCGGATTCCGACGACATGTAGCGCAAGCCCTGAACGCCATTGATCGCCTCTTCGAGCGGCGTCGTCACCGACGACTCGACCGCCTGCGCACTCGCGCCCGTGTAGGTCGCCGTGACCGTCACGACCGGTGGTGCGATCTTCGGGAATTGCGCAATCGGCAGCGTCGGAATACTGACGATGCCTGCAAGGAGGATGATGGCCGAACAGACCGACGCAAAGATCGGCCGCCGGAGGAAGAACTCGATCATGATGCCTGCAAGCGTTCTTTGGGAGCACGGCTACGTGCCAAGTGCCCCCAATAATCCCCATACGGAAAAGCGGGTTGCGCTCAGCCCGACGAATCGGGCTGCGTGCTAGGCCAAGGCCGGCTCTACGACATTTGCCTCCTGCTCGGAGAAGACCGGATTGGAGAGGTACCGTTCGCCGGTGTCGCAGCCGATCGTCACAATTGTTTTGCCGCGGAATTCGGGGCGCGCGGCGATCTGCAACGAGGCCCAGATGTTGGCGCCCGCCGAGATGCCGACGAGCATCCCCTCCTCGCGTGCAGCGCGGCGCGCCATCGCAATTGCATCCTCGTTGGTGACCCGCAGGACTTCGTCGTAGATGGCCGTGTTGAGAATCTTCGGCACGAAGCCCGCGCCCGTGCCCTGAATTTTGTGCGGACCGGGCTTTCCTCCGGAGAGGACGGGCGAGGCGTCAGGCTCGACCGCCACGACGTAAAAGCCGGGCTTACGCCCCTTGATGACTTCGCCGACACCGGTGATCGTGCCACCCGTGCCGATGGCCGCGACGAAGGCATCGACGTTGCCGTCGGTGTCGCGCCAAATCTCTTCAGCCGTCGTCCGCCGGTGAATCTCCGGATTGGCCGGATTCTCGAACTGCTGCGGCATGAAGTACTTGCTGGGATCGCTCGCGTGGATCTCTTGCGCTTTGCGAATCGCGCCGGGCATACCCTCGGCACCCGGTGTGAGCACCAGCTGCGCGCCGTACGCCTTGAGCAAATTGCGGCGCTCGAGCGTCATCGTCTCGGGCATCGTCAGGATGATCGGATAGCCTTTGGCCGCCGCGACGAAGGCCAGCGCGATGCCGGTGTTCCCGCTGGTCGGCTCGATGATCACCGTATCGGGACGCAGGCGTCCCTCACGTTCGGCCGCCTCGATCATCGCGACGCCGATGCGGTCTTTCACGCTGCCTGCGGGATTGAACGATTCCATCTTCACGAGCACGGTTGCGTCCACGCCCCGGTTGAGGCGCGGAATCTTCACCAGCGGTGTGTTGCCGACCGTGTCTGCGATGTTTTCGTAAATTTGTCCCATGGTTTGCTCTTCTGCTGCTCCCTTGTGATGCCCGCTCCGCCGCCTTTGCGCTCGTTGCAGGCAGTCCTGCGTCGTCGCGCGGAGGGCGCGCGATCCGAGAGGCGAACGTCTGTTCGTCTTCCATGTTTTCGCTCGCCGAGAAGTCACTCTATGTGGCCGACCTCGATCTCTGGATCGACTCGATGCGCCCACGCGCGCGTTGCTACGTCTCCCATGGTCACTCCGATCACGCGCGCGAGCACGCCGTCGTCGTCACCTCGTCGAACAACGCCCGCATCTGCCGGCTGCGCTTTGGATCGCGTAAGGAGCGCGCCGCCGTGCCGCTTCTGCCCGAAGCGGAGCGCCCCGAGTGCGTCTTCGAGGAGCACGCCTTTAACGAACCGTGGACGCTCGGAGAGCACCGCCTGACGCTTTTCTCTGCCGGACACGTTCTCGGCAGCTCGCAGCTCTTGATCGAAGGCGCCGCCGGTTCGTTCGTCTACACCGGCGACTTCAAGCTCGAACCGTCGTACACGGCAGAAGCACCCGAAGTAAAGCGCTGTGACGTGGTGCTCATGGAGTGCACCTACGGGCGCCCGCAGTACGTCTTTCCGCCGCGGGCTGAGGTGGCGCAGCAGATGGTCGCTTGGGCGCGGCGCGCGCTCGAGGATCAGACGGCTCCGATCTTTTATGCCTATTCGCTCGGCAAAGCGCAGGAGGCGCTCGCGATCTTGGGAGATGCGGGGCTGCCGATCACCGTTCACGGCGCGATCCACTCGATGGCGCGCGTCTACGAGGAAGCCGGCATCGTGCTGCCGCCCTATGAGAAGTATGAAGCGACTCGTTTCGACGGATCGCGTGTGTTGGTGTGGCCTCCATCGGGCCGTGCTTTACCCCGCGCACTTGCGGGGAAGGCGACGCGCACGGCCGCCCTCACCGGTTGGGCGATCGACCGCAACGCCACCTACCGGTACGGCACCGATACGGCCTTTCCACTTTCGGACCACGCCGATTACCCATCGCTCTTGCGCTACATCGAACTCGCGCAGCCCAAGCGAGTCTTACTCAATCACGGGTGGCGCGATTTCGTACATCGCCTGCGCAAGCTCGGCATCGATGCGGAATATCTGGAGGCCAACCAGCAACTGGCACTGTTTTAACGCTATACGCGTCGCGCGGCATCTCGATATGCTTCATCGTGCCGGTCGAATGCGATGACGATGACCAGCTTCTGGCGCTCGTCGAGAACGAAGACGAGGCGCCACGCCGTCGTGTGATACCGCAGCGAGGCTGCGCGCATGGCGGAGAGCTTCCCGGTCTTCTTGGGGAATTGTTTGGGCTCACGCTCGAGTTCGAGGATCAGCTCGGCAATCGTCGGGTTGAAATCGGCGTTTGCGATGCCGAATCGGGCGATCGTACGAGCTACGCGCGGCTGAAATTCAACGCGCCACGCGGGGTCGTCCGGCTTTGGAGTATCGCTCGGGAGCGTGTCCTGCGCCTTCGTCGATCGCGTGGAGGAGGCTCCAAGCGTCGATATTTTCTTCCCGCCCTTGCGCGGCGCGACGCGCAAGTTCCGCCTCGTCCGCAACTTCATCTCCGCGATCAATAACGAGAAGTTGGGAAACGGCGACGTCGAGAGCGGCGGCGATTCGTTCGAGGATATCGAGGCTGGGATCTCCGTCTCCACGTTCGATTCGGGAGATCGTAGGTCGAGAGACGCCGGCGCTTTCGGCAAGAGCCGTTTGCGAAAGGCCTCGTCGCGCCCGGAAGACGATGACATTCGAAGCCAAGGCCTCCTGAGCCGGCGAGCGGCTTCGGGCAAGAATAGTAGCCAGGGAACTCCTCCGAACGCGGGTGTAGTGCGTGTGCCGAGTATAGCGTTCGCGATGGTAATTGTCAACCACATGATTCAATTAGGAGCGCTGACGCGTACGCCTGCCTTGGTGGCAAGCGTACGCGGAGTGCCTCTGGCGGAGCGCCAACCCAAGCGCGAAGAGCCGGCCCTAACGCGCGGGTGCCGGGCCTCGCGGACCGACCAAGAAGTCGAAGTCGACTCCTTTATCGGCTTGGAGCACGTGATCGACGTACAGCCGGGAGTAGCCGCTGGCAAACGGAATGGGAGCCGGCTTCCATGCACGCTTGCGCGCCTCGAGTTCGGCGTCGGAGACGTCGAGGTGGATGCGGCGTGCCTCGACGTCGAGTTCGATCATGTCGCCGTTTTGCACCAGCGCCAGCGGGCCGCCGATCGCGGATTCGGGGGCTGTGTGCAAAATTGCGGTGCCGTAGGCGGTTCCGCTCATGCGCGCATCCGAGATGCGCACCATGTCGCGAATGCCGCGTTCGGCCAACTTTGCCGGCAGCGTCATGTTTCCAACTTCGGGCATGCCGGGGAATCCGCGCGGGCCCGCGTTCTTGAGCACCATCGCGCAGTGTTCGTCGATGTCGAGGTTCGGATCGTCGACGCGGTCTTGGTAATCTTCGATGTTCTCGAAGACGACGGCGCGGGTGCGCGATTTCATCAGTTCAGGAGTCGCCGCCGAGGGTTTGATGATCGCCCCGGCCGGCGCGAGGTTCCCGCGCAAGACGGCGATACCGGCGTGCTCTTTGACCGGGTTGATACGGGTGCGAATGACGTCCCGGTTCCAGCACTCGGCGTCTTTGATGTTCTCGCCGACGGTGTGCCCGTTGACGGTCAGCGCATCGGTGTGCAAGAGTTCTGCGATCTCCCGCTGCACAGCCGGCACCCCACCCGCTTGGAAGAACTCCTCCATGAGGAATTGTCCCGATGGTTTGAGGTTGACGAGCAGCGGCATGTCGTGACCGAGCTTATCGAAATCGTCGATCGTCAACGGGATGCCGACGCGTCCGGCGATGGCGAGCAGGTGCACGACGGCGTTGGTCGAGCCGCCGATGGCGGCGTTCACGCGAATCGCGTTCTCGAATGCTTTGCGTGTGAGGATCTTCGAGAGGATGAGGTCTTCGTGAACCATCTGCACGATACGCCGGCCGGCGAGCTGAGCAATGGCGTAGCGGCGCGAATCGACGGCCGGAATCGCGGCGTTTCCGGGGAGCGTGACGCCGAGCGCCTCGGACATACTCGCCATCGTCGAAGCCGTTCCCATCGTCATGCAATGTCCGTACGACGGCCACAGCGCCGATTCGAGCTCGTTGAATTGTTGTGGCGTCATGCGCCCGGCTTTGACTTCGGCAAGCCCCGCCCAGAGCGCCGTTCCCGAGCCCAGCGTCTCGCCGTGATAGTGGGCGTTGAGCATCGGGCCGCCGCTCACGAGGAGGGTCGGAAGATCGACGCTGGCGGCGCCCATGAGCTGCGCCGGCGTCGTCTTGTCGCAGCCGGCGAGCAAGACCACCGCGTCGACGGGATTCGCGCGCAGGCTCTCTTCGACGTCGATGCTCATGAGGTTGCGATGCATCATCGCCGTCGGGCGCATGAGCGTCTCACCCAGCGAGATCGTCGGAAACTCCACCGGCAAGCCGCCGGACTCCAAGACACCGCGCTTGACCGACTCTGCCAAACGGCGGAAGTGCAGATTGCACGGGGTGAGCTCGGACCACGAATTGCAGATGCCGATGACGGGCTTGCCTTCGAATTCATCTTGAGGCCAGCCGTCTTTGTTCATGAAGACGCGGTGGGGATACGATTCACGCCCGTCGGCTTTGCCGAACCAGCGTTCGCTACGCAGCAACGAAAGAACCCTCCAGGTGTGGGAGAAACGCCGCGCCACCAGCGGACGCGAACGGGGGAGTCAGATACTTTGTCATTCGTCTCCGGGTTCCGTCGGCTCGGCGCTCCGGCTCATTGCGACCAATATCGCACCGATGAGCTGCGGAGGTCACTACATGTCGAAATCGGCGTCGGTGAGACCGACATTGACTTTGAGGTCGCTGAAGGTCTCGCTCTTCACGAGGGCCGTGCCTTCGAAACGATCGGCTTTGACCGGGAGATGTGTCGTGCGCGAGATGTACAGTACCTCGCGTGTCACGTCGTGATCGGCACTCGGGTCGGCGACGTCTAAGGTGACGGCATCGGTCGGCGTGCCGTCCATCACCGGGCCCGGCGCTTCGCTGAGCTGACCGGCCGTCGTTTCGAAGTGCGCGAGCTTATCACCGAAATAGGCAGTAGCGATCGTGTCGCCACGCAGCGACTCCGCGCGCGGGTCGTGAATGTCGATCGTCATCTTGACGAAGCTCAGGAGGCCACCCTGGTGGCCGCGCAATGTCGGGCCGCCGTGCCAAACGGCAGCACCCCCGCGACCCGGTCCGCTGGTCACGACGACCTTGGCGAGCATCGGTTTCTTGAACCAAAACTGCTGCACGCGGTCTTCCACACGCTGCCCTTGCACTTCGTGTGTCTTGATGATGACCGTGTAGTCTTGCAGATCATCGAGGGCGCTCGCGAACGCCGTCAAGGCGGGGGGTTCGTTTGCGAGGGCGGGCGAACTCAGCAAAGCAACGACGCAAAGGCCGAGCGCAAAAGGCATCCGCAGGCGCGCAGCGTGAAAAACCACCTTCCATGCTATCGCGTTCGAGCAGACCGTTCCTGTGATCGAATTCGCCCGCACCTGCGAGGCCATCGCCGCAACCAGCGGCAAGCTCGAGAAGATCGCCTTGCTGGCGGCGTATTTGCGCCGGCTCGAGTACGCCGACCTCGCCCCCGCGGCTCGCTTTTTCACCGGAAATCCGCTTCCCGCGTTCGATGAGCGCGTGCTGGCCGTCGGCGGCCGCACGCTCGTCGCGGCGGCCAAAGCCGTCTGGGACGTCGACGATACCGCGTTGTCTCAAGCCTACCGTGCGACCGGCGACCTCGGCCGTGCACTCGGAAATCTCGTGCGAAAGCCGCTCGTTCTGGGACTCTTCCAAGAGCGTTTGACGCCGTCGTCGCTCGCCGCAATTTTCGACGCCATGGCTGCCGCCTCGGGAAAATCCGCAGCGAAGCGGCGGCAGATGTTTTGCGAGCGCATCTTGGCTGCCTGCGAGGCGCCGCTCGAAGCGACCTATGTTATCAAAATACTCACCGGCGAGCTGCGGATCGGCTTGCGCGAAGGGCTCATCGTCGACGCGATCGCCGCCGCCTTCGAGCGCGACGTGCAGCACGTGCGCCGCGCGTTGATGGCGATCGGCGACGTAGGACTGGTCGCGCAGAACGCGCGCGCGGGAACTCTCGACGAGGTCGGCGTTCGCTACGGTGTGCCGATCGGCTTCATGCTCGCTACGCCGATTGCATACGGCTCGGCCTACCGAGAACTGGCGGCTGCATCCTGGCTGTGCGAAGACAAGTACGACGGTATCCGTGCCCAGGCGCACAAATTCGGCGATCACGTCAGAATTTTCTCGCGCAACCGCAGCGAGATCACCGCTTCCTTCCCCGAGATCGTGCAAGCACTCATGTCGTGTGAGGGCGATTTCATCTTCGATGCGGAGATCATCGCGCAGCGCGACGGCGCCCCGCTTCCCTTTCGCTATCTCCAACCGCGGCTGCAACGCAAAGAACCCTCACCTGAACTCCTCGCCGACATTCCCGCCGCCTTGGTCGTCTTCGATCTGCTCGCGTCGCAGTCACGTTTTCTCCTCGCTGAGCCGTTGGTCGAACGTCGCGCGCTTCTCGCCGGAGTGGTGCGAGCAGGAGATCACCTGCAATTGGCACCCTGGAGTACACTTGAAGCGGTCGCCGACCCGGCCATCGTCGAACGGCGATTCGAAGAAGCCCGCGCCCGCGGCAATGAGGGCTTGATGCTCAAGAGAACGGATGCGCCCTACGCTCCCGGGCGGCGCGGACGCTTCTGGCACAAGCTCAAGCGCGAACTCTCGACGCTCGACGTCGTGGTCGTGGGAGTTGAATGGGGTCACGGCAAACGCCACAAAGTCCTCTCCGATTATACGTTTGCAGTTCGCCGGTCGGCCGACAGCGACGAGCTGGTGACCCTCGGGAAGGCCTACTCGGGCCTCACCGA
>Ga0335075_10012223_pt1 | contig 12977 bp, 9 predicted proteins | sample Lox_Sample_24_FD_206723 | JGI IMG/M metagenome (GOLD analysis project Ga0335075, IMG submission 206723) | Soil microbial communities from Loxahatchee National Wildlife Refuge, Florida, United States - Lox_Sample_2.4 | ecosystem: Environmental > Terrestrial > Soil > Wetlands | place: USA: Florida... | reverse complement strand
ATCATCGATCTGGATGCCTTCGAGGCCAACCTGGACCGCATGGCAGCGTTGCTGGCGCCGACCGGGGCGAAGCTTCGCGCGCATGCCAAGACGCACAAATCGCCGGTGATCGCGCGGCTGCAGATGGCGCGCGGCGCGGTCGGCCAGTGTGTGCAGAAGGTGGCCGAGGCCGAGGCGCTGGCCTGGGGCGGTGTGCCCGACATCCTCGTCAGCAACGAGGTGGTTGGGGCGCCCAAACTTGCGCGGCTGGCGGCGCTCGCGCGCATCGCGAAGGTCGCGGTGTGTGCCGACGATCCTGCCCATGTCGCCGCGATCGAGCACGCCGCGGAGGGTGCGGGCATCCGGATGCCGGTGCTGGTTGAGATCGATGTCGGCGCCGGCCGCTGCGGCGTGGAGCCGGGGCCGGACGCGGTGGCATTGGCACGCCGGATCGCCGCGTCGCGCCATCTGATCTTCGGCGGATTGCAGGCTTATCACGGCCGCGCCCAGCACCGGCGCACGCCGGCCGAGCGGCGCACCGCGATCGATGGCGCGATCGACGCGTCGCGCCGCACAGTCGAGCAGTTGCGCCAGCAAGGGCTCGACTGCCCGATCGTCGGTGGCGCGGGCACCGGGACCTTCGAGTTGGAGGCGACGTCGGGGGTGTACAACGAGCTACAGGCGGGCAGTTATGTGTTCATGGACGCCGACTATGCGCGCAACCTAGACGAGGCGGGCCAGCCGGTCGGCACCTTTCGTCATTCATTGTTCGTGCTGGCCACGGTGATGAGCGCCCCGCGGCGTGGCATTGCCGTGCTGGATGCAGGGCACAAGGCGGTGGCGGTCGATAGCGGCATGCCCACCGTGTGGCAGCGCCCCGACATCCGTTATGTCAGCGCCTCCGACGAGCACGGCAAGCTGGAGGTTGCGCCGGAAACCACTATGCCGAAGCTGGGTGAGAAGCTGCGCCTGGTCCCGGGTCACTGCGATCCTACGGTTGATCGTTACGACTGGTATGTAGGTGTGCGTGGAGGCCGGGTGGAGTGCCTGTGGCCTGTGGCGGCACGGGGTGGGATGGCGTAGCGGGGCCGGTTGAGAGTTCTCGGCTTGCTCCCGCGGCCCCCTCCCCCGCCCCCCGCAAGGGGAGGGGAGTATTGCGTCATGCTGCCCGCCGGATCTCGCACAGATAGGATTTGTGCGAGGCGGTTCCACTAACAGGATCGAGCGCGGTGCCGCCGATGATCAGATTGAGATTTGCGCCGTCCGGCTCGAACGGTTCATAGCCGGGCGCGCCGATCGCGGCACAGGCTTGCCACCATCCATGCTCGCCGACGACCACACCAGGATGAATGTCTTCATTCAACTTAGCACGGGCGCGCACGCTGCCGTCCGGCGTCTCGATCGATACCCAATCGCCGTTGGCGATGCCGCGCGATCGTGCCGCCGCCGGGTGCAGGTTCACTTCCGGATCGAGCGCGCGCCGACGCAGACTGGGCAGTGCGCGGTGCTGGCTCTGGCAGAACAGCGTCGACTTCGCCGTCGTCAGGATCAGTGGAAAGCGCACAGCGAGATCGGGCCGGGTCGCCGGGCCCATCTTCGGTTCCTCGAAGTCAGGCAACGGCGCGTAGCCGTGATCGAGGAAGGTCTGAGAATACAGCTCGATCCGGCGTGACGGTGTGGGGAATCCGCGAGGCTCGCCATTCGCATTCGTCTCGGCGAATTTGGCGTAGCGTGGCGACAGCGGAACCTGTACCCCGCCAGGGGCGGCACGCAACTGTTCCAGAGTGACGCGCGTGGGGCCAAGCTGGTGGCGATAGGCGGCATCGATGTCGCCGTTCCAGAACTGCTCGCCAAGTCCCAGGCGGGCAGCAAGCGCGAAGACGATGTCTGTGTCCGGCCGCGCCTCGCCGGGCGGGGGAACCACGGCCTGGCGGAACTGGATATGGGACTGCGCCTCCGGGCTGGTGTCGAAGCCGATTTTCAGCGCCTCGCGTTCGAAGCACGATGCGGCGGGCAGCACCACGTCGGCGAGCTGCGCGGTCGGGGTCATGAACAGATCAGTATGAGCGAAGAACTCCAGCGCTGCCAGCGCCTGGCGGACATGCCCGCCATCGGCGTGCGACAGCAGCATATTGCAGCCGAAACCGATCAGGCCGCGGATGGGGTACGGCTTCCCCTCCAGGATGGCACGATAGAGCTCGCGTGTGGTGACGTTGCCGGAGCGCGCGGGTCCAAGCGGGCGTTCGTCTAGACCCACTGTCGGCGCCATGCGCTTCGCCGCGGGCAGTTCGTCGCCGGTGATTGCCGCCGCGGGCGGGACTGGCAGCACTATATTGCCGCCCGGCGCATCGAAGCAGCCGGTCAGCGCGTACAGCAACGAGATGGCACGCGCCGTCTGTGTGACGTTGGCATGCTGCTCGTGTCCGCTCCACGCGTAGTATGAAACCGGGCGAGACTGCCAAATCAATCGGGCGGCTTCTTCGACCTGTGCGCGTGGGATCCAGCAAATCGCCTCGACCCGCTCCGGCGGGTAGCATCGGCATAGCCGGGTGTAGAGTTCGAAGACAGGATGGCAGATCACGTCTCCCTCCGGAGTCGGAATGAGAAATTCCCCATCCAACGCGAGGCCGGCGCAGTCGCCGCGATACAGAACCGGGCGACCGGCCACGAGATTCCAAGCCATATGATGCCCTGCATCACCGTCCGGCGCGGCATCGCGTGCCGTTAACAGGCGGCCGGTATCAGCACGCACCAGCATCGGCCCATTGCTCCAGGTGCGGATGAAGTTGCGATCGTACCAGCCGTGTTCGATCATCTGATGGGCGATACCGAGTGCGAGCGCGCCATCGGTGCCTGGCCGCACCCGCAGCCAGAGATCGGCCTTGTTGGCGAGCCCGACATGGCGCGGATCAACAACGATCAGCCGCATGCCACGCTTCAGCCCTTCGACGGTGGCGGTCGCGTGGGTCAGACGGGAGAAGCTGGGGTTGTAGCCCCACAGGACCAGGCAGCCGCTGTTGGCGATGTCCGGCATCGTGCCGCCGGCGGCGGTGCCCGTACCGGCGGTGCCATACGTGTAGCGGGTCGCACCGTAGCGGCCCCAACCGCAGAGATCGAGACTGTGAACAACATTGGGCGAGCCAAAGGCATTCATCAACCGACGGATGAACGGGACCGAGTCGCCGATCCCGCTGCTGGAGGGTGAGGACGTACTGAAGCAAACAGCTTCCGGCCCATAGCGATCGGCGATCCGGCGCATCTCGCCGGCGATTTGGTCAAGTGCATCGTCCCAACTGATACGTTCCCAACCGGGGTCCGGGTCGCCCTTCGGACGCGTGCGGCGGAGTGGATAGGTCAGCCGCTCGGGATGATAGACGAGCTCCGGCGCGGCGCGCCCCTTGGCGCAGAGCGCCTGGCCAGTGGGATGCGACGGATCGGGTTCCAGTCGGGTGAAGCAACCGTCTTCGACGATCGCCACGGTGCCGCAGCGGGCAACGCAAAGCCCGCAATAACCCTGGATGCGCTGTTGACTTGCGTCGTTGGCCACTGCGTCCTGTTCCCCGAATACAAGTCCGATCGGCGCGACAGAAGCCGATTTCAAGACAAGCTACAGGAAAGCACGACGCTTCATGGTCGGCAACGCCGAATCGTAATAGCATATCCTGAAACTCTGGACGTTCAGTATGCCGCCGGCACCGCCCCGGTCTCACCCTTTGAATCCGGGATCCTTCGCGAGCCGGCGCGTGACCGACATCTCTCGGGATTTGCCGTCCCCGGGACCGGGACAGGGGGTGATGCCACAAGCAGAGTTCTCGTGTATCTTGGCCGGTGACGCACTCAACAGCATACCCTGGGAGGAACCGAGAGATGGCCGAAGCAGGATACACGCGAAGGCAAGCCCTGAAGGCGGCAGGCTTTGGCGCTGCCGGTCTCGCTGCCGGGAGGGTGTTCACAAGTCGCGGATTCGCGGCAAATCCGGCCGCGGCGTCGATCTCCGGCAGCCTGGAGGCGTGGGACTGGTCGGATGCCCCCTCCGTCCCTGGTGAGCAAGCCCAAGCGGAATTCTACACAAAGTACTTTCCGTCCCTCTATAAGAATCTGCAATTCAGATCGACCATCTTCGGTTACACCGATCTGCTTCCGAAGCTGACGGTTGCGTGGCGTGCGGGCAACCTGCCGGACATCGCCCGGTGCGCGATCCAGTGGTCGCCGCAGTTTGTCGGCGCCGGGCAGTGCGCCGAGATTACCGAGGAAGAACTCGGCATGCCGTTTAGCCAATTCATACCCGGAGCGCTGCTGAGTGATCGGCGAAACGGTGCGTCGGAAGGCGCCCTCTACGGCATTCCGAGCAACAACGAAGTGATGTTCCTGCTCTATAACAAGTCGCTCTTTTCGAAAGCCGGCATCGATCCCAACAAGCCTCCGGCGACTTGGGCCGATCTGGTCGCTTATTCAAAGACGATCCACGACAAGACCGGCGCTTATGGCTTCGGGTTGTGCGCGCAACAGACGAACGGCAACACCTCGTATCGGTTCATGCCGGTGGCCTGGGCCTGCGGCGGCCAGATATTCGACGAGCTGAGCCCGAAGCCGACTTGGCGGAAGGTCGGGCTGGGCGGCGACGGCGTTGTTCAGGCACTGTCCTTGTACCATCAGATGTTCAACGTCGATAAAAGCGTCCAGCCCTCCGCGCTCAGCGACAACGAGTCGGACTGCGAGACGCTGTTCCTCGACGAGAAGATGGCCATGGTCATCGACCATCCGTCGTTCCCGCAGCAGGTGAAGCAGCTCAAGCCGGATCTGGACATGGGCGGCGCCATGCTGCCGATCGGACCGGTCCGGCGGGCGGTGGTGCTGGGCGGGTCGAATTTCCATATCCGCGCGACAACCAAGAACAAACCCGCTGCTCTGGCCTTGATGAAGGCGTACCTGGCACCGTACTGGAACGTTCGATTGGGCACCGGGGCGGGATCTGAGGCGTCCACCGAAGCGGCCCGGGCCTCGCCCGAGCAGGCCACAGCAAGCAAGGAAATGCCGTTCAACGACATCGTGTTCCAGATGTTGCCTTATGGGGTCAATGTTCCGCTCGTGACGCAAGGGGCGCAGATCTGGAACACGATCATCCCGGCGATGATCCAGCAGGTCCTTAGCGGCAGATCCACCCCAAAGGAGGCAGCCACGGCAGCGGCAAGCCAGGTCACCCGAATGATCGCGGCGTAGAAATTCGCCTTTGGCCGGAGGTTCTATTGGTCGTCCTCGATCAGTCGGCTCCGCCTGACCTAGTTGTCGCGGCAAGCGCTCGCGCCATGTGGCGCGAGCGCTTGGCCGGCCTTCCGTATGTGATGCCGGCCGTGCTCGTCATCATTGCGGTGATGAGTTACCCGTTCCTGTATTGCATTTACCTGAGCTTCCGGGCGACGCCCTCCTATACGACGGAGACGCACTTCGCCGGATTGGCGAACTATGGCACGGTGCTGAATGACCCGGTGTTTCTCAACTCGCTTCTGATCACGGTCACATGGACGATCGGGAGCACGGTGTTCGACATCTTGCTGGGCATGGGTGCCGCGCTCCTGGTCAACCAACTCACGTGGTTCCGCGGCCCGATACGAGCAGCGCTGATGCTGCCATATATCGTCGGCTACGTGATCGCGAGCTATGCTTGGCTCTGGCTTTACCAAGCCGAATACGGCTTGATCAATGAACTCCTGACCTCCTGGGGCGTGCTCGCACATCCGATTTCGCTGCTCAGCTCACTCATCTGGGCGCTGCCAGCGGTCATTCTAGTGAATATCTGGAAGACCGCGCCGTTTGCCATGATCATGTTCCTGGCGGGACTGCAGTCGATCCCCGAGCAAACCGTGATGGCGGCGGAGCTCGACGGAGCCTCGAAGACGCGTGTGTTCTTCGAAATCAAGCTGCCGTATCTTCGCCGCGTGATCATCATCACCAGCGTCGTGATGACACTGCAGAACTTCAACACGTTCACGATCCCGTACATCATGACGAGCGGCGGACCGCTGAACCACACTGAGATTGTCTCCAATTACATATACAATGACGCGTTCACGAATTTGGACTTCGGAGGAGCGGCCGCCGCATCGGTCGTGGTGATGATCATCCTCATGGTTTTCGCAGTCCTGTATGTCGGATCATTGAACCGGCGCCAGCCAGGGGTGGTGTGACATGCAGGTCAGGCGTTGGGCGCGCTGGGTCCCTCCCAAGCTTGCCTTGGTATTCTATCTCCTGTTTGCGCTTGTACCCTTCGGCTGGATGCTGACGGCATCGCTGGAGCCGCAGACCTCGCTCTACCGTGCACACCTAAGTCTTTTGCCGAGCCCTGTCACGCTAGCCAACTACAGGGCGCTGTTTACGGCCAACCCGGTCGCCGGCACCGATTTTCCACGGTACTTCATGAACAGCCTTATTGTGGTGTGCTGTACAGTGGTGCTCGCCGTATTGGTGGCGGTGCCGGCCGCCTATGGTTTCTCCCGCTACCGCTTCTTCGGGAAGGACGCGATGCTCTACGGTATATTGCTGCAGAGCATCTTCCCACTCGTGAATTTCCTCATTCCCCTCTATATCCTTATGCAGGATCTTGGGCTTCTCAACACCTATGGGTCTCTCATTATCGCGTATCTAACATTCAGCCTGCCACTTAACATCTGGATTCTGAAAAGCTTCTTCGACGGCATACCGACCGACATGGAAATGTCCGCCCGGCTGGACGGTGCGAGTGCCTGGCGCGCCTTTGTCGAGATCGCAATCCCCCCGGCGATGCCCGGGATCGTCGCAACCGCGATTTTCACCTTCATTCTCGCCTGGGATGAGTATCTCTATGCCCTGACGATGATTTCAACGTCCTCGATGCGAACGCTACCGCTCGGTATTTTCGCCTACTTCTCCGAAGGTGTGCCGAACTGGAGCGGGCTGACCGCAACGGCAATCGCCATGAGCATCCCGGTGATCGTGGTGTTCCTGGTCTTGCAGAAGTACTTCATCGCCGCGCTGACCAAGGGAGCATTGAAATATTGATGCTCGCGCGGCCGAATGGGACAGAAGAGTGATGGCCGAGATCAGGCTCGAAGGCATACGGAAGACTTACACCTCCCGAAGCAGGGACGTGAGGGCCAGGGAGGTGAAGGCGGTTCTGCCGCTGGACCTGTTGATCACCGACGGAGAGTTCGTGACCATCCTCGGTCCGAGCGGTTGCGGCAAAACGACACTGCTCAGCATGATCGTCGGCGCGGTTCCTCCGTCCGGCGGACGCATCCTGGTGGACGGCGCGGACGTGACCGATGCAGATCCGCGCGAGCGTGACATGGCGATGGTGTTCCAGAATTACGCGCTGTACCCGTCGAAAACGGTGCGCGGAAACCTCGAATTTCCGTTGCGGATGCGCGGTATTCCGTCAGCGAGCAGGACCCCGCGAGTCGACGAGATGGCGAAGCTGCTCGGATTGTCCGCGTTGCTCGACAATTATCCGCGCCAGCTGTCCGGCGGACAGCAGCAGCGGGTCGCGCTCGGCCGCGCGCTGATCCGGCGGCCGAAGCTGTTTCTGATGGACGAGCCGCTTTCGAACCTGGACGCGACGCTGCGGCTGCAAATGCGCACCGAAATCAGGCGCCTCCATCGGGAGCTGCCGGTCACGACCGTCTATGTGACCCATGACCAGAGCGAGGCCATGGCGCTGTCCGACCGCGTCGTCGTGATGCACCAAGGCGCCGTCTCGCAGATGGATACGCCTGAGGGCATCTATCAGCGCCCTGCCAATCTCTTCGTCGCCGGCTTCGTGGGCGCTCCAGCAATGAACCTGTTGCCGGTCTCGCTGGCATCTTCAGGACGCGATCTAAGATGCACGTTGAACGGTGGGGCGGCCGCGGCAATCCTTCGGCCTCGGGTGCCGCTCGCTGCGGAAACTGGCGTACTGGGTATCCGACCGAAACATGTGGAATGGCAGCCGTCAGCCGGCGCGACACAAGCACCATGGCTACCGAGCACCGTCCTGGAGACCGACGATACCGGCGATGACACGTTGTTCTACGCGGATGTCGGCGGCCAGGCGGTCAGCGTTCTCGAGCGCCGCGGACGCAGCGTTTCTGTTGGCGATGCGATCGCGATCCGCTTCCCCGAGGAGACGGTGCACCTGTTCGTCGATGGCGAACGCGTCGAGATGGAGGATGTTCCAGTTTCGGCAAATGTCGTGTAGTCGCGGCCCGACCCCGTCATGGCCGGCCATGACGTTTGGCTATAGGCTCCAGCGCAGACCGCAGCCCTGACAGGGCTTCGGCGGCAAGTCGCTCAACAGCCCGGAACGGAACTGGCGATATGCAGGCCCGTTCCATATTTCCCGCAGGCTCTGCTGCGTCGCGTCGCCCAACGTGTAGCCGTCGTAGCCGCGCGCGGAGAACGGCGCGATGCAGCACGGCAGCGCCCGTCCATGCGCGGTAAAATACATCAGCGACCAGGGTCGCCGGCAGAGCGACCACGGCTGATCCTGCTGCGTGCGCTTAAGACTCAGCCCCGGCTCGGTCGCACCCGACGCGTCCAGCATTACCCCAAGCTCAACACCGAGCGCGACCGCACCCTCAATTGCCACCTGTTCGTCCACCTGCGTGCGCTCGAACAACGACGCGTCCGGTCGCGCCATCCCGTAGCCCCGCTCATCGAACACAAGCCGCTGAAGGTGCACCTCCCCTACCCCCATCGACGCTGCCAGCCGCACGAAGTCAGGAAGCTGCCGCACCGTCTCCTTGAGTCCGGTCAGCCACAACGACACCTTGGGCCGCGCATACCCATGCTCGCGCTGGAATTCGGTGAACCGGCCGACATCGCGCACAATGCGGCCAAAGAAATCCTTGCCGCGCACCTGCCGATAAGTCGCCGCATCGGCCGCATCAAGCGAGACGCGCAGCTCGTCCAACCCGGACTCGACAAGCCAGCCGGTCTTCTTCGGCGGCATCAGCGTGCCGTTGGTGTTGAACAGCACATAGACGCCGCGGTCTTTCAGGTAACGGACCATGCGGGGCAGCTCGCGCACCATCATCGGCTCGCCGACGCCATGCAGCACGGCGCGCGCCAGATGTGGCACCTGATCGACGATGCGGCAGAACAGCTCCCAGCTCATGTCGGCCGGCGGTTCCAGCGTTTCGAAGGTGCGCGGACAGGTTTCGCACAGCAGGTTGCAGCGGTTGGTCACCTCCAGATACACGCAGACCGGAGGCGCTTCGGCATGCTCCGTTCGCGAGTCCGGAACGGCTTCGAAATACCGCCGCGGGTCCTTGACAATCGAGGCCGACATCAGGGGCTCCTTCCCGTCGCGCCGGTGGCCATGATGGTTGCCGGCGTGGCGGCGTAGGCGCGGGTAGCGAAGCGCAGGTCGCGCAGCCCGAGCACAATCGCCGGGACGAACAGCAGGCACGGCCAGAGGAAATGCTCGTTGAGCGGATTGACGTCCAGCAGCAGGCCCGCCGCCGAGAGATAGATCACGCTGCGCCACGGGCAAAGGCAGCAGGGCAGAGCAAGCCAAGCATAGTACCACGAATAGTGCGGGCTGAGCGCCACCATGGTGGCCGCAGCCAGCAGCGCGGCATCGCCGCCGACCCGGACCATGTCGGCACGCGATCCGGTCGTCTCGGGCCGCGGACGGAGCGCGACCCATGCGGCAAGGCCGGCCAGCGCGCAGGCAGCGACCGCCATATAAAGTCGTGCCGCGAATGCAGGCAGATGGATGATGTCATCCACTCCCGCCAGCAGCCAGAATCCCATCCCGCTGTCGAGCCCTTCCTCGCGCGCGTAGCCAGGCAGAAAGCCCAGAACGCGCCAGCCTACGCCTGCGTAACAGGCATAGAACGCAACCATGACGGCGGCGGCCGCAACTGGCAGCCGCCAGTCCCGGTATCGCCAGAAGGCAGGTGTGACCGCGCCCGGCAAGAACTTCACCAACGTCGCCGCCCCCAGCAAGGCGCCGGTCAGTCCGTCGTGCCGCCTTGCGCGGGCCAGGAGCGCAATGCCAATCAGCCCGATCGCGATCGCATCGGCGTGCCCATTCCCGGCGAACGCCCACACTGTCAGCGGATTCCAGGCATAGATCAGCACCCGCTCGCGCGGCAGACCCACACGCCCGAGAACTGCGATGATGGCAGCAACCCCCAGCAGCTCGAAGCCGAGCATCGCGGCTTTCATCGCCAGCACGGTCGGGCTGACCGCGGCCACCACGCGAAACACAAGCTGCGCGGTCGGCGGATAGATGGTGCGCGCATATTCCACGCGGCCGATATGCGGATAGATCGCGCCACCGCGCAGCCTGGCCAGCGCCGGATTGTCGGGGATATACCGGTACGGACTGATGCCGGCGTTCTGCACTTTGCCGTCCCAGACATAGCGGTACATATCGCTGGACAGGAACGGCGGCGCTGGCAGCACCAGCGCGCGCATCGCCAACGCAATACCCAGTACCAGCCATAACGTGCCGCGCGGCATCGGTCGGCGCAGCACTGTTGCGATCGCAACGAAATAGACAACAGCGGCGAGAGCCGCGATCGCCACGAAGATATGGGCGGCGTGCACGGACGGCAGCGCGATTGCACCCGGCCTGTGCAGCGACAATCCGGCCAGCGTCAGTACGATCAGCAGGCAGCCGAGGCCGGCGAGCAGCCAAATGCGGACGTTGCGCATCTCATACATCTTCAGTCGCGGCGCCACCGTCCACCTCTCCCGCAGCGCTGGAGAGGTGAAGTGACTGGAGGCATGCCGCGGTGGCCGGAGCCTCGTAGGGCGTCGGCCCGTCTGTCGTGGGCGCTTGCAACTCGTCCAGCAGGCGGGTCAGTCCATCCCGATCGTCCACATCGTACCAAACTGGCAGCTCCAGCAGCTCCAAGCCCAGCGCCTGCGCCCTTGTCCTGGTCTGTGCCGCCACCCGGTCGGTACTCCAGTCGATGTCCTCAAACAGATGCGCGTGTGGCGCTCCCATGCCGATCAAATAGTACCCGCCGTCCTCGGCCGGCCCCAGAACCACCCGTTCGCGCCGGGCGAGCAGGGCCGCCACGGCAGTGCAAAGCAAACTCGTCGGCAGCGTGGGGCTATCTGAATTGACCAGGCAGACGCCACCATAGCCGGCCGCCAGCAGCGAGTGCACGGCATGCAGCAGCGAACGACCGAAGCCCTTCACGCGCGACGACATCGGGGCGTTGCCATCGGCCAGCAGCAAGGATGTGTCATCCGCAAGCACGCCGCCGAACAATCGTTCCGCTCCCGCCGGCGCATAGGCGACGTGGCAATCCAGCGGCACATCCCGCGCGGCCATCGCGATATTCTCTACCATGTCACGCAGAAACGCCGCACCCAGTGCCGCCGCTTCGGCCGGATCGAGCGGCGGCACCAGCCGTGTCTTGATGCGGCCCGCCACCGGCGCCTTCGCCATTACCGCGATGGCGACACAGCGGGCGCGATTGCTCTCCTTCACGCTCAGCCCTCCCCGGTGTCAAATGCCGCTGAACCAGTTGGTCCAGAAGCTCCGTGGCTGCCGGTTCGTGACGTAGATTGCTTCCCCCACCCCTCGCGGAAGGGGGCAGGCGGAGGGGGCGCCGCGAGCGAAGGATGGACAATCATTCGACCTGTACTTCTGGTATCCCACCTCGGACCCGCCAGGCGACGCACCGTTACGTCCCACGCCTGGGCAGAACGACAATCCGCCCTATGTAACCGCGGCCGGTCCCGCGAGACAGACCGGCGGAACGAACGGGGTGGCGAGCGGATGGAGCGGACGGTGACAGGACCGGGACAGCGGCCCCGAGGCAAGCCTCGGCGTGTCATCGCGCCATGGCGGGACCGGCAGGGGCGGTTCTCCTGGCTGAAGGCGGGCACACTCGCCGGTTGCATCGCGCCCGGCGCCACGGTGGCGTTTTGGCTGGCGACCGGCACGATCGGCGCGCGCCCGGTCCACACAGCGATATTGTGGATCGGCCTGTGGACCGTGCGGTTCATCATGATCGCACTGGCCATCACCCCGGCGGCTTCGGTGCTGGATTGGCCGAAGATCCTGCTGGTGCGGCGGATGGTGGGCGTCACCGCCTGCGCCTACGCGCTGACGCACCTTTCACTGTACGTGGTGGATCAAAATTTCCGGGTGCTGACGGTCGCTTCGGAGATCGTGCTGCGGTTCTATCTGACCATTGGGTTCACTACGCTGCTTCTGCTCACTGCGCTGGCAGTCACCTCCACCGATGCGGCCATGCGGCGAATGGGACGCTGGTGGAAGCGGCTGCATCGCGCCGTCTATGCGATCGGCGTGCTGGCGCTGCTGCACTATTTCATCCAGTCGAAGGCCAATGTCAGCGAACCGGTGGTCTTTGCCGGGCTGTTCCTGTGGCTGATGCTGTGGCGGCTCACGCCGCGGGACTGGCGGCGCCGGATCGTGGTGTATCCGGTGCTGTCGGTGGTGTCCGCCACACTCGCGGCGGGGGTTGAGTTTGCCTGGTACGCGCTGGCGACGCACATCAATCCGTGGCGCGTGTTGGCGGCCAGCGAGACGCTGCATTTCGGATTGCGGCCGGCGCATTGGGTGTTGCTGGCGACGCTGGCGATCGGCGTCGTTGCAGTGGGGAGTAAGGCCAAGGGGGCCCTGCCCCCTTGGAACCCCCGCCAAGGGCATCGCCCTTGGAACCCCTTCGTTAAGGCTACATCGCCGTGAAACCGCCATCCACATTATAGCAGGCACCGCTGACATACGAGGCGCGGTCGGAGCACAGCCAGGCAACCATTTCGGCGATTTCCTCCGGCTCGCCCATTCGGCGGAAGGGAACCAGCGCCATGATTTGCTCGCCGCGCCGGCGCATCACGTCCTCAGTCATGCGGGTGCGAATGTAGCCGGGACAGACCGCGTTGACGCGGATCTTGTCAGGTGCGTACTCGATGGCGGCGGTCCTGGTCAGCCCCAGCACCCCGTGCTTGGCTGCTACATAGGCCGAGGAGGTCGGTAGCCCGGTCAGCCCGGCAAT
>Ga0335075_10012222_pt1 | contig 12978 bp, 12 predicted proteins | sample Lox_Sample_24_FD_206723 | JGI IMG/M metagenome (GOLD analysis project Ga0335075, IMG submission 206723) | Soil microbial communities from Loxahatchee National Wildlife Refuge, Florida, United States - Lox_Sample_2.4 | ecosystem: Environmental > Terrestrial > Soil > Wetlands | place: USA... | reverse complement strand
CCGCCCAGGATCGCCCAGAAGGACGTGCGCGCCGCGATGCGCGCAATCGTGGAGCCAACGGAGCAGCCGCTCCGCAAGCGGTCGCTCGTAACACATGTCGCCAACCAAAATAACGTCCCAGCCGCAGGGGCGGCCGATAACGTCTTCCGTCACAATTTCGATCTTCTCGCCGCGGCGCCCTGTTTGCGCACCTTGCGCCGTGGTCCTGCGGACCATGCAGCTTACGCCGTTGGCCCAGCAGTTCAGGCCAATAGCTGCCGCCGCGAAACCGTCGATATCGGTCGCCATCACGATGCGCGCACCGGATTTCACCGCGGCGATGGCGACGAGCCCCGAACCGGTGCCGAAGTCGAGCACGGATTTGGCGGCCACGGTGTTGCGATGGTCCAGAACGTAGCGCGCGAGCGCCTGACCGCCCGCCCAGGCGAAGGCCCAGTAGGGTGGGGGCACGCCTTCGGCCCGGAGCTCCTCTTCCGTCTTGCGCCAGAGCGGCACCACTTCGGTGGCGAGGTGCAGGTCGATTTCCGGCACGAGCGGCGGAGCCGCCAGCTCGGTGTTGGCACGGATGAACTGCGCGTAATAGCCTTCGAACATCTCCAAGCCACATGTCTGGCTTATGCGATCTTCGACGGATCGGAAGGCGAATTTATTCCGGGGGCCGGTCGAATTCATGCATCCGGTGGCGCATCAGTCGATCGTGATCTCGGCAGGTGCGAACTCCCTTGGGGCATCGGGGTTGATGGCCATGGCCTGCGCCTGGTCCGATTGCGCTCTCGCCTGGTCGCCGGCTTTTTCTTCGCAGATGCCGCGTCCGTACAGCGCGCGCCATGAGCCGGCGTCGGAAGCGAGCACGGTGCTGAAGTCCGAAACCGCCTGCTGGCACTGTCCCAGCCGAAGAAAGATCACGCCGCGGTTGACGAAAGCCTCCTGAAGTATCGGATAAAGTGCAATAGCGTGATTGTAGTCTGCCAGAGCATCCGCCAGATTGTCGCTTGCAAAATACTCGTTTCCGCGAAGGGCCAAAAATCTGGCCCGATAGCGAGGTGGAAGCAGATTTGTATGTATAACCTCGCCACAGGCTTCGATGCGTTCTGATGAAGAGAGATTCTTGTTCAGGCAGTTATCAATAGCAGCGCCCAACCCCACGGCAGGGGTTCCCTGATATTGTTGTGCAAATGCGGGGCTGCCGAATCCGAGCGCCAAAGCGGCAGACGCAAACAGGGCTTGTAATTTGTTCATGGCGATCTCCTCCTCCGGGTACGACGATCACTCGCTCCAAGCCGAGTTTATATTAGCAAATACCCACATCAAGCCGGACGCTGCCCGACGCGCTCAAAAAAGACCGCCCTGGTGAAGCACCAGCGCCGCCATCCAGATTTCGCAGACGATCTGCACCGCGTAGGCTGCGAAACGGAGAGTAACCGCGGCAACCGAACCCGACGCGATGTGGATCACCGACTGGATGATGCGCGCCACGAGAACGATCACGGCGAGCCGGTTGAATGGGGCGGTCTCCATCCCGACCACCCAGCCCGATAGAACGATCACGGCGAAGATGGGCAGGTTCTCGACCGTATTGAGATGGGCGCGGTTGATGCGCCAATAGGATTCGCTGCCATGCGGCACGCCTGCCGTGAAGCTGTCGGCTCTGGCCTCGCCGCGGATCACTTGCAAAATCCGGTCGCCCGAGACCATGAGCACCAGCGCGACAGCCCACAGCGCATAGAAGATCAACGCAGTTATGGACGAAGGTGCGGTAAATGGCGACATGACTTTCCTCCGGGCGGCGTCAAAAGTTTTGCCACCAAAAACACAAAGCGCATTGTGCTATCAGTGGTGAACTAGACATGGCTTGCAGCAATGATGGCGGCGGCGACGAGCAGGCCGACGTCGCGGTTCGAACGGAATATCCGCAGGCAGCGCGCCGTGTCGCTCACGTCGAGCCGGCGGGTCTGCCAGGCAAGATGCAGCCCCGCCGGAATGAGCAGGAGCGCCGTCCACAACTTTGCGGTCGTCACAATCAGCGCCAGAACGAAAAGCCCGAGCGACAGCGAATAGAACGTGTCGATCCAGACAGGCGAATTGCGGCCGAAGAGTCGCGCGGTCGATTTCACGCCGATCAGGGCGTCGTCCTCCCGGTCCTGAAGGGCGTAGATCGTGTCATAGCCGAGCGTCCAGAAAAAGCAGCCGGCGTAGAGAAGAAAGGCGGGAAGGGTGAGATGGCCCGTCGCCGCCGAAAAGCCGAGCAGCGCGCCCCAGTTGAAGGTGAGCCCCAGCCAGGCCTGCGGCCACCATGTGATGCGCTTCATGAAAGGATAAAGCGCCACCAGCACAAGCGAGCCCGCGCCGAGAAGGAGAGAGAAAATGTTGAGCTGCAGCAGCACCGCGAGGCCTATCGCGCATTGCAGCGCCGTGAACAGCCACGCGCCGCGCAGGCTGACCGCGCCCGAGGGAATAGGTCTGCCGCGGGTCCGTGCAACCATCGCATCGATGTCGCGGTCGATAATGTCGTTATAGGTGCAGCCCGCGCCGCGCATCGCGATCGCACCGATGACGAACAGTCCAAGCAAATGAAGATCGTGCAGCGATCCGAAGCCGCGATCTTCTGCCGCCGCGCCAAGCGCCAGCCCGAACACGCAGGGCAGAAAGAGAAGCTCGATGCCGATCGGGCGGTCGAGCCGCATCAGCCTGAGCCAGGGTTGTACCGCGGCGGGGACGGAGTCGACCCAGCTGCGTTGGGCATCGGCTGGCAAAGACGCCGTTCGCGGAATTTCCGTCATGGTGGCCCCTCCCGAATAGCGGGAATCCTGCCTCCATCTACCCCAAAGACATGTTTGACCGCTATTGTTGTTTGTGGGTGGTTCCGGAACTGGAGGCCGATCTGTCAGAACTCACCTGTCCAGGCGGGAAAGTGCGGCTGTTTGTAGAAACGCTGCTGGCGGTTGGCGCGCGTCTGCCGCTGGCGCCCGCGCCGTCGCATTATCTGCTGCATGTGATGCGGGCGCGGATCGGCGATCATGTAAGCCTGTTCAACGGACGCGACGGCGAATGGCTGGCGCGGATCGTGGAAGCCGGGCGGCGCGAATGTGCGGTGGAATGCGAGCGCAGGATCGTGGAACAGGGCGGCGACGACGATCTCTGGCTCGTCTTCGCGCCGATCAAGAAGACGCCGGCGGACTACCTGGCCCAGAAAGCAACAGAACTCGGTGTTTCCGTCCTTCAGCCGGTGATCACGCGGCGTACCATCGTTCATCGCGTCAACACAGATCGCATGCGGGCGAACGCGATCGAAGCCGCGGAACAATCCGCGCGGACGACAGTGCCGGAAATCCGCCCGCTGATCGAGCTTTCGCGGCTTCTCTCGCGATGGCCGCAGGAGCGCCGGCTGTTATTTTGCGACGAAGCGGGCGGACCGCCGATACGGGAGGCGCTATCGAACAGGGCGGCCGCGCCCTGGGCCGTCATCACCGGCCCGGAAGGCGGATTCGACGATACCGAACGGGAAATGATCCGCGCGCTGCCTGCAACCGTTCCCGCATCGCTGGGCGCACGCACCCTGCGCGCCGACACGGCGGCGCTTGCCGCGCTCGCGATCTGGCAGGCTCAGTGCGGGAAGAACGGATAGCCGGAATTGTAGAATTCCGAGCCCGGCGCATTGTCGGTTCCATAACCCGGCTGCGAGGAATATCCGGGCCGGTAGAAGTAGCCGGGCTGGCTATTGTTGTTCCAGCCATCGCCACCCGATACACCGAAGTGAAACGAGCCCAGCCCGTCCACCTTCATGTCGCCCTGCTGGTCGGTTGAGAATTTGCTCTGCGCCTGCGCATCGGGATCCTGATAGGGAGTTGTTGTCCCGTCGCTGTTCGTTTGTGGCATGGTCACCGTCTCGATGGCGAAGACGGGAAGTGACGACAGCAGCACAGCGGTGCCGGCCGCCGCGGCGGCCAGGATCAGCCTCGAACGCATGATACATCTCCTCGAAGCAGGCGAATGATAAGACCACGTTCCCGCCAGCGAATGCAATGGGGTGTGATCCGACACGGCTTCGCCGGCTTGTCCGGGCAGAAGGGGGCGCTTACATAGCCAAAAGCTAAATCCCGGCTTTAGAATTCACCCGCAGGGTTGGATACCCGGGAAAGGGAAGGGCTGCCCATGTCGATCCCCCAATCCGCGGGCGGACCTATCCAGTCGCGCGACGATCTCGTTCGCTATCTCGAAACCGGCAGCAAGCCGCGTTCGCAATGGCGCATCGGGACCGAGCACGAAAAATTCGTCTACGACCTCAGCACCCACAAGCCGCTGGCCTATGCGGGCAGACCCGGCATTCGCGCCCTGCTGGAAGGCATGCGCCGTTTCGGCTGGGAGCCGGTGATGGAGGGCGACAACATCATCGGCCTTGTCCAGGACCAGGCGGGTATCAGTCTCGAGCCCGGCGGACAGTTCGAGCTCTCCGGCGCGCCATTGCGGTCGCTGCATCAGACCTGTGCCGAGGTGAACACGCATCAGCAACAGATTCGGGAGGTGGCCGGCGAAATTGGCGCAGGCGTGCTGGGGCTCGGCTTTGCGCCCAGCTGGCGGCTCGACGAAGTGGATCAGATGCCCAAAGGCCGCTACGCGATCATGCGGCGCTACATGCCGAAGGTCGGCGCGTACGGACTCGAAATGATGTTCCGCACCTGCACGGTGCAGGTGAATCTGGATTTCGCCGACGAAGCGGACATGGTGAAGAAATTCCGCGTCGCGCTGGCGCTGCAGCCGGTGGCTGCGGCCTTGTTCGCGAACTCTCCGTTCCGCGAGGGAAAGCCCAACGGGTTTCTTTCCTATCGCAGCCAGATCTGGACCGATGTCGACAATGCGCGGGCGGGCATGCTCCCTTTCGTGTTCGAGGACGGCTTCGGCTTCGAGCGTTATGTCGACTATGTGCTCCATGTGCCGATGTACTTCGTCTATCGCGACGGACGTTACATCGACGTCGCCGGGAAAAGCTTCCGGGATTTTCTCGATGGCCGGATCCCGGAACTGAAGGGAATTGTGCCGCAGCTTTCGGACTGGGCAGACCATCTGACCACGATTTTTCCCGAAGCCCGGCTGAAGCGGTTTCTGGAAATGCGCGGCGCCGATGGCGGCACCTGGCGGCGCATCTGCGGTCTGCCGGCGCTATGGGTGGGAATTTTCTACGATCAGAGCGCGCTTGATGCGGCCTGGGACCTGGTGAAGGACTGGAGCTGCGAAGAGCGCGCGGCGCTGCGCGCAAGCGTTCCTTCGCTTGCCTTCAGGACGCCGTTTCGCGATCGCACGGTGCTCGATCTCGCGCGTGACATGCTGGCGATTTCGCAATCCGGCCTGAGGGCGCGCGCCCGGGAGGATGCGGGCGGCGTGACCGAGGAAGGCTTTCTGCAGCCGCTCGTCGATCTCGTCGAGCGCGGCTACACCCGCGCCGAGGAACTGCTCCGCCGCTGGAAGACGGAATGGAACGGCGATCTGTCGCGGCTGTTCACGGAGTATAATTTTATTTAGATGGTTCGTCCGGGACCGTTACAGCGCATTTCATCCGCGTTGGTCCGCTTCCGCGGTGCTATCCGGTATCACACCGCCGCGTCTTCCGCAGGTTCATGCGCTTATCGAGGTAGTCACGCCGCGAAACGGACAATCACGTTGCTTTGGCCTGCACGGGGCGCGTTGAACGTCACTTTTTCACCGCTTCCATTCGCCATGGTTACGTTCGCCTCATAGCGGCCTGCCGGCAATCGCATGAGCACCCAGGGTGCGTCGCAGCGCACCCGGATCGGCGTGCCGGCGTGGCTGTCGAACAGCGTGACATTCTCGTTTGCGAGATAATCGCCGCGGCGATTGACCACTTCGAGCTTCACGGGGTAGTTGCGCCAGCGCGGGTTGCGCTCCGCACGAAAGCCTATGCCCGTGCACGCGATCCCCACACCCTGGACATTGACGGCACGATTGATCGGAAGATTCCTGACCGGTTGGGCCTGCGCCGGCAAGCCGGCGCAGAACACGAGCGCCGAGGCTGGAAGCAGTGCCGCGAGTCCGACTTTGGCGAGTTTCGACATGATGTCTCTCCCATTTGTGGCCGCTCGCCACCCGGGCGGCGCAACTTTCGCCTATGAGAACCGGGATCGCGCGGTGATGTTTCGTGAAGTTTCGTCAAGCTTCATGACCGAAGGAAACCAAAGAGTCATTCCGTCAGAAAATTCGCTGCGCAGGCGCAGGGTAGTCCGGGAGCTGAAAGCGGTCGGCGACGAAATGGCGCATCAGAAGATCTGCAATGGCAGGCACCGCGCCGAGCTTCAGGACGATATCACGCACGAAAAGACCCGCCGCGGTTCTGGGCGTGAAGCTTGATATGAAGGCGCGAGCGGCTTTCTGCTTGTGTTCGATAAAGGGTTTGAAACTTTGCTCGTAAGAGCAGAAGGCGCGCGCGAAGTCCCCCGCCGCGCGATCCAGTTCACCGGCAAGGATATACGCTCCCGCCACGGCAAAGACCGAGCCTTCGCCGGCAAGCAGAGACGGACAATAGGCTGCGTCTCCCACCAACGCCACGCGGCCCTTCGACCAGCGGGGAATGTGTATCTGACTCACCGCGTCGAAATACAAATCGTCAGAAGCTTCGAGGCGGCTCATGATTTCCGAGCGTTCCATCCATGGCTCATCGCGGAATTGCGCGATCAGCAACTTCTTCTGCGAAGCCATGTCCCGCGGCAATGCCTTAGGATCGGCCGGCCACGCAAAGACCAGCAAAAAACCCGTTCCATCGTTGCGGAGCGCAAACCGGCTGATCTGGCGGCCCGGCGCCGCATAGCTCAGATAGGTGTGCTCATCGCGCCTGGCATAGCCCCCTGTTGCGAATGCCGCCGCGCAATAGCCGAGATACTGTTCCGTGTCGGGCGTGTCTCCGAACGCATGGCGCCGGACAACAGAGCGAAGCCCATCTGCTCCGACAACGAGTTCAAAAGAGCGCCGCCGGCCGCTCTCGAACGTGACATCGACGCCGTCGGGTGTTTCGTCGAGCGATGCGATGCTGTCGCCGAAGATCACTTCGGCACGCTCCGCAAGCCCGCGCCAGATTTCCAGCGCCAGATCGCCGCGCCGGATGGAAAGGAAGCGGTCGCCGAGCGCGCGGCGTAATGCAGCGCCGCCAAAACAGCTCCGCACGCTGCCATCGGCGCGCACGAAGACGATCCGGTCGTTCACATAGCCGGCTGCGCGGAGCGCGGGAATGAGCCCCATGCGTTCGGCGACGTCGAAACCGACGCTCCAGAAGTCGATGATATATCCGCCCGTCCTGAATTGCGGCGCCTGTTCGACAAGCACGGGCGTGAAGCCGCGCGCGAGGAGCCACCACGCAAGCGTCGAGCCTGCAATTCCGGCCCCGGAAATCAGGACAGATTTCCCAGGTCTTTGGTTTGTCGTCTCCGCGCGCGTCATCGAAGACCGTGCTATATCCCCACCGATCCCGGATCAACTGCAGCACCGATCATGCGCGCGCATGCTGCGGAAGTTATATTCGCCAGGCTGAAAGAACCCTCAAATAATTCCCGGCAGCCAGCGCCATGGGACTGCGGCCATGTAGGCGGCATAGTCGGGTTCCTGGCGCAGGAAATCTTCTTCCACGAAGCTTTTGATCACGAAGAGGCCGGCGCCGGTGGCGAAGATCGCTGCGTTGATCGGCGAGAAATTCTGCAGCGTGAGTGCAGCGTACGAGAAATAGACTCCCGTGTAGATGGGATGCCGCATGAAGCGGTAGGCGCCGCGCGTGACGAGGCCGCGCTGGGCGGGCACAAGCCCGATCGAACGGCCCAAACTTGCGCGCGCCCACACGCTGACAACGAAACTTGCAAAACTCAGCGCGAAGATCAGCCAGCGCGGCGCAAGCGGTACGCCGGCGGTGGCGAAACGTCCGGTGATGAACAGCCAATAGGTGGCGACGAAGGCGAGCAGCCAGTAGAGCGGCTGCGGGGTCACACGCATGGGCGGCCGGCGCACCAGCATCGCGAGCACCAGAAGGATGAAATTTGCATTGGTGATGATCCAGGCGGGATTAAGCCCGAAGGTGCGCATTTCGTGGGCGAGACTGGCTGCAAAGGGAATGCAGGCGACGGCCGCAACGAGCCGGTCGCACCAGGGCGATGACGTCCACCCGACAATCCGGCGCGTTGCCAGTCTGTCCCGGGACGGCACAATTGACATTGCAGCAGCTCCGCAGGGTCCTGTCCCGCCGTGCGAACTGGCAAGGTTGGGGCCACTGTACCGGACCCGTCGCTAGAGTTGTTTCACCGAGCCCAGGTCGAAATCATAGCCTTTGGGATTCTCACCGATTACGAGCGTCGTGGGTCCAGCGAAATTGTAGGGGGGCACGGGAAGGTTCAGCGGCGCCGGCACGCCTTTGAAAACCCGGCCGGCGAGATCATATTTCGAACCGTGACAAGGGCAGAGATAACCTCCCGGCCAGGACGGGCTGAGTGCGCCTGGCTTGGCCATGAGATGCGGAATGCAGCCCAGATGCGTGCAGATGCCGACCAGGACGAGATATTCCGGTCTGATGGAACGCGACCAGTTCTGGGCATAGGGAGGTTGCTGGAGCTGGTCCGAATTGGGATCGCTTAGCATGGCGAGCAGTGACGCGGATCGCAGCCTTTCAAGGATGGGCGGCGTACGATGCACCACGAAAATGGGCCGCGAGCGCCACAACACCTCGACCTGCTGACCGGGCGGGATCTTCGACACGTTCACCGTTACCGGGCCTCCCGCGGCGATAACGTCGGCCGAAGGTTCCATCTGGTCGATCAAGGGCCAGAGCGCAAAGAGGCCGCCGACAATTCCCGCCGCCGTCGTGGCGACGAGGATGAAGTCCCGGCGCCGCACCTCCGGTTCGGCCGGCTGCGTGGCCGCGATGTCTTCTGCGGGCATTCGTGGTGTTTCCCGGTTTCCGCGAACGGAAAACGCGCGGAATGCCGGATAGTCTCAGATCAGCGATTCGGACGCCGCGTAGGGTTTGATGCTCGCCGCGACCGAATCGGCCACATGTTCCTTGGTAATGACGCCGCGGACATCGCCGCCGCGGGGGACAGGACCCGATTCCGCCACGATCGACATCGTGGAATTGCGCCGCCACATGCGGCCGATGACGTTGAACATGATGTCCTGGGGCCGGCACACCGTGTAGCTGCGGCTCGCAATCTCGCCGAGCGTCACGCCCGCGAAGGCGTTTTCGAGCCCGCGGCGCAACGAGGTGTTCACACGCAGCACGCCCACGATGGTTCGTCCGCGCGTTACCACCACGTGCCGCATGCGCCCGTCATGTCCCGGCCGCGCCAGGAAGTCATCAAATCGTGTTTCTTCCGGCAGCACGAGAACGTCCCGGTCCATCACGTCCTCGGCCCGGCGCACCAGGAACATGTTGGCGTGCAGTGCCTTGGGAATGAAGTGGCGCCGCGCAACAAGCTTGATGGTGTAGATGTTCTCGCGCGAGAGCAGCCGACGGACGCCGATGGCGACCGCGACGGCAATAATCATCGGCGTGACGATCCCGTAATCGAGCGTCATTTCGAATATCATGGTGACGGCCGTCATGGCCGCACCGGTGCTACCGCCCACCATTGCCGCCATTCCAACCATGGCGAAGGCAGGCACGTTGATCGCAGCAATCGGAAAGACAGCATGGGCCAGCGCACCGAAGGCGCCGCCGAGCGTCGCGCCCATGAAGAGCGAAGGCGAAAAGATGCCGCCCGAGGATCCCGATCCCAGGCTGAGGGAGGTCGCGGTCAGTTTCGCGGCAAACAGCAGGGCAAGAAATGGTGCGGCTGCCAGACCGCCCAGCAACACATCCTGGATGGTCGCGTAGCCCACGCCCTCGACATGATAGTGCCCGGAGAAGCGAAAGAAGAGATACATCATTATGCCAACGAGCAGCATGCCGAACGCGTGGCGCAGATAGGGGTGGCGGATGCGCTCGAATTCATCTTCGGCCGCATGGAGCCCGCGAATGAAGGCTGTCGCCGCAATGCCGGTCACCGCCCCCAGGATCGCGTAGAGCAGCAGCGGATAGACCGCGGAATAGTGCGTGCCGAGGGTTCCGACGGGAGGAACCGCAAAGGCCGGCCGCGGCCCGAGAAATATCCGGCCGATAAACGTGGCCGTGCCCGTGGCAAGCGCGACCGGCAAAAATGTCCGCGTGCTCACTTCGGGCATCATAAGCTCGACGGCGAAAAGCACGCCGCCGATCGGCGTGTTGAACGTGGCGGCGATACCGGCGCCCGCGCCGGCGGCCACCAGCGTGATCCGCTGCCAGGCTTCGAGGCGCATGAACTGCCCGATGCTCGATCCGAGGGAGGCGCCAATCTGGATAATGGGGCCTTCGCGCCCCACCGAGGAACCGCTGCCGATGGCGAGCGCGGAGGCCAGCGATTTGACGGCCGCGACCACCGGGCGGATACGGCCTTCATTATAAAAGATGGCGTCCATCACTTCGGGGACGCCATGGCCACGTGCCTCCGGCGCAAAAGTCCTGACCAGGAAGGTGACGCCGAGGCTGCCGATGACTGGCACCAGAATCACCCATGGCCCCCAAGGCGACGCCGGCTCATAGGCGTTGGCATTATAGGTAACCGAAAGGTGTCCCATGAACAGAAGGTTGTGGACGAGGGCGATAAGTCCGCGGAAGAAGATCGCGCCGAATCCCGTGATCACGCCCACGCAGATCGCGACAAGCGAAAATGTGAAAAGATTGAGGGGCCGTTCGGCCGGGGGTGCGTCGATCGTCATGTTGGGCAGGTCTTGGTCGGAAGAAAGTCCTCCTGCCATGCGGCGCCGGCCATGACAAGCGCGACATGCGCCGCTGACCGCGTCCGATTGACAGCGGCATAGGGACCCCGGCCTTCTACGCTGCGGCGGGGTGCGGCGGAGGCGGCGCTTGAGTAACGGCATGAGCCTGGGAGCGGGGTCGCCCGCGCCAGACATTGCGGCCTTCGGCTACCGGCAAGAACTCAAGCGCTCGCTGAGCCTGTTCGATCTTCTGGCCTATGGCCTCGTCTTCATCGTGCCGGTTGCGCCGATTCCGGTGTTCGGAATCGTTTTCAATGCAAGCCATGGCATGGTGCCGCTCGTCTATCTGACCGGTCTCGTTGCGATGGTTTTTACCGCGTGGAGTTACATGACGATGTCGCGCGCCTTTCCCGTGGCAGGCTCGGTCTATACTTATGCGGCGCGCAGTCTTGGTCCCGTGGCCGGCTTCTTTACCGGCTGGGCGATCCTTTTGGACTATCTGCTGATCCCGGCACTTACCTACGTTGTCGCCGCGATCGCCATGCACGCGGCGCTCCCCGAAACACCCAAGACGCTCTGGGTTATGATGATGCTCGGTGTTGCGACGCTCATCAATTATCTCGGCATCGAGACGACCGCGCGCGCAAATTTCATTCTGCTCATTTTTCAGGTCGCCGTGCTGGCTTTATTTGTGGTGCTTGGCACTCTTGGAGTCATGCATCACCTCGCCGGCGCACATGTGTCGGCCGCCCCTTTCTGGAGACCGGGCGCCGTTTCGCCCGAACTGATCTTCGGCGCACTCTCGCTCGCAGTTCTCAGCTTCGTCGGTTTCGACGCCATCTCCACCCTGTCGGAGGAGTCCCGTGACGGGCCACAGGCGATCGGGCGCGCCACGATCTTGTCCCTATGCCTTGCGGCGGTGCTTTTCATTGCCCAAACCTGGTTGGGGTCGCTGTTTGTGCTGGGTCGCACTGCTTTTCCGCCGGGAGAGCCGACGAACACGGCCTTCTACGATATCGCCACCCTGGTCGGCGGCTATCCTTTCAAGTTTCTGCTCACTGTCCCCTGCATCTTTCTTTCCAGCATCGCCTGCGCGGTTACGGCGCAGGCCGCGTCGGCGCGACTTCTGTTTGGCATGGCGCGTGACGGCGAACTCCCGCGTGCGCTCGCCCATGTTGACCCAAAGCGGAAAGTGCCGGTGCGCGCCGTGTTTCTCATTGCCGTGGTTACGCTGGTGCTGAGCCTGCTGCTGATCGATCAGCTCGAACTGTTGACCTCCATGGTGAGCTTCGGCGCGCTGACCGGGTTCCTGCTCCTTCATGTTTCGGTCATCGCGCATTTCATCTGGCATGAGAAAAGTCGCGATTTCCTTCGCCATCTCGTTTCGCCCTCGATCGGCTTTCTCATCATCGGTTACGTACTCTTGAATGCCGAGACGAATGCAAAAATCGCCGGAAGCGCCTGGCTGCTCGCCGGGCTCGCGCTTTTTGTTGTGTTCCGTCTTCTCCGTCGTCCCACACGATTACCAGAATGATTCCTGGGATAATATGCGCATGAACGAGACTCGCCAGCCAACCGGCCCCGCAACGACGCCGGCGCAGGTTGCGCCCCAAAGCGCCCGGCCGGTGGTGGCGGGCGGCGTCACGGCGCTCGGACTTTCGGCGCTCGGCGTCGTGTTCGGCGATCTCGGCACGAGCCCGCTCTACACACTGAAGACCGTGTTCGCCTTCGCCGGGCCGCATGCGGGGGCCGGTGTGGCGCTCGGCGTGCTTTCTCTCGTCATCTGGACGCTGATCATCATCGTCATGGTCAAATATGTCTCTTTCGCGATGCGCGTCGACAATGACGGCGAGGGCGGCATTCTCGCGCTGCTGGCGCTTCTGGGCGTGAAGCGCGCGCACCGGCCGATCATTGTCGCGATCGGACTTTTTGGCGCGGCTCTGATTTATGGCGACGGCGCCATCACGCCGGCGATCTCCGTTCTCTCGGCGCTTGAGGGCCTGAATCTCGCCACGCCTGCGGTGAGCGCCTATGTACTTCCCGCGGCGGTCGGCGTCCTTGTCATTCTTTTCGCCGTTCAGCCGCTGGGCACGGCCCGCATCGGGCGCGCCTTCGGTCCCATCATGGCGTTCTGGTTCGTCGCGATCGGCCTGCTCGGCATCTGGGGCATCGCCCAGCATCCGGCGGTGCTTGTGGCCG
>Ga0335075_10012221_pt1 | contig 12978 bp, 9 predicted proteins | sample Lox_Sample_24_FD_206723 | JGI IMG/M metagenome (GOLD analysis project Ga0335075, IMG submission 206723) | Soil microbial communities from Loxahatchee National Wildlife Refuge, Florida, United States - Lox_Sample_2.4 | ecosystem: Environmental > Terrestrial > Soil > Wetlands | place: USA: Florida... | reverse complement strand
AACGCCGCTCTTCCTGAGACTGCAGTCTTCAACAGCCATGGTCGAGCGGCGCCGGGAGTCGTGCGTTACGCAATCAGGTCGTGAATCACGTTGCCATACAGATCGGTCAGGCGATAGTCGCGGCCGCTGTAGTGGTAGGTAAGTTTCGTGTGATCGATGCCGAGCTGATAGAGAATCGTTGCGTGAATGTCGTGCACGTGCACTGGATTTTCAACGGCCTTCCAGCCGAAGTCATCCGTAGCGCCATAGGAGAATCCCTGCTTGAAGCCGCCGCCGGCGATCCACATCGTAAAGCCATGCGGATTGTGGTCGCGCCCGTTGTGCGTCTGGCCGCCGTTGAATCCGCTGCCTACCTCGACCACGGGCGTGCGGCCGAATTCCGAACCAGCCACGATGATTGTCTCGTCGAACAGGCCGCGTGATTTGAGGTCCTTGATCAGGGCTGCAAACGGCTGGTCTGAATCGTGACCCGTCTTGCGGTGCAGTTCGATATCGAAGTGATGATCCCACGGATCGCCTTTCGCGTAGTACACCTGCACCATGCGCACGCCGCGCTCGATCAGCCGCGCCGCCGTAAGGCAGCCGCGCGCCGTGCTTCCTTCGCCATAGAGCTTCAGCGTCGCTTCCGACTCCTTGCGTACATCGAACACGTCGGGCGCTTCGGTCTGCATGCGATAGGCCGTCTCCATCGCGCCGATGGTCGCCTCAAGCTGCGGATCCTTGGGACCTTCCGAGGTCATACCCATTCGATCGAGCTGCTCGACGAGATCCATCTCCTTCTTTTGCTGGTTCAAGTCGAAGCGATCGTTATGAATGTTGGCGATCAGCTTCTGTGGATCGAATGCCTCCTTGCTCACCTTGTCGGACACGTAGGTGCCCTGATATACGGGCGACAGAAACGCCGACGACCACAGCGGCGGCCCGACCGTGGTGGGCACATCCGGACAAAGCACCACGAAGCCCGGCAGATTCTTGTTGGCGGTGCCCAGACCATACGTAATCCACGATCCCATCGACGGACGCCCGGCGAAGTTTGCGCCGGTGTTCATCATCTCGAGCGCGGGCTCGTGGTTGGGAATCTCGGTATACACGGATTTGACGATGCACATGTCGTCTACGCACTCGCCCAGGTGCGGAAAGATCTCGCTCACCTCAGTCCCGCTTTTCCCGTACTTCTTGAAGGTGAACGGAGACTTCATCAGGTTGCCCACCTTGCGCTCATGCGAGAGCGGACCGCCGGGCATAGGCTGGCCGTTGTACTTTTCGAGCATCGGCTTGTAGTCGAAGGTATCGATCGCCGACATGCCGCCGTTCATGAACAGGAAGATGACGTGCTTAGCCTTGGGTTTGTCGGTGATCATCCACGAGGCGCGATCGCCGGTGCTCTCGGCGCGTGCCAGTGACTGCCCCACAAGGCTGGCAAGACTCAGGTATCCAAAGCCGCAACCCATCTTGCGCAGCGCGTCGCGGCGGGTGATCGGTTGATTGGCAGGTCGATGAAACATGATTTCTTCTCCTCTGCGGGCCTCGCACACCCGCCTCAGCTTGTCAGTTAACGAACTGAAATTCGTTCGAGCTCAACAGCACGCGCGCGTACTCATCCCATGCCGTAATGGGCTCGCCCACCACGTTGTAGCCCGGCTTATCCGGGGTCGTGCTCAAGAACTTGAGGCCCAGTTGCAGTTCATCCGCAGTCGGCTTGCGCTGGTACACGTACTCGTACGCTTTTTCGATTCGCGCCTCGTCGGTCGGTTCGCTCTTCACTCGCTCGGCCAGAACGCTTGCCTGCTTGTATTCGAACGGATTGTTCATAAAGTAGAGCTGTTGCAGCGGAACATTGCTGGAAAAGCGCTCTTCTGCCGTAAAGCTCGGGTTGGGAAAATCGAAGATCATCAGGTAATTGCTCAGCCGGAACCGGCTCACCTTGCAGAACACGGTGCGCCTCTTATTGTCCGGCGTGAAGTCGGTGGACGGACCCGATGTGTCTTTCAGGTTCAGATCTCCGGCCACATCGAGGGTCGCATCGCGAATCTCTTCCGCATCCAGCCGCTGGCGGTTGAAGTGCGAGTAGAGCCGGTTGCCGCCATCCTTGTCATGCGCGGCCTGCGACTCATCCACGCTCTGCTGATAGACCGCGGACATGAGGATTTCCTTCTGCAGCCACTTGATCGAACGGCCATGGGCGACAAACTGATAGGCCAGCCATTCGAGCAGCGCGGGGTCCGACGGCTTGTCGCCCATCACTCCAAAATTGTCCGGCGTGTTCACAATGCCTGTGCCAAAGTTCCACATCCAGATGCGATTCACAATCACCCGCGCCGCCAGCGGGTGATTGGCGATATCGTTGGCGAAGTCGAGCCGTCCGCTGCCATCCGAGTACGGCTTTGCGTTGGGTGGGCTCAACACAGTGATAAAGCCACGCTGTATCACCGGCCCCAGCGAGTGAGGATTGCCGCGTATATTCAGATTCACGTCCACAGGCTTCGGCTTATCTGTCTCGCCATTTACGAAGGGATAGGTCTCAGCCTTCAGATCCTTGTCGATCTCGCCCATCTTCTTCTGCTGTTCCGCGATGTAATCCTGGAACGCCGGACCGAGCCGCCGCGTAAGCGACCACCCCGTGAAGACCAGTACGCCGGGCCTGAACCGCTCCTCCTGGTCTCCCGACTGGGAGACAAAGATGTCGGAGTAGAGCTTGGCCTGATCGAAGGGCAACGCCTTAAGTTCGAGCTGACAGCCGGGACAGAACTCATCGAAGGTATCGAATTTGCCGGGGTCAGTGTCGATCAGCAAACGCCGCTCCGGAACATCGTTCTTGACCTTGATGATCTCGTTCTGATGCTGCACATCGAGTCCTGCTGCGCGCACCTTGAGAACAAGTTTTTGGAATGCGTCGGCCAGGTCCCTGGCCTGCTCCTCGGTGCTGTCGGGAGAGGCGATCATCGCTTTCCAGTCGTTCAGATAGGGGTAAGGATGATCCGCCTTCAGGTAGTCGACCCATCGCTGTAACACTTCGGGATCGAGCTTCGCGCTGTTCGATACCTCATCGATCGAGCGCTTGTTCTTGCCGAGCACGTTCCACGACCCGACCATGTAGTCCGTGGTCTGTGCGGCGAGCGCGCCGGCAAGCTGCTTGCTCAGGTCGGTGGTGTAGTCGCGCAGATCGGCGCGCAGTGTGGCTTCGTCCACCACCTTCTTCTCGTACGCCTCGGCCATCACCGGCGACACCACTGGATATGCCTTATACGTAGAGCTGGCAAAGATACTCACCACGCGGTAGTAGTCTTTTTGCGCAATCGGATCGTACTTGTGGTTGTGGCATCGTGCGCAGGCGACGGTGAGTCCGAGCATACCCCGCGTCACTGCGTCCACGCGCTCGTTGCGCTCGTCGGCGCGTCCCTGGATGGGCTCGGCCTGATCCCACACCCACGGGCCTGCGCCGAGATACGTTGTGGCGATCAGGTTTTCGTCGCGCTCCTCATGCGTCTTATAAGGCATCAGGTCCCCGGCGAGCTGCATCCTCAGGAATTCATCGTAAGGAAGATCGTCGTTGAACGACTTGATAACCCAATCGCGATAGCGGTAAGCCCCATCGAATGGCATGTAGCCGCGCCCTTTGGGATCCAGGCCGCGCACATCGTCCTCCGAGTAGCGGGCCACATCCAGCCAGTGGCGTCCCCAGCGCTCGCCGTAGCGCGGCGAAGCGAGGAGGCGGTCGACAACCTTCTCCCATGCGTTGGACGATTTGTCATTAACGAATGCTTCGACCTCTTCTTCGGTTGGCGGCAATCCGGTCATGTCGTAGGTCGCGCGGCGAATCAGCGTGCGGCGGTCGGCCTGCCGCGCGGGCGTCAAGCCGGCATCGTGAAGACTTGCCAGAACGAAGTGATCGATCGGCGTCTTTGCCCAGTGCTCGTACTGCCGGTCCTCCACCGCAGGAGGGGCAACATCCTTGAGCGGCAGGAACGACCAGAATTTGCGCTGCGCGTCAGTGATCTCGCCCGTGGACGCGGTTGTGTTCACCGGAGCAGCAGCCGAGTCCGGCCACTTGGCGCCCTCTTTTACCCACTCAACCAAGGCTGCAATCTCTTCCGGCTTCAGCTTGGGACTCCCCTTGGGCATCTTCAGATTGCCGGTCTGCTCGACGGCCTGAATCAACCGGCTGTGATCCGGGTCGCCCGGAATGACTTCGGCTCCATGGGCGCCGCCTTTCTCGAATCCCGCCTTGGAGTCGAGACGCAGGCCGCCGGAAGCAGAGTCAGAATGGCAATCGCCGCAACTGTTCACCAGGATGGGCCGTACCTTGTTCTCGAAGAGATCGGAGTCGGTCTGCATCGAGGCTGTCTTGGCCGGGGATGCCGCAGACGGTTCTGTCGCTGCTGCCGGTGCAGCCTCTGCGGGTGAAGTCGGGGCTGCCGCAGCAGGGGTCTCGGCAGGCGCGGCGTCGGAGCCCACGGCGCCGGCCTTGACCCATGCCACCAGGTCGGCAACATCCGCAGGATCGAGCGGACGCCTGGGCGGCATTTTCAGATCGCCCTCGCGGCGAATCGCCTGGATCAGCATGCTCGTATCCGGATCGCCGGGAACGATGACCGTCCCATCGTCACCGCCTTTCTTAATTCCGGCATACGAATCCAAATGCAACCCCGCCTTGGCGGGATCGGAGTGGCAATCGACGCAGTTGTTCTTCAGAATCTGCGTCACGCGCGATGTGTAGAACTGCTGCGAGCCCGGGTCGGGCGCGGCAGGGCCGGATGCGGCCACTGTATCGCCCGGAATCACTGCTACGCTGGCAGCGACCGCACAGATACTTCCGAGGAAGAAGAAGCGCTTCATCACAAACTGCCTTCCGTGTTCGAAGATTGTGTCAGGTCCCCGTCGCGATGCATCGACGACGACTTGTATGCAAGCTGCTTCACGTACTCATGCAGCTCATGAAATTCGAGACTGTGCTGCCGCTTTGCGAACGGCAGGCGCGCGGTGGGAACTTCCATATCGAGCAGCACGTTGCTTTTGTGCGCGTTCTCTTCCCGGTGACGCCCAAGCAGGACGAGCCGCGTACTGAGCATCAGCGCCTCTTGCGTGTTATGGGTGACAAAAACGATCGTAGGACGCGACACCTGCCAGACAGCGTGCAACTGCTCCTGCAGACTGGAGCGCGTAGAAGGATCGAGTGCGCTAAAGGCTTCGTCCATGAGCAGGACCGGCGGCTTCATCAAAAGCGCCTGGGCAATCGCGACGCGCTGCTGCATGCCGCCCGAAAGCTGATGTGGATACTTATTGAGGTCCTGAGGGCGCAGGCCCATGCGTTCCAGATAGCCCTGCGCCTCATTGCGCAGCGCCCGGCGAAAGCGGAAGTACGAAGGACGGATGCGGCCAAGAAAACCGCTGTTCGCATTTTCAGGGCCGTACATCACGTTGCCCAGCACCGTGCGATCGGGAAAGAGCGAGTACCTCTGCGGCACGTAGCCGCACCGCGCATCGATCCGCTTCACCGGCTTTGCATCGACTTCCACAGTGCCGCTGGTCGGAAACTCCTGACCCAGAATCAGCCGCAGCATGGTGCTCTTGCCACAGCCCGTCTCACCCAGAATCGCCACGAACTCACCCGCGGCAATCTCCAGGTTGATGCCGGAGAGCACGGTCTTCATGCCCTCGCCGCCTGCCGGATAGGCAACCGTCACATCGCGCAGAGCGATCTCCGTCCGCCGCGCAACGGGCGCGGCGACCGGAGTGGCAACCGACTCAAGCCTCAAAGCGGCTGATACCACGGATGCAGCCTCCGATTGGCGATGCGCAGCAGAGCGTCCGCGAAGAACAGCAGCAACGCAACCCAAAGCACGTAAGGAAGAATGATGTCCATGCCCATGTGGCGGCGCATGATGGCAATGCGATACGCCAGTCCGTCTGTCGAAGCAATCATCTCGCCGGCGAAAAGGAACAGCGCCAGCGGCTTCAGGTTGAGCCGCACGCTATTGATGATCTGGGGAAGCACCTGCTTGAGCACGATGCGATAGGCCACATCGAGATTGGTGGACTTAAGGGTGAAGGCCTTCACGATCTGTTCGCGCGGCACGCCCTTCGCAATGTTGAAAGTATCGAGAATGAGCGTGGGCGCAACGCCGATCACCATCAGCATGATCTTCGACCATTCCTCGATGCCGAAGGCGATAAACAGAATTGGCAGCAGCGAAAGCGCGACGATTTTGTCGAAGAACAGCACGAACCGCTGAAATACCGCGCCGAAGTACGGGAAAATGGCCATATGCAGGCCAAGCAGAATGGCGGGAATCAGCAGCGCCAATGCAATCAGGAAGCGTCTTGTGCTGGCCAGCGTATCTTTCCACAACATGCTGTGCGTGAGCTGCTGCCAGGTCGTCGCGCCCGGGTCGAGCGGGTCGTCCTCTTCAGCGGGCTGCAGCGCAGCGGTCTTCAGGCCGTCATAGAGCTGCCGCGCCGTAGGCGCGATACGGTCATCGGGATTCTCCCGGTGGCGCACAACGGAGAGATGCGCATACAGCGCGATGCCGACAAGAAACAACACCCAGCTCAATGACTGCGTCCACAGGCGCGAGGGCCGCACCTGAACGCCGGCAAGGTCTGTCACGTGAAAGGTCGGCTTCATGGCTAGAGCTTCCCCTCGGCTGCAAGCGTCATGTACGTCGCGTCCATCCTGAGCCGCACGCGATCCTTCTTCCCTTGAATCGTGCCGTCGGGATATAGAATCGCTACGTCGTCCACCGACTGCACGCCCTCCCCGAGCAGGTTGTGGTGGAAGCAAAACTGCCGGACCAAGTCCATCTTCTGCTTGAGCGCCGCATTGGTCGCAAAGGATGAAGCCGCCTGCGGCGTCGCAAACAGATGGGTCGTGAGCAGTTGGTTTTTGTACGAGGCCACGCTGTCGTCGCTGGCCGCAGCGCTGCCGCTGATGGCCCTGGCCTGCATCGGTCCGCCTTCAAGCTGCGACATCGTTTCGTACCACGCGCCGGTGATCGCCTTCGCAAAGCGCACGCCGGAACCGTCCGGCCGCTTCAACACATCGGTGCGCACCACCAGCAGATCGAGAATTTCGCCGGGAATCTTCGACGAGTCGAAGAGCTCTTTCACGCCCGAATCCTGATCCAGAATCTCCGAGACCAGAGGCTTCCACGTCACGGCGACCTGATTCTGCCTGTCGCCCAGATATGCACCCACAATGTCCGAGTCGCTTGTATTCAGCAGCTTCAGGTGCGGCAATTGACTGCTCAGGCCGTTGAGCACCATTGCACGCTCCAAAAGATACTCTGAAACGGTCTTCTGCACCAGCAAAATCGGCTTGCCCGACAGTTGCCCCAGCGAAAGATTATTTCGCGCCAGCACGGCATCATTGCCGTTCGAGTAATCGCCGATGATGACCGAGGTTGAATCCACGCCCGCCGCGGCAGGCATGTCCAGCGCTTCCATATTGGTCATTGTGCAGGCGTCGATGTTCTTCGAGACGAACGCATCGAGCGAAGCGGCATAATCGAACCGCTGCACTTTGATGATCACGCCGTACTTGTCCGCCCACTTCTTCAGGATTCCCGAGCGGTACATGTAGTAGTAAGGGTTCCAGCCTGCGTAAACTGACCAGCCTACGGTAAACGTGGGCTCAACCGCCGCAGCCCTCTGCGTAAACAAGGCCCCGAGCAGCGCAATCGCTATCAATACGCCGCGATATAGACTTCTCCTGTATGAAAGAACCGGGAACAAATTCCTTCCACCTTTGAATGTTGACTTGAGCCGGTTTGCGGGTTTACGCGGGAGATTGTGCGCCGCTGCTTATGAAGACTCTAACCCGGTTCAAGGACTGAATTCCGGCGCATCGAAGTTATTTATATGGCCTATAAGCGGGTTCGATTCTGCCCGGAAAGACTGGGCAACCGCGGCATTGTTTGCACACTTTCTTGAGCACAAAGACGGGCGCGCAGCTCCTCAAACGGCCGCACGCCCGCTCTTGTTGTTCTGGTACACCACCGCTTGCGATGTTTACTTTTAGTGAATCAGTTTTTTATCTTGCCGATCCCCCGGGTCCGGCAGCCGCCATACCTTGGCGCCCTTGTAGCTGCTGAGCCAGATGCCTCCCAGGCCATAGCGAATGCTGTCTCCGCCATCGCCATGCCACTGCGCCGTCACGGTATTAGTCGCTGGATCGATACGGGTAATGGGAAAATCGAAGACCGTGGCCCATACCGCGCCGCCCCCAAAAGCGATCTCGCCGCCGAATCCGGGAATGCCCGCAGAGATGAGGGCCGTGCGCTGGCCGGTTTTGTCGTCTACGCGCGCAATGGTGCCATCTCCCTGATTCAACACCCAGACCGAACCCGCGCCCACAGTGAGAAAGCGCGGCATGGGGCCTACTGGGGTTTCGCCAATGACCGCGTTCGTCTCCGGGTTCACGCGCACCAGCGTTCCGCCTTTGTTTGAGCTCACCCAGATGGAGTCGTTGGCGAAGATCGGATTGAACGAGCCCGCCGCAATCTGGATGTGCGCGGCTACTGCGTTCGTTTTTGGATCGATCCGCACCAGATCGCCATCCTTCGTGGTCACAATCCACACGCTGCCCGCACCCACGGCAATGCCGCCTTCGGAGTCCGCGGGGCCCGCTGCAACTGTCGCCTGCACCGCGCCGGACCTGGCATCCACACGCACTACCGTGTGATCGCCGCAGCTCGGTATCCACAAGCTGCCGAACCCCAGCGCGAGCCCGGCGCAAGGCCTATTCACAGTAATGATCGTGCCGGCCTGATTGGTCTTTGCGTCAAGCCAGACCACATGATTCGCACTCGAACTCGTCACCCACACGCCATCTTCGGCCACCGCCATCCAGTCCGGATGCCCCTCGACCGCAAACGTGGCCAGCGGGGTTATCCCGGCAATGTCCTGTTGAATGCCAGGCATCTGAACTCCGGTCTTGGGTGGAAAATTCGGCCTCTGGCGGTGCGGTGCCGCCGCCGGAGCCGAACCGGCGGATTGACTCGAGGGCGTGCTTGCCGCGTCCTGCGCCGCCATGCTCATCGTCCAAACTGCGCACACCGCGCCTGCTGCGGCCATCCGCATCCAGTTTCGTCTCATTGCCTCTGTCTCCCCAGGCAGGAATTGGATTCCCGATCGATCAGCGTGCGGCTCGCGCCGGGCGCATCATGCGCACCGGCGGGTAAGCCGCCAGCGTTGTTCCGCTTGTAGCAATTTCAAGAAATGCGTGCGCCGCGTGGGTCAAGGTGCGGTCCTTGCGCAGAATGAGCGCCAGCTCGCGCGTCAGGCGCATGCCTTCGACCTTCACAATTTTCAGCAAGCCCGCATGCATGTCGTCCAGCACATTGGCGCGCGGCAAAAATCCCATGCCCAGCTCAGCGCAGATCAGCCGCTTGAGAAGTTCGCTCGAATCCAGCTCCATGGCAATGCGCGGGTGCGCGTCGAAACCATCGAAAAAGTTATTGATCAAGGTGCGCTGCCTTCCCTGTTTGAGCAGCAGGAGCGGGTACTGCAACATTTCGTCGAGCTTGATGGTCTCGCGGCGCGCCAGAGGATGTGTGGGCGAAACTGCGAGCGCAATATCATCGCGGTGAATCACGTGCACTACGAGCCGCGGGTCTTTCACCGGCATCGACACAACGGCAAAATCCACCTCGCGGTTGAGCACCGATTCGAGAGAGCGCAAGTGCTCCGCGCGCACAATGTTGAGGTTCACGCGCGTGTAGTGCTTCTTGTACTGCGCCAGCACCGGCGGCAGCACATAAAGGCTTGTCGCTTCGCTCGCGCTCACCGACACTTCGCCGCGTGCGGACCGGTAGAGCTCGTTCACCGCCACCACAATATGGCTCTGGCACTGCAGGCAGTGCTCGGCAAACGGCTCAAACAGCCGTCCCGCCGCGGTGAATGTCACCTTGCCGCCATCGCGATCGAATAATCGCGCGCCCACTTCCTTTTCAAGCGAGCGAATCTGCGCCGAGATGGCCGGTTGCGTCATGCCCAGCTTCTCTGCCGCCCGCGAAAAACTCTTGAGCCGGCAAACCTGCAAAAATGTTCTTAACTGCTCAAAGTCCATGCCGCACATCCGAAGGATTTCAGCGCTTTGCCACGGCCATCTGCCGTCAGCCACAAAGCGGTCGAAAGATTCATACGTGCGGTGTGCCGGACTCATCGGATATGTGATTCAGCATATCCGCCTGCCGCTCCCCGCAGAGGCCATAAAAACAAATCGAATACCGGTTAGAAAAATCCCTTTGTCCGGTGCAATTCACCGTGCGCGATAGCGGGTTGAATGGCACAATGCAGTTATCACCTCGAACACTGGAGCTTCCCATCAAACGGATCACCCGCCACTTTGCTCTGCTTGCCGCTTTGCTCTTCTCTTGTTCCCTGCACGCGTTTGCACAGGAGCACAAGGGAAAGCACGCGGATGACGCTCAAACCAAAACATCGCAGGACAACAAGGATCAACACACCGTTTACGACTACTCACTGGTCGACCAGGACGGCAAGGTCGTTCCGCTCTCCACATACAAAGGCAAATTGCTGCTCATCGTTAACCTCGCCAGCCAATCTATCTACAACACGCAGATCGCCGCATTGAACGAACTTCAAAAGACCTACGGCGCCCGCGGCCTTCAGATCATCGGCATTCCCTCTTCCGAGTTCGGCAATGAGGAGCTGAAAGACCCCGCTGCCATGCGCAAGTACTACTCCGACACTGCGCATGCCGATTTCCCCGTCTTCGCCATCGCCACACTCAACGGCGTCAATGCCATACCTCTCTACCAGTTTCTCTGCGATGCCAAACAAAGCCTTCCGGGCGGCGACATTCGCTGGAACTACACCAAATTCCTGATTGGCCGCGACGGCAAGCCTCTTGCCCGTTACGAAGTGGACGTCGACCCGGCCGATATCGATTTCCACGTCAACATCGAAGATGCGCTCGCCGGCAAACTCAAGAAACAGAGTGGCGGCGAGCGCCAGCGTGCCAGCGGCGATGGCGGAGACGACGATGATGACGACGATTAGAGGCAGCTTTTCGCGTCGGTATCATGCGCTTCTCTGCATCAGGTAATTTCTCCATCCTCCCAGGTGCGTAATTTCGCGGGCTCCCTCAATCCGCAAGCCGCACCGTCCCCAATGCCAGCGGTGGTGGAATCGCATTCAGGAATCCGCCTATAGTCTCTTCCGGCATGGCCCATACTTCCACTTCAATTCCCTGGCCGCCCAATCCCGGCGAGTACACCAGTCCCGGTTTAGGCGGTGTCGTATTCGCCAATGCATACAGGCGGTAATCGCCATCGGTGCGTGTCAGCGCCAGCAGCCGTGCCTTACGCTGCGTGAGCTGCCAGTTCAAAGGCTGTCCTTCCAGATGCGCACCCACCACTGCCATCGGAATACAGCCCGGCGGCACATCATGAGCTGCAATTTTCGGCGTAGAGCTCAACTCGCGCGTCGACCCGCCGAGCGTTTGCGCCAGCCTTCTGTGCAGAGAATCGGCCTTGAGCAATAGAGCTTCATCGGTGAAAGCCTTGCCGATGAGGGTGACCCCGAAGGGCAACCCATTGGTCTTAAATCCCGCCGGCACCGCGACCGCGGCCAGGTCAAGCAGATTCACAAAATTTGTGTAATAGCCAAGATTGGTATTCAGCTCAATCGGATTGGCGCGCACCTGCTTAATGGTGTACTGCGTGGGTGCGGTCGGCAGCAGCAGAAAGTCCACGCGCTCCAGCACCGCAGCGCACTCCTGCTCCAGTTCCTTCAGAGCATAAGCAGCCTCAAATGCGTCGACGGCGGTCAGCTTCTCTGCCCCGTGAATGATGCCGCTCACCGTCGGATCCATGGTTTCGGGATCGCGCGCAAGAAACGCCTTGATCGCCGCAAAACGCTCCGCGACCCAGGGCCCCTTGTAGAGCAGGCTCGCTACGCGATGAAAGGGCTTGTAGTCAAACTCGATGGCTTTGCCGCCTTGCTTTTTGAGCTCATTTATCGAATTTCGATAACATGCGCTGGCATCTTCATCGCCAAGGAATTCGAGACTGGCCCGGCTCGGCACCCCGAAATAAAATATATCGGCCGCGCTCCACGGCGCGGCGCCATAGCCCGGCATCGGAACGCGCGAATAGCAATCCCCCTCGTCGAGTCCACGTGTCACCGCAAATACGCGCGCTGCATCCGCGCAGGTTTCGGCAAAGATCGAAACGCAGTCGAGCGTGCGGCATGCAGGCAAGAGCCCCTGCGTGCTCAACCATCCGCGCGTGGGCTTCAGTCCCACCAACTGATTGAATGCCGCCGGCACACGTCCCGATCCTGCCGTGTCGCTGCCCAGCGAGAAGCTCACCAGCCCCTGCGCCACGGCAACCGCGGATCCGGAGCTCGATCCACCGGAGATATACTGCGCATTGAAGACGCTCGAACAGGCGCCATAGGGCGAGCGGGTGCCCACCAGTCCGGTGGCGAACTGATCCATGTTGGTCTTGCCAATCAGGATCGCTCCCGCGTTCAGGAGCCGGCACACTACGGTCGCTGTCTTCAGCGGCTCGCGCGCAAATGCGGGACAGGCTGCCGTCGTCGGCATTCCCATCACATCGAAGTTATCTTTGACCGCGAATGGAATTCCATAGAGCGGCAGCGCGCGGGCCGCCGGATCTGATTCAAGGGCCCGTGCACGCGCCAGATTCGCCTCCCGGTCAACCAGCGCGATCCACACTGGCTGCACTCCCTCGCGCGCAATCCGATCATAGATCTCCGCAATCGCGGCGCTGGGAGTCAGCGCTCCGCTGCTATATGCGCTTTCGAGCGAGGCTATATCCATCTCAACAGCCTTTCCCATTCGCAGCCGTATGCAGAATCGCCAGTTGCTGGCCGGCGCTCACCATCTGCCCGGCCCGGCAGAGCATCTCCTGCACTACGCCGTCAGTCGGCGCCGTAATCACCATCTCGATCTTCATCGCGTCGAGCACCAGCAGCTTGTCGCCCGCGGCC
>Ga0335075_10012220_pt1 | contig 12978 bp, 15 predicted proteins | sample Lox_Sample_24_FD_206723 | JGI IMG/M metagenome (GOLD analysis project Ga0335075, IMG submission 206723) | Soil microbial communities from Loxahatchee National Wildlife Refuge, Florida, United States - Lox_Sample_2.4 | ecosystem: Environmental > Terrestrial > Soil > Wetlands | place: USA... | reverse complement strand
ACGCGTATTTCTAGATTGCTATACGTAATTAGCTGTGAAAAAGGGCTAAACCTGGAGCGATTTGAGTAGACCGCAGAGTTCCTCCATCGCAGAGCAGTAATTGTGATATTGCTTTACATCTCCGCAAACGCCATACAATGACCTCATCGAGTGCCAAGCCCCAAGCCTGTGCTCACGCGTTAATGACTAAAAAAGTCGCGTCCCCCAACGGCGTGTCCCTAGTGTTGTTATTCTCCACTTGGAATCCTGTGGTATCCTTCAAGTGCCAATCGACCTTCCTTCACCTCTCTTTGCATTGATAGCATTCTCACAGACTCGTGGCTCCCAAGAACTGCAGGTCAAAGGTCTTTCTCAGGCTCCAAGAGGCTGGTGTATTCCATCCGGACATCAAATTCAGTAGCCTGCAACATCCCTTAGCCCGTGAGAGATTTCAGGCAAGATGTTCGTCTTCAAGAGAGGTTAGTTTAATTCGTCTCTTGCTGGAATCGGACCCACCCTTCGCAAACGCAACTCGGTTGCATCTTTGCGCAGATGTTCTCCGTTTTGCCACCTGACGTCTCTTGACACGGTCTCTCACTACCCAATGCTAACAACTTCCTAACCCTTCTAGACGGACGCAAGGAACGCGTGCAGTTCGATAAGATCACAGCTCGTGTTTCAAGACTTTGCTATGGCCTCGACCCTGAACACATCGACGCGGCTGCCATCACTCAAAAGGTCATCTCTGGCGTGTATCAGGGCGTGACAACAGTTGAGCTAGACAACTTGGTAAGGACAGCATACCATAGCTGCTTGAAGTTCTTGTCACTAATACTCCAACGTACAGGCAGCTGAGACAGCGGCTTACATGACCGTTACCCATCCCGATTATGCAATCCTTGCCGCTCGAATCGCTGTTTCCAACCTCCACAAGCAGACGAAGAAGCAATTCTCGTCTGTCATTTCCGATCTCTACCACTACATCAATCCAAAGACCCAGAAACACGCTCCCATGATTGCGAAAGAAACGTACGAGTGCGTGCAGCGTAATGCAGAAGAGTTCAACTCGGCCATTGTCTACGACCGAGATTTCAACTACCAATACTTTGGCTTCAAGACTCTGGAGCGTTCATACCTCCTAAAGATTGGAAACAAGGTTGCTGAACGCCCTCAGCACATGGTTATGCGTGTTGCTGTCGGCATATGGGGCGACAATGTCGAGAAAGTTATCGAGACGTACAACCTGATGTCTCAGAAATGCTTCACGCATGCCTCGCCTACTCTCTTTAGTGCAGGTACACCGCAAGCTCAGTTGGCTTCGTGCTTTCTCATCGATATGAAGGAAGACAGCATCGAGGGAATCTACGACACGCTCAAGACATGTGCTATGATCTCAAAGAATGCTGGCGGAATTGGTCTTAATGTACACCGCATCCGTGCAACTGGATCATATATATCCGGTACTAATGGCACGTCCAACGGCCTCATTCCCATGCTCCGCGTCTTCAACAACACCGCACGTTACGTGGATCAGGGCGGCAACAAGCGTCCTGGCGCTTTTGCCATCTACCTTGAGCCGTGGCATGCGGACATTTTTGAGTTCTTGAACCTTCGCAAGAACCACGGAAAAGAAGAGGTACGAGCTCGTGATCTCTTCTATGCGCTCTGGACCCCGGATTTGTTCATGAAGCGCGTTGAGAAGAATCTCGAATGGACGCTCTTCTGCCCTCATGAGGCGCCTGGTTTGGCTGATGTCTATGGCGAGGAGTTTGAAGCTCTTTACGAGAAGTACGAGAAGGAAGGCAGGGGTCGAACAACCATCAAAGCCCAAAAACTGTGGTACGCTATTCTTGAAGCCCAGACAGAGACTGGCACTCCGTACATGTTGTACAAGGATGCTTGCAACAGGAAGAGCAACCAAAAGAACCTAGGCACGATCCGAAGCTCTAATCTGTGCACTGAGATCATTGAGTATACTGCTCCTGACGAGGTTGCCGTCTGCAATCTGGCATCTATCGCTCTACCGACCTTTGTCGACTCTGCGAGAGGCGAGTACGATTTCGGACGTTTGCATGAGGTTACGCAGGTTGTGACTCGTAACTTGAACAAGATCATTGAAATCAACCACTATCCTGTCGAGGAAGCACGAAAGAGCAATCTCCGCCATAGGCCCATCGGTCTTGGTGTGCAAGGTCTTGCTGACGCTTTCCTTGCTCTCCGCCTACCGTTTGAGTCCCCTGAAGCAAAGCAGCTGAATATTCAGATTTTTGAAACGATCTATCATGCTGCCTTGACCGCTTCCTGCGAGCTCGCTCGAGAATTGGGCCCTTACTCGACCTACGAAGGGAGTCCTATCTCAAAGGGTGAGCTCCAGTACGACATGTGGGGCGTCACTCCGACCGATCTGTGGGACTGGCAGAGCCTGAAAGCAGATATCGCTAAACATGGCGTTCGCAACTCCCTTCTTGTTGCACCGATGCCAACAGCCTCGACATCACAAATCCTTGGAAATAATGAGTGTTTCGAGCCCTACACTTCCAACATCTATTCACGCCGCGTGTTGGCTGGCGAATTCCAAGTTGTCAATCCATGGCTGCTCAAAGACCTTGTCGACCTCGGTCTCTGGTCGGACAATATGAAGAACCGAATCATTGCGGACGGTGGTTCCGTCCAAAATATTCCCAACATCCCCGCCGACATCAAAGCCTTGTACAAGACCGTCTGGGAGATCAGTCAGCGTACAGTAGTACAGATGGCAGCTGATCGGGGTGCATTCATTGATCAGTCGCAGTCGCTCAACATTCACATCAAAGAGCCAACCATGGGCAAGATCACCTCCATGCACTTTGCAGGCTGGAAGTTGGGCCTCAAGACGGGCATGTACTACTTGCGAACAATGGCGGCATCTGCCCCCATTCAGTTCACCGTCGACCAGGAACAGCTCAAGGTCGCAGACACAAATATCGCTCGAGAGAGATCTGCTCCCAAGAAGCGGACGTCGCTTGGATATAACGGTTCATATGCTGCTATACCACGACCGATGTACGCCCAGAAGGCACCGGCGGATGGCTCCGCAACTTCGCTGAATGGTGTGCCGACCCCAGCCGCCACGCCGCCGGTCGCAAGCTCGGACAAACCTTTTGCGCCCGCCGTCACCAAAAAGGTACTGCAGTTGAGTGACGGCACGAGTAGCAGCGAAGGAAGCCCCAAAACTCTTCCGACCGAGCCAGTCGGAACGCCAGATGTTGACGAGAGTCTACCAGACCCCGCGTCGGAGAATAAGACGCAAGTCGAGGATGAGGAGAAGGAGAACAAAGATCGTGAGGGAGATATCTACGCACAGAAAGTGCTAGCTTGTGAGTTCAAAAACTGAGACTTCCTTCACTTCATGCTAATGTTGCCATAGGCTCCATCGAGAACCCAGAGTCCTGTGTCATGTGCAGCGGTTGAAATGGGTGGGCACGGATTGATTCAGTCGCTACCTTGTCGCTGAGACCCGACCGGAGTGTTCTGAGTTGCATATCTCTTTACCGTACTAATGTTCGTGCATGGTTGATGGATACGCATAGGTTGTAGAATAGGTCTCTCTTTGTGGCGTTAGATCTGCAGGATCCAGTCCTCAACAGATATTTCATTTTTATTCATGTCTATGAAAATGTACGATGGGCGAAAGTGACTGCGCTGAAGAGGTTGCGAGGATTGCCTTCAAGAACCACCGTCCTTGTCTATTATCCGAAAGGCCCGTTCCAAGTTACCGGCCAGAACGGGCTAGCTCGAATATTTTAGCGTAATGGCACTGAATCATGTCTCGCTCCTCCAATGTACATTGACGCAGCAGATTCCAAACCCTCCACGCATTTTATCGTGCTTGGGTTGCAACATGCGAACACTATATCTTCCTGATACTTTCTTTGTGATATAGTACATTCTAATCCTTGCTTTCGCAGTTCTCTGGCCACTCAGCGCCCAAAATGGCGCGGCCAGTCCTCAAACCCAGAGGCTCTGTATGGAATGCTAGGGTGCGTCTTCCACGCCGTTGCCATTACCCTTCTTCGCTACTCTTCTGCTCTCGAACAAAATCATTCATCCGTGCTTGCTCGCGCTAAGCACCACATTTGCGTGCCCTACTTCGCCCACCCTTTACTAGCTCACGTGCCTATTATAGACCGTTACTGCGCCCATTGCAGCCGTGGTCATGGCTTGCCTTCTCTATACCTACTCCGTGACGTCAATTCGAGCCGCGAAGCGCAATGCGAGGCTCCACCGCGAAGCCGATGGTGGCCAGCTTGACATGCGGCGCGAGTCGCTGCGCCGGCATGGCGTACTGGCGCAGGTGGAGGGGACGAGTGGCATACAGCTGTTCCGGGACGCAAGCGCGGAGAGTAAGAAGGAGAAGGAGATGAGGGGTGATAGGAAGGCGAAGCCGCTACTGGAGGAGCCCAGGAAAGATGTGGAGAGTGTGGCTGCGGCTGGAGCAAGGACCGATGTGGAGGGGCGGCTGGAGGGGTATAAGGGAAGAGGAAATGCGGTGAAGAGGTTCAAGGAAGAGAAGCCGATGTTGGAGGAGAAGGAGGAATAACAATTGGTTATGGTATCGTCGTGAAGCATGCATGGACAAGTGGATGTGGATAAGCGTGAAGGACTATGAAGCTTCTTGGACATGCCGAAATGGTTTACAGAGCCAATACGACAAGCTACACTGTGGCAATGATCATCGGGACACCTTTCTTCCGACAAGCATGCGCTCCATCGAGCTGTCATCTGTGAGTTGATTGATGCGTCTCTGTCTTATTTATTCCGTGCTGCTGTTGTTGGTTGTGTCGCATCGCCCAAGTCATAGCCGGGAAAATGTGTAAGTAAAGCAACGTGAACTTAAACCATCAAAATCTAAAAGCAAAAAGGTTCACAGTCTCCCTATCTCCACTCTTTAGCCACTGAAGGCCCACTAGGGTTAGTTCTGGAAGGGACTACATTTTGTTCCTCTAATTCACTGTTTTGTGGTGATTGCACAACTGAGCCATTGTCGCCAAGTTACACTACTTTCAGATGAAGTTAATCACAAGGTTTTGAAGTTGGCCTATGCCGTTCACGCGCGGGACTGCGTGAGAAGAGAAGGCGAGGGAGGACATGCGCATCCTCAAATAGGAAGAAATTATCTGCTAAGTAATAGCTTAGGCAACGGATCGTTCAAGCTTGGTTGTCGAGACAAATCTGTTGTCAAAAGGGAAGTGCCAGATTTTCGTTGCCTGAAAATCGGAGAGCAATTACAATACTCTGCCTTTCTAACCTTACTGACAAAGACAATAAATGAGACCAGGGCGCAATGGCAGGCTCAGACTCGAGAATGGGCATAGATTTGTCGAGGTTAATCATTTGGCTGATCTTGGATAGATCAGATGCTAAGGTGATGAGATTAATGCTTGGTCTAGTGATTTTGCAATAAGTTGAACAATGAAGATTAATTTGATCCTTAACTATTGTATGCGGTGGCACTGTAACGAGTCGCGTCAAGGAAATTGGACACGATGCAGGGGTTTGTCGGGCTTGTTTTGCTGTGATAGGCGCCGACGTGGTCACTACGGGCAACGGGCCGGCTTTGCCTGATTTGGCGCCCTCAACAAACGCCTCGTCGCCTGATGTTCGGGGTGGATGCGTGGCGGATACGATGGCGCAAGACCCGGTAGCCGAGAATGCGGTGCGATTGGCAAGAGCTTTTCGTATCTCACATGGCATCAGTGAATGGCCCGAACTCTCAGAAGAACCCACTCTCCACAATTGGTTGTTTGCAGCCTCCCCGCATGCGCCAACCTCGCCTGCGTGGCTGGCCTAGACCCTGCTACTCCTGCCGCTGTTTATTATCTGCGCGGATCAGACTTGCACCTGTCTTGACCACCCTTGCCGCCCCTCTCTGACCTCTTTGACGACCTCTTCCGTTTCCTTCCTTCATTTCTTGCGTGCGTCAACTTGCTATATAGCTGTTACAATTCAGAATATTACCAAGGCGAGTTTTTGACAATCTAATCCTTGTCTTCCAGTGCTACTGGGCCTGTCGGGAGGTCGCTGCGGGTCGGCGAACTCGGCCCAGCGATTGTTAGTACCAGTTCAGATTGCAAGACCCTTCCTTTCGCAGACGGAATGCTCTGACGACACACGAATATGATCCTACGAAACCTACAACGTCTGCCTGGGAGCCTTTTGGCGCTCATCGCAAGTGCCTCCGCAACGCAATTACCGTACAACCCAACTCGAATACTCGTATCGCAAAATGGAAGCTCTGCATACATCTTCTCCCCTCAACCTTCGTCCTCTCAATTCGATCTGGTCCTTTTGGACACCTCGAACACCGTGCAAACCACGAACCTCTCCCTTAACACAATATCTTCGAGCCTTCCCTTTTTGTCGGCCTCTACGTCGAAAGCCTTTATACCACTCCTAGACGAGGAAGGAGACATCACAGTATTCTCAGGCGACTGCAGCAATGGTGCAGGTGGATTAAAGCTATCGCGCTTCGCGATAGCCGGAAACAAGAATAGTGGCGCCTGGTCACCCTTGTCCATGTCCTCGACTGACCCATCACTGGGTGCAAACTTCCTCTCCGCTGGTCTATCATTCTCTCCAACTCAGTCTTCTACCGATGCTTCATTTTACATCTTCGGAGGCATGTGTCCAAATTCCTCATCTTCTTCCGTCAATACCGCCTCAGGCTGGACTCTCGACGCTACATACTCAGATAACATGCTAGTGATATCCCCTGGGTTATCTTCTGCGTCCTCAACCCCGAACATTCCATACAGCTTGTCAACGGCCAGCTCGAGAGACCCGCCCGTAGCGGAAGCTGGACTTACAATCACACCTCTCGTGCCAATCACCTCGAATACCTCCGTTGGAGGCATCTCTCAACAACAGAACTTCGTCCTACTTGGTGGCCATACTCAGCAAGCTTTCATCAACATGTCCCAGGTAGCCCTCTTCTCCCTGCCTGAATCGTCCTGGTCATTCCTCAACGTCGATCAACCAAGCACGAACGGCAAGACAGACCTATTACGACGAGACAGCAGCCAAGTTGTCGAGCCACGATCTGGCCATACGGCAATTCTCACACCAGACGGCACGAAGATACTAGTCTTCGGCGGCTGGGTTGGAGATGTATCTACTGCTGCTGATCCACAATTCGCCGTCCTTGAACTAGGACAAGGCTATGGCGGCACTGGGACTTGGTCCTGGACAATACCTTCCGTGTCCTATAGTCCTTTTAGTGCTGGTCAGGGCATCTATGGCCATGGTGCAGCCATGCTACCGGGAGGTGTGATGATGATATCAGGCGGCTACAGCATTGCTGGCTCCAACTCTGCAAAGATCAAGCGCCAGTCAGTGTCTGAGCAACATACAAATACTCAGTTCTTACTTTTCAACACCACTTCTTCATCCTGGATCTCGTCCTACACCAACCCATCCTCCCCGAACTCACCTGCGTACACCGGCGAAGCCGTGTCGTCATCTTCTGGCATACTCAAAACATCCTCGCAGAAAGCCGGACTTGGCGCCGGTCTTGCGTTGGGGCTTTTGGCCCTCACTGGTGTATTAGTCTTCTGGCTCTTCTACTCAAGAAGACTAAGACAGAAGCGCGCTGTGAGGGAGAAAGAGTTGCGGGAGCTTGCACTTGGTACAGGAAAGTTTCAATCGGACCCGAACGTCACTGGCGACATGTCCATCCTTGGAAGCGGCCCGTACCCTGAAATGAGATCCGCGAGCTGGGGCAGCAGACAGGAAAGAAGATTGGGAACAGCAGACGACGGCAATTTCCTATGGGGCCCCGTCGTAAATCAAGGGCAACCTATACCACGCGAGGGTAATCGCAGCGACTATTCCAGTAGAGAGGCGGAGAGGACCGGCTTGTTGGTAGAAGTTCCCAGTCCGACAAGGGGTCTAAGAAAGAGTTTGCATTCGCGGGGCCCTACTGGATACGGTGGGCCAATGGGCATTCGACCACCAAGCATAGGCGGCGGTATACACCGAATTGACGAGGCCGAAGAAGAGAGTAGCCGGCCAAGCTCATTGAAGAAGAAAGCCAGTATTGAAGCGGGTCCTGCTTCAGGTGGACCTGACAGGCGCTCAACCTACAGCGATCCTTTTAAAGATCCTTCCCCGGCACAGACTCAGGCCGAACCTCGGCTGCCCAGTCCTTCTACTGAAGCTAAACGACAACGCGAACGCGAGGTCCAAGGATGGGTTGAAGATTGGAGCGCTGCCGCCGCTGTGATGGATCGTGGTGGAGATGGCCTGTCGAGGAATACCAGCAAAGCGGAAAGCAACTGGCGAACGCTTTCAAATTTGTCCGACAACCACTCGCATGCTGGTGGACCGACCAGGTCTGGAAGAGGGTCGCCAGAAAAATCTGACAGAACAGGGAGCAACCTATCCGAAAGGAGTACTGCGTCAGCAGTGAGTATTCAGAGAAGTGTTTTCGGACTAAGCACGGGTGGGTTGAGTCGCAACGTCAGCCTGCGAAGTGCCAGTACAGGATATGCGCTGTTTGCAGGTGCCGCGGCGGCGATGGCTGCGAAAGTTGCTGGTAACGGAAGTCCGACGTCTGCTGCTCCAGAAGTAATCAAGAACGAATCATCTGGGGTGGGAAGGTCGCCTTCAAAACGCAGTGCAAGCTTGAACTTTAACTCGACTGGATCGAGCATCCGGTACGGTAAAGGAAGAGATCGCAGCGACACGTTTAGTACCGCTCGTACATCACATCCGAACGAAGGGGATGCACTGCTGGACCGCGGCAAATCAAGAGTAACTGGCTTTGCGGTTGACGATGCAAACCTTTGGGCTACGCCGCCTGAGAGTCCGGTCAAGGAGCGACATGTCCCAGCACTGAGACAGAGAGACGGCAGTATAGGTCATGCAGCAGGCAGGGTGGCGATGGGATTGCTAGACGGTGTGAAGAGGGTCTTCACGGGTACAGCTGACGTCGGCGTGCAGAATCGAGTAGCCGAATTTGAAAACAGGAGTGCGCAGAACAGTCCGACGAAGGATGATGCGACGCCGGAGATGGCAGAGGTTGATGGTGGGACTCCTAGAAGAACCGCAAGTGTAGCTGCGGCATTCCTAAAGGAGCAGAGGGGGGCAAAGGATTGGGACGAAGACGCGAAGATTCAAACAAAACTTCAGCCAGAAGGAACCTCAAATGGCCTCGTAATAAAGAGGAAACCAGTACCCGGGCAGGTCAGGGCAGTGGTCGAGACTGATGGTGAGGAAGATGGGGATGAGGACTGGGATGTGGAAGCAGCGGTCGAGAGGAGAGTTGTGCAGGTGATGTTTACGGTTCCTAAGGAGAAACTAAGGGTCGTCAACGCAGATGCATTGAGTTTGTTAAGCAAGAGTGATGTTGATTTCGAGGGTGGGGAGAATGAGGGAGGTACGGTAGAAGAGGGGAACAAAAGGGTCAGTACGGTGAAGGAAGAGATGGAGGAAGAAGAGGGAGGTGGTGATTTAAAAGAGAAGGGCAAGGCAGTTGTTAGATGAGACGAAGACGATGGCCTGATTTTGATGATTCGGTGTAATCTTGAGGAAAAGTTTGTGGGCGGCTAGCTTTCGAATCTATTGCTTTACGAGCGAGAGGCGAACTCGAGTTTGAATTGTATGATGCATATGTCATCTTTCCGGCCTTCTGCTGGATTGCCCAATTTTCGACTGAATGAATTGTAATTTCCCAGCTTCTCACTCATTATCTTACTTTCCGAGCAGTCCTCTATTTGAGCTCCCCTCCCCTTTCTGACTCGCCTCATTCTCTCGCGATTTGCGCTCGCATACTTTCCTTGGGAAAGGGAAATCGGAGCTGACTTTGGGAGGGAAAAGTAAGACCCGCACTGCAGGTCCTCCTGAATCGCAATACCCCACACTAGTCTTGGTATAGGATGGCCCTTCGCGGGCACCGCGGACGGTCTCGTTGGCGGACGTCCATACATAGTGTATGTGTTGGATCCCATGTCTGGAATAATGATGGTTTAGGACGCAACACTGAATGTTGGGGAACGTTGTGTTTTTGTCTTGGAGTTTGCGCTTGTTGGGTTGCCTGCCAGCAAGCACTGGATCCAGGGCTTCGTGGAGGAGGAGTACGGAGATGGAAAGTTCGATGTTCGTCCGTCTCGTTCTTCCTCCATATGTTGACGTGTCCCATCTTTTCCCCATTAGCTTGCTAGCGTCCGGAAAAGGCGACTTCGAAGCATGTGAATGAGACATCCAAACCCCATCACCGATCCTCAGTTCTCTGTTCCCAGCTCCCCAAACTCCTCCCCACTCCTCACTCTCCATCCCACTTCCCCTTCTTAACCCCATACCGCCAACCCAAATACCCAGCCACGCCCACCAGACTCCCCACTGCCGTGCCCCCCGTAACCGCCAAGAAACCCGCTCTCCTGACCCCCGTAGCCAACGCCCCTACCACGGCGCCCCCCAAACTCCAGTCATCGACCTCCACCTGGCCCTTGTTCTCCAGTAGCCGCCAGCTCCGATCCGCCCACTCAATGTGCTCGCGACCGCGCATGCGTCCTGCGAGTGCGACGGCCGCAAGGGCCGTAGCGATAATGCTACTGCGGCCGGTGGTGCGGAGGATCATTGTGGAAAGAGACTGTCCGCTAGCGCGGGCGGATTTAGAGAGGTAGTGGCGAGACACGCCGACGATAGGGCCGATGGCGCCGCCGCATTGGAAGCCGCGGGTCAGGACGTGGGTGGTGAGGATGGGGAGGGCGAGGGGCTGATCTTCAGCGTAGGGAGTGTGGGGCCAGAAGCGGGACATTTTGGGAAGGAAAGTGATCCGTGGACAAAAAATCGGGGTTGCTATATGGAATTTTGTTTCCTGAGCTTTGTTTTCAGTCGAGCTGACGTTCCGCTACCAGTGGTTTGACGACGGTTTGGACAGCCTACCCTCCGAGGGGCATGCTCGTACAGCAAGATGAATGCTAAATAAGTAGTAGGGCTTGCTCCTAAATGAAAATGCGTAAGCTACTAGGCCTAATGGAGGAAACCAAAATTTCCACCAAGTCAACCAGGTCGATTTTAGAGGTCCTGTTACCAATATTTGAAGTGTACGGAGATATTCTGAGGACGCAATTAGTACGCTTGTGTTGGTAGAACCCGAAAGGCCTGAAATTGGGTGCTAAAAGTCCTTTTCGTTTCTCTGTCCTAATCCGGCGTTTTGGTTTTAGCTGAAGACGCATCGCAAACATCTGGTGAGAAATTTCTTTTCCGGACACGACGTTGTAGCTAGAGCAGGGGAAAGTGGTACATCTCATATTTCCACATCCATCAGTCTCCCGAAGATCTGAGGGGCCTCTTGATTTCCACTTCATTATGTCTACGTTTGGGGAATATTTCAGAGTCACAACGTAGCTATCACCCTTTTCCGCGATTTTTCACCTCCTCTTCTAACAAAACCATTTAGCTATGGCGAATCACATTGCCGCTCTGTTGGGTGCATTGTCGACGGGTGTCCACCCGGTATGGCCCTCACAGAAGCCGATATCCAGCCACAGATGACTCGTCGGCGGCCCGGTCAGAGCGCTCTCACCACGCCAAGAAATGAGAAGGACAGAGTCGAAATTCAATCTGGCACTGAGTTTGGCATCACGCTGGGCACGCCAATTGCCATGATCGTGAGGAATGAGGACCAAAGACCGAAGGACTACGGCGGCAGCACGATGGACATGTACCCGAGACCGAGCCATGCTGACTTCACCTATCTCGAGAAATACGGCGTCAAGGCGAGCAGTGGTGGTGGGAGGAGTAGTGCAAGGGAGACTATCGGTACACCACTTCTACTTCTATTCCCACTCCCTGGAAAACTTCCTAATAGACCTACCTTGTAGGACGAGTCGCCGCCGGTTCAATAGCAGAGAAATACCTCTCTCTCGCCCACAATGTCTCGATAGTTGCCTATGTCTCGTCTGTCGGTCCCGAACACCTCTTTCCCCCAACACCAACGCATCCAACGCCCTCCACCAACCCCGCCTTCCTCTCCCTCATCTCGTCCATCACCCGCGAACAAGTCGACTCGTTCGTCCCCGTCCGCTGCCCCGACGCCGATGCGTCTGCACGCATGAAGAAAGTCATCGAGCACTTCCGCGACGCCAAAGACAGCATCGGCGGCACCGTCACCTGCGTGATCCGCAACTGCCCAATCGGCCTGGGCGAGCCTGTCTTCGACAAGCTAGAAGCAATGCTTGCCCACGCAATGCTTAGTATCCCAGCTACGAAAGGGTTCGAGATTGGGACCGGGTTTGGCGGCTGCGAGGTCCCTGGCTCCGTGCACAATGATCCTTTCATGCTGGCTCCATCCGCCCCACCCGCTCCAAATTCCAGCTTGTCAACCCAACGCCTAACGACAAAGACGAATAACTCGGGGGGCATTCAAGGTGGCATCTCAAACGGCGCACCCATCTATTTCCGCGTCGCATTCAAGCCGCCAGCAACAATCGGCCAAGCTCAAAGCACGACAAGCTATGACTTCGAAGAAGGTATCTTGGAGGCCAAGGGAAGACACGATCCTTGCGTGGTTCCGAGAGCCGTTCCAATCGTCGAGGCAATGACGGCGTTGGTCCTGGTGGATGCGTTGATGGCCCAGAAGGCAAGGGAGAGTGCTAGAAGTCTGTTGCCAGCTCTGAAGACGACATTGCTAACGAAGGGCACGGGGACGGAAGCAGGGAGGGAAGATGAGGCCAAAGAAAGAGTTAACGGTCATGTCATTAATGGTTCTACGTCTTGATGTATGGGGCACACCTGAGTCGAACAACATTGCTGGCGTATATTACCTTATCGAATTTCAGGAGGCTTCAATGAACGAATACTCCTATCTTGGGAACCATGATCGCACTTGCACAGCCAGAGTGACCCGTTCATGATGTTGAGGTCCGGTATAACCACAGTAGTTTTCTGGGAAAATACTAGAATGATTTAGCACATGGTTAATGGTCGCGTTGAAGGAGGTAATCGAAGGCCCTTGGA
>Ga0335075_10012218_pt1 | contig 12980 bp, 10 predicted proteins | sample Lox_Sample_24_FD_206723 | JGI IMG/M metagenome (GOLD analysis project Ga0335075, IMG submission 206723) | Soil microbial communities from Loxahatchee National Wildlife Refuge, Florida, United States - Lox_Sample_2.4 | ecosystem: Environmental > Terrestrial > Soil > Wetlands | place: USA... | reverse complement strand
ATGTGAGCCAGCCTGCCGGCGGTGCGCTGCCCTCTGGCCAGGGTCGAAAGGTCCATAGGAGAGATGACTCCGAGATGGTGTCTTGCCTGCGCTTGTGCGTTCCCGCATCTTAGCGAGATCGGCGCAGCCGGTCGAGTGCGCTGTCCAGCGCGGTGGGCCTCGACCAAGGCAATCAGGAGAAGCTCCAAACAAAGCCTTTATAGGCAAGAGATTATGTCCGAGTTTTTCTCCGTTGCCAATCTCTGGACGCCCTCCTACTCCTTGGTGATCGTCTCATCGAGGTTCAGCAGCACGCGCGACACGACGGTCCACGCCGCCGCCTGCGCGGGCGTTGCGTCCTTGGGCAACTGCGGCAGATGGGCCGGGTCGTTCGCGGCCAACTCCCACGGTTTAGCGTTGGCGCGAGCGAAGCGTTCTTGCTGTTTGCTCAGCAATTTCAGCAATTCCGCCTTTTCCTCGGCTGTCGGCGGGCGGGCGACGCAGCGGCGGAAGGCGTAGACGATGCGATCGGCGTCGGTCGCGCAGCCGTCATTCAGCGTCCGTAGAGCCAGGGCGCGGGCGCATTCGAGAAAGACCGGCTCGTTGAGCGTCATCAGCGCTTGCAGCGGCGTGTTGGAGCGGACGCGGCGCACGCAGGAGACATCGCCGTTGGGGGCGTCGAAGGTTTGCAGCATCGGATAGGGAATCGAGCGATAGCGGAACGTGTACAGGCCGCGGCGATAGCGGTTTGGTCCCTTGTCTTCGGGCCAGATCTTCGGGCCATAGCTGGCCGGAGGCTGAAGCAGAAAGCCGGGCAGCGGCGGAAACACGCTGCGTCCGCCGATGGCCGGATTCAGCAAGCCGCTTGCTGACAAGGCGATGTCACGTACGATCTCGCCTTCGACGCGAAAACGCGCTCCGCGCGCCAGCAGACGGTTGTACGGATCGCGCGTCCGCTGCTCCGGCGGCAAGTGCGAAGATTGGCGATAGGTCGCCGAACACACGATGAGCTTATGCAGTTTTTTCTGGCTCCAACTGCGCTCCATGAATTCGACGGTGAGCCAGTCGAGCAGCTCGGGGTGCGACGGCACCGCGCTCTGCATGCCGAGATCTTCGCTGGTGGCCACCAGGCCGGTGCCGAAATAGGTCTGCCAAACGCGATTGACGATGGCCCGCGCCGTCGTCGGCGAACGGCGATCGACCAGCCAACGCGCGAAGGTCAAACGATTCGGCGGCGCGTCCGTCGGCAGCGGATGCAAGAACGCGGGCACGCCGGGATGGACGCTCTGGGCCGGTTTGAGAAAATCGCCGCGTTTGAGGAGGTGCGTATCGCGCTGCTGCTGGCGCGCTTGCAGCACTAGCTGCGATGATCCCTCCGGATGCTGTTTCCACAGCGCCTCGATGCGGTTGTTAGCGTCCTTCCATTCGGGAACGGTCGTGCGCCAGCAACTAAAGACGGTCCCTTCCTGCGCCGGCGTCCGTTGCTCGCGCGGAATGGCGAGGACATCGCGGACGCGCCGCGGCAGCGGATCGGCCTCGGCGTTCGGCCGTGCCGTGACCGATAAGCGGAAGCGGCCCAGATTGTGGTTCTGGTTGTCGTCGCTGTTCCAGCCGCCGTGATTCTGCTTCAGGTGGAACGTCAAAATGGCCCCTTGAGGATGGGAAATGGGCTTTTCCGCCAGGAAGACAGCGTGGCGTGGCTGATTGCGGCGGCCGGGACCGACATTGATGCCCCAGGCTGTTTCATCTTTGTCGTCGATGGCGAAATTCACCGGGCCTGTAACGCGCTTTCGGCCACTTTTATCGTCGTAAATAGAGGCTAAGGGCACTTGCGGCGGATTAACGTCCGCCGTTGCCTTGACGAACTTGACCCATTGGACCTTGCCGGCATTGTCTGCCGGCGCCGCCTGCACCTTGAACTCCGTCAGCGCCGCCGTGCCGTAAATCGAGCGTCCCGGCCCGCCCAGCGGCAGGTTCGCATCGTTCAAAAGCTCCAGGCGAAAGGCCGTGATGTTTGGCACATTGGTTTTCACTGTCATTCGTACCGTGTGCTTGGTCGGCGCATAGCTTTGAGCGAGGAACGAACCGTCCGGTAGTGGCAGGTACTTCGAGCCGCCCGTCGATTCCTCATCGACCTCCGGCCGCACGACGATCCACTTCGGTTGATTGTCCTTAACGGCGTCCTCCCAGGCGTGCATGCGCTGGCGCCAGTCGGCGAGACGGTGCCGCAACTCGTTCTCGATGGCGTGAATTTGCCGGAAGATGTCGGCCCGACGCATCTGCTCGTCCGGCGTGTAGACGGCGATGTTGGCCTCGTGATCGTTGTTGAGGAAGGCGAACAGCTGGTAATACTCGGCCTGCGTCAGCGGATCGAATTTATGATTGTGGCACTGAGCGCATTGGATGGTCAGGCCGAGGATGCTTTTGCCGATGGCGTCCATGCGATCGAACATCGCTTCCATGCGGAACTGCTCCGGATCGACGCCGCCTTCTTCGTTAATCATCGAATTCCGCAGAAAACCCGTCGCCACCTTCTGATCTTGCGTGGCATTCGGCAACAAATCGCCGGCCAGTTGTTCGATAATGAACCGATCGTAGGGCAGATCGCGGTTGAGTGCGTTGATGACCCAATCGCGGTAAGCCCACACTTGCCGCGATTTGTCTTTCTCGAAGCCGTCGCTGTCGGCATAGCGCGCAGCGTCGAGCCAGTGCCGGCCCCAACGTTCGCCGTAGTGCGGACTGGCCAACAAGCGATCAACGACCTTCTCGTAAGCCTGCTCGCTCTTATCGGCGACAAACGCATCCACTTCTGCGATTGTCGGCGGCAGTCCGATCAGGTCGAGGCTGAGCCGGCGAATCAGCGTGATGCGATCAGCTTCCGGTGACGGTTCATACCTCTCGTTCCCTCGCTCCGTATGGGAACGCAGCCGCGCCAATACGAAGCGATCGATGGGAGTGCGGACCCATTCGGCAGCTTCGCCGCGAATGGCGGGCAGAGGCCGCCTCGCAGGCGGACGAAACGCCCAGTGTCGTTTCCACGGCGCATCATCGCCGGCCAGCGCATCCGGCCACATCGCTCCGGAGTCGATCCACTCGCGCAGCAGTTTCACTTGGGCGTCGGACAGCCGTTCGCCCTCCGGCGGCATGACCTCGTCGTCATCGTTGGTCGTGACGCGGCGAAGCAATTCGCTTTTCCTGCTGTTGCCGGGAACGACAGCCGGCTTGCCGGATTCGCCGCCGCGCAGCGCATTGGCCCTCACGTCGAGGCGCAATCCCGCCTTGTGCTTGCGGCCGTCGTGACAGGAAAAGCAGCGGCCTTTGAGTATCGGCTGAACGTCGCGCGCGAAATCGACGCGAGACGGCTCGGCGGCGAACGAGCCGGAGGCGTAAGCGACGGCGTTCAAGACGATGGCGAGCGGCTGTCCGGTTCGCACGGTTCTCTCCTTCGGTGGGTCAACACAGAGGCAAGGCCGGAGGTTCGGACCCCGGGGCGGGTAGGTTTTGGCGATAACGCACTCATCATCTTAACAGAGCGAGCGCAGCTTGCCCATAAGCGAGTTCTCCGCAACGTTCTTACGATCTACCGCAGGTAGCGATACAATGTCTGGTAGTGCGGTATAACAGACCTGCGAAGAGTGTTGCACGGCTGAAAGCTGTATAATCACTGGTCGGCTTCCGAGAAGACATGCGGATTCACCCGATCTCCCTGGCGCTTCGATTTCTGAAAGGCCACCGCACCATGCGAGCAGCGCCGTACTATGGCGCGCCGCTATTCGGCGATGAGAATGAAGCTGTGGCTGTGCTTCGCAAGTTTACGGGCAGAGACTTCGGCGCCAACGCGATTGCTTGGGGAAACTGGCTGAGCCGCAACCGCTGGGTTTACTTCGCCAATGCCGATGATCCTCGATTGACGGCTCCGGATTGTTCGCGCTGCCAGGGGCGAGGCAAAGTGGAAGAGTGCCGAAAAGGACGTGGGAAGATCGTTTGGCGGCGAATAAAATGTCCTGTCTGCCAGGGACGTGGTATCGTGGAAAGCTAACTAGCTGAAAAAGGCGCTACCGCAGATCGACCATGCGAATTCGCTTAATCAAGAGCTGAAGATGCCCCGTAGAAAGCTCCTTGATACAACGATTGCATGGGATCGTTCGAGCCTATGAAATCAATCAAGCGCACCAAGGCACGATTTGCCATCTGTGTTAACAACGACGAGTATCCGGCCTCGCTCGAGATCCACAAGGTCTATCGCGTGCTTCCGGACAAAGAGGCCGAACAGGATGGCGACCTCCGCGTCGTTGACGAGAGCGGGGAGGATTATCTCTATCCGGCGGAATACTTCGTTTTGGTGGAGTTGCCACCGAAGATGGCACAGGCATTAAGCGCTTCGTTTTCCCCTGGCGCCTCGTAAAGCGAGTTCCTTCCTTTGGATTTGCGCACCCATGAATTCGCTACAAATACCAATGGAAGGAGATGTGCCATGACCACGATTACATCTGTGGTCCACAGCGACCCCGATATCCTCGGCGGCATGCCCGTGTTCGCCGGCACTCGCGTCCCCATTTATACTCTGATGGACTACCTGGCGGCGGGTGATCCTCTCAGCGAATTCTTGGAGGATTTCCCCAGCGTGAGCCGAGAACAGGCCGTCGCCGTCCTCCAACTCGCCAAACAGCTGCTGATGGCCCATGCGAATCCTACTTGACGAATGCGTGCCGCGCCGCTTACGGCAGGAGTTTCCCGGCCATTATGTCCGTACCGTCCCGGAGATGGGCTGGTCGGGCAAGAAAAACGGCGAACTGTTGCAGCTGATGAACGGCCAAGGTCTTGAGGTCTTGGTGACGGTCGATCAGAACATCCGCCATCAACAGAACCTGCAAGCGGCTGGTGTTGCCGTGGTCGTCCTGGTTGCTTCGAGCAATCGGCTGGCAGACTTGGTGCCGTTGGTGCCTTCGGCGCTTGCGTCGCTGGGATCGATAAAGCCCGGTGACGTCGTCGAGATCACGGCCTGACAAACGTACCCAAGACGAAAAAGGAGAGAAAAAGCATGGCGGCCAGCAAGCCCCCTAATGCCGCAGCGAGCGACGCACATTGGCGGGAACTCACCTGGGATGACCTGGAGGAATGGACCGATTCTCGCTCCCTGGAGAGAGGACGCAGTTATCAGCGCTCCGGACACGTGCGCGACCTGGCCCTCTCCGCGGACGGCGTTCTGCTGGCGTGGGTGCAGGGGACCGAGCGCTACGCCACGCAGGCGCAGCTGATAACCGAATCGGACGAGCGCGTCCGGCCGTCCTCACGCTGCACTTGTCCTCTAGGTATCGATGGCTGCAAGCATGGTGTGGCCGTTGTGCTCGCCTATTTGGAAGCGCTCAAACAGGGCCAAGCTATACCCCTGGCGGACGCCGAGGACCGGCGCTGGCGGCGGCTGCGCGATATAGAAGTGGAAGAGGCGGATGAGGAAGATTTCGACGACGAGGAGGAAGATTGGGAAGAGGAGGAACGGACGCCGGCCCGCCGGCCGCGGGAGCGCTCGCGGAAAGCCGCACAGACCGGCCGCACTCGGAAGAGCAAAGAGAGCGGTAATGTCCGCGAATATCTCGAAGGTTTGTCCGCAGCGGAATTGGCCGCCTACCTCGCGCAAATGGCCGAGCATTATCCCGAAGTAGCGCGCGAGCTAAAGAACCGCGCCGCCCTGTCTCGCGGTGAAACCGGCGAATTGGTTCGCCAGGCCCGCAAGGAGATTCGGCGCTTGACCTCGCAGTCGGCCTGGTGCAACGCCTGGACCGGCGAGGGCGAATTGCCCGATTACAGCGATCTGAAACATCGCTTCGAGCAACTGCTGGCAAACGGACAGGCCGACGCTCTTTTGGAGTTGGGCGAGATCTTGTTCGAGGCGGGAAACCAGCAAGTCGAATCCTCGGACGATGAGGGCGAAACAGCCTCCGGCATCGCCGACTGTCTGACGGTCGTGTTCCAGGCCGTGCCGGCATCGAATCTGCCCGACCCACGGAAACTGTTGTACTCCATCGACATGATGATGCGCGACGAGTATGACATCTGCCATGATAGCGAAACGATGCTGGATCGGCCGTGGCCGGCGGCGGCCTGGTCCGAAACGGCGGACGAGCTGACCCGTCGTCTGCGCGCGCTGCCGAAACCGAAAGCGAACGATTTCAACGAGTGCTACCAGCGCGACAAACTCACGAACTGGTTGATCCATTGCCTGTCGAACGCCGGCCGCGACGAAGAGATTCTGCCGTTGTGCGAAGAAGAGGCACGCCTTACCCACTGCTACCCAAGACTGGTGGAGCATCTGATCGAAGCGGGACGATTGGAGGAGGCCAAACGCTGGGCGCGCGAAGGAATCGAACGGACAGAAAAACATTGGGTGGGCATTGCTCAACAGCTGCGCGAGCAGATGCGTGAGTTGGCCGAGCGCGAAGGCGACTGGGGCAGCGTGGCCGCGATGCGAGCCGAGGAGTTCTTCAAGCATCCGAGCCTTGATTCACTGCACCAGCTACAAAAGGCGGCCGACAAGGCCGGCTGCGGGCCGCAAGTACGTGCTGCGGCGCTGCGCTTTCTGGAAACCGGCGCTCACCCCGCTGTCGCGCCGTCTGTTGTCGCCAAGAAACCCGCACGCAGAAAAGCGTCCTCGACCTGGCCGTTGCCCGCGCCGGCGGACTCGATCCTGTCCGCCCAAGCCGGCGCTGAGGCGAATCCACATTTCGATGTGTTGCTCAAATTGGCCCTTGAGGAAAAGCGGCCGGATGACGTGCTGCATTGGTACGATCAACTGACCGGCGGACCGCGGCCGCGTTCATTTGACTGGTACGGCGTCGCTTCGCTGCACGCGGAAGTCGCCGATGCCGTCGCCGCCACGCATCCGGATCGGGCCATCGCATTGTATCAGCAGATAATCGAGGGCCACGTTGCCCGAACCAGTCCTTCCGCCTACGAGGCCGCTCGTCCCTATCTTCGGAAACTGCGCGATCTGCTACAACGACGGAAACGGCAGGCCGAATGGTCGCGCTACCTCGCCCAGCTCCGCGATGCCAACCATCGCAAACGGCGCTTCCTGGAAGTGCTCGATCGGTTGGATAACCGCCGCATCGTAGACGGCTGAAAGCGCCTCTCGTTCCCACGCGGAGCGTGGGAACGAGAGGGGTCGTGGACGGCTGACTGCGGCCGTCTTCATCTCGGCACCAGATAGATCCCGGACAGCCGATCGTGCAGCGTGCGTGCCGGCCGTCGCAGGGCGAGGAACACGTAAGCCGCCAGCAAGAGCAGGGCCGCGTACCAACTTGCCGATGCCAGCGCGAGCAGCCACCGCGGCGCAGCATCCAACTCCCACGCCTCCCAATAGCGCTCTTCCAGCCAGAGTGAGAGGGCGAGCAGTCCGGTCACGGGCGCCCACACGAGAAAGGCTCGCCAGGCGCACTGGAAACGAGAGGCGGGTCGGCCATTGCCGCGAACAAGGGCGATGCCCGCCAGCTCGTAGCTAATACCGCCGCGGGCCAGAAAAGCCCACGCGATCCACAGGACCGGCCAGGTAACGAGCATCACCAGCCAGAAGCCGGCCTGAGGATACACCCAAATGGTCTTTCGCTTAGCAAGGAGGCGGAACGGGGCGATTCCGGAGTGTCCCGAGTGCTTACGGGTCTCATTGGTTTCGCTCTTGGTCCAATCGGCGTCCGTTTGCTCTTGTATTTGCTCGTATGCTTTGCGGCTCAACCAGCCGTAGGATGCGAGCTGGGCGGCGGCGCGGCGCCGGTCGTGATCGCGACTTTGCCGCAGAGGGTCGCACAGCCGATAATCGGATTCCAGCTGAACGGCCGCATGGAGGCGGAGCAAGAGGTCCGGGTTCACGGCCCCAGCGCTGAATTCGAGCAAGGCTCCCTCCTCCATCTCGCGCAGCCGCTCCTCCTTCTCTTTGATGGTCCGGGTGAGGATGCTGAAGGAAATGAACTGGTTGAACCAACCGGCCGGCACCATCCAGCACATCCCGAAGAAGAGAAGCCCAGCCAACATCCCCAGGTGTGCGGCGCGGCGGCGGCGGCCAACCTCGGCCGGCTCATCGGCGCTGGCTTTCAGGTCGGCCTGGAACCCGTCCACGTCTTTATAGGGCGTTCCGTTGCCTAGCAGACGGTTGAGGAGGCGACGGGCGTAGAGCGGAACCGGCGCCTGGATCGGGCCGGTGCGTCCGGACGGCCGCGGCGTTCCTTCCAAGATCAGCGCGGCCGCCTGCCCGAGCAGCGTCAAGGCGCGGCCCGGCCCGCCGGCTCCTTCGCCGGCGACATCGCACCGGCCAAGGGGAATATCGAGAAGCTGCACTTGACCGTCGGGACCGACCCACACTTGCTCCGGATGGAGCAGGTCCGGCAAGGTGCCCTCAGCGCCCGCTGCGGATAATTCCTCGGACAGGTTCTCCAGCAGCGGGTGCAGCTGCGCCCAAGATTCTCCTCTGGATAGGTCGCCAGACAAGAATGTCTGGCCCGCCGCCTCTGCCAGCGGGCAGCCGAGGAAGGCCATGAAGGCGTCCCATTGCTCATCCGCGTGCCGGCCGCAAGCCAGCCAGCGCAGGCGAGTGGCCCGGCTGATGTCACGCCGGGCCGTCGTCAACGGCGCCTCCGCCGCCGGACGCAGCCAAATCCATACGGCTCGGCCTAAGCTGCGATCCTGTCCCAGTAGGATCTTGGCGTCCTCGTCCCAGCGCAGCGCCCCACGGACCAGGAAGGGACCGAGCACCTCCGGCATTCCGTCCGGTTGGCACAGAGGCCGGTCCAGCGCCCGGCCCGGCAGACCGCGCCGCTTCTCCCGCCGGGGCAGGCGCACCACGCGCGTATCGCTCATCCATTCGTGCAGGCCGCGATAGCCGTTACGCGCCCGCATCGGCGCCAGCAAGGCTGCAATGCCTGCGATCCAGGCGACAAAGGGCAGCAAAAACATAAGCAGCAGAAGGGTGGTCCTGACCTTCACTGCCCAGTCGTTACCGCCGGTCATGGGCATCGGATATAAAAGCCAAAGGGCGGCCTGAGTCAACTCAAACAGGTCGAGCAGGCTCACGAAGAGGGCCGTGCGCAGGAGGATACGCGGCAGCCGCGGCCGAGAGGCAGGCGACGATGCTTTGCGGACGCGCAGGCCAGATAGGCGTTTGCCCAGCGAGGCGCCCCATAATCCCTCCAACAGGGCGAAGTAGAAAAAATCTACCGTAGCTTCCATTATCAGCAGGCTCTTGGGCCAGTTCATTGGGACCAGCAGATCCAAGAGAAGTGATTTGACCAAAAGGAGAACCAGCCAGTCGAGCAAGTAGGCGGCGAATCGCGTCCCCAAGGCGGCAAGAAGAGCAGGGCCAGGCCGGACGGACAACAGCGCAGCCTTGAACTCGGCCAGACTGCGCCAGCGCCGCGCCCGCTCGCGCTCCAGGCCGCGCAGCACGACCGCATCGAGGGCCGGGTCCAGCTCGGGGCGCAGGCTGCGCAGGGACGGGGCCGGCTCGGAGACAATGCGCGCCAGCGTGGACGTTGCATCGCCGCTTGCGAACGGCGCCCGGCCCGACAGCAGAAAATAAAGCGTGGCCGATACCGCGTAAACGTCGCTCTGGACATCGACCGGCTCGCCCTTGATCTGCTCCGGAGCAGCGAACAGCGGCGTGCCGAGGAACGAGCCGATCTGCGTCAAGTTCGTGACCTGAATCAGCGACTTGGCCAGTCCGAAATCGCCTATCTTGACGCGCCCCTCGGCGTCGAGAAAACAGTTCGAGGGTTTCACGTCCCGATGGATAAAGCCCAGCCGGTGCGCCTCCTGCAAGCCGTCGAGAACATCGAGAATCAGGGTCACGGCCCGCGCCGGCTCCATCGGACCTTGTTCGGCAACGAGGTCTTCGAGGGTCCGGCCGGGCATCAGCTCCATGACGAGATAAGGGCGGCCGGCCTCCTCATCGGCGGCAAAGACGAAGACGCAGCGCGGATGAACGAGCGTGCTGGCCAGCCGTCCTTCGCGGCGGAATCGTTCCGCCGCCTCGGTGGAGCCGGCATAAGCGGAGGAGATCAATTTGAGGGCGACCCGGCGCCCCGAAGCGGCGTCCTCCGCCTCGTACACAGTGCCCATGCCGCCGCTGCCCAGCGGCCGGAGCAGTCGATAGCCGCCCACTACCGCGGGCGGCGGGTCGGGTTGCCGCGCAGCCGGCGGCGGATGCGGCTCGGTTGCATTCGGGTCGAACGCTTCCGTGGAGCCAATCGCCGGCGGTGTCAGAGCGCATCCGCACTGAGAGCAGAAGGCGGGGTGCTGACTGGAGCAGTCCAGAACGGTGCGGCAGCGCGGACAGGCGACTTGCATGGTTCATCATCTCAGTCGGACGCCGCGCAGCGCGAGCGATCCCGCGCCAGCGCGTCTCAATGGTGTCATGATAGCCGGCCTCCCTTCGCTGTGCCACTCTTTACCGCGCTGACCTTTGGAGAGGTTGAACGTCCTTGTGGTCGGCCTCAGGCGACGATACGATGTCGGTAGTACGGTAGAGCGTATTTATTACAGGGTGTTATGCGACTTTCGCTGCATAATGAATCGTTCGCCAGACTTAGGGTGTTGCATGGGGCGATTGCTTCGAAAGCCTCGGTGGATTTTTAGCATCCTCTTTGTCGTATTTCTTGCGGGAGCGGCGGTGTTGCTCTGTGCGCCGGTTGCACGCATCGATCAGTCCACCTGCGATCAAATCCGGCCGGGTATGACCCTCGATGAAGCGGAAGCAATTATTGGCGCTATCCCCGGCTGGTATGATAGGATTTGGGGCATCCAGACAAATTCCCCAGGTTATAAGGGTTACAAGCCCTATTGGGTCGGAAGCCAGGGCGAGATCATCCTGGAGTTGGACCAGCAAAACTGTATCGCTGAGGCAAATTTCTACCCAGGGCAGGTCATTGATCGCTCTGTCCCCAATTTGGTATGGGAGCGTTTGACCCGGAATGCATTTGGGACGGGTCGAACCGATTTGGTTGTCGAGGCGAGTAAGGGCTTTCTTCTCGGTCTCATTATGTCATATTCCCTAGTCATGGTGGCTCTCCTTTGGAGGCTCCAGGGCTTGATCGTTTGGGCGTACGGTCTTTGTCTGGTCGGAGCCATCCTGTCTCTGGCCGCTCTAATCGTGGCTGCCGGAGTAGCTTTCGGAGGCATTGGCCACGGTCCATACTTCTTGCTTGGCGCTAGTTCCAGCGGATTGATTACGTTCGTTTTGGGCGGTGTCCTTTCGGGGAAACGCAAACAGACCGAGCCGGCAATTGCAGCGGGTCGACCAAGTGAATGACGGCCTGTCGTAGGGAAATCGGTGTGCGCTGGTGGGCACCGATTTCCCCAGAGGAGGTAACAGAGTATGTCCATCTCCGCGATAATCCGCGATGTTTTTGGCCATTTTCAGAACCTGAATCTGTTGGCCTTGTTGCACGATCTGCAACAAGACCGCACGGCCCGGCAAACGTGGGCGAACGGCCGGCTGCTGTGTCCGATAGCGCACGGGCTGCCCGCCGGCCAGCAGGTGCAGCGGTTGAGCGTGCTGGGACAGATCGCCGAACTGGGGCAGGGCTGCGATTTGGCCGCGCGTATGCTGGGCGCCGATCCCGCCGCCGTGCTGCGCTTCGTGCGCTCCTGGGATGCCGAAGAATTCAGCCGCTATTGGTTGTGGCAACAACTGAACGAGCTATGGCAAGAGCGCCTGGCCGATGCCGAGGCTGTGCAAGAGCTGTTGCAGCAATCGGTAGTAGGCAGCAAGGCGTAGGCGGGCCAAGTCCTCAAGCCGGAATGAAAGAACGCGCACAAGGGGAGACGAGCAGAAGCTCTTTCACTGGCTGAACGCGATAGTGACTCGTAATCTCCGCACTATCGAGATGATCGGGGTGTTGATGCGGATCTTCAGCTTTACGCTCGTCAGTTGGCTCGGACCCGAAAGCCCCTTCCTTTTTGTCTGGGCTTTCAATACAGCGGACGCGGTCATGCTCTCCTGGTGCGCGATAATCAAGAAAGACAGAGCCTACACCGTCCTCAACGTGTTCTGGGTAGGAGTTGGAGTCGTCGGTATGATTCGAGCGGCAGGATTTGCGCACCCATGAATCCGCTGGCATCGACAGCCTACCGTTAGGTTTTGCTGAGAGCCAAGACAACCCGTCCGGCCTCGGTTTGCACGGCCGCGTTGGGACTGTGGGCCAATTTGTCGATGTTGGGCCGCAGGCTGGACAGATCCAGCTGCGGATTCTTTCGGTGCAGTTCGCCGACCGCTTTGAGGGTGTTGAGCATCGTCTCCACTACCGCCGACTGATCGGGCTGCTCCGCGCCGCCCTTTTTCGATTGCACGACGAATATGCTTCGCAGCTCGTCCTCATCGAGCATGGTTTGCAGCAGAGTGAGCCGTACTTTCCAGCCCTGCCGCGCTAAAGCGATGGCGGCGTTGACCTGCACGCGGAAGCCGGGCTTTTTGACGATTCTGCGACTCTGTTGCTCGGCGTTCTCGTCTTCCAACTTGGCAAGCCCTTCCTCGCCCTTGCCGGGATCGTCGCACAGGCGGAGCAAGGTCTTTTCGATGCGGGCGTTTTCCTGGGCGGCGCCGTTCCAGAAATTAGCGGCGAAAGCGGCCAATTCACGCAGCGACGGATCGTCGGCAGCGGCGCACTTCTCGATGACGCCATCCATCCCCAGCGCGCGGGGTCGGTCTTCCCGGCGGCTTTTCAGATAATCGAGAGCGTCTTTTGCCGCAGGCGCCTGCTCGCCGCCGGCAGTCGTCTCCAGCCGCGCCAGAACCGCTTCCTGCTGCTCGGCCGACAGCTTGTCGAAACGCTTGAGGTTCTCGCCGAGATTGGCCAGCGCCCACAGAGCTTGCCGTCGCCGTGCACTCAAGGCGCGCGGATCGAGGCCGCTCTTCTGTACAGCCAACTCTTCCAGCACCGGCGCGCCGACGGGGACCATGAATCGCCCCAGACATTGCGTCAGCAGGAGAATGTAATCGCGCTCGGGTTGGAGTTTAG
>Ga0335075_10012217_pt1 | contig 12980 bp, 11 predicted proteins | sample Lox_Sample_24_FD_206723 | JGI IMG/M metagenome (GOLD analysis project Ga0335075, IMG submission 206723) | Soil microbial communities from Loxahatchee National Wildlife Refuge, Florida, United States - Lox_Sample_2.4 | ecosystem: Environmental > Terrestrial > Soil > Wetlands | place: USA... | reverse complement strand
GCCGCGCAGAGTCCGTCCGGGGTTTTCCCTCAGGCCAGCTGCACGCCCGGCGCCCAGCGGCGCGCCTTGCGTGCGCTGAAGAAGCCGAGCGCGATCGATGCGATCAGCACGACGCCCTGCACCGCCGCGAGCGGCGGCTCGTTGCCATTCGGCGCGAGCGCGTGGAGTGCGGGGATCTTGAGGAAGCTCTGCACGACCAGCACGAAGAGATTCAGGTACAGGCCGATCGTCGCGGTGATCGCATAAACCGTGCGCGCACCGCCCTGCAGCTTCGAGCGGTACAGCGCGAACAACGCGATGGCGAGGATCACCGACGAGACGATGCCCGTGCCGATCGCCGGCGTGAAGCCGTTGAACGGGAACAGGAAGCCGGTGACGGTCGTCAGCACGGTGGTCCAGATGAAGATGTGTGTCGTGCGTGCCAGCCAGGTGCCGCGCGCGAAGGCGATCATCGCGACGAGGCCCGTGACGATGGCGATCAGACTGATGATGACGTGCAGCTGCGTGAACGCGGCCAGTGACAGACCTAACACCATGACGACATCCTCCCTTGTTGTTGTTCGAGTCGCGGCGCCGACTGTAACCCCGCTCCGGAAAAAAGTCCTGTTGGCGGCGCGGCATTCGGCGCACACTCGGCCGTCAGCACAAGGAGCAGCCCATGAGCAAGGGACTCGACCAGAAGAAGAACGTGAAGAAAAAGCCGGCGAAGAGCCTGATGGAGAAGCGCGCCGCGAAAGCGGAGAAGCGCAACGCCAGGAAGTAGCCGACCGTCTGACGGCGGCCTACAGCGGCAGGAGGTGATCGCCGATCGCCTCCTGCCGGTGGCCGGACCAAGGTGCGCCATGCTCGAAAAGCCGCAACCCGATCCCGTCCCCGTCGAAGATCCGCCGCCCCATCCCGCGGAGCCGCTGAAGAGCCGCCGCCGGATCACCTGACCAGCAGGATTTTCGCGGCCATGTCCCGCGCCGCAAGACCGCCGCCCGCCGGGAATGCCGGCGCCGCCAGCACACCGCCCGCATCCGCGTGCACGGTCTTCGCGCGGCCCCACTCGCCCGTTTCCGGTTCGAACCACGTCCACCGATAACGCGCGCCCGCCGTGAATCCCGCGAGCTGCGGCCGCGGCGCGCGATTCTCGAAATACACCAGCGCGAAATCCCGCGCCGCATTGCGCGCGAGGAACGACCAGCCGTCGAGGCCATCGGCCTTCGCATCCGCGATGCTGCGCGGCTGCAGATCCGCAGGCACGGGCGCGAGCTCCTGGTAACGCGCGCCCTCCGACAGCACGAAAGTGCGCAGGTGCTGCATCTGCCCGCCCGAGGTGTACTTCAGCGCGGTCCAGATGTGCGGCCGCCAGCCGGCGGGCTCGCCGGTCGACGTCATGTCGTAGGCGGCCGTGCCGTGCACGTGACCGGCCAGCGCGCCGGACAACACCGAGCCGTACATCATCGCGCGCGCGAAATAGTTGTCGCGCGGCGAGTTCTCGGCGGGCGTCTCGCCGCCGGGCCGGTTGATGTTGTGATTCCAGCCCGTGTAGTACGGCTCGAGGTTCGCGGCCGGCATCGGCGGATCGAGGTGGAACAGCTCTTCGATCGATGCGTAGATCGCGTGGTTGCGCGGGTTGTTGCCCACGGTGTGCATCGTCAGCCACGGCGCGTGGTCGGCGTGGCCGAACGCCTTGTACGTCGAGCGGTCGATCAGCGTGGTGTATGGCTGGCCGAACGGCAGGCCGCCGTACTTGCGGTGGTGATACGTCAGCGCCTGGTTGAACTCGTCGGCGGTGAGGCTGAAATCCTTGGGGATCCAGTCGAGATGGATGCCGCTGAAGACGAGGTTGTATGCGCCGTACCGCGCGACCAGGTAGTTCACGAATCGCGAGTACGATTCGTCGAAATCGAAGTAGCGCTTCCAGGACGGCGCGTTGTCGCGGCGGATCGTCTCGAGGAATGGCACGAAGCCTTCGTCGGAGAGATGGCGCATCTTGCGATCGAGACTCGCGAAGTAACGTGGATCGAGACGGTCGAAGTTGGCGAGGCCTTCGCGGTCGGCGAACACCTCGAACGGCCGATGGCCGGCTTCGTCGTGCATGTCCTTGCCGGTGGTCGTGGCGCCGTCGGCGGTCGAGATCTTCGCGTTCGGCGCCCAGCTGCCGAACTTCTCCCAGGCGTTGCGCAGATAGACGCCGTCCTCGTTCGCATACGTCGCGCCGTGCGCATCGGCGGCCCAGTTCGGAAACGCGGCGATGAACGAGACGGAGTTGAAGCCCTGGCGCTTGCGCCACGACACGGCCTCTTCGAACGAGATGCCGGGGCCGGGCACGTAGTCGGGCGCGGCGGTGATTCCCTTGAACGGCAGGCGCCACGTCGAGGCGGCGAGCCAGGTGTCGCCCGTCAGGAAGAACGGCGAGCCGTCGGCATACACCAGCGCGTGGCCGTTCGGGCTCGCGCGCACGAAGCCGCGGCGGTTCGCGTTCTCCGCGATCTCGGCATCCGACCACGCCACGGCTTTCAGCGCGCCCGCCCCGCCATTGAGGCCCGCGTCGTCGGCCGGCGTCGCCGCCACCTTCCAGCGCCATTCGCCCGGCGCGGTGGCGACGAAACGAACCTTGAAGGTCCGGCCGTCATCCCAGAAGCCGTACACCTTCTTGCTGAACCCGGGACCGGTGAGCTCGATCCACAGCGTGACGTCGGCGTACGGATTCGCGTAGTCGCGCGCGGATTCGAACGTGATCTCCTGCGTTTCCCAGACGTGGACCTCGCCGGACTGCAGGCGCGCGTGCGCGTTGCCGCCGAACAGCAAACACAGGGCAAGAGAAACGACGAGTCGTCCGATCATGTCAATACGTCTCCGGTTTCGGGGATTCTCGCGGAAGAAATCCCGATCGTCATGCGCGGGCAAATGCCAGCGCGGGCACAAGTCTAACAGTCGGAACTCTCCGACAGACCGTCTCAGATCATCGGCCGAACATGCCGCAGCGCCCGTGTCGCTCGGGCGCGGCATGGCTCGCATGCCTAACAATCTATGGAGGGGGAACATGATCAACCTGACTCGCCGTCTGGGTATCGCACTGCTGTCCGCTGCAATCGTCGGCGCGGTGCAAGCCAGGGAAACTCCGCAACCGCCACCGCTCGTCTACGACGTCGAGAACATCGGCGCGCAATTCGCACCGCCGACGTTCCCGTCGTTCGACCAATTCCCGATCGTGCGTCCGCTGCCGGATCCGTTCCTGTCGTTCGCGTCCGGGCCGAAGGGTCCGACCCGCGACACGAAGTTCTCCGGCTGGGAAAAACGCCGCAACGAGATCAAGGCCGCCATCGAGAAATACGAGATCGGCCCGAAGCCGGACTGCTCGGACTGCACCATCACGGCTAACTACGTGCCGCCGGCGGCCACGCCGAACGCGAAAGGCACGCTGACGGTCGTCGTCACGCGCAACGGCAAGTCGCTGACGCTGACCTCGGGCGTCTACCTGCCGACCGGCCAGGGCGCCGGCCCGTTCCCCGCGCTGATCTCGATGACGTTCTTCGCCAGCGCCACGGGCGCGAACCCCGGCAGCCTGCCGGCCGCGGTGATCACGTCGCGGCCGATCGCCACGGTCGACTTCGTGCACAACCAGGTCACCGCGTACGCGTTCAGCGCTGCCGATCATTCGAAGGATCCGTTCTACACGCTGTATCCGGAGCTGTGCGCCGGCACGTGCAACGGCACGGTGAGCAATTCCGGGCAGTACGCCGCGTGGGCGTGGGGCGTGAGCCGCGTCATCGACGGCATCCGCATCGCGTCCCAGCAGGCGACGAACCCGCTGCCGATCGACGTCGGCCACCTCGGCGCGACCGGCTGTTCGTACGCCGGCAAGATGGCGCTGTACGCCGGCGCGTTCGACGAGCGCGTCGCGTTGACCATCCCGCAGGAGAGCGGCGGCGGCGGCGCGCCGGCCTGGCGCGTCACGCGCGAGATCGAGGCGTACGGCGCGTCGGAGGACATCCAGCGCACCAACTACGACTGGTTCGCCGGCCAGATGCGCCAGTTCCAGATGGACAACGGCTATAAGCAGCCGACCGACCACCACGAGCTGATGGGCATGGTGGCGCCGCGCGCGCTGCTGGTGACCGGCAACACCGACTTCTACTGGTTGTCCAACCGGGCCAACTACGTGACGTCGCGCGCCACCGAACGCATCTACGACACGTTCGGCATCGGCGACCGCTTCGGCTTCTACATCGACGGCGGCCACAACCACTGCGCGGTGCCGCCGGCGCAGCAGCCGACGATCGCCGCGTACCTCGATCGCTACCTGCTCGGCAACACGGCCGTCGCCACGAACGCGCGCGTGCATCCGTACCCGGCGCTCGACTACGCGCGCTGGACCGACTGGTGGGGCAAGCAGAAGCGCGACTACCCGACCTTCCCGAACGACTGGAACACGGAAGGCACCGTCGTCTCGTCGCTGAAGCAGGGTCCGACGCTGCGCATCAACGCGGGCGATACGGTACTCGCCGGTTATCAGCTCGCCGTGCCGGGTGCCGCGCATCCGGCGGCAACGGTCTCGCTGGTCAGCGGCAACGTGCAGGCGGACGTGCTGTGCGCCGACGGCCGTTCGTTCACGCTCGCGATCCCGTTCCCCAACAACGAGCAGCTGTCGATCGCCGCGGGCGACGAGACGTTCCAGCCGGGACGCGCCGTCTACCAGGGCGCGGCGACCGCGACGACGTGCAGCGGCGTGATGCAGGGCGCGTATTTCACGGGCCTGGGCATCAGCACGGGCGCGGGCAATGCGGGCGGACCGGGCTTCAAGACCAGCGAGCCGACGAGCCCGCTGGAGACGAAGTTCCGCGTCGCCGCGGGCCGCTCGACCGTGCAGAGCGGGCCGGTGACCGTGAACTTCCAGCCGTGACCGGCCGGCCGAGGTAGATAGGTGGGCGGAGGCCGCGAGGCCTCCGCCCTATTCTTCCCGCCCGTACCACTCGGCGTACGGGCTGCCCTTGACCTTGTGCCGGTTGAGATCCGGCGCGCCATCGGTCCACCACACGGGGCCGCGCTCGCCGAGACCGATCTTCGCGGCATCCACCGCCTTGCGCGCGGCGGCCAGTGCCGCGGCGTCGTCGGCCTTCTGCGCGGCATGCACCGCGCGCCGCGCGGCCATCAGCTCGTTCACCAGCGCCTCGCGCTTGTCGGCGGACAACCCCGGATTCGCGCGCCGCCACAGCCGGCCGCGCACGACGAAATAGCGCCCGTCGGGCGTCACACGTTCGTTCATGCGCGAAGGATAGGCGAAGCCGCCCTCAGTCGATACCCGCGGTCGGTCGCAGCGTCAGCGTGCCGTCGGCGTTCAGCGATTGGCGGCAGGCCCAGCGCACGGGATACCGCTGCCCTTTCACCTCGATCTGCGCCTTCACGCGCAGGCCTTTCCAGTCCGTGCCGCGCGGCAGCGGGAACTTCGCCTGGCGCACCTTGTGCGGCAACGGATAACCCGCGTCGAGGCTGCCGACGGCAAGCTCGCGGTTCGCGGCATCGAGCACGGAGATCCGCAACACGCCCGGGACGCCGGCGATGCCGTCGTTGACGATCCCGAGCACGAGCCCGGCATCGCCGTTGCCCGCGTCGTAGGTCCAGATCCACGACGGCCGAACGCGATAACCGATGACGCGCGACAACGCGTCGATCGCCTGCGGATACGCGTCGTAATAGCCGTGCAGACGATCCGCGCGGATGCGATGCCAGTTCCACAGTGAGAAATAGCAGGCGCCGACGTCGCGCACGTGGCCGATGACGTTGTCCGTCAACGTCACGCCGTCGTCGAGGTGCAGGCTCTCCTTCGTGCCATCGCCATTCGGCACTTCGATCGTCGCGCCGACCCACGGCGGGCGATTGCTCAGCGCCTCGATCTGCTCGTTCTCGATGAAGATGGTGTCCGTGCGCAGCCAGTTGTGCGAGCGCACCGTGCGCTCGAGCAGCTCGAAGTTGCCGACCTTGCTGAAGTCGGGCTGCGTGTTCGTGGCCAGCGGCGTCTTCTTCCAGTGGGCGAGCTGCGTCTCGAACATGCGCACCCACGTCGCCTCGGCGGTCGCGTAGTCCGGGAACGGGTTGCGCTCGAGCGGCCACGTGTGGCCCTCGCCCCAGAACCCGTACATCGCGGTGTCGACGTACTCCACCTGCGGGTGGCCGTCGTACGCATCGGCGAGTAGTTGGGTGAGCTCGCCGAACGCGGCCTGGAAGCGCGGGTCGTCGTAGCGCGGCTCGAAGCGGCGACGATCGAGCCAGCTGCCGAGCTCGACCATCGGGATCTTCCGTGCGAGGTACTCGGGCAGCGCGGAGCCTTCGATGTCCGGGTTGCTCATCATCACGCGCAGGCCGAGGCGCTTGTCGTAACGCTTCGCCAGCTCAAACGCGATCCGCCAGTGTTCGCAGAGATCGAGACGGCCGGGTTTCGTCTGCACGTCCTTCCAGTTCACGCGCAGGTAGAGCTTGGTGCCGAGCGCGAATCGCGCGAGGTCTTCGAGCGATTTCGCCAGCGGCTCGCCGGGCATCGACGGCGGGCCGACTTCGTCGCAGAGATAGGTGATCAGGCCCATGCCGAAGCCCGGGATCACGTCGTTCGACGCGGTGGTCGCCATGACCACCTGCCAGCCGGCGAAACGGTCCGTGGGGAACGGACCTTGATAGAGCCGGTCCGCGGCGACGGGGCCCGGGCCGAAATCGTAGCGATCGAAGTTGTGCACGGCGGCCGCGGGGGCGCGCGTGCCGGCGAGCAAGGCGGTCGCGCCGCCGGCCTTGAAGAAATCGCGTCTGCGCATGGGATCTCCCGGATGGTCGCGGGAATATCGGCCATCGGCAGACGCGATCAAAGTCGCCTTCGTTTGCTTACGATTCGGCGCGCGACGCCTAGAGGCCGAGGCGATCCATCGCGGGCGCTTCGTATTCGCCGTCCTCGGATGGCCAGCGATCGCGTTTCACCTTGCCCGAGGCGACGCCGATCGCGAGCACGAGGCTGTCGCCGGCGGGCACGACATCCGGGTTCTGGCGGAACACCGGGTCCGCGTACGCGTGTTCGGCGTCGATCGGCGTCCAGCCCTGCTTCACGTATTGATCGAGGATGTCGCCGAGGAAGAGTCCGTTGAGCACGTTGTGATGCACCAGCAGCGTGTGCCGCACGCTGCGGCCGAGCGCGCGACGCGAGACGTCGTCGTAGTAGTTCGAGCGGTCGAGGATGTGCTGGAGATAGAAATCGCGATAGCCGCCGGTCGCGGCGTCGGGATCCTGCGCGAGCCGTTTGACGAGCCGGTCGTCGACGTACCAGTCGGACGCGTCGATGGTGACGGCACCGTTGCGATAGCCGTGCTCGGCGAGGAAGCGGCGCACGGCGTCACGCTGCGCGGCGGTCTTGCCTTCTTTCAGGTACGGGAAGCGGAAGAAGCGGCGGAAGCGCGGATACGCGCGCAGGATCTGCTCGCAGCGCAGGATGTCGGCGGTGTATTCCGCGAACTCGGTGGTCTCGCAGTTGCGATGGGAATACGTGTGATTGCAAAGCATGTGGCCGGCGTCGTTCCACGCCTGCAGCATCTCCGCGCCGAACGGCGAGTCGACGTTCGCGCCGGTGACGAAGATGGCGGCCTTGATCGAATGCTCGCGCAGTGCGCGGAGGATGGAATCGTTGCGGGCGCGCAGGACGGACTCGTCGCCGCCGTGCAGCGCGAGGTCGTCCATGGTGATGGCGACTTCGCGGCGCGAGGCCGCGAAGGCGGTGTGGAAAGCGACGGTGGAAGCCACGACGCTGGCGCCTATTCGTCCGACGAGCTCGCGGCGATTCATGGAACTCCGTTGTTGGATCGGGGCGACCCGATTACGCTGCCCGACTCTACCTCGTTCCCGGGAGAAGTTGGTTGAGCGACGCAAATCCGAAGGGCTTCCCGGACGCCGAGGAACTCGTCTCCGAGATCTTCCAAAACATCGGCGCGGAGGGACAGACGCTCCGCAACAAGGTGTTCGAGGACTGCGGCTTCACCGGCTGCAACTTCGGCGGCGCCACGTTCACCGACTGCAAGTTCGTCGACTGCACGTTCACGAACTGCAACCTGTCCAACGCGAAGATCGGCGGCACGAAGTTCGGCAGCGTCGAATTCGTCGAGTGCAAGATGCTCGGCATCGACTGGACGCGTGCGACCTGGCCGCGCATCGCGGTTGGCGCGCCGCTGCGGTTCCGCAAATGCATCCTGAATGATTCGTCGTTCTTCGGGCTGACGCTCGAGGAGATCGTCATCGACGACTGCAAGGCGCACGGCGTGGACCTGCGGGAGGCGAATCTGTCGCGCGGCGTCCTCACGGGCACGGATTTCCGGAATGCGCAGTTCGGCAAGACGAACCTGATGGAGGCAGATCTCACCGGCGCGACGAACTACTCGATCGACGTGTTCGAGAACCGCCTCGAGAAGGCGAAGTTCTCGCGACACGAGGCGCTGTCGCTGCTGGATTCGTTGGGCATAGAGCTCGTGGATTGAGGCGCGACGGACGGCGCCGCCGTTTCTGGCGATTTGTGGCGGCACCTTGCTGCTGCACGCGGAGGATGGCCCGATCGACCCGGTGCGTCACTCGCCGACGTATTTCGCGGCGTTGCAGAGGATCGGCGTGCCGGTCGAGATGACGAGGCGTTGCCGCTGGCCGGCGCACGGCTCGTTCGGCTCGTGTAACACGCGTGACGTGCGCGGCGAATCTCAGCGGAACCGGACCCAGTCCACGTCGACGGGCCCGCCGCCCGCCTGCGTCACGATCAGGTCGTGCACACCGCGCGGAATCTTCTTCGCGCGGGCGTCGATCGTCGCCCAGTCCGCCGAAACCGGGACCGTCACGCGGGCAACCACCGGCCCGTCCGCCTGGTCGAGGCGGATCTCGAGCGTGGCGCCGCCTGCGCCTTTCGCGCGCACGGCGACCGACTTCGGCGCGCGCCGGCCGAAATCCACCTCGTTGAAACGCACCCACGACTGCGGCGCGCTGAACGTCGTCTTCCAGCCCGCGAACGGATTCGCGTCGTCGAGGAAAGAGACCGCGATCGCCTCCGGGCTCGTCGCGCTGTAGCGATCGATCTGGATCTCGTTGGTGGCGTTCACCAGGCCGACACCGCGCAGCGTGGGGATCACCTTGCGGATCGTGCCGTCGGATTCGAAGAACAGTTTGTCCGCGCGGATCGAGCGATGCTTGTCGAACGACGGCGAGAGGTCGCGGTCGTGGTAGAAGAGGTACCACTGCCCTTTCCACTCGATCAGCGAGTGGTGCACGGTCCAGCAGCCGCTCGCGGATTCATCGAGGATCACGCCGCCCCACGTGAACGGACCCAGCGGCGATTTGCTGGTCGCGTATTCGAGCCGCTCGATCTTGTTGGCGACTTGCGGATAGGTCAGGTAGTAAGTCCCGGCGCGCTCGAACACGAACGGGCCTTCCTGCAGGCCCTTCTTCGGCAGGTTGTCGAAGGTCTGCGGTTCGCCGTCGATCTCGACCATGTTCGGTTTCAGCTTCGCGCCGAACAGCTTGTCCGAGCCGGACCAGTAGAGATAGGCGCTGCCGTCCTTCGCGAGCAGCACGCCGGGATCGATGCCCTTCACGCCGTCGATCGGCGTCGGCATTGCCTTGAACGGACCGGTCGGCTTGTCCGCCGTCGCAACGCCGATGCGCATCCCCGCGCCGGTAGTTTGCCCGGCGGACATCGCCGGAAAGTAGAACCAGTACTTGCCGTCTTTGAACACCGCGTCCGGCGCCCACATCGCGTACGAGTCGTGGTTGGCCCACGGCACGTCGTTGCGCGAGAGGATGACGCCGTGGTCCTTCCAGTCGGTGAGGTTGTCGGTGGAGAAGACGTGGTAGTCCTCCATGACGAACCACTTGGGACGGCCGGTGTAGCCGGGCGGCTCGGGGATGTCGTGAGAGGGGTAGACGTAGATCCGCCCCTCGAAGACGCGCGCGGTGGGATCGGCGGTGAACTGGTCGGTGATGAGGGGGTTGGTGGCGAGAGTGGCGGTGGACAACAAAGCCGCCAGCGCCGCCGCCGGCCTAACCACCCTGCTGGACGTAGATGGCGCGCTCGTGCGAGAACGCCTTGAATCCGAAGACGCCGTGATAGCTGCCCATGCCGCTCTGATTGACGCCGCCGAACGGCAGCCTGCTTTCCAGGTAATGCGAGAAGAATCCATTGATCGTGACTCCGCCGGACGACGTGCGTTCGAGCACGCGGTCGATCGTAGCCCGATCATTGCTGTAGATATAGAGCGCCAGCGGCTTGGCGCGGCCAGCGATGTGGCCGATGACTTCGTCGAGCGTCCGGTACGTCACCACCGGCACGATCGGCGCGAAGATCTCCTCCTGCAGGATCGACATATCCGGAGTGACATCGGTCAGCAGCGTGGGATGGATCGTCCGGTCGGCCGGTTCGAGCGTGCCGCCCACCGCGACCTTCGCGCCTTTCGCGACAGCCTCGTCGAACAGCTTGCGGATCCGCGCGAAGTTCTGCTCGTTGACGATCTGCGCGAGGCTCTCCTTCTTCAGGCTGCCGTCGTCGCGATACAGGTTCTCCCGCACGCGCGCCTGGAACTCCGCGATCAACGCGCCCTTCTGCGCCTCCTTGACGAACACGTAGTCGGGGCTGATGCACGCCTGGCCGCCGTTGAATTGTTTGGCGGCCGCGAGATCCGCGGCGACCTTCTTCACGTCCGCGCCCTCGTCGACGATGACCGGCGACTTGCCGCCGAGCTCGAGCGTGACCGACGCCAGGTTCTTCGCCGCCGCGGCCATCACGATCTTGCCGACGCGCGTGCTGCCGGTGAAGAAGATGTGGCTGACCGGCAGCTCCAACAACGCCGTCGCCACGTCGACGCCACCTTCGAACAATGCGACCTCCTTCTCGTCGAACGCCTGCTTCACGATCTTCGCGGCGACCGCGGCCGTGGCCGGGCAGAGATCCGTCAGCTTGACCAGGCAGGTGTTGCCGGCGGCGATCGCGGCTGCGAGCGGCCCGAACGTCAGCCCCAACGGGAAATTCCACGGCCCGAGGATCAGGCACACGCCGCGCGCCTCGGAAACGATGCGTGCCTTGTCGTTCGGGTTCATCGACGGCACGACGTCGACGGGCTTCATCCACTCGTCGAGACTATCGATGTTCTTCTGGATGTTGCCGAGCACGCCGAGCACTTCGGTGACTTTGACCTCACCGTCCGGCTTGCGCGTGTCCTTTTTCACGGCCGCCTGGATCTCGTCCGCGTGGGCCTCGACGGCCGCCTTCAACCGCCGCAGCTTCTCCTTGCGTTGCTCCGCGGAGGACGCCTTCGCTTCCCACTGGTGAGCCTGTTGCAGGGCGAAGATGCGCGCGATGTCGGCGGACGTGGACATGGGATTTCCTCCGGTGGGTTGCCGGATTACAGCGAGTGCGCCCCGAGGATACGTCTCCCAGCGGGTGCCGCGACTCGACTGCGGGTGAAATCCGCTCGCCCGGCGGGCCCGGAATCTCCGGAGCCCGCCGGGCGGCCATCCCCTCGCGAATCAGTTGAAGTTGTCGGAGATCTTGCCGAAGCCGATCACGCCGTTGCAGTGCAGCCACTCGCTCTTCGTGCCGCCGCCGCAGCGGCCATTGGCGAAGACGCCGGTGTTGTACGACATGTTCTCGGCCTGGCGCGGGACCTGGTTGTCCACCTTCACCCAGTCGATCACCGCATCCTTCGTGCCGCCGTCGTTGTCGTAGCGCACGTTGATGTCGCCGTCGACCTTGTTCACGGTCACGGTGTATTCCTGGAAGCCCGTGCCGAGCGTCCAGCCGCCGTTCACCGCCTGGCCGTCGATCAGCAACGCGACGTGTTCACCGCCGGCATTGCCGCGCGCGCGCACGACGATCTTGTGCGCCGGATCGATGCGGCCGAAGTTCACGGCGCCGTTGCAGTTCAGCCATTCGGAATACCCGCCGCCGCCGCAAACGCCGTTCACGTAACGCGCGCTGTTGATCGGCATGCTCTCGGTCTCGCGCTTCACGCCGTTGATCGACACGTAGTCGAGGCGCACGTCGCGGCTGTTGGTCTGCAGCCCGTCGTCGTTGGCGAACTCGATGCTGAGGTCGCCCGAGCCGAAGATCGTGTCGGTGTAGACCTGAAAGTCCTTCGTCAACGAGAACTGCTGGCCGACAGGCTGGCCGTTCAGCAGGATGTTCACCTTCTCCGTGCCGATCGTGCCGAGCGCGCGGAACTCGATTTTCTGCGACGGCGGTGGCGAGGCGCCGGCGATCACGCTGACCGTCGCCGTATCCGCCGCCGAACCCGGCCGCGGCGCGGTCAGGCTGGAGATCGTGATGGTCGCGTTGCCCGGCGAATTCGCCTGCAGGAAGAAGTTGCCCTTGTAGTTGCCGATCGACACCACCGACGGATTGCTCGACGTCACGGTGACGTCCATCAGCGTCGACGCCGCCGGCGTGCGCGTGTAGACGAGCGCCGACGTCAGGTCGCCGACCTTGAGGTTGTACGCGGTTTCGACGAGGTCGATCTTCGTCGCGTAGACCTCGTCGGTGCGGTACACGTCCAGCGAGTTGAACGTCGCGGTGCCGTAGTTCTGGTAGCCCTCCACGAGCATCGACACTTCGTGCAAGTTGCCGAGCGGCATGCCGAGCTTTTCCCAGGCGTAGAAGTGATGCGAGATGTTCAGCAGGCCCGAGGTGCGCAGGTTCTTGCGCACGCTGAAATACTGCATGAAATCGCGCGTGCCCTTGATCGACGGCTTGTTGACGCGCTTCACGCGGTACACGTCGTACTCGCCGCCGTAGATGGTCCCCAGGCTCTCCGCCGTCGGATCCTTCGACGGGTTGTAGTTGCACCAGTTGTCGATGATGTACCACTCGACGAGGTCGTTCGGGATCGCCTTCGTCGAGTCGTACGCCCAGCCGTACACGCCCATGTACGAGTTGCCGCTGGAGCAGTTGGGGCTGTAGGTGACGTCGTAGGACGCGTTGAACGAGCCGATCT
>Ga0335075_10012216_pt1 | contig 12982 bp, 13 predicted proteins | sample Lox_Sample_24_FD_206723 | JGI IMG/M metagenome (GOLD analysis project Ga0335075, IMG submission 206723) | Soil microbial communities from Loxahatchee National Wildlife Refuge, Florida, United States - Lox_Sample_2.4 | ecosystem: Environmental > Terrestrial > Soil > Wetlands | place: USA... | reverse complement strand
TCGACTACGAGCGCAAGCAGATCGAGCTCGACTCTCTGCCGAAGATCCCCGTGAAGATCATGATGAACGTCGGCAACCCCGACCGGGCATTCGACTTCGCGGGAATTCCCAACCGCGGCGTCGGGCTCGCCCGGCTCGAGTTCATAGTCAACCGCATGATCGGCGTGCATCCGCGCGCGTTGCTCGAGTACGAGCGCCTGCAGGACGACCTGAAGGCGCAGATCCACAGCCAGATGGCCGGTTATGCCGACCCGGTCTCTTTCTATGTGGAGAAGCTGGCGGAAGGTATTGCGCAGATCGCCGCGGCGTTCGCGCCGGAGCCGGTGATCGTGCGCCTGTCGGACTTCAAGTCGAACGAGTACGCCAACCTCATCGGTGGTGGGCTCTACGAGCCGAAGGAAGAGAACCCGATGCTCGGCTTCCGCGGCGCCTCGCGGTATGTCGACGAGACCTTCCGCCCCTGCTTCGAGCTCGAATGCCGCGCCTTGAAGCGCGTGCGCGACCTGATGGGCCTCACCAACGTGGAGGTGATGGTTCCGTTCGTGCGCACCGTCAAGGAGGCGAAGAAGGTGACGGAGTTATTGGCCACGAACGGCCTCGGCCGCGGCGAGAACGGCCTCAAGGTCATCATGATGTGCGAGCTGCCGACCAACGCGCTGCTCGCGGACGAGTATCTCGAGCACTTCGACGGCATGTCGATCGGCTCCAACGACCTGACCCAACTTACCCTCGGGCTCGATCGGGACTCCGCCATCATGGCGCAGCACTTCGACGAGCGCGACGAGGCGGTCAAGCGGCTGCTCGCCATGGCGATCGCCGCCTGCCGCAGGCGCGGCAAGTATGTAGGCATCTGTGGCCAGGGCCCCTCGGACCACCCCGACCTCGCGCGCTGGCTGGTCGACCAGGGCATCGAGAGCATGTCCCTGAATCCCGACACGGTCGTCGAGACGTGGATGTTCCTGGCTGGAGAGTCGGAAAAAGTTACGAGCCCGTGATGCCGGAGTAGGCCGGGGCGAAGAGCCGGCGTCGGTAATAGCGCAGCTCCTCGATCGACTCGCGAATGTCCGCCAGCGCCAGGTGCGAGCTCTGCTTGGCGAGGCCGCCCACGACCTCCGGTGCCCACCGCCGCGCCAGCTCCTTCAGGGTGCTGACGTCGAGGTTGCGGTAGTGGAAGAACTTCTCGAGCTGAGGCATGTGGCGGGCGAGGAACCGCCGGTCCTGGCAGATGCTGTTGCCGCACATCGGCGAGGCGCCCGGTGCCACGAGCGTGGCCAGGAACCCGAGAGTGCGCGCTTCGGCCTCCAGCACGCCGATACGGCTCGCGCGCACGCGCAGCAGCAGGCCCGAGGAGCCGTGCTGCCGCTGGTTCCAATCGTCCATGCGCGCCAGCGCCTCGTCCGGCTGGTGAATCGCCATGACCGGCCCCTCTGCCAGGACCGTGAGCTCCTTATCTGTGACGATCGTGGCGATCTCGATGATAGAGTCCGTGTCGGGCTTCAGGCCCGTCATCTCGAGATCGATCCAGATCAGATTGTCGGCGCTCGGCATACCGTGAGTGTAGCAACCTTCGACGCGCGCGTGATCGCCGCTTTCGGCCGGCACCTGCTGGTGCAGGAGGCTTCCGGCCGCGCGATCAGGGCGCGCCCCTTCGGAAGAGACCTCGGGGCCGTCTGCGGCGACAACGTCCGCTGCCGTCATGACCCTCGCCACGGGGAGGTGCACGTGATCGAGGTGCTGCCCCGTCGAACGGCGCTTTACCGCTCGAGCGCGCGGGGCAGGGTCGAGCCCGTTCTCGCCAACCTCACCCTGCTGTTGGTCGTCATCGCGCCGGTGCCGCCGCCTGATCCGTTCGTCGCCGACCGGTACCTCGCTGCCGCAGAATCGGCCGGTGTCGCCGCCACGCTCGTGCTCAACAAGGCGGAGCTGGACGTCGACGCCGCGCTGCGGGCGCAACTCGACGTCTACGCGGCGGCGGGTTACGACTGCATGACGGTCTCGGCCACCACTGGCGAGGGTGTCGAGGCGCTGCTGTCGGCATGCGGCGGGCAGGTCGCGGCGCTCGTCGGACAATCGGGTGTCGGGAAGTCATCGCTCGTGCGCCGACTCGCTCCCGATGTCGAAGTCGAGATCGGTGCACTGATACGCGAGGAGGAAGGACGCCATACCACCACCGTGTCGCGACTTTACGGGCTGCCAGGCGGGGGAAAGCTCATCGATTCCCCGGGCGTACGCGACTTCGCGCCGGCCGTGGATCATCTCGATCCGCGCACCATGGGGTTTCTCGAGGTGGCGCGCCTCGCCCCCGGCTGTCGGTTCCAGGACTGCCGGCACATGCGCGAGCCTGGATGCGCCGTGCGACAGGGCGTCGAGTCAGGATCGATGGACGCCAGACGCTACGAGAGCTACCGGCGCCTGCGGCGGCTTGCCGAAGACCTGACAGAGGTCAGGCGTCGCAGGTAAATCGCGGCGGCCTCGGGCCGCTCGGTGACTTGCCGTCAAGCGACGGTCTGGCGGCCGGCGAGCGCGTGGGCCAGCGTGCCGCCGTCGACATACTCGAGCTCCCCGCCGATCGGCACACCATGCGCGATCCGGCTCGCACGCAGTCCGCGGCGAGTGGCGAGCTCCGCGAGAAAGTGCGCCGTCGCCTCGCCCTCGACGGTCGGATTGGTCGCCAGAATCAACTCGCGCACCGTACCTTCCTCGAGGATGGCCTCGAGCTCGCGGATGCCGAGCTGCTCCGGGCCCACGCCATCGAGCGGCGACAGGTGTCCCATGAGAACGAAGTAGCGTCCGCGGTAACTGCCCGACTGCTCGATGGCGACGACATCCGCCGGGGATTCGACCGCACAAAGGAGCGACCCCTCACGCTGGGGGGCCGCGCAGATCGAGCACAGCTCCTCCTCGGTGAGCATGCGGCAGCGCCGGCAACGCGTCACGGAATCGAGCGCCCCATCGAGCGCCTGTGCGAGCACTCGCGCCGCCGGCCGCCCGTCCTGCAGGAGATGGAAGGCCATGCGCTGCGCCGTCTTCGGCCCGACGCCGGGAAGCGATCGCAGCGCTTCGATCAGCCGGGTGAGTCGGGGGGAATGCTTCAAAACGGCAGTTTCATGCCGGGAGGAAGCTGCAGGCCGGCCGTCACGGCCGACATCTTCTCCTGCACCTTCGCTTCCACCTTGTGGACGGCGTCGTTCACGGCCGCGGCCACGAGGTCCTCGAGCATCTCGCGGTCCTCACCGATCACGGCGGGCTCGATCTGCACGCGGCGGGTCTCATGCCGGCCACTCATGGTCACCTTCACCATGCCGCCACCGGCCTCGCCGACCACTTCCAGGGCGGCTATCTCCTCCTGGACCTTCTGCATGTTGGCCTGTACGGCCGCCGCCTGCTTCATCAGGTTGTTGAAATTGGGCATGGGCTCCTCTGATGATTGGCTAAAACAGGCCTGCGGCCGTTTTAGCGATCTCTGTATGAATGCTGTGCCGTCCGCGGGCCAAGGAACGGCCTTGGCCCGCTCATTCTCATTTTAACGGCCGGATGGTTTCCGGAAGCATCGTCGCCCCGAAACGGTCGCGAAAGCCCTGGACGCCCGGGTCCGACTCGAAGGCGCGACGCGCGGACTCAACCTCTTCCTGAGAGACGCGCTGGTCGGCCTGGGCCGGAGTCTCCGCCTGCGGGACGACGGCGGTGAACTCCAGCCGCACGGGCTCGCCGTAGTACTTCGCGAGCGCTTGCGCGACCTTCTCCTCCACGGCGGCGGTTCGCATGAACTTGCTGCGCGGATCGAGGGCCAGGCGCACGACCGCGCCCTCGCGCCCGACCAGTACGCAATGCGCCGCCAGCTGACGCGCCGCCCCCTGAAGCTCGGTAGCGGCAATGACGGCCGCCCAGTCTTCGGAGGCAGTGCCAGTGACCGTCCTCGGCGCGGTATCAGCGGCCAACGCGGTCGCGGAGACGGCGGCCGCCGCGCTCGAGCCGGGCTTCGGCGCGACCGAGGTCGTAGCGGCACCGGAAACGGCGCTTCTCGAGCTGGGTGGCGCTCCCGCCGCCCGAGACTCGCCGGCGCCCGCTGGCGGACGGAAGGCGATCATCCTGAGCAGCGCCATCTCGAACCCGGTGCGCGGATCGGGAGCGAGAGCAAGGTCCCGCCGCCCGATGATGGCCGTTTGGTAATAGAGCTGGAGGTCCTCGGGAGGGATGGCGCGCGCCAGGCGCTCGAGCAGCTCCGGCGCGTAGAGGTCGTCGCCATCGAAGTCCTTCACGACCTGCTTCAGGGCGATGCGGGTGAGGAGCGAGGCCAGCTCGCCGAGCACCTCGACGTAATCGGGAGCCCATTCCTCCAGGGACTGCGCATGACGCAGGAGCTCCGCCGCATCCCCGGCCGCCAGGCGCTCCGCCAGTTGCAACACGTGATCTCTGGCGATCGTGCCGAGCATGGCGCGGGCCTCCGCCTCGCCCGCACTCCCACCGCCGAAGGCGATGAGCTGATCGAGAAGCGATAGTCCGTCCCGCATGCTGCCATCCGCGGCCTGCGCGACGAGCGCCAGACCCGCCGGCTCGAAGCCGATGCCTTCCTTCTCCAGAATGGCGCGCAGGTGTGCGGCAATCTGTGCGAGCGGAATCCGCTTCAGGTTGAACTGCAGGCAGCGCGACAGCACCGTGACCGGCAGTTTCTGCGGATCGGTGGTGGCGAGCAGGAACTTCACGTGCGGCGGCGGCTCCTCGAGAGTCTTGAGGAGCGCATTGAAAGAGTGCGTCGACAGCATGTGTACCTCGTCGATCAGGTACACCTTGTAGCGGCCGCGGGTCGGGGCGTACTGCACGTTGTCGAGCAGCTCGCGGGTATCGTCGACCTTGGTGCGCGAGGCCGCATCGACCTCGATGAGATCGACGAAGCGCCCGGCGTCGATCTCTTTGCAGGCGGCACACCGGCCGCAGGGAGTGGCCGTGACTCCGGTCTCGCAGTTGAGGCACTTGGCGAGAATGCGCGCGATGGTCGTCTTGCCGACACCGCGCGTGCCGGTGAAAAGAAACGCGTGATGGACGCGGCCGGTCTCGAGCGCGTTCACGAGTGCGCGGCGCACGTGGTCCTGGCCGACCAGCTCGGCAAAGGCCCGCGGCCGCCACTTGCGCGCCAGCGCCGTGTAGGTCTCAGTCATCGATTCGCCTTGAAATGGAGGCGGCCCGCATCAGCGAAAGCTCCGGCACCCGACATCGCCGCTGCCGCTGCTGCCTTCCGGCCCTGACGGGGTTCACGACTGGTCGTCGCGGAGTAGCCGACACGGGCCACCACGGCTCAAAGAGCTCGAGCGCTAGTCCTTTGAAACCAAAAGCTTATGCGCCGAGCCCGGGATCTCCGCCACGATGATAGCAAACGGCGCCGGCAGGCGCGCAGGGCGCCTCCAGCCCGGCCAGCACTTCCACCCAATGCCGCACGGGTCGGTCGGTGCCCGAGGCCATGTGCATCAGGCATCCGATGTTCGCGGTCGCAATCACATCGGGTGCATCTGCCTGCAGTGCCGCGAGCTTGTCGGCTTTGAGCTGGCGCGAGATTTCCGGCTGGAAGAGGGAGTAGCTGCCAGCCGACCCGCAACAGAGGTGGCCGTCGGCAACGGATGTCAGCGTGCACCCCGCCCTCCGCAGCAGCGGCTCAACGATGTCGCGGAGCTTCAGGCCGTGTTGCAGCGTGCATGGCGAATGGAATGCCACTCGCAGACGCGCATTGTGCGCCGGGCCGGCCGCGGGCAGCACATCAGCGCCCGCGAGCTCGTGCGCGACCACCTGACTGATGTCTCGAAACAGCTCCGAGATCCGCTCCGCCCTGCGCGCGTACTCGGGATCATCACGCAGCAGAACACCGTAATCGCGGATCATCGCGCCGCACCCGCTCGCGGTGCCGACCAGCGCCTCGGCGCCTCGCTCGATCTCCGGCCACCAGGCATCGATGTTGCGTCGCATCTGCCGGCGGGATCTATCCTCCTCGGACAAGTGGTGCGCGAGGGCACCACAGCATCCATCGTCCACCGCAACCAACGAGATGCCCAGCCGATCCAAAACGCGGGCAGCGGCGGCGTTGATCCCGGGAGCGGCGGCTGGTTGCACACAGCCCCCCAGCACCAACATGCGTCGTTGATGCCGCGCGGCTGGCCACGCCCCCGACGGACGCGCGGCCGGCACTGCTCGCCGCAGCGCCCTCGGCAGCAACCCGCGTAACGCCCTCCCCATCCCAAGAAGCACGGCGAACCGCCTCCGATGCGGAACGACGGTCAGCAAAGCCTGCCTGAATAACCGCTCCCGTAACGTCCGAGGCACTACCTGCTCGATGTGATGCCGGCCAATATCCAGCAGGCGCCCGTAACGAACCCCCGATGGACAGGTCGTCTCGCATGCGCGGCAGGTCAGACATCTGTCGAGGTGCAGCTGAGTGGAACGGGAAGGCGCGGCGCCCTCGAGCATCTCCTTGATGAGGTAGATGCGGCCGCGGGGGCCATCGAGCTCGTCGCCCAGCAACTGATAGGTCGGGCAGGTCGCCGTGCAGAAGCCGCAGTGCACGCATTTGCGCAGGATGCCGTCCGCCTCCCGGCCAGCGGGCGTCTCGAGGAAAGCAGCGCTCAGTCGGGTTTGCACCGTTACAGGTCCGGATACAGACGACCGCGATTGAAGATGCGGTACGGGTCGAATGCGGTCTTCAGGCGCTTGTGGAGCGATAGCATGGCGGCAGACAACGGCTGGAACGGACCTTCGCACGGCTTCACGGGCGCCCGGTACAGGGTGACATGACCGCCGCAACGCGCCGCGAAAGCGCGCAAAGCTCCGCCATCCAGCGGACCAGGGAGCCAACGCAGCGATCCACTCCACTCGATCAGTGTCGGTCCCGGAACCGGCAACTCAGGCGAGTGGGCCGGCAACGAGACCCGCCAGAGCTCGCCTGCCGCGGCGAAGAATGCCAGCCGCTGCTCGCGCACGCTCTCCCAGTATTCATCGGCGCCGCTCAGGGTCTCGCCGCCCAAAGCCTCGCGCGCAGCGCGCACTGCCGCGTCCGCGCCGGACAGACGCACGTGTAACGTACCGTCATGCCATCCCGTCGCCGAGACCGGCAAGGGCCGAGTCGCCCAGCGCGTCATGGATTCGAGCGCTCGCGCCTGGTCCAGCTGCAGCCGCAGAGTGCATTCCGCCCGCGGCCGTGGCACGGTCTTCAGGGTGATCTCCGTGAGCAGACCCAGTGTGCCGAGGCTGCCGGCCATCAACCGCGACACGTCGAACCCCGCGACATTCTTGATGACCCTTCCGCCGAAGCGCAACAGCTCGCCGCGCCCGTCGATCATCTCGACGCCCAACACGAAGTCGCGCAGCGCCCCGCAGTAAGCGCGACGTGGCCCCGGCAGTCCGCTCGCCACCGCGCCGCCGAGCGTAGCGCGTCCATCGAACCGGGGTGGCTCGAACGCCAGCATTTGCTCGTGCGCCGCAAGCTCGCGCTCGAGCGCCACGAGAGGCGTCCCCGCCCGTGCCGAGATCACGAGCTCGGTCGGCTCGCAGTGCGTGATGCCCGAGAGCGCGCTGACATCCAGGGGCTCGCCCGCGAGCGGCCCGCCGTAGAAGTCCTTGCTGCCGCCGGCGCGGATGCAAAGCGGCCGGTGCGCCGCGGCGGCGGCGCGAATCCGTTCCTGCAGGGATTGCAGCTCCGCCATCAGAAGCGCGGCAGCTCGGGGTGCGGAACCCGGCCGCCATGCACGCGCAGGCGCCCGAACTCCGCGCAGCGATGCAGTGTCGGCACCGCCTTGCCGGGATTGAGCAGCCCGAGCGCATCCCAGGCGCGCTTGACCGCGTGGAAGGTCTCGAGCTCGGCGCTGCCGAACTGCACGCACATCTGGTTGATCTTCTCCATTCCAACACCGTGCTCACCGGTGATGCTGCCGCCTTCACGGACGCAGAGCTCGAGAATTTCGCCGCCGAACGCCTCCGCCCGCGCAACCTCGTCCGGGATGTTGGAATCGAAGAGAATGAGCGGGTGCAGGTTGCCGTCGCCGGCGTGAAAGACGTTGGTGCAGCGCAGGCCGTACTTGGCCTCCATCTTGCGGATGGCCTGCAGCACCGCCGCCAACCGCTGGCGCGGAATGGAGCCGTCCATGCAGTAGTAGTCGGGTGAGAGCGCGCCCATCGCCGGAAACGCCGCCTTGCGTCCCGCCCAGAAGCGCAGCCGCTCGGCCTCGTCACGCGATACGCGGCACTCCGTAGCGCCGGCGTTGCGCATGACGGCCTCCATGCGCCCGATCTCCTCCGCGACCTCTTCCGGTGTGCCGTCGGACTCGCAGAGAAGGATGGCCTCGGCATCGAGCGGATAGCCCGCCTGGACGAAAGGCTCCACGGCGGCGATGGTGGGCCGATCCATCATCTCGAGGCCGGCGGGGATGATGCCCGCGGCGATCACATCGGCCACGGCTCGGCCGGCCTTGGCCAGGTCATCGAAGACGGCGAGCACCACCCGGGCACAATCGGGCCTGGGAATCAGGCGCACGGTGACCTCGGTGACCACGCCGAGCAGCCCTTCGGATCCCGTCAGCAGCGCGAGCAGGTCGTAGCCCGGCGCATCCGGCGCCGCGGAGCCGACCTCGAGCACTTCGCCCGCCATGCTCACCACGCGCAGCGCCAACAGGTTGTGCACGGTCAGGCCGTATTTCAGACAATGAACGCCGCCGGAGTTCTCCGCGACATTGCCGCCGATGGTGCAGGCGATCTGGCTCGAGGGATCCGGCGCGTAGTAGAGGTTGTGCGGCGCGGCCGCCTCCGAGATGGCGAGGTTGCGCACTCCAGGCTGCACCCGCGCGGTACGCGCGAGCGGGTCGACGCTGATGATGCGGTTCAACCGCGCCAGTGACAGCAGGACGGCGTCCTGCCGGGGAGTCGCACCGCCCGACAGTCCCGTGCCCGCGCCCCGCGCGATCACCGGCACTTTCGCCTCGTAACAGAGACGCAGCAGCGCGATGACCTGCGCCTCGTCCACGGGCAGCGCGACGGCAAGCGGCGTCTGACGATACATCGTCAGCGCGTCGCACTCGTAAGGCTTGAGTTCTTCCGGACTCGATAGCACCGCGCCGGCGGGCAGTGCGCGCCGCAAGCGCTCGATCACCTGATGAGACATGGCGCTCCTGCCAATCCGTCCCGAGCTCAGTCGCCGGTGACCTGAGCGGGCTTGGGCGCCTCCGGGCTCAGCCATCGGTAGGCGATGCCGCCGAGTGCGCCGCCGATGAGAGGCGCGACCCAGAACAACCAAAGCTGCTGCAGCGCCCAGCCCCCGACGAACAGGGCCGGTCCCATGCTGCGAGCAGGATTCACCGACGTGTTGGTGACGGGGATGCTGATGAGGTGAATCAGCGTCAGGCACAGCCCGATGGCGAGTGGTGCAAAACCTCTGGGAGCGTTGCCGTGCGTGGAGCCCATGATGACGAACAGGAAACCGAACGTCATCACCACCTCACATATGAATGCCGACAGCAGGGAGTAACCGCCCGGCGAGTGCGCTCCGTATCCGTTGCTGGCGAAGCCTCCCGCGGTGCTGAAGTCGACGTGGCCGCTGGCGATCAAGTAGAGCACGCCGGCCCCCGCAATGCCGCCCAGAACCTGAGCGATGATGTATCCGGGCAGATCGGCAAGGTCGAAGCGGCCGCCAGCCCAGAGACCGACCGACACGGCCGGATTGATGTGGCAGCCCGAGACATGGCCGATGGCATAGGCCATCGTGAGCAGCGTCAGTCCGAAGGCGAGCGCGACCCCGACGAAGCCGATGCCGAGATGGGGAAAAGCGGCCGCGAGCACCGCCGCGCCGCAACCGCCGAGGACGAGCCACGCCGTACCGATAAACTCCGCCAGGAGCTTGCGCACCATGATAAACGCCCCCCGTTAGGCTGGCGGAGAGGGTGGCATTGTAAGTGCTTAGATAAGCCCTTGAAAAACAACCCTATCCGCCTCGCCCCAAGTGGTCGAATGCCCCCTAGGATACCCCCAGGCTGGACTGGCTTTCCACGGTCGTCCACGGACCTCGGAAGCCGACAAACAATCCGTGCCCACTCATGAGGGTAGACGCACGCTCACGTGGGCGCGAGCGACATCTCCGCCAGGATGGTCTCGTAGGGAGCCGTCAGGCGGCCCTCATCGCGCTCCAGGAGCCCGGCAGCCGTGAGCCTCTCCACATCATCGTAGACGTTTTTGTAGTCTCGATGCAGCCGTTCGGCGAGCTCACGCACCGATGTAGCTTCTTCCCGCCGGACTTCCTTCAAAAGCCGAAGCCGCTCATCCGAGAGGGTGCCGAGCATCTGCTTGAAGTCCACGAACGTAAGGTGTTCCTCACGTACGTTCTCGCCGCTCGCGGCCCGCTGCCACGCGTCCACGAAGCGCCGGCCCATATCCTCGGCAGTGCCCAAATGGACCTGAATACGTCGGTTGGTCATCTCACTTACCTCCGAGGCGGCGCCTATCCGCCAGGAAATCCTCAACCAGTCGTTTCTCGTCCGTAAAAGTGTAAGCGTCCTCGCGTCCTTCGATGTGCCGGTGGTCCCCTTTGCCAGTCTCGTTGTCGTAGCGCACGACGGGGCGATCCGGAAAACCGTAGAAGAGCCGATACTTGAAACGATGCTGAGAGCCCGGCACCGGCTCCTCGAGCTGCCAAATCACCATTTCCGTAATCGAGCCGTCCATGGGGTCGACCTGCTTGTCCCTGAAGATTAGGGTGGCCTTAGCCATATGGTGCATAATACCATAACAAGAGATCAGGGTCATGCACACCGCACGGCCAGGAGGGCTTGGACCTCCGACAGCGCGGGCGTCCTGGACACCAAGCCACTCCCACGCATTTTTCAGTGATGCGCGATGCACTTTGGTGCTTCAGGAAGACATAGCATAGGGCGTTGTGCGTGGGCGCCGCACACCAGAGAGCCGGCTGCCCGTTAGCTCGTACGGGCTCGGGAGTGACCCGGGCACCCGTACCCGCATTGTGGCTCGCCTCTGCGCCGGGCGGCACTAAGACTAAGAACCGTGATACCGCCGAATGTCGAATGACCAGCCGATGCGTAGCCGAGCGCGAGCAGTCCGGTGGTCAGGAAGGCAATTCATGGGGGCGTCACCGGCGCGAGTGGCGGTCAAAAAACTCCCCGCGCTCACCTCGACGCGATCGAGGAGTTACTTGGAAGGGAGTGCAGACACAGGCAATTTCTGAGGGTGGGCACGCGGTCGCCGGCAGCCGCGTAGCGCGGTGCTACCCCAACGTGTACCCCGGTCACAGGGAGGTCACGCACCGCATGTTGGCGCGGACGGTGGAAAACCAGGGAGCTTCAGGCGGTTAGGAGCGACAGCGGTCGAGAGGGGCGCGGGGCGCAAGACCTGGCGGAGAGGGTGGGATTCGAACCCACGAACACCCGTTGAGATGTTACTGGAATTCCAGTCCAGCGCCTTCGACCGCTCGGCCACCTCTCCGCACGAAAAGCGCGCCGCATGGGCCGGCCAGGGCCCCCGGCGGTGCGCTGCCGCGCATGATACCCCGCCTCCGGAAGCTGCGCAGGAGCCAGGGTAGGTTATTCGCCGGGCGGCGCGTTCGCATCCGGAACATTGAAGTTCGGCGGTGCCGCCAGGCAGGGATCCTTCACGGTGCGCGGCGGCGGCGCGGGCTCGTTGAGCGGCGGGACCTCGAGCGCGTGGCTGGTATCGGGCGAGCTCATGCCCTGCGGAATGGCGAGCGGCGCGATGCTGGTCGCCCGCTGGTACGGCTCCGGCTTGTTGCAGCTGTCGTCGTGAGTGATGTGATGGATCGTCTTGCAGCCGCCGAGCGCGAGCAGCAGGGCGGAGGAGAGAGCCAAAGCGGCTCTGGACGTCATTCGGGACCCCTTTTCAAATCTATTGGAGCGTGGCCGCTCGCTGCAGCGCCGCGAGCACCGCCGGCTGGTGGGCCGCAGACAGCTCCGTCAGCGGCAACCGGATGCCACGCTCGATCCTGCCGGCCTGCGCCAGCGCCCATTTGACCGGTATCGGATTCGCCTCGAGAAAAAGATCCCGATGGAGCGCGGCGAGCGGCGCATCCAATCGCGCCGCGGATTCCCGGTCACCCCGTGTCGCCGCGCTCACCATGGCCGACATGGCGCCCGGCACGACGTTGGCGGTCACCGAGATCACCCCGCGCGCGCCGGCGAGCATCGCCTCCCGCGCCGTGGCGTCATCGCCGCTCAGCACCACGAACCCAGGCCGGCAGACGGCGAGCAGCTCGCGCACCCGCTCTGACCCCGGCACCGCTTCTTTGACCGCGCGGATCCGCTCGAGTTGCGATAGGCGCCCGACGGTGGCGGGAAGCATATCCACCGCCGTGCGGGACGGCACGTTGTAGAGAACCAGCGGCTTCGCGGAGGCCTCCGCGATCGCGGCGAAGTGCCGGTACAAGCCCTCCTGAGTGGGCCGGTTGTACGCGGGCGTGACCACCAGAATGCCCTCGACCGGCAATTGCGAGAAGCGACCGGCCCGTTCCACGGAGACCGCGGTGCTGCTCGAGCCCACGCCCACGACGACCGCGATGCGGTGCCGCGCCCGCTCGCACGCGCGCTGCGTGAGCTCCCACAGCTCCGCGTCCGTCAGCGTCGCCGACTCCCCCGTGGTCCCCCCGACCACGACTCCGGCGGTGCCACTCTCGATGTGCCAATCGATGAGACGCTCCCAGGCGTTGTGGTCGATGGCGCCATCGCTGCGCATGGGCGTGACTATCGCGACGAGACTGCCTGAGAACATCGAAACCCTGGCCCAAGAAATACTGAAGAGAGCCGCTATGCGGCAGGTAAGCCCGCAAGTATAAGGGTCATTGCGCCCAGGGCGAAGCCGTGTCCCACAAGCATCGCCAGGGAACCGCTCACCCGGTACACTGCCCGCAGCACCCTTGGAACGCACCGAGCCCATTGACCCGATGAAGCAGCACCTGGCCGTTTCGGCGATCGGCAGCGACCGCACCGGCATG
>Ga0335075_10012215_pt1 | contig 12982 bp, 9 predicted proteins | sample Lox_Sample_24_FD_206723 | JGI IMG/M metagenome (GOLD analysis project Ga0335075, IMG submission 206723) | Soil microbial communities from Loxahatchee National Wildlife Refuge, Florida, United States - Lox_Sample_2.4 | ecosystem: Environmental > Terrestrial > Soil > Wetlands | place: USA: Florida... | reverse complement strand
CTCCCCCTCCCCCCCCCCGCCCACCCCCCCCCCCGCCCCCCCCCGCCGCCGCCCCCCGGCGCCGCCGCCCCCCCCCCCCCCCCCCCCCCCCCCCCCCCCCCCCCCCCCCCCCCCCCCGCCACCACCACAACTTTTCTTGCATCATGCCGAACAGCCCGCGCTATCGTCAAGAGGAGCACGGGCGGCCCGCCCGCGGAGCAGCCTGTCGAGTCTCTGCCGGCGGTTTTTCGCGAACCTTCCAGGCCAGGCGATGTCTATCTCACGGAGGCAAGATGGTGAAGACAAAGGCGAAGGCCCGGCTGCGCCAACGGCAGAGCGATCCGGCTTAAATCCGGATGGATGGGGGTTCGACTCCCTCGCTGGGCATCGGCAGGCGCGAATGGATCCGGCTCGGTAGGCAAGTGGGAGACCATCGAGACTTAGAATCTCGAATGCTGTGGGTTCGAGTCCCACCTGAGCCATTGACTCAAGCAGGCGAACAGACCGGGTGGGCCAGTGCCCGGCTGCGGCTCATACCCGCGGCAGACCAGGTGCGACCCCTGGACCCGGCATTGACGGCCAAGTACGCAAAGCCGGCAAAGCGGCCAGGTCGAGAGCCTGGTGATTCTGTGGGTTCGACTCCCACCTTGGCTACTGAGGACAGCGGGGCGTCAGTGGTCGGCAGGAAAGACAGGCCGGATACACGCGCCGATTGTCGTCTGCCGACGACTGACGGCCCGCTCATCTCGCGATCCTGGAGCCTCCCGGGTATCGGTCCGTTCCGGAGAGCCTGAAGCCAATTCCATCCCTTGTCCGCCGCTGCATCAGCTTTTCGGCGGTCTGCCGCTAATCCCACTGCCCCACAGCTCAGCTCGGATCGCATTTTTCTGGACAGAAGCCGATTCTCTTGGTATGGATACGGTGAAGTCAAAAGCCTGGTCCCGAGAAGGAGCTCCAGGTTCTCTTATTCGCTCTGGTGCCTCGGTCGCCGTGAAGGCCGGCCGTGGATTGTACTCACAGAAAGGATCCGATTCCCATGACTCACACCGTCTGCCAGCCGTGCTACGACTGCAAGTACACCGACTGCGTGGCGGTCTGCCCGGTGGAATGCTTCTATCAGGACGAAAAGATGCTCTACATCGACCCGGCGGACTGCATCGACTGCGAAGCTTGTGTCCCCGAGTGTCCGGTCGAGGCCATCTTCGCCGAGGCGAACGTGCCGGCCCAGTGGACCAGCTTCACGCCGCTCAACGCCGAGCGCTCCACGGCTCTGAAAGAGAGCGGCGAAGGCCACATCACTGAAAAAGGCGATGCCCAGGAAGGACCGGAGTGCCAGAAAAAGGCTTGATTCTCGTGGTAACCGCCGCGCGGTAGGGAGCGATGAGGCGAATTCAGTGATGCCGAAAGGCGTTGAGCAGCCGAAAGGCCTTGAGCCAAGTACCGGCGTTCTCCTCATCCAGCTCGGTACCCCCGACGCTCCCACCGCGCCGGCCCTGCGACGCTATTTGCACCAATTCCTCAGCGATCCCCGCGTCATCGAAGCGCCGCGGCTGACGTGGTGGCTCGTCCTCCATATGTTCATCCTGCGGTCTCGGCCGCGACAATCGGCCGCAAAGTATCAGCTTATCTGGGATCCCGCCACCGGATCGCCGCTGCTTCACTGGACGCGACGGCAAACCGAGGAGCTGCAAAAACAGCTCGCCGGCGTGCCGGTGGCTTTCGGAATGCAAGTCGGCAATCCGCCCCTGTCCGCCACCGTGCACGAGCTGATCGAGCGCGGCATCGATCGACTGGTTGTCCTGCCGATGTATCCGCAGTATTCGGCGACCACGACGGCCTCGGCGACGGACGTGCTGTTTCAGGCGCTGATGCGCGAGCGACGCGTGCCGGCCCTGCGCATCGTGCCGCCGTATTACCGGCACCCTGCCTACCTCGAGGCGATGGCTGCCGTCATCCGCGACGATCTGGCTCGTTTGCCCTGGCAGCCGGAACACTATCTCCTGAGCTTTCACGGCATTCCCATTCGCTACGCCCAGGGCGGCGATCCCTATGCCACGCACGTCAAGCGAACGACGGCGGGACTTGTTCAACGGCTCGGCTGGCCGCGCGAGCGCTGGACGCAGACGTTTCAATCGCTGTTTGGCCGCGAGGAATGGCTGAAGCCGTACACGGAACAAACATTGGTACGGCTGGCGAAACAGGGTGTCAAACGCGTCTTCGTGGCCACGCCGGGATTCACCAGCGATTGCCTGGAAACCATCGACGAAATCGGCCGCGAGGCGCGGGAAGCTTTTCAGCATGCCGGCGGCGAGCAGCTGCACCGCTGCCCGTGCCTCAACGATCATCCCGCGTGGATCGAGGCGATGAAGACGCTTATTTTGGAGGAGGCGCAGGGATGGTTGGGCGATTAAGCCGCTTGCGGGTTAGCGCGTCGTCGCGCTAACCCGCAAGCGGCTTAATCACCCAGCGAGACACAGCGATAGGTGCCGTGATTCTCATGCGCCAGACGTGCGAGCATTCCGTCCGGCTGTGGCGCGCGGCGGCGCGTAAGCTCGATGCTATGAATGGCCGAGCCTTGATTCCGCGACGTGACGACGGCAACTTCCTCGGGTCGCAAATCGCCGGCATCGGTGAGGAAGTAAAGCACATCGGGATGCAGATCCAGGCCGAGGCGTAAGGCGGCGAGATGGTTGGTGTTGCCGCCGGCTTCGAGAGCCTGGAGGAGCGAAACGGCCCGGTGGATGATCGCAGGCTCGGCCGGCAACAGACCCCTCCGACCGTCAAGGAGCAACGATTCCGCATAATCGTTGTAATCGATCACCTGGAAACGCACGGTTGGAGGCAAGCGCCGCAAGCTGGCGATCAATTCCCGACGCGCGAAGTCCAGTTTTCGGTACTCTCCCATGCTCACGGAGCGATCGAGGATGAAAACCACGCTGCTCGCCGTCGCCGGCAGAGGAAACAGACTACCACCGCTAGACCCCCCTTCCGAACCCGGCGGGACCGGCGTCCCGCCGGTCTTGGCTTGGGGTGGGACCAACGTATTGCCGCTCCTGCTATGCAATGGGGGAGTGTTCAGAATTGTCGGTGCGAGCGAGGTTTGCACGTTTAGCCCGCGCAGATCGAGGGGCAGCTCCTCCCCCGGCAAGAGCATGGGAGAGGGAGGTTCGATGACGCACGTATCCAGCATGATACGCGTGCTTTGGATCGACAGTGGGGAGCTGGGGGTTCGTGTCGGCCAGAACCACAATGCCAGGAACAGCAAGCCGTGCAGCACCACGGACACAAGCAGTGGAGCGAGGACGCCGCGGACGCTCCAGCCCAGCTTCGCGGAATGGGGCATGATTGCCTCTTTTCGACAATTTGCTCAAGATCGGCGGTCCGCCCGGTCGATAAAACTACCATCACGAGGTGGTGAGCCAACCGAGACCTGCCCCTTGAGCCGTGAACCTGGAAGAAGAGTCGTTGTCGTGTGGTGTTGACCCACCTCAAGAGGAGCGGTGGCGCAAGGTAGCGCCACCGCTTTTTTTGCGCTCCCTTCCGAGCCGCGCACGCAGCGCAGCAAGCGGCCGCACCAAATCGGTCGGAATAAATGGCGGACAATAGCGAGTCGATTGGGTCGCGGCAAGATCAATTATCGGGATGACGAAGATATGACCTTTTCGAGGAACGGCGCCTCCGAATCGAGCGACGACTCGACGACGAAGCCGGTTTCTTTTTCGCCGCGCTGTCCGCGCCGCGTGGTCCTGTTGCGCGAAGGCGAGGACAGTGAGGTGGAGCGAGTGTTACAGGAATACCACGGCACGGAGGTGAGCGGCAAGCGCGTGCATGCCGACGTGCAACGTTTGGCGGACGAGCACCCAGGACGTTGCATCGCGGCGGAGTGGCTTGGATCTCTCGGCTGGACGCGCTTTCTGTGGTGCTGCCGCCCATAGTGCGAGCTGCGGCCGCTTGCGGCTTAGCGGAGCTGTGGAATCGCTAAGCCGCAAGCGGCTTGCGCAACAGATTCAAAGACTCTCACGTTCGTTGGCGGTGGTAGGGCAGGTGCCGGCCGCAGTGACCGATCAGTACGCGCTGCGCGTCGTCGTCGAAGTCGAAATAGATTTGCAAACAGTTATTGGTGTCGCCGCCGCCGAGCGTCAAGTGCCGCTGCATCTGCCGGCTCTGGTCCTCGTGATGGAAGACGCGCTCGGCGCCGTACAGGTGGAGTGTGGTTTGGCTTTCAAAGCCGCTGTACTTGAAGGGCACGCGGCAGGCGAACGCGCGTTCGACCGGACCCAGCGGCGGGCCGCCGTCGCGAGCCTGGAAGTAGCTGCGGCCAACCTCGGCGATGGCTTCCAGGGCGCGGTACACCTTGCTCGGCGTGCGAAACGGCGACTGCTCGGCCGATCGGACGGCATCCTCCCAAACCACCAACACATCGGCGAAATCCGCGGCGGCGGCCTGGAGCGCTTCGACGACACTTGTGAAGCTGCGCTCCCTCGGCGGCGGCGTCAGGTTCTCTCCGTCGTGCGATGCCGCGAAATAGCGCCAGTTCTCCTGATGGATGCGCAGCTCCTCGCGCAGCTCCGCCAACTGCTGCCGTTCGGCCTCGATCTCCGATGTCAAACGGCGATTATCGTCCCAGGCGCGTTCCAGCTCGACGGCCAGCTCGTCGAACGACTCCGGACGCGTGGTTTGCAGCGAGTGAATGATTTGGCGGGCGGTGTCGCACTCCTGCCGGAGTCGATCGCGCTCCTCCTGAGATTGACGCGCCTCGGCCCGCAACGCCTGAAGCTCGCGCTCCGCCGCGCTCGCCGTCTGGCGCCAGGCCGCGCGCTCGCGGTCGATCGCCAGACGGGCGGCCCGAATCAAGTCGCCTTCGCGGAAGCGGCCGGCACTAAACTCGAGGAATTTAACGAGCAAGACCTGGTCGAGAGCCTGGGTTCGCAGCTGTTGCTCGATCTGGGCGCCGCTGAAGAGCGGGTGCGTGCTGGCGACATCCCTGGACAGAAAGGGCCAGTAGACGCGGGCGGGGCAATTCTTCCAGGGGGGATCCTCCGGAAGGAGCTTCGCCAGCCGTTCCGTGGCGGGGGTGTTGGCCAGTCCGGCAACCTGGGCCAGGCCGAGCAAACGGTCTTGGGCTTCCTGCAAGCCGTTGCCGCGCAGCTGCACGGGACCGTCGAGATTGACGAGGACCACCGGCAGCGCCCGCGCCGGGTTCCGCAGCGTTTCGCGAACGAAGCGGTCGATGGCGTTGGCTCGCAGCACGTGCGCCTTCGTCGGGATCGGCCAGTCGCCGATCTCGGCCGGCCACAAGCGCAGCAGCCGATTCGCCAATCCCGGTAGGAAGGCCAGCGGATTGTTCTCGCGCAAAGCATAGTGCAAGGGCCGCAGCATGAACGGCCGTGACACGATGCGAATAACCAGAGCAACCTGGACCGCGCGGTCGTCGCAAGCCACCGCACAGGCCAATACCCAGGCCAGGGTGGGATCCTCTCCTTCCGGCCACACCCATTCGATCGTTGCCAGGCGATGCGTGGCGCCGTCGCGCTGATCGGACCACAATTCATGTGTAGGATGCGGAGCGAGGCAGGTGCCGTCGAAGGGAATGGCGACTCCCTGCTGGCCGACGGCGCGATAGATCTCGCAGATCCAGTCGGCGATCTCGTCGCGCGCGGCGTCGAGGCAATCCCGACTGCTCTGTCCCTTCCGCGGTCGAAGCACGAATTGATAGGCGCAAACGTTGGACATGGGCATCTACCTCTCGTTCTCACGCCGATGTGGGAACCAGGGGAAATCCTCTTGGTCAGTCTCGCTGTCCATTGTATAGTCAGGCAGAGAGCATCGCTCTATCGTTTCCACATTCCGTTCACGCCGGTTTCCGCTCCCGGTCCCGCGCGACGGTGCAGCCCAGAAACCTCCTGACCCCGATGCCCCGCACGGGGAGGAGGTTCTCTCATGAGCTGCTTGGACGACGATCCGTTCTCTGCCACGCGCATGTCGCTGGGCGATCACATCGAGGAGCTGCGGCTACGGCTGTGGAAAGCATTGGTCGGCTTCGGCGTCGCCCTGATCCTTGGCTTTTTCCTCAGCCCGTCGCTGCTGCGCTTCATCGCCGCACCCGTGGATGCCGCGCTGGCGAAGTTCCACCAGCGACGCATCGAGCATCTGCTCGAACGACTCCGCGACGGCGACCCGCAGCTGCGCGCCGCTAACCAGCCCCGTGACGTGGAATTGATGTTGCCCGCGCGCCGTCTCGCGCAGATGCTCGGCTTGTCGCAAGAAAAAGTCGGATCGGAGTGGCTGCCGCTACCCGTGCGCATCCGGCCGATGGATTGGGCGTTGTTGACCGGCGAGGCGATGCGCCTGGTCCATCGCCCACCAAGCCTGATGTCGCTGACCATTACCGAGCCGTTCACGGTTTACTTCAAGGTCAGCGCGTACTGCGGCATCGTACTGGCCAGTCCGTGGATCGTGTATCAGCTCTGGCTTTTCGTTGCCGCGGGGCTGTATCCGCACGAGAAACGGCTTGTCCATGTCGCTCTGCCGTTGAGCATTGTCCTCTTTCTCGGCGGCGTCGCCCTGTGCGAATTCGTCGTGCTGCCGACCGGCGTGGATTATCTGCTGAGCTTCAACGACTGGCTTGGTTACGAGCCGGAGCCGCGCCTGAGCGATTGGCTGAGCTTCGCCCTGCTGATGCCGCTGGTCTTCGGCGTTGCCTTTCAGACACCGCTGGTGATGGTTTTTCTCGAACGCATCGGCGTGTTCAGCGTCGAGGGCTATCGGCGCAACCGCCGCGTGGCCGTCTTTCTGCTGGCGGTGCTGGCAGCGGTCATTTCGGTAACGCCGGATTATTACAGCATGTTGGCGCTGACGGTGCCGCTTTGGGGGCTTTACGAGGTGGGTATACTTCTCTGCCGCTGGTCGCCGCGATCCGCAGGCGAGCCGGAAGAGATCGTCGTTTAGCCGCGACCCGAAGGGGAGCGCGTTCGCGCTCCCCTTCGGGTCGCGGCTAAACAAACGATCACCGCGCCGCTTTATCCGCCTGCTCGCGCGTGACGACCACGCTCCGGGCGATGCGTTCGACTTCCTTTTGCAGCGCCGTCAGATCGCGCGGCAGCAGACGCGCGGCGAGCGTGGCCCCGCCGTTGTTCTGACGCGTCACATAGTAATCCATGACAATTTTTTGCTTGCCCATTTCCACGTCCAGCGCGAAATGCTCCAGGATCGGCGAGGCACGCAGCGTGCGCGGCTTCTCGACGCGCAGCGGACGCGCCTGCTGTTTGCTCAGCCAATCCTGCGATTCGGCCAGGAAACGCGCCCCGGTCGGAGCGCGGGTCAACGGATCGAGCGTCACCAGCAGACCGCTGCCGTCGGCGCTATCGAGCGTCACCTGACTGCCGCGCACGCTTGCCACATGCCAGCGGCGCGGATACAGAAAACGCACGCCCAGCTCGCGGTTGTCGTACAACAGCAGCGTGTTGTCGGCGTTCGGCTCCGTCGTCACATCCTTGAGGGCCGTGTCGCTCAGGTCCGGCGAACGCGTGTTGGCTTGCCGCGTCAGCACGAACCGGCCCTCGATTCGGCCCACTTCCTTGCCGTCCTTGTCGAGCATGACGTGCTTGCCTTGCAGATACAGGTAGCCCAGATGGTTCGACTCCAGATCGAAGTAGAAATAGCCGTCCAGCTCCTGCCGATTGGCTCCGTCCTCGTTGGCGCCGCGGATGACGCCGCGGAAGGAGATGCGCGCGTGCCGGCGCTTCTCAACCGTGGTGAGCTGCTCCAGCCGACACTCCAGCGATCCCTCGTCGATGCGTTCCAGATCGGTCAGCTCCTGGATGGCCGATTCGCTGGCCGACCAGCGATCGCCCTGGCGGACAGGGTGGCCGGGCAGCAGGCCCGCCAGTGCCGGCGTAAACACATCGGTGCGGATCAGGTCGATCTCGCCCCACATCAATGGGCCATCCGGTGAAAACGGCACTTCCTTATTTTTCTGGCGCAACAGGATGAGGCGGCGCACCTCCGGCCGTAGCGAGTTCTCCTGCGGCCGATCGCCGATCGTGCGGCGGAAGTCGGTGCGGCGACACAAGCGAGCTGTCTTGCGTACCTCGCTGGTCTCGCCGACGTCGAGAATGCGTTCGTCATATTCGATGGCGCTGCTGCCGCGCACGCTCAACGGTTTGGACGCCGGCTTGCCCTTGTCCGCCGACAAGGTCAGTGTGCCGGAGAGATCCACGCGCGTGCGGACGTGGTACTCGTAGCCGGCGGCAAACCGCTCGCGCAGGGAAATCGCTTCCTCAGCGGCCAGGGAAGAAGCACAAGCCAGGCAAGAGAGCCAACCAATGACAAGGATATGACAGCTGCGGAAAAATGCAGACATGGCAGACTCCGGGCGAGGCATCTGCCGGGATGGCAGATCGTCCTCTGCCACGATTCTACCCGTCGCCCTGCCGCAGCGCGCGATGGAAGGCGACCGGATAACGGGACTTTTCAAGGAAGGGTAAAGCTTCTACCGCTTGGGCAAAAAAAGCGATGATACTCCTCGTTCCCAAGCTCCGCTTGGGCAAAAAAAGCGATGATACTCCTCGTTCCCAAGCTCCGCTTGGGAACGCACGGGTGCGAAGCTCTGCTTCGCGGCCATCTCCGCGACAGGATGGGAAGCAGAGCTTCCGGAGCTACGTTCCCAAGCTCCGCTTGGGAACGAGGGAGACGTGGGCGTGGCTTGTACAGATTTCAGTCACTCTTGCAATTTTGAACACGCATAGTGTAGACTTGTATAGAAAGTTGGGAGCTTTAAGCAGCCTCCGCTGGAGCGCCTTTTCAACGCTTCTCGAAGTTTTGGAAGCGGAAGCAGGGATGTGGCAACCACCTACGTCAAATCATGAATTCGCATCCGGCGGTGGTCGTCTAACAAAGAGAGCGACTGGCTCGGTTTTTGCAATATCAAAGATGCTAGTGCGGGTTAACGTCGGACCCGCCAGCAAGCTCCGGAAAGAATGAGCAGCCGCCGGCGAATAAGACGACAGCGAGGTATCTACCTCAACCTGTCCAACCTGTAAAGAGGAAGTTACGGCGGCGGAGTGGAGGAGAGAGCGTTAGGATTCGGAAAGATTATCCCGAACCCTCACCCCACCCTAATGCGTCTACTTCGGAGTAGATCGGTTTTTGGATGATGCGAGCTTGAGACACCTTTGGACTTTCGTTGCGCTTGATGCGTAACAGCAACAGGAGAGCTCCGCGACGGAAAGGTATGCGGTGCTCCCCAGCGAAGGGAAGCGAACGAGACGCCGGCGCTCGTCAGTCCGCAGCGCGACGGCACCGGCAGAGGCGGAAGCCCGAGACGGAATCGGGCTCAAGGCGGAAAAGGAGTGTGGCTGTGACCAGCTTTAAGCAACCGGCCCTGCAAGAGCTGACGGATCAACAGGTGCGATTCGCGCCTCCCACTCGACGCGTTAAGCAGCTCGCCCATGCCGAGCAGCTGCTCGCGGAGATTGTTCCCGAGAAGCGCTACCCGTACCAGTTTGTCTGCTGGCGCGTTACCGACTATCGGCCGAACACGCACCCGAACCTGCTCATTCCCGGCGACGATCTGATCCACGATCTGCGCCTCATGATCGAGGCAATGGCCGGCAAGGTCGGGGCATTGGCCGACAAGATCGAGTCCAAGGCGCAGCCGCTGCCGGTGGACAAGGTGCCCGAGCCGATCGTCACGCTCGAGGAGATGAGCAAGCGCTTCAACGTCTCGACGAAGACCATTCGCCGCTGGCGGCGTTTCGGCCTAGTGGGGCAGCCCATCGTTTCCAACGGCAAACGCCAGGTCGGCTTTCTGCAATCGGTGGTGGAGCGTTTTTTGACGACCCATCCCGACCGCGTCGAGCGCGGCAGCCGCTTCTCGCAGATGACCGAGGCCGAGCGCGAGGACATTCTACGGCGTGCCCGTCGTCTGTCGCGCGTCTGTGGCGGTACCCTCACCGAGGTCAGTCGGCGCATCGCCCGCCGCCTGAAACGCTCGGTCGAGACCGTCCGCTACACGATCAAGAACCACGATCGCCAGCATCCGGAGCAGGCATTGTTTCCCAACCTGACCGGCCCGCTGGACGCGGCGACCAAACAGACCATTTATAGCTCTTACCGAAGAGGGATTAACGTGGATACACTCGCCAAACGCTTTCAACGCACTCGGACGTCGATGTACCGGGTCATCAACGAGGTGCGTGCCCAGCGCTTGCTGGAGCAGCCGCTCGACTACATTCCGCATCCCTCTTTCGACGATGGTTCGCTGGAGACGGAGATGCTCGCCCCCATGCCCGACGCCGGCGGCTACGAGGCCAAGCGCCGCGCCATGCACGTGCCCAGGGACGTTCCGCCGGAGCTGGCCTCGTGCTACGAGTATCCGCTCCTGAGCAAGGAGCAGGAACAGCACTTGTTCCGCAAGATGAACCTCCTCAAGCACAAGGCCGCCAAGCTGCGCAATCAGCTCCGCAAGGACGGCGTCGAAGCCAACGAAATCGACCCCTCGCGCGTCCGTAATCAGACGCTCAAGGAAATCGAGGACTTGCAGAAGGAGGCCAACGTCGTCAAGGAGCTGCTCATCAACGCCAACATGCGTTTGGTGGTCAGCATCGCCAAGAAGCACGCCGCGCAAGCGGACAACTTTTTTGAGCTGGTTTCCGACGGCAACATGTCCTTGATCCGCGCCGTCGAGAAATTCGATTTCGGCCGCGGCTTCAAGTTCAGCACGTATGCCAGCTGGGCGATCATGAAGAACTTCGCCCGCAGCATTCCCGACGAGAAGCATCGCCGCGAACGTTTCGTGACCGGCCATGAGGAAGTCTTCGAGATCGCGCCGGACACGCGCAGCGACGAGCATGAGATCCTGGCCACCCAGGAACGGGCGACGCACAGTGTCAACCGTTTGCTGGAGTACCTGGAGCCGCGCGAGCGCGAGATCATCCGCATGCGGGCCGGCCTCGACGATCATGCCAAGGGCATGACGCTGGAGGAGATCGGCCAGCAGTTCGGAATCACCAAGGAGCGCGTGCGGCAGCTCAACGCCCGCGCCATGAAGAAGCTCCGTTCCATCGTCGAGGAGGAGCATCTGGATCTGCTGTGATCCACTCCGGCGAGCGGCGGGGTTTATCCCCCGCCGCAGACCCGCCGGCATAAACCCGGCGGCTCGTACGACAAGCCGCGAGAGCGCTCTACTCCGAAGGAAGCTTGCGTCCTGCTTTCTTGGCCAATTCGCACACCTTCTCCACCAACATCCCCTGTGCTTTGACGTCGAACAAACCGATACCGCCCACATAGAGTCCGCGCGTCTCGTAGCCGCCTTCCCGCAGCACACGGGCCGACGGCAGATAGCCGAACACGTCATTGCAATAAGCAGCGATCCACAATTTTCTCGGCCCCAATGCCTCTTCCAGGAGGCTCACGTAATCCACGACGACTTCTCCCGACAATCCCACCAGGGTCAGATCGTCGCCGAAGTGCCACACAGCAATCGGACAATCATAGTGCGTCGGCAGCTTGTCGCCGCGATCCAGCTTGGCCAACATTTGTTGAGCCACCCAGGTTTGAATGCTGCCTTTGCGCGCCGCTCGCTTTTTCAGCTCCTCTGGCGAGGGCGGCGCTTGCAGCGGCAGAGCGGCCTTACCGAAGGCGACGTGGAGCGGACCGTGTAGGGGCTGTAGCTTTCTCTCGAGCACTCGGCACACCTCTTTGCCCAGCGTCAGCCCGTGAGCGCGAGCCAGCTCCATTGTGCCGCGCGGGTACGGGTTGGCATCGCCGGCACAGCCGATCATGAACATCGCCTGCACCGACGGAAGCTTTTGTTCAACGTAGGCTTGGGCAAAACCCGCGTAGTCGCCGCACAGCTCATAGTTGTTTCCGGTCAAGGTCGTTCCGTGGACGGCGGCGCCGAAGAGCACGGCGCGGAGCTTGCCCTCGGGCGTGTCGATGCGCAAAATCGGCGCAGTGCGGTCGGCCAAGCCGCGCGGGTTGACACCGAGAATGACCCCCTTGGCCGTGAACTCACGGCGATTCATCACGAAGGGACAGACGCCGATGCCCCAGGACAGCTTGGCAGCCTCCAGCCGCGCCATGGCTCGCTGCACCAGATCGACAATCTTGTCCTGCAATCGGCGTGTGTATTCGACGTTTCGCTGAAGGTCGCCGGCCGTCAGACCGTCGCTGTCGGAGGCGTGCAATAGCAGCATCGGGCCGGTGTGCGTATGCGAGGAGTTCAGGAGGATTTGCTCGCGTTGCAGCTCCGTCTTCTTGCGAAGACGTTCGCAGATCGGCTCAGCGACGGCTGCTGGAAAGCCGATCAGGTCGCTCGTTACCAGCACCACGCGCTGGCCCCGGCTGTCTTCGAGAGCCAACGCCTTGGCGTACAGATCCGACTCCACCTTGGTGAACGGCTTGTTGCGCGAAGCGTAGCCCGCGAGAAAGACCGCATGTTCCGGAGTGATTTTCACCTGGGCCAAACCGACTTTCCACTCCGCTTCGGCGGCGCGGGCGGCCGGCGAGACTGCCAAAAAGGTCAGGAGGCCGATGAAAATCAGCCTGCCTCGGTTTACGTGAACGCGCGTCGGATGGTTCATGGTTCGTGCCTCAGAAGTCTCAGGTTCATCCACGAAACACAAAGGACAATGGGTTGGCTCCCCGTGCTTCTTTGCATTTTCTTCAGAAAGCGGTCTCCATTTGTCAGCGTTCATCGGTCAGTTTCCCCGCGATGAAATCTGGGCGCAACCATAGTGCCAATTCGTTCGCGTCGTAGGACGGTAGCGGATGTATTGTAACCGTTCCTTTCGCGGAAAGCTGATGGATTTAACGTAAATCACCTTCCGGGTTTTCAGATCTAGCTGGCAAAGCTTGCGAGTCCCGCGATCGTGCATCCGCCGAGTTAGAGGCGCTCTCTTTTTGGCGAGGGGGGTGGGGGGGGGGGGGCGCGGGGGGGGGGGGGTTGGGGGGGGGGGGGGGGCGCCCCCCCCCCCCCGGGGGGGGGGTGGGTTTAGAGGGT
>Ga0335075_10012214_pt1 | contig 12983 bp, 13 predicted proteins | sample Lox_Sample_24_FD_206723 | JGI IMG/M metagenome (GOLD analysis project Ga0335075, IMG submission 206723) | Soil microbial communities from Loxahatchee National Wildlife Refuge, Florida, United States - Lox_Sample_2.4 | ecosystem: Environmental > Terrestrial > Soil > Wetlands | place: USA... | reverse complement strand
GTCGGCGTCGCGACGCCGACAGCCGCGAGGTCTTTGAGCAGCGCCTGCAGCGGCGGTTCACCGGTGATCTGCACGTCGGAACTGGGGACGAGCAACTGCGCCTCGATCAGCTCACGGACGTATGCCTCGGCCTTCGGTTGGGTCAAGCCGGCGGCCACGAGCGCAGCCCCGATCTCCGCAACGCGAGCACCATCTCCCGCGGCCTCCAAAGCCCAGCCCAAGGGCTGAGTCAACGTGACCTCGACGAGGTGATGCGAGCGCTCCCCCTTTTTCAGGCGTACTTCGACGTAGCGCATCTGCTCGCCCTGACGGTGCAAGCTGGTGTTGGGCCGCACCGTGATCGCGTCGCGCAACGCGTCGGATGCCGCGAGCACGCGACTCAACGCGTCGAGATAGTCGCAGTCGAGGCTTGTATTCCGGCGCCACTGCGACGCCGGTGGCAGCGTCATTTGGCTGCGATCGCCGACCATCGCCACTCCGTTGCCGGAGAACAGTCCGAACGGTGTGGCCCGCGCGGCCATTCGCTGCAGGTAGCGGACCGCAGCCGGTTCGCCCTTGCTCGCGAGCTTGCCAGCAAGGGCCTCCTCGAGATCCGGCGAGGCGACGAACATCGCCTCGCGGACCTCAGGCCGAGCAAGCAGCGCCCCAAGGCGCTGGCGCAGCAGCGCGCGATCGCGGTCGAGCGCGGCGTCGAGGTCCTCCTCGGATGCGGCCGGAGCCTGGACGCCGTCAGCCCAATCCACTAAGACCGCGAACGGCAGCGCCGGTGCGCGCAAGGCGAAGAAATCTCCGGGGAGCAGCGGACGCTCACCCGCCATGCGCGACTCCGTCACCCACTTCCATCAGGGTGAACTAGACGTTGCCGCCCAGCGATGAGGACCCGACAGGCGCCACGGTTCACGGTGCCAACGAGCGGCACCTGGGCACTCTTACTCGCCGTCGGCAACCGAGGCAAGACAGCCATCCCAGCGCGAGCATATTCAGTCCACGGACTCGTGATCGGTGTGGTTGCGGATCACACAACGGAAAGGGATCACACAACGGAAAGCCGGCCTCTTGACAGTCAGACAAGTGCGCGCAATGCTTGGTAAGCGGGGGGCCAACCAAACCGGGGGGACCTATGACCGATACACGGGAGTACCAAGCACGCGAGCGTGAACGACCGCGGCAGGAGGAGCTCAGCGTCAAGCCTGAGCCGATCCGCGATCTCGACATGCCCGAGGATTACGGGGATGACATCGTCGGCGGCGTTCCGCCATCTCCCTGCGTGAGGGATCAGCTCACCACACCACCTACCACGTAGCGCCTAGCTGCCCGACAGATCCGGCAGTTTCAGCCGCGCGGCCAGCTCGCACAGGTCGGCGACCGGAACCTCGAGCCGGCCCCTGGCGAGTGGGTAGACGCAGACGTGGTCGGCGCCGGAGTCGAGGTGGGCGCGCACGCGCGCGGCGGCGTCGTCGGGACTGCCGATCGCCACCAGCGCCTCGATCAGCCGGTCGCTGCCAGTGCCCTCGAGATCACGCTCGTCAAAGCCGCAACGCAGCAGGTTGTTGCGGTAGTTCGGGCGGCGGAGATAGCGTCCGACGTACTCGCGGGCGTATTCCTCGGCGCGGTCGGATTGCTGGCCGATCACGACGGCCTGTTGGACCGCGAGCACGGGCTCGGGTCCGAGCACTTCACGGGCGCCGCTCGTGTACTTCACTGGCACCAGGTATGGGATTGCTCCGCGTGAGCGCTGACGCGCCAGCTCGAGCGCCCGCGGCCCGAGCGCGGCGATCACCCGCGGCACCGGCACCTCGGGCGGTGCCGCGTACCACCGCGACTCGTCGAGCACGTCGAGATACTCGCCGAGGTCGCTGAGCGGACGGTCATACCCCCGCCCGTACCAGGACCGCACCCCCTCGTGGCTGACGCCGATGCCGAGTACGAAGCGTCCCGGGAAGGCCTCACCGAGCGTCCGTGCTGCGGCGGCCATCTGCGCGGGCTCATGGCCCCAGATGCTGACGATGCTCGTGCCAGCGACAAGACGCTGGGTGGCAGCGAGCACGATCGCCGCGCCCACGAACGCGTCCCGGCCGACGTCGTGCAGCCACGCGGCGCCGTAGCCGGCCTGCTCCAGCTCGGCCACTGCGCTACGGACCACATTGGCAGGGGCCCAGCACAAGCCCGCGTCCCACAGCCCCACGCGGCCAATCGCTCGGGCAAGTGCGGACTCGCGCTCACGCCTGACGCTGGTAGGCGCGCTACCAGAGCCCACGACCGGTTCGGCCTGCATGCTCAGAAATTGTCTCCACTGCGCCCATCGGTGCAGGGCCCATCGGCATCCCGCCGCGCAGACCGGGGCCGCACCAAACGGCGCCGCCACTGGCTTGAGCGGGCCACGAACGCGAACTCAAGTCCCATCATCGCGAGTCCGACGAACCCGAGGCGTCACGGGACAGCACTCCCGTTCGTCACGTTGGAATACGTTATCGGTGAGCCGCCGTCGCCGCGAACGAACTAGACGCGCACGCCATCCGCCAATGTCGCCCACAGCTGGCCAGCTCGTAACCGAGACTTTGGAGTACGACGGTGGACGACAGGTCACGGCGTACGTCCCGGCGGCTCCACCCGAGGCAATCGTCTTCACCGGCGACGGCCAGCTGATCGCGCCGTGGGGACGTGTCCTCGAGGTAGCCGACCTCCCGCCCACGATGATCATCGGTGCGCACCGCTTGGACGATGAAACGCTACGACTCCGGGAGTACGCACCGGGCGAGAGCACGCCCGCCTTCGCCTTTGACCCTGAACGCTTCGCAGCACACGAGAGGTTCTTTGTTAAGGACGTTCGCCGGTGGGCGCAGTCGCGCTTCGACGTCGCGCTACCTGCCGATCGGACCGCGGTGTTCGGCGTCTCGGCGAGCGGAGAGCTCGCCCTCGCCATGGGGCTTCGCCATCCCGACACCTATGGCACGGTCTTGTGCGCCTCGCCGGGTGCGGGGTACCGACCACCGGCGGCGATGCCGAGTTCGCTTCCCCGCGCGTACCTCGTCGCCGGCATGCAGGAGCCGTTCTTCCTGGGGAACGCCACCCGATGGGCGGACGCGCTGCGCGATGCCGGCGCAGAGGTGGTCATGACCGAGCGAGTCGGGTCGCACGGCGACGCGTTCTGGCGAGAAGAGTTCCCGTTGATGGTGGCGTGGGCGTTTCGCCGCTGAGCATCGCGATGGCCGGTTAGCGGACGTCTCTCCCGCCGGCAACGCGCCGCCCTGAAACGCCGAAGACGCTCCGCCGTCTGCCGCACTTGTCTAGAGCGCCCTCGGTGGCTTATCGTCGCTCCGAATGCGTGCGACAGCGACCGCCACCGACCATCTGCTTCTTCATTTCGCCCGCAACGGTGGAGCCCGCGACGGCGATGTCGAGCTGCTCGTGCTCGAGCGAGGCGAGGGCGTGTTCGTGGTCGACAGCCTGGGCAGACGCCATCTCGACGGTCTGTCGAACTTGTTCTGCGCTCAGCTCGGCTACGCGTACGGCGCCGAGATGGCCGAGGTCGCGAGTCGGCAGCTAATCGAGCTGCCGTTTGCGACCAATTGGGGCGTGGCCCATCCCGCGGCGGTCGAACTGTCCAGCAGGTTGGCGGAGATCGCGCCGGGCTCGCTCGACCACGTGTTCTTCACGAGCGGTGGCTCGGAGTCCGTGGAGGCGGCCTGGAAGCTGGTCCGTCAGTACCACATCGCGAACGACGAGCCGCAGCGTACCAAGGCGATCGCCCGCGATCGGGCGTACCACGGCGTGACGCTCGGCGCGCTGGCGTTCACCGGCGTCCCGGGCTTCAAGGAGCCGTTTGGCTCACCGGCCGTCGAGACCTTCCACGTCTCGAACACGAATGAGTTCCGACGGTCTGAGTCCGGACCCGAACTCACATCGCTGCTGCTCGACGAGGTGGAGTCAATCGTCGATCGCGAGGGAGCGGACACGATCGCGATGATCATCGCCGAGCCCGTGCAGAATGCCGGCGGCTGCCTACAACCGCCGGACGGCTACTGGGCGGGCCTGCGGGAAATCTGTGACCGGTACGGCATCCTGCTCGTCGCCGATGAGGTGATCACCGGGTTCGGCCGGCTGGGCGAGTGGTTCGGGATGAGCCGGTTCGGCGCCGTGCCCGATCTGATCACGACAGCCAAGGGCCTGACATCGGCGTACGCGCCGATGGGAGCCGTTCTGGCATCGGACCGGGTCGCTACCCCGTTGTACGACTCCGGCCGAACGCTGCTGCACGGGATCACCTTCGGCGGACATCCGCTGTCGGCCGCCATCGCATTGAAGAATCTCGAGCTGTTCGAGCGAGAGCAGGTCCTCGACAACGTCCGGGAGCACGAGACCTACCTGGCCGGCCTGCTCTACTCGCTCCGATCCCTCCCGATCGTCGGCGACATCCGGGGGAGCGGGTACTTCTGGGCGGTCGAGCTCGTGCCGGATGGCCCGGCCAGCCGTTTCGTGGCCGATCAGCGAGAGGAGCTGCTCCGCAAATGCCTGCCGGGCGCGCTGATCCGGGCGCAGCTGATTGCTCGGGGCGACGACCGGGGCGACACCGTGATTCAGATCGCGCCACCGCTGGTCTGCGACCGATCGATCCTGGACGACCTGGTCGGCCGGCTCGGCGATGTGCTGGTAATGCTCTCCGAACACATGGGGATCCCGACGACATGACCCACACCACCCTGATCGCAAACGGAACCGTCGTCACCGCGGACGGCGAGTTCGACGGGGACATAGTTCATGGGCACGATGTCCTCGGACGACTACGACACCGGTACACAGGCGGAGCCGCCGGCGGGTGATGCGAGCGTGACCAGCGACAGATCGAAGATCGGGTCGGTCTGTCGAGTCGGCCGGGCCACCGCAAAGAGCGTCCGTAGCTGCTCGGGATCGCCACGCAGCGCCTGAAGCTCGGCAAGGGCGCTTAGCACGAGCCCGATGGTCCAATCTGGTCGCCCGGTCTCTGCGGCGTCGGCGAGCACGGACACGGCCTCCTCCCACACCGGCCTCACTTAGTCCGTAGCACGTGTGCTACGGTGATCGCATGGTCCGTTCAATCACGCAGCGCGAGCTCCGCAACTCCAGCGGCGAGATCATGCGCAGCCTGGATCGCGGCGACTCCTTTCTTGTCACCCGCAACGGAGTGCCTGTCGGAGAACTAACGCCGGTGAGGTCCAGACAGTTCGTTCCCGCTGGTATCGCGCTCGCGGTGTTCGCCGGCGCTGCGCCGATCGACGCTGGCCAGTTTCGATCCGACGTAGACACGACGTTCGACCAGGACGTCACACCGCGTGTCTAGCAGTCTGCACGCTCGCGGTCTCGTCGATACGTCCGTGGTCATCGAGATTGAACAGATCCCTGAGGACGCCCTCCCCCGCGAGATCGCGATCTCGGCAATCACACTCGCCGAACTTGCGGCCGGCCCCCATGCCACCGCCCACGCAGCCAAGCGTGCAAGCCGCCAGGACCGTCTCCAACGCGCCGAGTCGACCTTCGATCCGATCCCATTTGACGCGTCAACGGCACGCGCATATGGACGCGTGTACGCGGCCGTCCTCACCGCTGGACGCAACGCGCGAGGCCGTCGAGCAATCGACGTCCTCATCGCAGCGAGCGCTCTCGCCAACGAACTCCCCTTGTACACGCGAAATCCGTCCGACTTCGCCGGCCTCGAGAGTGTGCTCGAAGTCGTGGGCGTGGAGACCACCGCCGCTTCTTAAGCCCGAAAGACGCTCCAGCCTCCTATTTGGAAACTGAAGCGTCTAACTGTCGAGGTGGGACAGTTTCCAAATGCAGCACGACGGGCGATTGCGGATCTCCCGGCGGATGTTTGTACAGCTGCCCGGGCTTTTGTGTACACCCGGGCTGGCAGCGTCTCCGTTCGGCCGTTGCTCTGTCCGACTTCTCCGTGTACTCATCCACAGAGAATCCGTGTACCCCCGCCGCCTTGGAGGGACGAGCCTCTCGATGCGCATGTGGTCGCGATGCGGGCGTTCTGGGTGCCGGCCCCGGCAATCTGGGTAGGTCTGGGGTCATGGCGGTTGAGCACGATGTCGCTTCCGGACACTGGGTCGGACGCGCTCTGCCGCGGTTTGAAGACGAGGCGCTGCTCCGAGGTCGGGGTCGGTTCCTCGATGACCTCGATCCCGTCCCGGGTGCTCACCATGCCGCGGTGTTGCGCTCAACCCATGCTCACGCCCGCATCCGCCGACTCGACGTCGAGGCCGCCCTGCGCGTGCCCGGGGTTACAGGCGTCCTGACCGGAGCCGAGGTACAGGAGATGGCGCGCCCGTTCCCGGCGGCGTGCGAGGCCCCGATACCGTATTACGCCGCCGCCGGCGAGGTTGCCCGGTACGTCGGCGAGCCGCTCGCGGTGGTGGTCGGCAGCGACCGCTATGTGGCCGAGGACGCGCTCGAGCTCATCGAGGTCGAGTACGAGCCGCTCGTCCCTGTGCTCGACGCGTTCGACGCCGCCCGCGGCGAATCGACGCTCGTGTCCGAGCGCCATTTCTCCTACGGGGATCCCGACGGGGCGTTCGAGGCCGCGGATGAGATCGTGAGCCGGCATTTCACGTTCCCGGCCTGGACCGGGCTGCCGATCGAGTGCTACACGGTGGTGGCGGATTGGGAGACCGGCCAGGATGGACTGACCGCGTGGACGAACTTCCAGGGCCCGTTCACGCTCCATAGCGTCGCGGCCGCCGCGCTCGGGCTCACCGGCTCGCGACTGCGCCTGATCACGCCACCGAACAGCGGCGGGAGCTTCGGGATCAAGTCGGGCGTGTTCGTGTACGTGGTGCTGATCGGCCTGGCTTCGCGCAAGCTCGGCGTGCCCGTCCGCTGGAGCGAGGATCGTCTGGAGCACCTGGCCTCCTCACAGGCCTCGACGCGGCGGTTCACTCAGATCGCCGGCGCGTTCGCGACCGACGGCGAACTGCTGGGGCTGCGAATCGACGCGATCGACGACATCGGCGCCTACGTCCGCGCCCCCGAGCCGGCCACGATGTACCGGATGCATGGAGCGCTCAGCGGCGCCTATCGCGTCCGCAACCTGGCGCTGCGGGCCCGGGTGGTGCTCACCAACCGCTGCCCGTCGGGGCTGAATCGCGGCTTCGGTGGGCCACAGCACTATCTCCCGCTGGAGGGATTGATGGCGCTGGCGGCGCGGCGCCTGCGGACCGACCCGCTCGAGCTGGCTCGGCGCAACCTCGTGCGCGAGTTTCCCTACCGCACGCCGTCCGGCGGTCTGTATTCGAGTGGCGACTTCGAGGCGTGCATCGACGATGCCGAGGAGCTCGCCGGCTACCAGGACCGCCTGCTTGAGCGCGATCTCGCACGTCGTCAGGGGCGGCTGTTCGGCATCGGCGTGGCCTGCGTGGTCGAGCCGTCGATCTCCAACATGGGCTACGTCACGTTGGTCGAGGACGAGGAGACGCGGCGCAAATCGCTGCCCAAGTCCGGAAACGCCGAGGGCGCGACGTTGACGATCAGTCCCCAGGCCGGAATCAGTGTCCAGCTCTCGACGACGCCGCAGGGCCAGGGGCACGCGACGGTGGTGGCTCAGGTCGTGGCCGACGTCCTGGGAGTGGATCCGGCCGAGGTCTCGGTGGTGACCGAGACCGACACGAGCCTCAGCGCGTGGACGATTGCCTCGGGCAACTACTCCTCGCGCTTCTCGGCCGTCGGGATCGGAGCCGTGCTGGGAGCGGCCAGGCAGGTGGCCGACAAGCTCCGTCTGATCGCGGCCGATCAACTCGACACCGACCCGGAGGACATCGAACTGCGCGAAGGCGGGGCCCAGCGACGCGACGATTCCGACGCACGCGTATCGCTGCGCCGCCTGGCCGGGATGGCGCATTGGAACCCCGAGGGTCTGCCCTACGGCCTGCCGCCCGGACTCGCCGCGACCGTGTATTACTCGGCCCCGGAGCTCCCGCCCGCATCCGATGACCGGATCTCCGCCTCGGCCGAGAACGGGTTCGTGGTCGACATCGCGGTCGTCGAGATCGATCGCGAGACCGGACAGCTAACGGTGATCGATTACGTCTCGGTGCACGATGCCGGCCGGCTGCTCAACCCGTTGCTGGCCGAGGGTCAGATGCTCGGCGGCTTCGCCCACGGCTTCGGCGCCGCCGTCCAGGAACAGACGGCCTACGGCGCGGACGGCGAACTCCTGACGGCCACACTCAAGGATTATCTGTGCCCGGCGGCGGGCGACATCCCTGCGCTGCGCTTCGCTCACCGCGAGACGCCCTCGCCGCTGACGCCGCTCGGCGCGCGCGGGCTCGGCGAAGGCACGACGATGAGCGCGCCCGCGGCGATTCACAACGCGGTGCTCGACGCACTCGACCGGGACCGGCCGGTCGCGCTCCCCTTCACCGCCTCGCGGCTCTGGCAGGAGCTCCAATGAAGCCGGCCAGGTTCGAGTTCATCCGGGCCGAGACGATCGAGCACGCGCTCGAAATGCTGTCCGAGCACGGCGAGGAGGCGAGGGTCCTGGCCGGCGGCCAGAGCCTCGTGCCCCTCATGAACTTGCGCCAGATCCGCCCGCGGGTGGTAATCGACATCACGCGCCTCGATGGGCTCGGCGAGGTGGAGGTCGACGACGGTGCCTACCTGCGGGTCGGCGCGCTGGTCACCCAGTATGGGCTCGAGCAGCAGCCCGGGCTCGATCCGGTACTAGCCGAGTGCCTGCCCTACACCGGGCACTACGTCACGCGCCACCGGGGCACGGTCGGCGGATCGATCGCCTACGGCGAGCCTCGCGGCGAGCTCCCGCTGACCCTGCTCGCGCTCGGCGGCAGCGCCCGCGTTCGTTCGCGCGCGGCGGGCGAGCGCGAGGTGCCGGCCGATGAGCTGTACGTCGGCCCGTTCCAGACGTCGCTAGCCCCCGACGAGCTGGTCGTCGAGACGTGCTGGCCCGTGGCCGGCGACGGCGAGGGGCACGCGTTCACCGAGCTCGCGCAGCGCCGCGGAGACTTCACGCTGGCCAGCGCCGCGTGCCGCGTCCAGGTCGATGACGGCGCGGTCGTGTCCGCGCGCGTCGCGGTTGGGGCCGTCGCCGACCGGCCGCTGCTCGTGCCGGACGCCGGCCGCGCACTCGAGGGCTGCCCGCACGGCGACCTGAACGAGGCCGCGGACCGCGCCAGCCAGGCGACGAGCGAGACGATCTCCGGCTACGACGACATCCACGCCACCGCCGCCTACCGCCGCGCGCTCGCCGGGGTGCTCGTGGGCCAAGTCGTGCGCCGCGCACTGGAGCGCGCCCATGCCTGAGGAGCTCGTGCCGGTGACGGTGACCGTTAACGGCATCGCGCGCAGGGAGTGGATCGAGCCCCGGCTGCTTCTGTCCGACTTCCTGCGTCACCGCGTCGGGCTGACCGGAACGCACGTCGGATGCGAGCACGGCGTGTGCGGCGCGTGCACGGTACGGGTCGATGGCCGTCCGGCACGGGCCTGCCTGATGTTCGCCGTACAGGCCGACGGCCAGGAGATCGAGACGGTCGAGCGGCTGGCGGGCAAGGACGGCCTGACTCCGCTGCAGCTCGCCTTTCGCGAGGCGCACGCGCTCCAGTGCGGCTTCTGCACGCCGGGGATCCTGATCGCGGCGACCGACCTACTCGAGCGCCACCCCGGCGCTTCCCGCGAGCAGATCACTGAGATGCTGTCCGGCCATCTCTGCCGCTGCACGGGGTACAAGCCGATCATCGACGCAATCGAGCGCGTCGCCAGGAGCGGCTCGTGAACCTCGCACTGACCCTGCTGGCCGCCGCCGAGCGCCACGGCGAGGGCGAGGCGCTCGTCGACGGCGACACCCGCCTGGACTACGGCGGCCTGCACGAGCGCGCGGCCCGCCTGGCTGGGGGCCTCGCCGAGCTCGGACTCGAGCGGGGCGGGCGCCTATGCGCGCTGCTGACCAACCGCCACGAGACGGTCGAGCTGTACTGGGCCACTCAGTGGCTCGGTGCGTGGTTCGTGCCGCTCAACTTCCGACTCAGCTCCGAGGAGGTGGGCTACTGCGTCGAGGATGCCGATGCCGCGGTGGTCGTGTGCGAGAGTGTGTCAGCGGACGCGGCCCGGGCGGCCCTGGGCAAAGGAAATCGGCCACTCCTGGCGGTCGGTGACGTCACGGGCGACGAGGATCGCGATGGCGCCCGCTTCGAGGAGCTGACCGGCGGCGCCCCCCATCCGGGCGCGCTCGATCTCGGCGACGAGGAGGTCTCGCTGATGCTCTACACCTCCGGCACGACGGGCAAGCCCAAGGGTGTCCCCCGCTCGCACCGCGCCGACCGCGCCGGCGCGCTCAGCGAGGTGATCCACCACGGCTACCGTCACCGCGACCGGTCGCTCGGCGTGATGCCGCTCTACCACACGATGGGCATGCACACGATGATCGCGATGACCCTGATCGACGGCTGCTTCGTAGCGATGCCGCAGTGGGACGCGGCGGCCGCGCTCGAGCTGATCGCGGCCGAGCGGATCAGCTCGCTGTACCTCGCGCCGACGCTGTACCACGACCTGTTCAGCGCCGACGTCGACGAGGCGGACCTCTCGTCGGTCGAGTGCGTCGGCTACGCCGGCTCGCCAATGCCTCCCGAGCTCGCCGCCCGCGTGGCCGAGGCGTTCGAGCCCCGGATCTTCTTCAACCACTACGGCTCGACTGAGATGTACACGTGGGCGATCGACGGCGACCAGGAGCTCAAGCCCGGGTGCGCGGGCCGTCCGGCGCTAAACAGCCGGCTGCGCCTAGTCCACGCCGACGCCGACGCGCCGCCCGACGCCGAGGTGGAGCCCGGCGAGGAGGGCCAGGTGATCGCCCACCTCAGCTCCGATGAGGCGTTCGCCGGCTACTGGAACCGGCCCGACGCCGACCAGAGCTCGATTCGCGACGGCTGGTACTACCCGGGGGACATCGCGCGCGTCGACGAGGACGGCGATCTGTGGATCGTCGGCCGGGTCGACGACATGATCATCTCCGGCGGCGAGAACATCCACCCGGCCGAGGTGGAGGAGGTCCTCGCCTCGCATGCGTCGGTCGAGGAGGTCGCCGTCGTTGGGTTCCAGGATGAGCGCTGGGGCGAGCGCGTGGTGGCGTTCGTGGTCGGCTCCGATGCCGCCGAGGACGAGCTCGACCGCCACTGCAAGGAGTCTTCGGAGCTCGCACCGTTCAAACGACCCCGTGAGTACCGATTCGTCGACGAACTGCCCAAGAGCCCTGCCGGCAAGCTGCTGCGCCGGGCGCTGAGAGAGGAGAGCACGCCTTGACCGCTGACCTGGACGCCCTTAGCCTCGAACGCGATCTCGACCGCGGCGTGGCCACGATCACGCTCGACAACCCCGACAAGCACAATCGGCTGCCGATGGTCGCGCGCGAGCAGCTGGCCGGCCTGTTCGAGGAGCTCACGGCCGACGATCGGGTTCGGGTGATCGTGCTCACCGGCGCGGGCGAGCGCGCGTTTAGCGCCGGCGGCGATGTAATGGGCTTCCTTGAGACCGATCCGCCCACGCTGTCACGACTCGCCTGGAACGTGGCCGCCGCTGAGCGCTGCCCCAAGCCGGTGGTGGCCAAGCTGCGCGGGTACGTGCTCGGAGTCGGACTCGAGCTCGCCCTGGCCAGCGACTTCCGGATCGCGGCGGACACGGTCGAGGTCGGGCTGCCCGAGATCCGCCTGGGGATGATTCCCGGGAGCGGCGGCACCCAGAGGCTGGCTCGCATGATTGGACTCGGTCGCGCCAAGAACCTGATCATGCGCGGACAGCGCCTGCCCGCCGCCGAGGCCCTCGCAGTGGGGTTGCTGAGCGAGGTGCACCCGGGGGACGAGCTTGACGCCGCGGTCGACACGCTGATCGACGAGCTGACCGCACTATCGCCGCTCGCGCTGGCGATGGCCAAGCGCGTGCTCAACCACGCCTATGACGCGCCCCTGCAGGCCGGACTCGAGATCGAGGGCCTCGCCTACGGGCTGCTGCGGACCAGTCACGACTTCGACGAGGGCGTCCATGCCTTCGTCGAGAAGCGTAAGCCGAAGTTCGAGGGCCGCTGACCAGCCCCCGCCCTGCCGAGGCGCGCCGTCCGCCCGAGCGGTTAGCTGTGAACGCGGGCCTTGACGCCCGCCCTCAAAGCAGAACCGCCCCCACTGGTGCGGAGGGCGGTTCGAATTCTTTGCAAAGGTGGAGACGGCGGGAATTGAACCCGCGTCCGCAGTCGCGCAAAAGGTGGCTTCTACGAGCGTAGCCGGCGCTCTGATCTCACCCTCGACTCGCCTCGCCGGCGGGGTTGTCGAGGGCCAGCTCCGAAGATGTCCCCGGCGGGGCTGGAGCGGACCTCACCGGGTGAGCCTGCTGTTTGACCCGTCCCACCGCCGCAGGCGTGCGATGGGCGGTCCAGCGCTAGCTGTTGTTAGACAGCGAGGCTGAAGTTGTGGAGGTCAGCTTGTGACTTCGCACTTATTTGTTCCCGGGTGTTTTACGAGGCCGCCCGGGACCTCGACTCGCGACCACCCCCACGAATCGACCACGTCGAAGCCTGTCGTCCCCGGGGATGTGGCCTTTGAGTATAGACCGCTAGCAGGGGTTTCGGGCGACCGAAGGACTTGGTAAGAGCGATCGGAGGGGACAAATCCCGCTCCTACAATCAGTAGCAATGGATACGAATGCGCAGTGGGTCCCCACGCCCGTGAGGGCGCCGGAACCGCCGCCGGAAGGCCCACGGCCGGCGTACGAGCCGCCGCGACAGCAGTCGGGTATCCGGCGACGGCTGTCGGCCATCGGTGCCGCCATTGCCGCCTTCCTCGCGAAGTTCAAGGCGGTCCTGGTGCTGCTCCCCAAGCTGAAGCTGTTCGCTTCGACCGGGACGATCCTCGTCTCGCTCGCCGCCTACGCGCTGCTGTGGGGTTGGCCGTTCGCCGCCGGCTTCATCGCGCTGCTGTTCGTACACGAGATGGGCCATGTGATCGCGCTCCGGC